>VFQQ010005080.1_pt1 | contig 11146 bp, 17 predicted proteins | sample 3512341 | NCBI WGS metagenome assembly VFQQ01 (sample SAMN10412373, study PRJNA504923) | tailings metagenome | isolation source: Relicate 2 Philex TSF1 revegetated site | place: Philippines: Tuba, Benguet | collected 2017-08-29
GCGCTGCCACGCTGGGCATGCTGCCGCGGCTGCACGGCCTCACCCGTCTGGAGCTTACTGAGAGGCATGAAGGGCTGCCCCGCGGCTCGCTGAATGGGCTGGCTGCGCTGCGCCGCCTGCGCCACCTGCGCTGCAACGCACGGCGCCTGCCGCCCGGCATGGCCGCCTGCATTGCCCAAGCAACCCAGGTGAGCCTCAGCGGGAAGGGAGGGCACCGGGCAGCATGTGCTAGCAGGGAGGGCACTGGGCACCGCCGGCTTGCAAGGTGTGCTCCAAGCCATGGCGGCTCCCGGGGCCACAGGCAGCCACCCTCCCACTGTGTGTGTGCCGAGCGCGCACATGCCGCCATGCCTCTTGAGACGCATGAAGGGCGCACACGCCTCCGTGCCTGTTGCGCCCCTCCCCTTCCCCCCGGCTCACCCTGCGGTCCCGGTACCAGGTGCTCCCCTCCTGTTCCCCGCAGCTCACCCTGCTGTCTTGGTCCCTCCCCTTCCCCGCAGCTCACCCTGCTGTCTCTGGTGACCGAGTCGCCCCCGCCCGATGTGGGGCCCCTCACCGCGCTGCTGCAGCTGGAGCAGCTGAGGCTGATTGACAAGAGCTTCAACAACGGGCCGGCACAGCTGGTGCTGCCATCCCCCGCCGCGCACTGGCCACGCTTGCGGGCTTACCGGATCGCCCGGAAGATCGGTTCTTGGCAGGTACGCGCAGCTGCAGAGGTGGGGAGGTGCAGTGCATGCTGTTTTACAGGTTGAAGAGCTCTTCAGGTTGCAGAGCATGGTGCGTTATGCTCCATTCACGGACGCGCCGGCCGCGGCAGCCCTTGGTAAGGTTCCTGCCGGCCATGTGATCGCCAGTGCAACTGCCAACTACACCTGCCAACTGTAACCCCGGTCCACGTGCACGAAAAATGCAGGCAGCAACCGTTGCACCCAAAAGGAAGAGTCCCGCTAACCTTTCATTCAAGTCATCCTGCTCCTGACCAGCCGATCTGCTCGCCCCGCCTAGTGGCGCAGGTTGATGACTTTCGAGTGCACTCTGCATGCTATGGCGAGAGCCGTGAATTTACATCAAAGGGTGACCGCGAGGATGGTTTGTGGCTCTGGAGTGAGGCTGCGGAGCTCGCCCTCAACGGGGCTGTGGGGCTGGCACCCCTGCTGCTCGAGACGTTGCTGCCCCAAGGTAAAGGCGGCTTGCAGGAGCAGCGGCAGGACTGGATGGGAGCGCACCCTTTCTGCTGCTGTGTGGATTGCAAGTGCTCTGTGGATTGCAGATCTGCTCGAGCAGATAGGGGTTGGCCTGGCACTCAGCTCTCCCCCGCGCCCGTCCCCCTGCCCCAGGCACCGCGCTCGGCGAGCCTGCCCTTACGGCGCTCAGCCTGTCTGGTTGCTCCGGCCCGCCAGCGGGCGCTGGGCTGCCGCCCGTGGTCCCCGCGCGCTGGGCCTCGCTTGGCAAGCTTCGCCGCCTGTCCCTGGGCTGCACTGACTGCAACGACGGCACGTGGGGCGACGCCATACTGGCCGCACTCCTGGACCAAGCACCAGAGCTGGAGGCGCTCTCGCTGTCCAGCTGCAAGCTGACACAGGTGCCGCCCATGCTGGCGGCCGCGCCCCGGCCCGGCCTGACCGAGCTGGCCCTGTCGTTCAATGAACTGACCGACCTGCCGCCTGGAGACTGGCTCGCGGGTGAGCTCGTGTGCAGGCTGAGGCTTGGCTGGGGGCCCGGCCAGCACACGATTGGGGAATGGGCAGTGAGAGCCTTGAAGTGACGTCTTTGAGGGCACACCAACTGAGGGCGAAATTTTATGGCTGAGACAGGTGAAGCAGCCTCCTGGAGGGCATGCCAACCGACTGATGGTTTGGCCCATCCCCTGCCCCCTGATTTTGGCAGGCCTGCACAGCCTGGGCCTTTCAGAAAACCCCTTCGCCCGCCTGCCGCGCGCGCTGTCGGCAGCCACCGCGCTGACCGCGCTGCGCCTGCGCACCGATTGGAGCAGGATGGACGCGCTGCGGCTGACGCCGGCCGACGTGCAGCTCTTGGCTGCGCTGCCCAACTTGCAAGAAGTCAAGCCGGCTTATTTGCAGCAGCAGCTCCGCCAGCCCGACCTCAGGCCTGAGGCCGCACTGGGCTCCCAAGGACTGCCCAGCATGCAGCAGCTGCACCTTGCGCAGGCTGCGCAGAGGCGCAAAGCCAAAGCGCTGGACTGCCTGTTCACACTGGCCTTGGTCCTCGTCTTGATCGGTGTGCTGGTCTCACTGTTCATTACCGTCAAAAAGTAGCACGCTTGCTGCTTGATCAGTGTTGGTGGTGGCGCAGCCCCCTGGACCTACCCCATCCAAAAAGGCAGCCATTTCGACTGAACGCTTGTGTCGCAATAAGGCGACACCATTTCGCTCCTCCCAATCCCTCACTGTCGCTCCCTTATAACGACAATGCCTGCCTGCCCGCCCCCCCTCCCTGCCTGCCACACCTGCATGCCCACACCAGCCGTTGCTTTGCCTTGACAACTGTTGTAAAGTAGCAGGACGGCCTATTCTGCTTTGTTGGAGCAGAGCAACATCTTTACAGAGCAGTGCGGAGAGCTGAGGCTTGGCACAGAGCCAGGCAATGCCGAAGATGTAAGGGAGTCGGCCAGGCATGGAGCAACACACAGACGAAGCCAACTGAAGCAGAGTGTGCATGCAATGAAATGCGGCAGAGGGTGTACAGACAACAGATGGACGGAAGCACTGAGGCACAGCACGCGGGACAGTTGGGGGCACTATCGCGAGGCGCCGCGGCGCTGGTGCCGCACGTGCACACTCCCCTCCTCCTCCTCCTCTTCCTCCTCCTCCTCCTCTTCTGCTGCGGGCTCTGGGTGCTCAAAGATGGACTGCAGAGCAGCCAGCGAGCGGGACTTGTGCCATGAAGGCTCTCGGTCGTAGCCCCTCGGCCGAGGCTGCCCCGCTCCCGCCCCCTCTGGCACCGCAAATGCCACGCCCTGCCGCCGCTGCGCCTGCTGTGCTGGGCCGCCCTGCTGCGCATGGGGTGCCAGCGGCGGATGGCCGGCATGCTGCGCATGGCTGCCCTGCTGCGCCTGCTGTGCCTGCTGCGCCTGCTGCGCCTGCTGCGCTGTGGGCGACTCGTCTCCGGTGGTCAGGTGAGCTGCGTAGCGGCTCAAGTCCACGGATGGAGTGACCGTAAAATCAGCCGGCATCACATCTGGCTCGACGTGCCACAGCGCCTGCTGCTGCTGCTCCGCCTGCACCTGCTGCTGTGCTGCCCGCTGTGCTTCTGCCGCCTCCGCTTGCTCAGCCGCCTGCTGCGGCGAAGCTTGCTCCTGCCCAGCAAGCCCCAGCTCCCCAGCAGCCGCTGGAGTGGCAGGCGCAGATCCAGGCCCGCTGCCGCTGCGCCCGCTGCTGCCGCTGCGCCCACTGCCCTCCCTGCTGCCCGCTGTGCCTGCTGTGCTGTCGCCCGGGTGGCGCGGCGGGTGCTCAGCGTCCGGCAGCAGCCCGCTGGCGCTGCTTGGCATTTCCTCCAAGCTTTGCCGAGTGAGGGCTGTTTCGTAGCGCTCCAGAGACAGGGAGGGCACAGCAGATATCATGCCCAGGTCTGGAGGGCCGGCGGGGCCTGCTGGGAGGCCAGCTGGCGGCAGCATGGCCGCCCCTGGTGGCGGCACAGCATGCGGCAGCAGGGCGGGCGGCACCGCTGCTGGTGCTCCCGCTGCTGCCACTGCTGCTGCTGCTGGGGCCAAGGCCGCTGGTGCTGCCGCTTCCACCGCCGGTGTGCTTGGCGCCGCCGCTGCCCGCTGTGCCATCTGCTGCGCCGCCTGCAGCGGCAGGGCCGTGGGCCGCTCCATGGCTGCCTTGTATCGACTGAGCGGTGAGCCCGGCATGTCAACGACTTCCTCTCCCACAGCTGCTGCCGCCGCCTCCAGCTCTGGCGCCACTGTGGCTGCAGCCAGAGGCCCTGCTGGTACTTGTCCTTCCTCTTCCTCCGCCACCGCCGCCTGCAACCCTCCGTGCACTGCCTCCAGCTGCTCTGCCCCTGCTGCTGGGGCGGCTGCCGGTGCCGCTCCTGCCGCTGCTGCCGCCTCAGGCTCGGCCGCCGCTGCTGGGCCCTCCACTGCTGGCGCCTCTGCCTCCGGCTCGTCCCTGGGAGCCGGCCCAAAGGGCTGCCGCGCCCAGGCTGCTGCCCCGCCGGCCAGGCCGGGAGGCACCCAGGATCGAGCAGAGCGAGGGGTGTTGAGCGCTCGGTCGATGGTGGGGTTGCGGTCCTGCAGGAGCAGGATATAGGCGGCTAGTAGTTGATGGGGTTGACGGCCGCAGAGGGGAGCGCCCGGCCGATGGTGGGGTTGCGGTCCTGAGAAGCAGGTGGGTGGGCAAACATGCAAGCTTTAGCGAAAGCAGCTGCACTGATTGAACGGGGCTGGTGGAGGCGGCCGGTCGATGGTGAGGTTGCGGTCCGGCAGTGGGCGGGTGGCTGGGCCAAATTCACAGTCGAGAGGCCGGAGGGGAGCCGACAGAGGCGAGCATGCACTGCTTGAAACGAAGCAGCCACACACAGCCAGCTCGACATGGGCAGCAGGGCGTGGCTTGCAGTGCACCCTACAGTGCTCAGAAAAAATTAGCAGAGTTGACCTGCTGCGCCCGCGTCTGCGCGTGAGACTCGGGGGCAGCCAGCGTGGTGCCTGCGGCGGGGAGTGCAAAGGGGGGCAGCCGCATGTGCCGTGGTGGCTGTGTGTGCCTCAAATCCCGCAGACCTGCTCCGCTTGTGCATGAGAGGCAGCAGCTGCTGGCCGCCCCCCGCTCCAACCGGCGCAGAGCAATGCACCAGCCCAGCACAACCCCAAGCACTCACGGCGGCTGAGGTACGCCTGGACGGCCGGGTGTTTCAGCGCAGAGGCGTGCAAGTGGATGGTGGACTTTCCACGCCCGCCCTCCGACCAGCCCACGGGCTCCACGTCGAAAAAGTGGGACCAGCGCACGCGCGGCTTGCCGTCCCTGCGCAGCAAGTGCAGTGCAGGTGGTGTGCTTGGTATAAGTAGGGATGGACCAACACACGCGCGGCTTGCCGTCCCTGCAAGTTGTAAAGAGTTGGTGTGAGTACATAGGTGAGGGTGGGCCAGCGCACGCGCGGCTTGCCGTCCCTGCAAGGAAATGCAGCGAGCAGACGTGATACCGGGCCAGCACACGCGCGGCTTGCCGTCCTTGCAAGCTCCTCGGAAGGACCACGTGCAAGTACAGCAGGCAGACGGGAGGGTGGGCTAGCACATGCGCGCCGTGTTGCCCCTGCTTGGATGCGCAACTGAGAAGCAGGGCTGCATGCCAATGCTTCTGAGCTCACCGCGACTCCACCGGCGGCCGCACGCTGTTGGCAAACATGGAGCACAAAAGGGGTGCACCTGCCTTTGAACAGTCATTTTGTTGCCATCACCACACATACTGCAATCAGAAAAGCTCACCGTGACTCCACCGGCGGCCGCACGCAGCTGGCAAAGTTGAAGCCGTAGCGCACGTGGCTGCCCACGCGGTAGGTGCGCTGCCGCATGCGATTCTGGCTCGTCTGGTACAGGTAGCATTGCAGCTGCGGGAGCAGGGTGGCAAAGGGGAGCATAAGGATTATTCTGCGGTCAGCACGGGGGGCACGCGGCGAGCTAGATGAGCGGTTCTGGCGCGTCTGGTGCAGGTAGCATTGCAGCTGCGGGAGCAGGGGTTCATGGAAGGGAATAGGTCAGCACAGCGAGCCAGGTAAGCGGTTCTGGCTCGTCTGGTACAGGTAGCATTGCAGCTGGAGGGAAGGAGGGGGTGTAGGGTGGAAGCGCAGGTCAGTCGGCATGTCAAACATCAGCTCGTCTGGTACAGGTAGCATTGCAGCTGGGGGAGCAGGGAGGAAGGGCACAGGAAAGAGATAAGGTCAGCACAGCGGGCCAGGTAAGTGGTTCTGGCTCGTCTGGTACAGGTAGCATTGCAGCTGGGGGAGGGAGGGGGTGTAGGGTTGAGGTGCAGGTCAGCCGGCATGTCACCACATCAGCTCGTCTGGTACAGGTAGCATTGCAGCTGGAGGATGGAAGGAAGGGCAAAGGGAAGGAAGGGCCAAGGTCAGCGCAGCGTGGCAAAGTGCGTAGCAGGATCCACATAAGCATCAGGGCTTACCACATAAGAAGCATCTGCACCTGCCCGAAGCCCATCAGGCTAAAGCACAGCTGCCAATCACTGCCCAAAAAATCCACTCTACTGTTGGACTCACCACTACAACAATCTCGGAATCTGCGTCCTCCGACAGACCACCAGGCTCAAGCCAGGAGGCAAGTGGGGAGCCAGGGCCAATGGTGTGCACGACCTCCTGTGAAGGAGCAGCAATGAAATGCAACATGTGGTTGGACAGTGTTGATGCGAGTGGCGAGCCGGGGCCGACGGTGCGCACAATTTCCTGCAAGCAAACGGAATCAAAACAAAACACTCGCAGTGAAGATACGTACCTGTGGCAGGCGCAGGTGCAGCTTGTCGTTGCCCTTCTTGTAGCCACACTCGAGTGCATGCAGGCTGAAGGAGGGCTGGGTGGGGTGCGCTCGGCACCAGTCAGCCGGGCGCCAGCGGTAGAGGTAGCTGCGGGGATGGGGGACACGAGTGATAGCAGCCAGCTGAGCCATTGTAGAAGGGGTGGCATGTGACAGCAACCAGCGGGAGAGGTAGGTGCTGCCTGATGGTCCTGCAGGTGCCAGCCTCCTGCCCCAACCGGCTCACATGCGGGCGGTGATGTCCAGCATTTGCGATGGATACCTGCATAGAAAGGACATTGTCGAGTTGGGCCAATCAGCATTTGGGAGACAGCCAGCAGGCGCTCAATGCACAGCCGCCGAGCCTGCGGGTGGTTCACAAGCATTTCACGACCACAGCAGGCGGCGCTGCATGCTGTGATAGCTGGGCCAGCGCTGTGCATGCTGTGCCAGGCATGGTGCAAGCTGGCCGGCACCCCCAGCATGCAAAGCGGCCTGCCCCTATGCCCTTCCTCCTCACGTGTCTGCCACCCTGCAATGGCCAGAATGCACAAGGTGGCAGGCGGCGGTCAGTCTGTCCTGCACAGCCCCATGGCATGCTGCTTAGCAGCGCAGCTCAGCACAGCAGCTCAACGAAAAAGCCTTGGCCGCCAGCCAGCCAGCCAGCCAGCCAGCCAGCCAGCCAGCCAGCCAGCCAGCCAGCCCACAAGCACTGCTGTGTTCTTGTCATGCAAACGTCACACAGTTGGAAGCCAGCCCACCTGCACACAAGCTCCATCGTGCTGCTGCGCCCGCCGGCCGCCGGGCGGACGCACAGCAGGTCTGAGAGCACCAGCGTGTTCTCTCCTAGCAGCGGGTAGGGCACGGCGCGCTTGGCGCGGTGAACCACATTCTGTGTTGCGGTGCAGGGCAGCAGTGAAGGTTGAGAGAAAGTCAACGGCCAAAGCGCAAGGATGAGCGGACGGCTGTCGGATGCATCTTGCCCTGGAGCGCGCTTCCTCGTTGTTCACAGCCTTTACCAGCCAGTCGGGCTCTGAACAAATGTGCAGAAATCCAGGCCGAGCAGACTGTGTCTGCTGTTGTAACTTGCCTGGGAGGCCTGGGAGCGCGCGTCTTCGTCGTCCTCAGCCTCCAGCAGCGGGCAGCGCACATCGTGGAAGCTGAAATAAAATGAGTAGAGGGTGTGGGGGACAGACACACGGGAGGCGGCTCAGGCGTGCATGGCGTTTGGTGCAGCCCAGCCCAGCTTTGGTGTTTCCAGGCAGCGGCAGACAGCAGGTCGGGCACATCCAGCTGCAAGCGTGTGTGCCTCACGGCAAACGCGGGGCCGCGGGGCCAGACGTGCAGGTTAAGAACAGCAACTTGGTGGCCCATGCAGCCCTCTGTAAACCGGCGCACCTGTCCAGTGTCACGGTGTACTGCGGCTGCTCCTCCCCAGCTGGTGGTTTGTTGATGATCTCCACAAACTGGCCGCCCCAGCTGCAGGCAGACAGAGAAAGGGGGAGGGGGCAGTGAGGGGCGGTGTGTTGATCGCTTCAAAAACTGGCCACCCCAGCTGCAGGCAGCGGGCAAAGAGGGCAGCCATGTGGCCAGGTTGTAAGCGAGGGAAGGCAGTGCCCAGGGACGTGGTGGGGCACAGGGCAGTGGGAGCAAAGACACACCTTGGACTCCCCTGCGAAACAGCAGCCCGCAGCACGCAGCTGTCCACGGTACCATGCGGTACCGCCGGCATGCGCACCTTATCTCCTGAGCCAGGTAGCTCTGCCGCGCATAAAATGGGTTGCCCATCTGAACTTAGGAAAGGGAGAGTGGCAGGGCCTGATGTGTAAGCGCTCTTGACAGCCGCAGCACCAAACGGGGCAGCACGAGGAGTGGTGCAACACACTTGGCAGGGGCGGCAGGGACAGGAGGGCGGAAACGTGAGCCGGCAAGCAGCTCCACAACGGGCGAGCAGCGATGGCACGGCTTGCCTCTGTGGTGGCCTCAAAAGTGACCACAACCTCGGCATGCATGGCCGCAAGCGAGTCGTACGTGTGCCCGCACAGCGGGCTGCGCTCGTCTGCAGGCAGAAAGGAAAACAGGCTATGCCGCTGGGTTGAGTATGGGTCCAGTAAGCTTGCTGTACAGCTGCGCCTCAGGATGGTGCCCTGTACAGCTGCGCTTGTCTGCGGCAACAGTGGGAGAGTGGGCTGCTCAGTGGGATGGGTGTGGAGGTCAACAGCATTTCGGCAGGAAGCAGCCTCAACCGGCCGGCGCCGCATGCATGGCCCAAGCTCACTTTCTAATGGCATGCCCACCTATCATGTGCTCAACTCTGAGCAGCAGCATCCCAGCAAGCCTCTATGCCTTGTCAATCTTCCTCCAGCATTCAAACCAAACAGGAGTACCCACCTATCGTGTGCTCGATGATGAGCGGCAGCAGCAGCATGCCGTCGATGTAGGCCAGGTCGAGCGGCTCGCAGCGAACAGGGATGAACTCCCCTGCACAGGGGCAGGAGAGAGCCATGAAAAAGCTACGGTGTGCTGCTCGCAAAACTTGTGACACCGAGCAGAGCAAAGGTGGCTTGCAGCCGGCGGGAATGCACTGGCCTGTGGCAGCAGCGGAGCTTGTTTCAGGGTTGAGCGCTGCTTGAGAGTCCCTTGCCCCAGGTGTAGAGAAGCCACCAAGCAGGCTTGAGCAAGCGAGCAGAGCGATTCGACGCACCTTCAGCAGTGTAGCGCCCCTCGCCCCAGGTGTACAGGAAGGCCTTCACCTTGGGCTCGATCACCTGCCATGGCCAAAGCAGGCAGGTTGGGGGCATTGGTAAGCAGCGTCGCAGGTGGTAAGGCCAGCCATCAAACTGCTGCTCCTTAACACTGGACACCAGGCTGTAAACAGGCACCAGCATAAGCCAGCGGCAGAGGGGGGCTCAACTCGGCAGCCTCGGCTCACTCGTACATGCCGCACATCGGCCACGCACAACGTGCAGATGCCACCGTTCCAACAACATCCGAACCCTACCTCTGCAAGTACCTAAACCTAACGAGCAAGTTACCTGCGTGCGGCGCACGTCCGCCACGCAGAACATGAACTTGAGGACGCCGTCGCGCCAACAACACCTGAACCCTTGTGCAAATACCTACTGAGCAAGTTACCTGCGTGCGCCGCACGTCCGCCACGCGGAACATGAACTTGAGGATGCCGTCGCGCCGCGCGATGACCGCGCTGTCCGAGATGTAGATTGAGTGTGCGCGGTACTGCGGGGCAGGAACATGGCAATACTTCTTAGCAGTTCGCTTCGTTCTGGGGGGAACTGTCCTGATCTGAGATGTAGATCGAGTGCGCCCGGTACTGCGGAGAAGAAGGGGTGCATCATGCATCTGATGTGGGTGGGCGCTGTGGTGGCTACTCAGCAGTCGGGGCTGGCGATCGTGGCAAGTGAGACCCTGGCACGGTAGCATTGAGCCCACAGCAACCACTTTTTTTGAATGCAACCTGTGTGATGGCTTGGCTGCAGCCCAAGCCCAAGCTTGCCTTGGGGCTGGCCACTTTGGCGAACATCAAGCCCAGCACGACGGCGTTGAGCAGCACGTTACCAATGCCCTGAATGCAGATCAGCCAGGCCGCCGCCCAACACTTTTGTGGTCCTGTGTTGCCGTAGCCTGCAGGGCGGGCAATGCAGTGCATTTGTATACAGTATGATCAGCCACACCCACTGCAAGGTACTGCGACCACTGCCCCGAGGTCCTGACATCCTACAACTGCTGTGTGCGTTGCCCGTCAGATGGCAGCACACAGCAGCTGCTGGCACCACCGTTGCACTCACCGATCGTCATTTGCGTGACGATTGCAAACACAAACGTTTCTGAGTACGTGGTGGCTCCGTACACGCAGCCAGGGTAGTACCTGGGAGGATGGGAGCGGACCGAGGGGGCAGCAGGTGGATGGTGAGAGGGCAGATCAAGTTATGTTAAAGCGGTGCAGTCATGTTTAGATCGAGCATTCTAAGGATGCTGCCTGCCCGTCTGCCTGCCTGCCTATGCATTCCACCGCAACATTCAGAGCACCCCTCACCTGACCGCCAGCCACCAGATGACGCCTCAGCAAAGGCAGATGATGCTGCCTGCTAGCACAGCTGAAGCAAATTGATCTCACCTGACCACCAGCCACCAGAAGAAGCCAAAGCTGAGGTAGATGGTAAGGTAGAGGGCGGCGATCCACGAGGCCAGGACTATGAATGGCGTCTGTGTGGCGGAAGCCAGCGGTTGTGCATTGTGCTGCTAGTTGCATGAAGCATGCCAGGCAGGACTCTTTGACAGCGGCAGCAGTGGCACGAAGGCAATCCGTCCCGGCCGCCGTCGTGGGTTGCAATGCCGGCACAATCAAGGGTAGGCGCAGCAGGTGCCGGCGCACCGAGCTATATTGCCGTAACAGAGCAAGCGCTTCAAACATACAAGATCAGCATTGCAACCAACTGGCCTGCAGCATGGTGACGAAGAAGTCTCGGTGCAGCAGGTGCCATCCCAGGGCCAGCGTGGTGCTGCGGTACTCCACTCGCGAGCGACCCGCGTGCCTGCCAAATGGGACGGTGAAGGTAGGGGCAGGAGAGTTTGCGCGCTCATGCTAGCACAGGGGCAAGCAAGATAAATGAGGATGCTGCGGTACTCCACTCATGAGCGACCCTGCGAAAA
>VFQQ010005081.1_pt1 | contig 11142 bp, 19 predicted proteins | sample 3512341 | NCBI WGS metagenome assembly VFQQ01 (sample SAMN10412373, study PRJNA504923) | tailings metagenome | isolation source: Relicate 2 Philex TSF1 revegetated site | place: Philippines: Tuba, Benguet | collected 2017-08-29
GCCCCAGGCGCACCCGCAAACACCATGAGGCCGTAGTCGGCTTTGGAGCGGATGACACGCCCCACGCACTGCGCCGCCTGGCGCACCGCATCAAATGCGAGGTAGTCGTTCTCCTGATGGAGGCGGGAGGGGGAGTGAGGGGCAGCATCAGTTGCAGTTGAGGGCAGTGGTTGTGGGGCAGCAGCTGAGGGGCAGGCAGCAGGGTGAAGCGCTGGGGGAGGGCTGCTGGTGGGTCACATGGTCAGGAGCCATTGCCTGCCTGCCAGGCAGAAGAAGCCAGCACTGGGAGCAGCAGCAGCAAATGCTGCTTTTGGGTCACAGGCAGGGCTGGAAGCAGTACGCAGTGCCGTTCTACAAGCCTTGGACAGTACGGCCAAGGGGAGGCACAGCTGTGCCACAGCCAGCACACTTGCCTTGATTTGGAACGTTTCTCGCAAGTACTCCAGCCTGGCGCTGCACGATCAGACGTGCATGGGCAAGGACGTGGGCGGTGAGTGGCCTAGCATGCTGCCCATCTGTGCAGGCTCGAGCACAACATGCTGGCTGCAGCGATGGGTTGCACGCAGCAGGCATGCATGCATGTCAGCATCAGGCACCGGCTATGCTCACACTCGCAGCAGCAGCAGCAGCACCACCAGCTCTGCCCACCAGCAGCAGCCTCACCGCAGGATGCGCGACAGCGTGTATTGGTAGGGCACGCCAAACATGACCACGCAGCGGCCGTAGTGGCGGTCAAAGTCGATGCCCTCCGCCACCTTGCCGCGCGCCACGCTGCGGGGCGGGGACGCAAGCCAGAGGGAGGAGGGGTTTGAAAGACAGGGGAAGGCAGAGCATGGGTTGCAGGGCCAGCACTTGCATTGGCAGGGCTGCCTGCAGGTGGGTTGAGGCCGACAGCGCACCAGCAGGGTGCAAATCTGCACCAGCCAGCTGGCACGCTGTGGCTGTTTGCCAGCTTCCTGCTGTTGCACTGGCTCTTGATCCGCCGGTCAGCCCACCTGAAGAACACGGCGCCGCGGCCGCAGTCGCAGGCGCGGCGGAAGTTGTCCAGCGCCAGGGTGGTCTCCACCTGCGGGTGGGAGACGGAGGGCAAACGCAATGAGCAACTGGGAATGATGGCTGAAGCACATGCCTTGGTGCATACCCCTTTCACAACCGGCACACAGGCAAGGTAAGTCAGTGCTGCACCATCAGCAGCCCAGTTCAGCCCTCCCACACAGATCCATCACCCACCACATCCTGGGTCTCGATGAACACCAGCTTGTGCTGCATCAGCTCCTGCAGAGAAGCAGGCGGGGAGGCAGGCAGCCGGCGCTCAGCCATGCTAGCCATGGTTGAGTGAGCAAGTTGCACATGGCACGCTGCACAGCTGCGACTGCATGGCAGGCACAGCAGCCAACCAACCAAAAGCCAGGCGGTACCTAAACCAACCACACCCAACCTGCTTGTCCCCTTCATGCACGCAAACCCACCTGCAGGATGCTCATGTCGTTCCAGCGGCTGACAATGGTGTCCATGTAGAGGTAGGACACAAAGAAGCAGACAATGCCGTCCGGCACCGTGGCTGCCAGGTCAACCAGCATGCGGCCTGCGGGGCGGTGGCAGGGACCCAGCCGAAGCGCCTGTTGGACAGGACATCGGCTTTCGAGTTGAAGCCTGGGCCATCAGGGCAAGTGCATGCACAACAAGGCCAGCCAGTGAGCAGGATGTGTCCAGGTGGCGAATGCAAGCCGCCACCAGCCCACCACGCACCGTAGTTGCGAATGACCTGCGGGTCGCTGCGCATGTCAAACTTGGTGGACACCGGCAGCTGGTCGCCGCCCCGCGTCAGCACCACGGGGCACAGGCACTCGCTGCGCAGGGCGGGGCGGGGGCAGGAGTCAGAGTGTGGTCTGCAGACCAGCGTGCACCAGAAAAGTCTGCCCTAGCCTCCTAACGGGCAGTCGCTCATACCTCCTGAAATGCAGCTCCTCAGGTGCATGGCACTACTCCTGCACATGCGTGAGCAGGCACACCACACCGCACCGTGTGAGCGTCATGTTGAGGGAGGCCACGCAGACGGGCTGGAAGTTGAGGATGCGGGGGTAGAGGTCGATGGGGGACAGCGTGCCGCTGGTGATCACAACCGACTGGTACTGCGGGCAGGGCAGGCAGGGGGAGGGGGGTGGCAGGGGAGAGACAGCTGTGGTTGGAGGCAGCAGGGATTGGAAGGGTGGCAGCCCATGCGGGTTTGTGCTTGGAGGTACATGCAGGCAGGCAGCAGCTGCAGGGGCGACTGCCAAATCAGCAGGCGCATAGGTGCGCGGCCCCCCTGCTTTACGCTGGCTGCTTCCGGGTGTAACTGTGCTCGCTGGCAACCAAGACGCTCGCCTCACCTTGGAGAACACGGGTCGCATGGCCAGCGAGGCATCCAGGCAGCTGAGCTGGATCACTGGGTCGGGCACCTGGCCGGGGGCAGGTGTGGGTGGCAGGTGGGTGGATTCAAGGCGGAGGGCGCGGGCATGGGTGGCGGCGTTCAGATGCACACGGTTGAGCCCTGCAACAGTGGCCTCTGTTAGTTGAAAGCTGCCAAGCAGCCAACCATGCCGGCACCAGTCTGGTGCCTTGCTCCCAGCCAGGATGCCCCTGCCCCAGCCACCTGCAGCACCGCGGGGCGCTCACCGAGGGCAGGCGGTCGTCAAAGGGCTCGATGATGATGGCAAAGCCGCGGGAGTAGGTGCCCACCAGCGTGGCAAAGTCGGCCACCTGGCCAGAGGGAGCAAGGGGGCAGGGGGAGCAGCGTGGGTTTCAAGGGCGCGCTTGAGTGGGGCGCAGGCAAGGGCAGCCTGCCACTTAGCATCCTCGTAATCGCTCTGCAAATGCAAGCAGCACCACGCACGGCACAAACCCTTGCATGCCTGCAGCATCCATGCCCCACGCCATGCCCCTGTGCCTGCGCCACATGCAGGCGGCCGGCAGCATGCCCCTCCCCAGCGCCCCAATCACTCCCTGGCCCCTCCCCCGCGCACCATGTGCACGCCGTGGAAGTCGTCGCTGGCGGTGATCTCCAGCGTCTTCATCAGGCTGACCAGGCGGTCGTAGCAGAAGCGCAGCGTCTTGCCCTCGATGGCCACCTCCTGTGCCGGGATGATGCAGGTAGTTGGGTGGGTGGGGAGGTGGAGAGGGTGGCCGGGAGTGCTTGCTCAGGGTGGCTAGTGGCGACCAGCAACCAACCACCGCAAACATGCTGGCACAAAACACTGCTGGGTGATGGCAGAGCATGCCCTGCTGCGGTTTCTAAAACATGCCCGCGCTCACCTCCTGCAGCTTCTCCAGGAATGCGGTGGGCGTGACCGACACCACCTCGTTCACCGCCAGCCGGCTGCGCAGGTGCTGCACAAAGCGCTGCAAGAAGGCCACAAAGTGCTCTGCGGCAGGCAGGGTGCGGCAAGGCAGGGCAGGAAGGCATGCCAGGGTTGACTTGGGGACGAACAGGGAGCGTGCTGTGCAAGCACGGTAGCCAGCAGCTTGCAGAGTTTGCATCCCAGGTAAAAACAACAGCACATGCCGACCCCAGCACATATGCCTACACCACCATGCCATCTGCGCGCTTGGCCATGCCAGCTCAGACCGCACCACCCAGCCTGCGCCCCACCTGCGCGCCGGATGTTGCCGGGCACCGCCTCGCGCAGAATGTCGTCCGGCAGCGCGGGGTTGGCCAGCCACTGCTGCGTGCCGTCCGCCTCGCCTGCGCCCCCTTGCTGCAGCACGCCCTGAGCTTGCAGGCCCTGCAAGTCGGCACGAGTGGAGGAGGTGCCACGTGCAAGGTGAGCAAGGAGGCGTAAAGCAGGGCAATTGAGCCCCTGGCATCTCCAACAAACATGCATCGGGCTCTTGTGCGACTCACCAAAGCACCGAATGCCAACCTCTAAACCAGCCGCCCACCCACCTGCACCAGGCGCTGGTATTCAGCGCGCAGCCGCCCCGCATCCGTCTGCTTGGTGCGCTCGATCTCGCGCTTCAGCGTCTGGATGTTGCGGCTGGCGGCGTCCAGCGTCTGCTGCCGCACGTTGACTGCAGCGGGGCAGGTTGAACCGGGGCAGGGCTTGTTGAGCCAGGGCGGAGGGACGGGGCCGCCGGCATAAGGGACAGGCTGCAGGGTTGCTGTGTGTTCTGCTACGTGCATCCACTAAGCAGTCCAGCTCTGCGCGACTATGGCCAGCAGCATGTGTTTCAAGCTGCATGGTGCCCGCTGCCTCCGCAGCTTTGCTGTCTCCGCAACACCACAATACAGCAACAATATAGCACCGCAGCAACAGGACAGCAACACCACTCGGTGGCAGCAAGCCCTGCTGCAGCCACCGCCAGTGCCGCTGCTGCAGAGCCAGGGCCAGCCAGCCGCACTACCCACCTGACAGCGCCTCGATGCACACGTTGTCGATGTTGTGGGCCTCGTCAAACACCACCACACACTCGCGCTCCATCTCGCGAGACACCATTTGGGAAACCTGCAGGGCGCAGTGCGGCAGGGGGGGAGCAGGAGCGGAGGAGATGGGCAGCGGCAGAGCGCACCCAGGCATGTGAGGTGGCACCCACAGCAGCCAGGCACACACACCTCGACACCGCTCGCAAGCCCGGCAGTCCACAGCTGCCAGCCCAGGCAGCAGGCATCCAGCAGTCAAAGCAGTACAGCCCAGGTACCGGTTCTGCGCCTCGCCTTGGGGTCGATCATGTACTGGTAGTTCCACACCACCACGTTGGCGTAGGCCACCATGCGGCGTGCCAGGAAGTAGGGGCACCACTGCTGCTTGCGGCCCAGCACACGCAGGTCGTGCAGCGTGTACACACCTGGAGGGTGGGCAGGACAGGGGTGTGCGGAATTGCATGGGCTGGGGCAGAGGGACTGCAGTCCAGTGCAGGGCAGTCCAGGCGCGGCATGCAAACTGCACTGCTGGCCATGCATTAGCAGGTCAGGCATGGCAACCGCAGCACGCCGCCCGCCTGGCCCCCACGCTGCCGCCGCGCACCCGCGTCCAGTCGACCATCCGGCCCCGACCCTTCAAGCCCCTCGTAAAAGCCGCACGTCTGCATGGACACACAAAGGGTGGCAACAAATCTGGGCGGGGTTGCGGCAGCTGCCGGCATTCAGCACGATGAGCAGCCTCCAGCCCCCTTGGACTGCCTGTCCAGTCCGCCAGCCCTGCCAGGACAGCACGGAACTCCAGCCCCTCGGCCCACCCAGCCCACCCAGCCACGCACCTCGATGTCTTCGTCCTGCGCCGCCCGCTCCCGCACCCAGGGCGCCGTCAGCTTCATGCACTTGGCATCCACGCTCTCCCGCGACCCCTCCTCTGCACCCAGCCGGGCGCAAGGGGCAGCAAATGTTTTGGCGGCGCGTGGGGCAGCGTGGGGCAGCGCTACCAAAAGCAGCAGCGCACGCCGGATCTTCAGTGCAGCAGCAGGGAGATGGCTGCCCCCAGCCCGCCCACCGCCTGCCCTGCAGCAGCCAGCCAGGCAGCAGGCAGGCAGCGGCGGCGCGCACCCGAGACCCAGGGGTGTATGCACAGGTTCTTGCGGCTGGACAGGCCCAGCGCCAGGATTTTGGGCACGCCGCCGGGCGCGTCTGTGAAGTAGCGCGCCCGGTAGTCCATCAGCTCCTTCAGCTCAGCCAGCACCTGCATGGTGGGGGGCAGGGGGGGGGGGAGGAGGGGCGAGCTGGGAAGGGAAGGGCCGGTGCCAGCCGGGCCAGCAGGGCTTGACACGGAGGGTGGGGAGCGGGAGTGTGCATGCTCTGCAGCTGCTGCCTCCCTCGCTGCCCCTGCTGCAGCTGCCACCAGTGCTGCTAATGTCCGCTGCTTGCCCCATGCTGAGTCGCCAGCGGCTGGATGACTTCACAACCTGCACGGCTTGCTGCTGCTGCAGGCGGTGGCGCTTGTGCCGACGCAGTCCATCCTCGCAAGGCAGTGCACTTGCAGGACCATGCTGGCTGGCTGGGCGCCCTTACGCACCTTCTCCATCTCCGGCACGGTGCGGGTGCAGTAGATGAGCTTGCCGACCTCGGGGTGCGCCAGCTGGTACGAGGTGATGAGCGACAGCAGCGTGATGGTCTTGCCCGTGCCCGTGGGCATCTGCAGTGTGCGGGGAGAGGGGTGGGGTTGCGGGGACGTGTGCAGCCATGAAAGGCTGCCCAAACTCAGCTGCCTGGCTGCAAGCGCAGGAGCCGCAGCATGTGTTAGCATTCAATCTGCAAACCATGCTGTGACCAGCGCGCCACAGCTGCAGCAACGCCAAACAGCCGCGGCAAAGCAGGCAGACAGCAGGCGGCAAATGGCGGCTGGCGCCGCGGGCGGCAGGGCCCGTGATCGGCCCATCGCCGGCCAGGGATCGTGCACACACTTGTGCCCGCCCCCAATTGGACCCCCCGCGGCTCGCCTCGAGCAGGCAGTGGCCCTTGGCGTCCAGCGCATGCTTCAACTCGAGCATATACTGATACTGCTCGGGGTAGATGAACTCGTAGGGGAAGTAGACGGTCAGCCCCTCGAGCTGGAAGCGCATGGCGCCCCCAGCCGCTCGCCGGCCCTCAGTCCCGCTCCCTGCGCATTTCGGGCGGCGCCCGCCGCCCCCTGCCGCACGCCTCTGGGATCAGGGAGCCCTGCAGCGCCTGCCGGGGCGCTGGGCTGCCAAGGTGATGGTCGGGGTGGCTGCTGGCGGGCTGCTGATTGATGTGTGCGAGCGCTACCCGAGCTATTGAGCGTGTGCAGAGTCGATCCAGCCCGGCCCGCCGCCTGCCCACTCATCAGGTGCGCGGCAGCGCCAGGCTGGCGGCGGCGGCGGTGGCCATAAGGCGCACTGTGCCTGCGCATTGGAAGTGGGTGCAGGATTTAGCAGCTTCGGCCTGGCTCCCTATCTTTGCGCTTGGGGCAATGTCCTAGCTCATGAGGTCTAACCGAGGCAGGATATTTGCTGGTTGAAAACAAATTCCAAATTCCATCTGGAGGCTTCGTGCACCAGATAATCTCTGAAAGACCTTTGGTCATACTCTCCCTCCCAAACCACCGCCTCCCCATCTTCCAACACACACACAACTACCATCATCTTTGTAACTTCTTCCCCTTCGTAAACTTTTTTTCCAACACACACACACTGCATGGCTGGAATTAGGCCATCATCTTTGTAACTTTCTTGTTTCACATTGCCTGCCTCACAAGCACATTGTAGTTGTGCCGTGTGTGGTTGGAGAGGCAATGTGCCTCATCAGAGTAGCAAGACAGAACAGATCAGTGCCGTCAGTGCTAAAGGTCAGTGCAAACGTCACAACATCACTGTGCAAAATCACATCACATGCTGCTACACCTGCCCCCGCCGCATCAGAGCCCGCTGCTTGGCCATTGCCGCCCTCGCCTCCTCGACCGCCAGCTGCTGCAATCCCACAGGCGCATGCTGCTGCTGCTGCTGCTGCTGCGCCTGCTGGGCCTGGTGAGCCTGGTGAGCCTGTTGCTGCTGGTGCGCCGGCCGTGCCACAGGCCTAAAGAATGGGATGCGCCGCGTTGGAGGCTTGTACTGGTGCGGCTGCTGCTGCTGCAGATGCTCCGCCGCCATCTCCGCAGCTGGCTGGGCCATCAGAGGCGGCGGCTGCTCCGCCGCCATCTCCGCAGCTGGCTGGGCCATCAGAGGCGGCGGCTGCTGCGCCGCCATCTCCGCAGCTGGCTGGGCCACTGGCTGGGCGGCAGCAGCGGGAGCAGGCAGCAATGCCGCCGCTGGAGCCGCCGCCGCCGCATCAGCAGCGGGCGCAGCCCTTTGTCGCCGCTCGCTGGCCTGCCGGCTGGCTGCCGCAGCCACCACAGCCTCCCAGGTCGGCTGGATCCGGCTGCGAATGCCGTGCAGCTGCTCCACCGCATCCGCCAGGCGCCCCCCGTCCAAGTTCGCCAAGGCCGACCTCAGGTGCTGCTCCTCCGCCAGCATCGGCGGCAGCTGCGCCCCCTGCACGCGGTTCCACCAGGGATCGCACTGCTACACAACCAGCCCAGCCGCCTGCGCCTCAAGTGTCATCTCCAGCCAACGCAGCCGCAGGTACACGCCTGCCCACTCGCGCCTCGCTGCCGCCAGCTCCGTCAGCTGCTCCTCCTCCTCCGCCGCCTGCTGCTCCTCGCTGCGCATGCTGTGCACCTCGTCCCACAGCTCGCCCTCCACGCCATCGCTGCCCCCACCGCCCGGCTGCTGGGCTGTCAGGGGCTCCACCTGGCGCATCACGTACGCCTCCAACCGCTGGCGTGCCTCCTCCTCCACCTGCTGCGGCAGCAGCGGCTGCCCCGCAGCCGCCCGCTCCGCCGCGGCCAGCTGCAGGTAGAGCTGCACCCCACGCCGCGCCACCGGTGCCACCCAGTCTGGGCGCACGGCCAGCTGCAGCGGCAGGTCTTCGCTGGGCCCGCACGGGCACTGCCGCACGCCACAGAGGCCCAAGTGCAGCGGCCAGTAGAAGCCGGGCACGCCGGCAGCGCCCCAGCGGCGGTAGCGGCTGGCGGCCTTTGGCGGCTCGTAACGTTGCACCCGCTCAGCTGCGAGGCGGGGGGGGAGAGGCAGGAGGAAGACGCAGTGGGCAGGGTTGAGCTTGCCCAGGCCACCACCCAAAGTTTCCCTGCCCCCCTCCAGCACTACAGCCACACCATTGAGACATGCATGCGTGTGAGGGAAGCAAGACGAGTGGCACCGCAGCACAGCAAGTGCTTGGGGCTGATTGATGAGAGGGCACGCTTCTGCTCAGGCAGAGGCGGGGTGCCTGCCAAACTCCCCCCCCCCCCACACACACACACACGCCTGCATTCTTACTCACATCCCAGCATGCCACCACCACCACCATCACCCCTCGCCTCTGCTCCTCCCTCGACCCTCGGCCTTCCCCACCTGCAAGCTCACGCGCGCCCACTCCGCAGCAGACACTCAGGTTGAGCACCTCCTGCTCCCGCACGTCGCCCGCCTCTGCCGCGCTCTGGAACGCTGGCTCATCCTGCTGCAGCCGCTCCTGGCCGGTCATGGCAGCCGGCGGCGCGCTAGCATCCAGCCTCAATCGCTGCGCCGCCCAATGCTGCTTCGCCTCCTCCTCCATGGCCGCCACCTCGGGCGGCCGCTGCAGTGTCACCTGCCCGCTGCTCAGGGAGCGCCAGCGGGGTGTCTCATCCTGCTCCCGCACATAGTCGAGGCTGCCGCGCCGCGCGTTGGCGGCCCTGCAGGATGGGATGGGACGGGGTGGGAAGGGGCAGGCGGGGAGAGGGGAGTGTGGGCAGGCAGGGCACCCTGCTCCATGTGCCGAGAGAAGGCACCAGCTCCTGCATCGTCCCCAACCACCCATGTTGCGCCTGGCCACTGCTGGCCTCCCAACCACAGCGCTGCTGCGCCCCCTCTTTGGTTTCTGCTGCTCCACCCCCGCCCGCCCAATCCCTGCCGCTCTCACCAGGTGTCCACGCGCAGGTTGAGCATGGACATGACCTGCGGCAGCTGCTGGGGCAGGGCGGCAAGCGCCATGCACAACACGTGGTCCAGCACGTGTTGGACCCAGTTGGGCTGGCCCAGCGTGGCCTGCGCCTGCCGCGGCAGCTCGATGCACGCCCACCAGGCCAGGCTGCGGCCGCACAGCACCTCGCGCCGCGGCGGCACGCGCAGGCCGTGCCGCTCAAACTGGCTAGGCGGCACCAGGCACAGCCTGGACAGTATGCGCAGATAATAGAAGAACAGGCGCCGCCACATGCTCTGCTCAGGGGTGCGCTGCGCATCACTGCCCTGCTGCTCCGCCGCCGCCGCCTCGGCCGCCTGCGGCTCCCGCTGCTCCTGCTGCCCGCCTGCCTCCTCTACTCGCAGCATCTGTGCCAGCAGCACAGGGCCGGTGCCAGCCAGCCGCTGGCTGCGGCCTCCGCCGGCTGCGCTGCCCAGCTGCTGGAGCAGCTGCTGCGGCACGGCACGCAGCGGCAAGAGGAGCAGGTGCGCCTGCAGACGCGCCAACCGCGGGTGCAGCTCCTCGCCCGCGGGCGGGCGCAGCGCCAGCACAGCGGGCACGTGGGCGGGTGCGCAGCACAACAGGAAAGCGGCGGCGGCCTCCTCCTCGGCGACGCCAGACTGTGAGGGAGGAGGGTGGTGGGGAGGGGTGGGAATGGCGAGGGAGTGGGAGCAGGATGGGGGCGGAAGCAAGGCACCAGCCGGCGGGAGTGGGAGTGGGGCGCAAGCAGCCGGGCACCGCTCACCGCAATGGGCTGCGGCACTCCGGTAGTCGTGCGGGCTCGCCACTTAGAGCCATCCTGCCCCACTCCAAGCCACTCGCTGGTCAGCGCCCTCTGCGTGTTGTAGTACGATAGCAGCGCCGGCGCCAACGCCCCCAGCTGCCGCTCAACGGCAGCGCGCTCACCGGGCTGCCAGCCCCGCTGCCCTGCGGCCATGGTGCCGGCTTGCCGCAGTGAGGCCTGAGAAGGGGCAGGGAGGCGGAAAGGCGGCAGGAAGGTGGCAGCCGCAGTGTGGCGGCAGGTGGCCGGGTGAGCGGCGGGCGGCCTGCCTGCCTGCTGCCTGCCTGCTGCACCGTAACATTCACACAAGCTGCAGGCAACCTTCCAAGGGCAGGCAGAGAGAGGCTGCAGGGCGGCGCTGGAATCGTCTTCTCGGCACGGGCTGTGGGGCCGCAGGAGCGTGCTGCCTGCCCCACCTGCGTCCTCCAGTGGGGCTGGGCCCCAAGCCGAGGCCAAGACAGCGCGCCGCCAGCCCTCGACCGAGCCGAGTCTTGCGGGGCAAGGGCCTGGGGGCCGTGATTGGGCGTCCAAGGCCGTGCCAGGGGAATGACAGCAAGGCCTGGGCGGCGGCAGAGGCTGGCCTGTGCCGCCGCCACCCATGCCGTCGCCACAGGGTCACACTGCAAACGCCTACTGAACAGTGGCGGCGCAGCCAGCTGCTTCCATGTGGATAGCGGCTTCGCTGGCCACGGGTTGACAGCCATGCACTTGCCTCCAGCCTGCCCCCAGGCTACTGAGGGGTATTCACTGGCCCCCCGCTTGCTCCCTGTGCACCGAGGCATTCTTGCTCGCCCGCCCCGCAGGGCTGTCACCACCGGCTGGGTGTCCTGGATGTACAACGATCCCGCCAACAACGGGCTGATGGTGGGCGGCAACGCCTTCTTCCTCCGCCCCTGCG
>VFQQ010005082.1_pt1 | contig 11137 bp, 20 predicted proteins | sample 3512341 | NCBI WGS metagenome assembly VFQQ01 (sample SAMN10412373, study PRJNA504923) | tailings metagenome | isolation source: Relicate 2 Philex TSF1 revegetated site | place: Philippines: Tuba, Benguet | collected 2017-08-29
GGCGTGCGCATGCTGCGGCTCTCTAACGACATCTACATGAAAATCAGGTCCCAGCGGCGGACGAATCAGGGTGGCCACCGCCTGGGGGAACTTTGAGGGCTGCACATGTGATGCCCGGGTGCCGCCGCTGACGCCTGCCCCTGCCCCCTCCCCTTCTCCCCCCTCCCTCCCCCAACCCCGCCGCAGCAACTTCACCGACACCAAGGCGCTGCAGGCGGCGGTGCTGGTGGTGGGCGTGGTGGGCTCTTTGGCCTACCTCTACTTGCTGGGCAAGCCCTACTTTGCGGCCACGCAGGCCGAGCCCCGTAAGGTGGCCGAGGTGAGCTGTGGATGGGCAGGGGCATGCAGGGGCTAAGCTGTTAGACTAGACTAGACTAGGGGCATGCAGGTTGGAGCCGCTGGGCCAGAGTGGAGCAGAGGGGGCGATTCATGCACAGCCAAGTGGAGGATGCTGATGGATTATTCAAAACGTGCTATGCGTTTAAAACAGCAGTCGATTTTTAGCCCGTGCCCACCCACACCCCCACTCACATGCCCCCACCCTACCTCTCTCCCCCATCACAGCTGCCACTAGAAATAAACGTGCATTTTAATCGCATTTTTTACCCCTTTCTTTCCCAGCCAAATGAGGTTTCAACCCTTTTTCAGGAAAGGGGGTAAAGAAGAAGATATCAGCTTCTGAGTTGGATGAATTTTGGCGTAACGAACATTTTTAAAGTGGTAAACACAAGGTAATGGGATGAACACAAAAAAGGGATAAAACGTAAAACCAGCTATGGAATAGGCTGGAAAATAGGATAAAATCGAGTCCAGCCACTTGTTCACCTCCTTCTGCCAACCAGCAAGTAAAAGCGATAAAACCCTGCTTCACTCCCTTCTCTAACCCATTTCCGTAAGTGGTTAGTGCTGAAAAGCACTGGTACTGGTTCATCATCTAGTTCAGCAGCAGCCGTTGGTGGCCAGCCGTTGGTGGCCAGCCGTTGGTGGCGAGCCGTTGGTGCAAGGTGGCGGCGGCGGTCGGCGCGGTGCAGGCGGCGACAGCTAGGCCTGCAGTGGGAGTGGCGCGCCGCGCTTCGCGTGTCCACCGACCCTGCAGCAGGCTGGGAAACTGTGGCAAGGGAGGCAGGCTGCAGGCGGGCCGCCGCTGCAGCCCGACCTGCCAGGTGCGCCCTGCGACAAGCCCTACGCAGCTGCGCGTGCAACTGCCACGGCTGCAACAGCGCAGGCGCCTCGCACCTCGCGGCGGGCGGCCCGCACGGGCAGCCCGCGAGCAACAGCTCCCCCCCAGTGGCGCGCTCGCGAGCTCCACTCCAGCCTATGCGCCGGCTGATGATGCTCGGCAAGCGCAGGGAAGATAGCGGAGGAGTGGGCGCGGCGCGGAGAGGGCGAGCTGTTGACAGCCGGCGAGGCCCAGCACGCCGCAGCACGCCAGCTGATGCAGCCTGCGGCCAGCGGCCGAACCTACCGCGTTTCTCAGCCCAGATGACTTCCTGTGCACTGAACGTTCGATCCAGTGCGCCGCGGGCGGCAGCTGAGGCTGCCGCGTGCCGCCGCCTCCCACCCCTTTGTTTAGCCGCTTTTGGAGGCAAGCTATCACCTTTGCCCCGCAGACTATCCCTTTACCCCCTGGCCCCTAGCCAATAAAGAAACAGTATTGCGAGTATGTGGATAGAAAATGGGATGACCATCAGCCCTGGCTTCTAGTGTGCTGTCCTTCATCCCCGCTGTGGACGTGGCCGCCCTCATGGACAGCGCTGCCGGGCGCACCGGAACCGCCGCCCTGGCCCGCACCTCCTCCCGCTCCTCGGACACAGAGGCCACCGACTGATCAGGCTGCGTGAGGCAGCCAGACGTGGGCCAGCGGCAAGAGGCCGCTCCTGCTGGGCTGGAGCGGCTGCCATTCTGACGCGCAGCGCTGTCTGCTGGAACGCAGCAGCAGCAGGCAGCCATCTACAGCGACAGCAACCACTGTGATTCAACAGATGCGCTCCGGAACTTTTCCCTTGACAACGTTTGGCCTCCCTGCCCCTGCCTCACTTGTGTACCAGACTGTTTCAGCAACAGCGCGTTTATTCCTTTCAGATTTATCATTCGTTCTAATAGGTGCAACACAGGGGTTCGTCCAGCAATGAACAGCAGTAATATTGGCACAAATAGTGCAGGTGCCGCAGCAACCGAGGCCTACCTTACACGCATGGCAGCCTGTTCAAGGCCCCACACCGGGTCGGGCACGCATTCTCTGCTGCTGGGAGGCTGGGTTCCCGCCAGTATCTCCCCAATCTTGTACCCTGCCTGCACACCAGGGCAGCGGGTGGGTGAGAAAGCTGGGGCATCAATGCATCGTGTAGGCAGTGTGTTCCAGCGGCTGTTGCGTCTCAGCCCTGCATCGCCCAGCTTGCCTCGCAGCCGCTGCAGACATCCGTAGCAACCAGGCAGCACAAGCAGTGCGGCACGGTGCACTGCAAGGGGAGGACGATAGCGGAGGGTGGTGGCTACAGGAAAGGGAGCAGCCGGTCATGAATGGGCGCATCTAGGAAGAGCTCACATGGTTTCATAGCGGAAAGCAGTTCACCCATCCTGCCCACCTGCTCGCATGTGCCGGTGGCGTCATTGAGCCGAAAGGCCGGTGCACAGCCCATGGGCATGCAGGCATGTGCATCTTCGATGCAGTTGTCGCAGTGCTTAAGATGGCACTGCAAGGAAAAGGGCTGATCAGTGAGGCACTGTTTGCACGTGTTGATAGCAACCCAGTGGTGGGCCACTTGCAAGTCACTAGCAAGTGCCACACTGCCTGCTCAAGCTTCTGGCCAGTAGAGTCTGCCCCAGCTACAGGAGCAATGAACTGAACTCAGCCCACCTGCTCGCAGCCGCCGTCCTTTGTGAGCCGGAAGCCCGCTTGGCACCACTCGCACTTGTTGGGAGCTGCACACTGTGTGCAGTTGCCAACTCCACACTGCAAGGCAGCATATGGGGCAGCAGGGGTGTGCTGCTGCTGGCCAGTTGGCACAAACATAAGAACTGGGGCAATGCTTGGTCAGGAGCAGTTTGAAGTTGGTGGGCTAGCAGGGTGCATCACTCGCTTAGTTGAACCCATGCTACACGGCCTTGTGTTGGATGCAGTCCAGCTCACCGGCACACACCCTCTGCTGCTTGGGTCTAGCACCCAATCGGCGCTGGGCTGGCAGGAACTGCAGGTGTCGGGTCCATCATGGCAGTCAGCGCAGTGCGGCTTGGTACAGGGAGTGCACGATCCGCCCTTCAAAAGAAAGCCCTGTTGTCCAGGAAGGGAAGTGAGGCGGTACAGGCGCAGTGCGTCCAAGACCGCTAGCAGGGCCTCCTGACTGCAGCCAGATTGCAGTACTGCAAACACACCCTGACGCACCTGTAGGCATGATTCGCAACTCGTGCTTGTGCACCACGCACAGGCAGGGTCGGTGCAAGGTGTGCAGCTCTGTTTTTTGGCGTCAAAATAGAACCCTCGTGCGCCCGTTGACTTGCACTCAGTGCAGTTTTGTGGGCTGCCCTCGCACCGCAGGCAGTTGGCGTCGGCGCTGCAGGACAAGGTGGGAAACGGATGGGAGAGTGCACCAGTTCCAGCTTTGCAGGCACACCGGCGGCCGCGGTGCTGGCTGTTTGCAAGCCAAGACTGCTTTCGGGGCCTGCCCATGTGGCTGCCATGGCACCCCACTCAGCACAGTCTCCTGCCTGATGCAGCTTCCTATGCAAGGCACCTACCAGGGCTGGCACTCGCTGCCCACAAGGACAAACCCTTGCGTGCAGGCGGTGCAGGTGGCATTCAAGTCGTGGCAGCTGTAGCAGTTGGGTGCGGCCCAGGCACAGGGCGCACACGTGCCATTGTCTGCTAGATACACACCGTACATGGCAGTAAAATCCATCCCATACTCCATGTTGGCGCAGCCTGGGTGGCAGGGAGCAGGCGCTTGAGCAGTTGACTTTTAGAACATGCTGCTGGTTATGTCGCTCCTCGTAGTCGCGCACGACAGCAGGCCTGCATGGGCGGCCCACCTGTGCACACATCCGGCGCGTCAGCTCCACACCTGGAACAAAACTTCGAGAAGTCTCCGGCTGGGTGGCACCTAATGCAGGTACCATTGGGGGCAAGAGCATGGTGGCTCCCGCACTGCAGGCACGTGCTGTTGTCTGCCGAGCACTTGACGCAGCCTGTGGGATCGATGAAACTGTCGCTGGGCGGCGGCAAGTCCTCGCGGCAGGTGTTCAGGCCGCTGCTTGGCGCCAGCACACCTGCAATATTGGGTGAAGCAATTACCAAGCAGCGGTCGCGAGCAGCGTCCGCCGTACGGCGGCGGCAGAGGCGGCGGCAAGCAGCCCAGCGCCCAGAGTGCGGCGGCAGGGCTTCACCCATCTCCCATTGCGCTTGCCTGCAACTATCAATGCTAGCAAGGGGAGCACCGCCCGTTTCAAGGGTGCCGAGCGCCGAGCGCCGAACTGCACTGCCATGATGTCACGGAGCGAGCACAGTGAGAAGTGGAACGAAGAGTTCCCTTGCATGGACCACTGGAACGAAAGACAAGCGATTTGCCAGCGGAAATGGGTGCGCCGACGCATGTGGCAGGGAGGGAGGGCGCAGGGCGGGCCGGGCCGCGGCGGGTGCTAGCGAAGCGCCAGCTAGGAGAACGCAGGTGTCCGAACGTCTCTCTGAGCTCCACATGTCTTGGAGCAACAGCTTAAAGATGCCCCAACGCGTTGGATTTGTGATGCAGCCCGGTGTTTGTATGAGTCGGACGGCGTGAGCGGACAACAGGCAGGCAACGTGAGCAGGTTTGAAGAAGTGGCATTGCAAGTGGCAGTGGCAGTGGAGCGTATAGCAAGGAGGCACAGGGGCATGGCGCATGGCGTCCTGCCGGCTTGGAGTGAAACATTGACGTGCTCGCCCGTCTGCCTGCCAGCCGTGCTCACAAGAAGTGCTCTGCTCCTAACAGGCAGCCCTGACCCGGCGACCAGTCACACTGCCATGCCGCACCTGGACCAGAACCCTGCAATTGAGTATTTGAGCGTGGTCTGCAGGCTAGCTGGGGTGCGGTAAGTTTAGCCTGAGGGCCACCTTCAACACCTCGACTGCCGCCGGCATTGCGGCGATGAATCTCCCTAGGACATCACCTGCCGTGACATCATGTGATGCGCCATGCACAGTACTGGTGCGTTCGCCTGGGGGTGCCTTGCTGCGGGGTCACCACTGGGGGCAGCGACTGCATGCGAGTTGCCGTGCAGCGGTGCGACGGCGGCGGCGACAGGCGCGTGTGGGCGCACCGTGCGGCCCTGCCGGCGGTCCAGCATTATCAGACAGCAGTGCAGTTTGCAGGTTATGCCGCTGGGGAGGCTTCCTGGGCCTCGCCGGGGGAGTCGGTCCGTGGGGACCGGCAGCCGAGCCATCAACCTTATGTATAAACGCAGCTGGTAATGCCTTGGAGCTTAATTGAGCGTGTTTGGGCGGGGCTGCTGTGCCACATCATGCTGCTGCGCCAGGAGAGCAGGCGCAAGCAGCGTGGGCCCGCACCAGCGAAATTGCGTTCACTTGCTCGAGCTTCGGAGCGAACAACAGGCCCAGCGCGTTGCCCACAAAGCGTCGACCTGCCGGAGCTGGTCTCTGGGCGCTTTGCGGCGACTAGGCGCGCTCTAAAGAGCCAAGAGAGCTCTGCAAGGCGCGTGGCGCGCGGCAGGAGGCACCCTGGGCTCTGTAGCAGCAGCCCTGGCGCCCAGGCTGCAGGGCAGCGGCCGCAGACGCTTGCAACCGGGGTGGACCATACCGCAGCAAGGTGCGTGGGCTGTCGGCACCGCGGCTGGGCCTGCAGCGCGCCCAGCTGCGCTCCTGCCATGGGTGCTCGATATCTGCCTGCCAGCTGCGCCTGCACGCCGCCTGTGCCTCGCATCGCGCACCAGCAGGCTGGAGCAGGCTGTGCAGGGCGCCCCGGCACCATTCGCACGCCGTTTCCAGCGATTGCGGGCCAACAGCACCGCTGCTACCCCCCTGCAGGCCCCTCCCCGCCTAGCGGCCCCCCGTGCTAGGCTGTGGGCAGTATGGCGCAGGTGTTCGGGGGCAGCGAGGGCAGCAGCGAGGCCCCCGCGGCGGCGTTGCCCGCGGGCGGAGCCGCGGCTGGCATGGACTGGGACTTGGACGTAGACGCCTTTCTGGACGACGTGCGTGCCGCCTGATCCTGCTGTATGCTCCTGCTGTTGCATGGCGCGCAGCCTGGGAGTTGGTTTGAGCTGCGCGCTGCCAATTTTGCCGCCGAGCGCAAGTGCCCGCAATCTGCCCGGTCCCGGCGCCAGTTTCTGGTGCCCGCCCAGCTGCGGATATTTTTTGTTTATTCGCCCCGCTGTTCGCCACCCGCAGTACCTCAAGGAGCTGGGGCCGGAGTCGCACGTGCCGGATCACTTTGGCAACTTTGCGATTGACTTTGCTCCGGGGGCGGGCGCGCCACCTGGCGTGCTGGGGGCCTGGGGCCCCTCTGCCGCCGCCACCGGCCCTGTGGACTCCACAGCCCAGGGAGCGGCAGCACCCACCATGCTGACCAGCCAGCTGCAGCACCAGACGCTGGAGAGCGGGCCGGCGGGGATGGCGGGCGGCGCCGCCGCGCTGCAGCGAGCCGCGTCAGAGGGCGTGCAGCAGCCGGCGCGGTCATTGCGGGCGCGCAAGGGCGGCGCGGCAGCCGCGGCCCCGTCCACCGGTGGGCGCGCAGCCAGCGCAGCCAGCCGCGGCAGCCGGGAGACGAAGAAGGAGATTGACATGAAGAAGCACTTGGCGCTGCAGGAGAAAAATCGGAGGGCGCAGCGGCGCTTCCGCGAGCGCCAGAAGCAGCGGGTGCGTGGCTGGGGGATTGTGGAATGGGCAGAGAAGCCATGCTGCGTAACGTTGGTTGGCCGGAGGTGAACTGTGGCCGGCTAAGTTGAAGTCCAGCGCTGCTGCACGGCGGGCTGGCTTGCGGGCCCCGGCCCGGCGGTACTGCCTGAATGGTAGCGGACGAACGGGTCGGTTGGGCGACCGCTCCCACTCTGCCGGCCCTCCGCCTCACTTTTGCTGCCCCTGCCTCCCTGCCATCAATCGCTTGCCACAGGTGGCGGAGCTGGAGGAGCAGGTGGCCTCGCTGCAGGCGCAGCTGGAGGTGGAACGAGCGGCGCGCGCAGCGGCGCCCGTCATGCCGCTGCTGCCGCCCGTGGCTATGCCGCAGGTGGGCAGCAGCTGGGTGCAGGTTTTTGCTGTAGCTGTTTGGCGGCTGTGGTAGCTCCGTGAGGAGGCAGCAGGGGCAGCAGAACGGTTGTGCTGCGAGCGCACCGGCTGCGCCGCTCAACAGCTGCTCCCGGCGCCACTGTGTTTGCCGCAGTGCACCTCATCAACCAACACTTTTGGTTCTGTTCTGCCCCCTGTGCAGGTGGCCAGCGCGCTGATGCACCCGGTGCCCTCCGACTCGGACATGCAGCACGAGGGGGCCAGCAAGGGCGTGAAGCGCGAGGCGCACCAGTCGCCGCGGGTGAGGCGCTGGGCGGCGCTGTGGTTGCCATCCGGCTGCACTTGCATTGCTGTAAACTAGTATTTGCCATGGCCTGATTTGAAAGCAACTGCCTGCAAAAGCGGCGTGTGCAGCACCCATCCAAATGCGCTGTTTGCACCCCCGACTTGCAGGCTGTGGTTGGCGGCCAGGCCCCCAGCAGCAGCAGCCCCCCCGCCAGCGACGAGGAGCAGGCGCTGCCCGCTGCGTTTGGCGAGGCGCTGACGCTGACGGTGCGGGACGGGCACCCGGTGCAGCTGAGCGGCCGAGAGCTGCAGGACATGACGCCCGCTGAGCTGGCCAAGCACTACAAGGTGGGCTGGGATTGAAGTTGCAAACAGCATGCTGGGCTGGCCTGCTACGGGTTGCTGCGACGCCTGCATGCTGGGCCGCTGGATTGCTGGCGCTGCTGCAGCGGGCGCTGCAGCGCTGACGGGGCGGCTTCCGCCGGCGCGGGATCCGAGTGGGCGCTGCTCGGGTTGCGTGAGCCGCCCCTAATTCCTAGCCCCCGCCTGACACTGCCGGCCTCCCTGCTGCCTGTTCCTGTTCATCAGGCGTACGTGAATGAGCTGGCGGGGATCCTGGTGGAGAGCGAGAACCCCAGCGCGGACGCCACGCAGGTGTGCTGACAGATGCAGTCTCAGGCCTCCCTGCAAGGCGGCGAGTGCTGGTGCCATCTGGTGCTTGCACCTGCAGAGTGCAGAGGCCAGCTGTTCCACCTTTCTGTCCTGTTCATCTACTGGTCTTGTGCACTCTGTGTTCACAGGAGCGCGTGAAGCGGCTGGTTGAGGAGGTGTGCCTGCTGTGCACCCGCACCGCGCTCTGCAACCCGCCCGGCTCCAAGCACTTTGCGCTCACCAAGGTGTGATGCTTTGCAGCGCATTGCTCAGCTGTGAGCAATGCTCAGCTGTGTGCAATGATGCTCAACACGTGCAGCCAGGCACCTGCAGTGCCTGGGCGGCTTGCATGCACTTGGTGCCATGCTGGATGACCGGCCGGTGCTGCAGCTGTAGCACAGGCTGCTGGCCTTGCTGGCACAGCTCCTTTCCCTGCCTCGCCCTTGCCTCACCTGCTTGTTCTCTCCCCCTTCCATTTGGCAGGTGGACGATGTCCCGGGGCAGCCGGCGGACGCGCGCGTGCCGCAGATTGCGCGCGCCCTGGACATCAACGCGCAGCAGCGGCGGCAGCTGGGCCAGCTGCGGGGGCTCTTCCTGCAGAAGCTGGCCCGCATCGCGGCGGAGCGGCAGGACATCAACGCGCAGCTGGCGGTGAGCGTCATTGGCAGTTGCTGTTGGCTGGGGCTGCTGTGTGGAGGTGCACAGCGGCAGGCTCTCGTGCTGTCTGCGCTTTGCTACGGGTGGCCGCCCTCAGCTGCATGTCTCACCAGCTGGTGTGGCCTTCTGCTACACTCTGCGCACCTTGCTGCATGTGCCCAGCCCCCGTGCTACACACCCACCCCCTCCCCCACCCCGCCTCCTGCCTCCAGGGCTGCGTGCCCGGCGGCACGTCCAACCGCGCGATGGCGGGGCGCTACCTCACCTCCCACGACTGCGCGCGGCGGCTGCGGGAGAGCCTGCGGGAGGAGCACATCCTGGTGCTGGACTTTGTGTCCACCATCAGCAAGCACGTGAGCGACTGCGTGGGGCCTGTGCACACACACGGTGTTGGTGGGGCGGTTGGGAAGGGGCGGCAGCAGCAGCTTCTCCGGCGGCGCGAGGCTTGGGCTGCAGGCAGCGGTTGAGGATGTGCTGTTGCTCCAGACCTGTTGCTCATCACACCCCGCCCTGCCCGCCCGCCTCCACATTGCCGCTGCCGCAGGTGCTCAATAGCCAGCAGGTGGCGCAGTTCATGATCCAGTCCTACCCCTGGACCCCCGACTGCCTGGCACTGTGCACCTGGGTGGCGGCAGAGGACGGAGATGCAGAGGCGCTCAGCATGCTGGCAGCCGAGGCGCAGAGCAAGCAAGCGGCGGCCGCCGCCGCGGCGCAGACCAGCAGCGGCGGCAGCGGCAACACGCTTGCGGCGGCGGGCGCCGGGGGGTCGGCCCCTGGCTCGGCCACCGCAGCAGGGCTGCCGGCACTGCCTGCCCTGGGAGGCGCGCCCATGTTCCTGCCCACCGCGTTTGCTGGTGTGGCGCCGCCGCCGCTGTTTGGGCAGGCGGGCCTGCCGGCGCTGCCGCTGCCCGGCGGCTTCAACCCACTGATGCACGGCTCGCAGCCGGGCAGCAGCGTGCCTTGGGCCGCCGGACCGCAGCCAGGCCTGCAGCTGGGGCAGCCAATGGGCACGTCGACATCCGGCTGCCTGCCGGGAGCTGGCTCCGGCTGCCTGCCGGGTGCAGGCTCGGGCTGCCTGCCGCTGCCCTCAGGGCTGCAGCCAGGCGGCCTGTCGGGCGCCAGCAGCGGCAAGAACGGGCTGCTGGAGGGCCTGGGCGGCTTTGCACTGCCCATCTCGCCGCACGGTGAGGCCTGGAGTGGGTGGGGTTGCTAGGGCACCAGAGCTGCAGCGGCAGCCGGAGTAGGCGAGATGCATTGCTAGTTGACTGGCGGTTGCTTCGCTGCGCAGCTGGTGCATGTGCGTAAGAGCCTCAACCCTGCGCCTGTGCACACCCTTTCTCCACCTGCAGTGGTGACGATGAGCAGCGCCGCTGACCAGTAGCGGCCCTCGATGGCGGCAGGCGCTTGCTGCCGGCACGCAGCAGCCCTGCCCCGCTGCCCACCCGCCCCGCCAAACTCAAGACCTCGCCTTGAAAGCATGACCAGGATCCTCCGAACCCCCGCCATCCAACCCTGACCCCTCCCCAACCTCGAGCGGACTGAGATGCGATAGCCACCACCCCACCCGTACCGCCGCTAGCGGCACACAGCCTTACACGGCCGCCGCCCGCGCTCGCCTTTCCCCCTTTGGGCTGAGCAGCGGGCGCACAGCGGCGGCCCGCCCGCCGGCATTCTTTGCACCACACCCGGCCTCTGTTGTTTCATGTTTGCTGACAGTATCGTCGTCTGCGAAACGCACTCGGATTCAACCCAATTCCGGGCGCGGCGCATGGGAGCGCGGGGGGCAGCTGCTGCAGGTGAGGCGATGGTGCAGCGTGCTGGCTGGCTGGCTGGCTGGGTCAGCCTCTTGCCTTGCGTTGCCTTGCATGCCTGCCAGGTGCAAGCCGCTGCCGCCTCTGACCCAGCCTGGCTCCCGCTTGCCTCCCCTCCTCCCTTCCCAGGCCCCCACCCTTGCCTGCGGCTGCTGGCCCCCTGCGCCCCTCGCGCCGCGCCCGCCACCACGCCTCCCTTTGCCATCCCTCCCTTCCTGCCTTCATCCGGCTTGGCCCGCCTCTTCCTTTTGATCGGATCCTTTCATGCCCGCCCCCTCCCTGTGCCCGCGCTCCAGTGCCGGGCCTGTTTTCAGGAGGGGGCCCCTCCGCTGCCCTGACCGTCCGCAGTTTTCCACCGGGGCGCGGCGCCGCCGGCTGGTGGCGGCGCGCGCCCCCGCTGCAGCACTCGTCCGCCTCCCATTGCGACTCTCCTCGGCCCGCCTCTCCAACACACACTCCTGCATCCACTCCCCCCTCCCCCTGCTTCTCTCCCTTGCCCTCGCTCTCTCCCGCTCTGCTGTGTGCC
>VFQQ010005083.1_pt1 | contig 11135 bp, 9 predicted proteins | sample 3512341 | NCBI WGS metagenome assembly VFQQ01 (sample SAMN10412373, study PRJNA504923) | tailings metagenome | isolation source: Relicate 2 Philex TSF1 revegetated site | place: Philippines: Tuba, Benguet | collected 2017-08-29
AGATCCTCAGGCAGCCACTCGCGCAAGACCGCCCATTCCTCCGGCAGGGCATCGTCAATCATTCCTCTTCACCTAGTCGCCCCATACTCACTCCGCAAGCATTAGGTTAATGCTTATGCCCGTCTGCCCCCAGCCCATATCGTCGGCCATGACGAAGACGATGTTGGGGCGGGGCGCGGAGTCAGCGGCGGTCGCGCCGTGGGCGACGGCGCTGAACGCGGCGAGGGCGAGGAGGAGAAATCTCATGGGGTGGTGGCGGTGGTCGCGCGGGCATGCGATCGTTTCGAGCGCTGCGGCAGGGAAGGGCGATAACGGCAGCCCGCCCGTCGTTCAAGCGCCCTAAGAAATTCCCGGATCGTTCGTGGAGAGGCGTTGTCGTATCGTTTCTCCATGAAAATCCTCCCGCTCCCCTGTCTGACGGCGGCCGCGCTCGCGCTGGCGGCCGGTGCCGTGGCCCAGCCGGCCCTCACCATCTACAACCAGAATTTCGCCGTCGTGCGCGAATCCGTTCCGCTCTCGCTCAAGACCGGCGAGACGCGCGCGACCTTCGCCGGCGTCACGACCTCGCTCGAGCCGGACTCCGTGGTCCTGCGCGACCCGGCCGGGCGCATCGCCTTCAACGTGCTCGAGCAAAGCTATCGGGCCGACACCGTCTCGCAGGGCCTCATGCTCTCGCTCTTCGAGGGCCGCGAACTCGATTTCCTCGTACGCGACCAGGATGCGAAGGAGTACACCGTGCGCGGACGCGTCGTGCGCAGCGGCTACCTGCCGGGCGCGGCGCGGAGGGGGCAGCTTCAGGAGAGCCCGCTCATCGAGGTGGACGGAAAGCTGCGGTTCTCCCTGCCAGGCGAACCCGTGTTCCCCGCGCTTGCCGACGACGCGATTCTCAAGCCGACGCTTTCATGGACCCTGGGGGCCGCGGCGGACGCCAGACTCGAGGCCGAACTCAGCTACCTCACTGGCGGCCTGCGTTGGGAGGCCTCCTACAACTTCGTCGCTCCCGAGAAGGGCGACACCCTCGACCTGATCGGCTGGGTCACGATCGACAACCAGACGGGCAAGACCTTCGAGAATGCGTCCATCAAGCTCATGGCCGGCGACGTCAACCGCGTGCAACCGGAACGGGCCGCGCCCGAAATGATGATGATGCGGGCGGCCGCGATGGACGTGGCCGCGGGGCAGGTCACCGAGAAGGCCTTTGACGAGTTTCACCTCTATTCGCTGCCGCGCGCCACCACGCTGCGGGACCGGGAGGTGAAGCAGGTGGAGTTCATCCGCGCGACCGGGGTGACGGCGAAGACTTACTACGTGTACAACGGGGCCGATGTCGGCCGGCAGTTCCGCGGCTGGAATCAGGACATGATCCGCAACAATCCCGACTACGGCACGCAGTCGAACCCGAAGGTCTGGGTCATGCGCGAATTCGAAAACTCCGAGGCCAACCGGCTCGGCGTGCCGTTGCCGAAGGGGCGCACGCGCTTCTACCGCCGCGACGACGCCGACGGCCGGCTCGAGTTCACCGGCGAGAACACCATCGATCACACCGCGCGCAACGAGACCGTGAAGCTCTACACCGGCGACGCCTTCGATATCGTGGGCGAACGGCGCCGGGTGAGTTTCCAGATGAGCAATCGTCAGGACTTCATGGAAGAATCGTTCGAAATCAAGGTGCGCAACCGCAAGACCGAACCGGTCGAGGTGCGAATCGCCGAACGCCTTTACCGTGGCGTGAACTGGACCATCGCCAGTCCCTCGCACCCCTTCCTTCAGATCGACGCCCAGAACGTCGAGTTCCGCGTCAACGTGCCTGCGGACGGCGAGACCGTCGTCACGTACCGTGTGCGCTATACCTGGCAGTAATCCGCAACCTTCGCCGCAAGAAGAGCAAGACCGGTTACACCGCGCGGCGCCGCCGCAGCCACAACTCGATCAACGGGATTTCGCCACAAAGAGGCTCAAAAGGCGCAAACCATTCAATGAGGGGGAGTCTACCATGCTGTCGGCCGCGTGCCCTTACGCGGCGGATCGGAGGATTCTCGTTCTGTGGCCACACGGAATGAAATTTCAGGTTAATAAGATATGGACTTGCATTAACACCTTCAATGCGCCTCAACCTTCGGCGGTTCAGGTCCTCCCCTTCTCCTAACCTTCCGTACGTCCATGCTTACCGTGTCAGCGCGTGTCTTCCGAGTTCGGTCCCGTCTGTACGCCGACGATCCTCTTGTTGAATTTCGAGAGACAACGCTGCCGGATCGTCCGGGTATATCCGTCCGCAGATAGCGTTGGCCGGAAGTGCCATGCCCAAGCTGAGGGTCCCTTCCTATCGGGGAGTGACGGTGCGCAAAGGCGGTCCCGTCGCGTCGATCGAGCACCGGCGCCTCCGGGTGCTGGCGCGGTCCTTTCACTTGGTGAACGTGACACTGGACGAAGGGGTGCTGCCTCCGGCGAAGGGCGCCTTGTACGGTTCCGCGAGCGGTTCCGGCCTGCATGAGGCCCGGTCTGTGGCCGAAAGGCTCGCCATTTCAGCGGCGTTCGAGCGATGGGCCTTTCATGCCCGGCTCGCTGCGGGCGATCTGCGGCGGCACGGGTACGATGTGGATCCGACCTCCGCCGGCCTGGCCGCCATGCCGGGGCGGGAGGACGGTGCCGCCCGTCAGGCCGCCTGGTGGTCGGCCCTCCGCCGCTACTCGCTCGCGATGTGGTGGGCCGGCCTTGCGGAGGCCCGTTGGATCGAGACCGACTGGGCGGACCTGCAGACTTTCGCGATCGGCAATCCGCTGGGCGGGGTGACGGTCGTCGTCCTCTCGGGGCCGGCGCGGGGCGGGTGGGCGATCGGCGCGGCCGCGGCGGAGCGTTACGGGGTGGCCTTCGAGCGGGCGGCGGCGGAGCTGGCGAAGAACCGCGCCGTGCTGTCGGCCGGTCTGTATTCAACCGATGGTGACGCGCCGGCCCCGGGGCCGGTCGAGCGCAACGTCCTGTTTCTGGCGACGCCCGACGGCTACGCCCAGGTGCGCGCGCAGGTCCACGTTTCGGCCGGACGGCGCATGCCTATGCCCGCGCTGGCCTGCGACTGCGAGGTGCGCGGGCCGTGGTCGCGCCACGCCACCGTGTGGCGCACGGTCTTCGCCCCGCCGGGCCGGCGCTACGAGGCGCGCGACGCGGAGTTTCTGTTCTAATGCAGGTCTGGATCGTGCAAGAGCCCAGCGCTGGGCTCTCGCACGATCCAGACACGCCCGAGGTTTTCTTTGTGCACAGACGGCGGATCGGCCAAGGTCTGGTCCTTCGCCATGCTACTTCGTGCCTGTCTCCTTCTCCTCGCCTCCGGCTTCGCTGCCGTGGCCTTCGCGCAATCGCCCGTGCTTGAGCACGCCGCCCAACTTCGGGCCCGGGCGGACGCTCCGCTTTCGTGGCGGATCGATTCCGCGCTCGGGCATCCCGAGGCCTTCCGGTTGGAACGCGACGGCGACAATCCCGTTGTGGTGGCCGGCGGCGAGGCGGGCGTCCTCTACGGCGTGCAGCGCGCGGTTGCGGCGCACCCGGTCGTCGAGGCTGGGGGCGCGCCGGACTTCGCCGTGCGCGGGGCCGTGCTCATGATGTTGAGTCCAAGTTGGAACTACCAGTCCGACCTCAGCCCCGAGGTGTATCCGTGGTTCTTCGACCGGCCGTTCATGACCCGCTACCTCGACACCCTGCTCGAGGCGCGGCTCAACACGCTCATCCTTTGGTCCGGGCACCTCTTCCCGCACATCCTCGAACTTCCGGAGTATCCGGATGCCACCCAGTTCAGCCGCGAGGAACTGCGCCGGAATCAGGAACAGTTCCGCTGGCTCGCCGAGGAAGCGGGGAAGCGAAACATCGCGATCCTCACGCATTTCTACAACATTCACATCAGCGAGCATCAGGCCAAGGCCCTGGGCCGCACCGGACCCGAGTCCGCGCGCTACACCGTGCCCGATGCCTGGGTGAGCGACTACTACCGCACGATCCTGCGACGCTACTTCGAGGAGTTTCCCAACGTAGGCCTCTACATCTGTCCGGGCGAATCGCTCGACCTCGCGCACCAGACGCCTTGGTTTCGCGACGTGGTCTTCCGCGCCGCTCGCGAGAGCGGGAAGAATCCGCGGCTGGTCATGCGCGACTGGACCATGGCGGACGATTTCCGCGCGGCCCTGCCGACGATGTATCCGAACCTCTGGTCCGAGCTGAAGCATAACGACGAGACCCTCACGAGCCCGTGGCCCGACCTGCGCCACGAGAAGTGGGCCGGCGTGCTCTCCGGCCACGTCGTCAACCTGCACGATCCCGCCGACGCCGTCCCGTACCGCGTGGGCAGCCCGCGTCTCTTTGGCGAGATGGTGCAGCGCTGGCGGGAAGCGGGCCTCTTCACCGGCGCCTGGTTCTATCCGCCGCAGGCCTGGGTCTGGCCGGGCACGCTCGACCTCGATGCACAAGGCCGCGACGCCGGCCTGGTGGCCTTCGAACGCGATCCGCTCTGGCACGAACTGCTCGGCCGGCACCTCTGGCGCGCGCCGCGCGACGGCGAGGCGGACGTGCGTTGGGCGGAGGCGCGGCTCGGGCGGCACTTCGGCGACGCCGAGGCCGGCCGCCTGCTCGCGCGCTGGCTCGATCTCACCGGGCCGATTCTGCCCGGACTCCAGAACGCGACCGCCGTGCGCTTCGGCAATTTCTTCCCGGTATCGATCGCGTGGGTACAGGCGCAGGTGGACGACATCCTGTCCTACCGGACGCGTTACGACGACGGTCCGCTGGAGGGACCGACGGGCTTGACGCGGCAGCGTTACTACAGCCGTCCGGTGGACGCCTTCACGATCTCCCGCTACACGGCGACCCATGGCGGCGCGATCGACGCGGAACGCCGCAGCCTGCCCGTGGCGCAGCTCGCCGCCATGCTTGCGCGGGGCGAAGAACCCCCTGCGGACCTGTTGCGGGTGGACCGCCTGCTCGACACCTATCATGCGATGGCGGTCGAGGCGCGCTCGCTCGCCGAGGCCGCCGTGGAGCGCCCGGTCAACGATCCGGCGGAGGTGCGCCGTTACGTGCAGGACGCCGAGTGCCTCGTGCTCACGGTAGAGTTCTACCGCCACAAGGTCCGCGCCGCGCTGGCGAAACGCCTCTTCGAACTGACGGGCGAGCGCCGGCATGGCGAGGCCCTGCGCGAGAACATCGTCGCCTCCGTACCGGCCTATGAACGCATGATGGCGACGGCCGGGCGCCACTACCGCGCGGGCTCGTCCATGTGGGATGCGAAGCCGTGGGAACGTTGCCTCGCCGAGAAAGTCATCCCCGACCGCGACGCGCAACTCGCGTGGCTGGCGGAGCGCACCGCGCCATGAGCACAGGCTTCAATCCGGCCGAGGAGGCCCTCTATTTCAAGACGGGGGAGGCGTTGCTGAAGCGGCTGGGCGAGGCTCGCGAACCCGGCGAAGTGCTCGGACGGACACGGCAGGCCTTTGCGGGCTTCGAACGCGCCTACACCTCGGCGCCTGCTTCCGTGCGTGCGCAGGTCGCATGCAGGGCGGGTTGCGACACCTGTTGCCATGAGCGGGTGGCGGTGCAGGCGCACGAAGTGCTGATCGTGGCCGAGCACGTTCAGAAGCATTTTCCGCCGGATGCGCTGGAGGCGCTGATTGCGCGGGCGGCGGCACATCGCGAAGCGCATGCGGGGCGGGGGACGCCGGAGTGGGTTTTTCCGCGCACGCCGTGCGTCCTCCTGCGCGACGGCCAGTGCTCGGTCTACGAAGCGCGTCCGGGTATCTGCCGGGCGCACCACAGTCATAGCCTCGAGGGCTGCAAGACGAACCTGGCAGCGGGAAACGAAGCGGCTGACGTGAAGATCCCGGGCCTGCGTGGACGCATGTTTGCCGTGATGCTCGGCATCGATCAGGCGGTGGAGGACGCGGGGTACGACGAGGAGGCTTACGACTTTGGCTCCGCGCTCCACGAAGCGCTGACCAACAGCCTTTGCGCGTATCGCTGGAGTCAGGGCAAGCCGGCGTTCCCCGTCGATTGCCGGGAAGGCTAGCCTTCAAACTTCACCACAAGAACAGGACAGCCAAGGCCGGTTTCACGGCGCGGCGCCGCCGCAACCGAAACTCGATCAAAAGGATTTGGCCACAAAGAGGCTCAAAAAGCGCAAAAACAAGCGGTCGGGATATCCGGAACTCTTGCGCCATTTGTGCCTTTTTGTGGCCAATCAAAATTCCTCCCGAGGGAACATGATTCACCAAGCATGTAGTACAGAGTACCCAGAGGCAGCGGGAGGCCACACGGTGTGCGGGAGGTTTACGGCGGATTAAGAATCGGCCCTGCACAAACCGTGCATGGGGGGAGGTCTACCATGCTGCAGGCCGCGTGCCCTCACGCGGCGGTTCGGCGGTCCTACGCGGGACCGCCTTCCGACTTCCCAAACCGCCCGGTCAGGGGACCGGGCCCACAGCCAAGCGTTCGGATCGGAGTATGTCACCGCCGCGGAGCCGCCGCCGGATCGGGCCGGGCAGGCGGTTCGTCGGTCGCGGGCTGTTCGTCGCGGATCACCCGGGCTGCCTGGCCGGTCAGCCAGAGGTAGTGGTCGCTGGGCAGCCCCTCGTAGGTGAGGAAGCGCACGCCGTCGGAGGTGGGCGGCTCGTTGGTGGCCTTGAAAATCGCCGTGGCCTCGTCGACCTCGTCGAACATGGCCACGTACAACATGGTGGCGCCGGCCTTTTTTGCGGCGGTCACTTGCGACCAGAAGAACCGCCCTTGCAGCCGGGGAATCAAGTCGAGTTCCGTCTCCGGTTTCATATTGTGCCAGCTGAAACCGGGGAAGGCCACGGGCAGGTAATCGATGCCGCGTTCGCGGCACCACTCGAGATCGGGCGTCCACACGGTTTCGGCGTGTCGGGCGGCCTGCTCGGGCGTGCGGTAGCGTCCGGGCGTCCACGGTGAGAGCACATCGGCGCGCGCGAGCACGCCGTGCAGCTCCGGATCCGTGCGGGCGTCGCGCCGCTGTTCGCGCCAGAAACTCGGGATGCCGAGCATGATGGAGACCCCTCCCGCCGCCGGATCGGTTTTCAGGAAGGTGAGGATCTTGTCCCAGTCGGCGAGCGAAGGCCGCGGCCGGTCATCCGTGAAGCCGCAGCCCCAGAGTGCGAGCAGGGGCTTGCCGCGATGTTTCAGGTAGGCCGGATCGTTCGTGAGCCGGGTGTCGCGCAGCAGCGTCTTCCAGTCCTCGATGAGCCGGTCGGCGGCGCCCGGCGGCAGGCTGCTCAGGTCGTACATCAGTGCGTAGGCCCGGCCGTGCTTCCGGGCGCCCTCGCGACAGTGGGCGAGAACGGTGTTGTTGTGCGCAAGGGCGTCGGGCCGCGAGAGCGTGTTGATGAAGCGCTGCACGAACACGCCGTCGATCCCGTGCTCCTCCATCCACTTGAAATGCCGCACCACGGTCTCGCGCCGGTATGAACTGAACACCTCCGCACGGGTCCCGTCGGCATGGAAAAGATCGGTGGGAAAGCGTTCGTCCGGGCCGAGTTCGCTCAGGTCTGGCCAAAGGTCGACGCGGATGGTTTCGCGGTCGGGAAACGCCCCGCCGCGCGCCCAGTGGGTGTAGCCGCGGCCGGCGCCGTCGCCCTCGGCGTTGAACCAGCCCTGATAGCCGACCATGACCTTGCCGTTGAGAGTGGAGCGGTCGACGGCGCGATGAGCCGGACCGGCGCAGCCCGTGAAAAGAAGCAGCAGGGAGAGCAGCGCGGCTGATCGCGCCAACAGGTGGGGTGTCATAAAGCGGGGAGGGGTTGAGGGCGGGTCGGCTTGGGGTCGCCGGCCGGCCCGGCTTGAGTTTACCCTAGCCCGCTTATTTCACATCATCGACAATGACGTTTTTTGGGTCACAGAGAACACGGAGCTCCGACACAGAGGCCACAGAGGAGAAATCCACCCATCCGAACTTTCAGAGTAGATTTGGTGCGATTGTCATTCGCCGCAAATTTCCCGAACACCGTGTGGTCTCCCGCTGCCTCTGTGTCGGAGCTCCGTGTTCTCTGTGAAACCGGTTTTGGTTGTTTATGTGGTGAAATTTGCGGGCTAGCGAAGGGTGCGCAGCCGGAGGTTGCGATACTCGATTTTCATCGGAGGGCCGGTGTGGACCTGCATGCCGATGCGGCCGCGTGCCGGGCGGTGGGGGGCGTCGTCGTCCATCACCACGCTCAGGACGTGTCCGTTCAACAGGTGGATCAGCGTCGTGCCGCGGGCGATGATGTGGACCTGGTTCCAGCCGTCCGTGACGACTTCGGAGAGCAGCGCCGGGTCGCCGAGCTGGGCGACGAGGACGGGCGGGCGCTGGCCGACCACGCGCGTCATCTGGCCGCGGAGGGCGAGGAAGAGGCGGCCCTTCTCCTCGTAGTTGTTTCCCGTATACCGGTTGCGTCCGTCGAGGTCGAACTGGTAGCCGCGCATGGCGAAGGCGTTGTCCGGATTGACCGGATCGGGGACGATGACGCTGCGGTAGTTGATCCCGCTGTTGCCTGCGGAAGTGATGCGGTACTCGAGCTTGAGTTCGAAGTCCGCGGGCTCACCGCCCTGCCAGATCAAAAAGGTGTTGCTGCGCACGAGGGTGGCGGGGGTGATCTCGCCGACGATGGCACCGTCCTCGACGCGCCAGTAGGTCGGATCGCCCGCCCAGCCCTCGAGCGTGCGTCCATCGAAGATGGTCACGTAGCCGGGGCCGTCGCCATCGATCGCCGAGGGGCGGTCGTTCTGTTTCGGGACGTAGTCGGGTTTCGGGCTTTGCGCGGTCAGGAGCGTCCCTGAGGCCAGGAGGAGCAACGCAGTCGACAAGGCGGGGATCTTCATGGTCGGGCGTGGGATGGCAGGGGCTGGGGGAACGATCGTGGGAACCAAACCATTTTGCAGCGCCTCGCAACCGCGCGGCGGGCTTCGCGAAGAGCGATCAAGTCGTCCGGACGACGACCGTGCCACCGATGTAGTCGTGCAAAGAACGGCGCTTCTTATTGACGAGAGCGCATCCGATGTCGGCGGCGAGCCACATGTAGTAAATGGTCATCATTGGATCGGGTGCGTACGGGAGCTGCGTGCCTGCGTCGCCATTTGCGTCGCCGGTGATCCACGTGAGATCGTAAACGACGGCGAGCGGCACGAAAATAAGCCAAGGCCGTTCGCGGCGTAGGGCGGCAGCCCAGCCGATCGGCGTTTCATCGAGGGTGCTGACGACCCGAACGCGTGCCACCCGCTTGCCGAGCGTTTGGCCATACTTGGCGTGCATTCCGACAAAGTAAGCGATGCACACAAACTCGGTCATTCCTCCGAGAACCACCTGCCAGAAGGAGTCCAAGGTCCAGAAGGGAGAAAACAGGGTGGGGAGATACAGCGGGACTAGTACGAAGCCGTCGACCACGGAGGTGACGATCCTTCGCAGCAAGGTGCGATAACGCAGGGGGTCGGGCGCTTGAGACAACCCCGGAACTCCCTCAAGAGACGCAGAGTGTGTCGAGTCGTTTGTCGCAATGGCAACCGTCTCATCCTCCCGACGAGCCCGCGAAATTTCCATTGAGGCCGGGCGTGTGCGTTGTCCTGCTGGCGTTCGCCCCCGCCCCATGTCCACTTCCGCTGCTTCCTCGCCCGCGCCCGCTGCGCGGGGCAAAAGCGTGTTTCGCTCCCTCGGCCCGAGCCTGATCACGGCTGCGGTGGTCGTCGGTCCGGGCACGATCACCGTCGCCTCCAAGTTGGGCGCCGGGCTCGGTTACTCGCTGCTCTGGGTCATTCTCCTTTCGGTCACCTTCATGTGGCTGTTCACGACGATGGCGGCGCGCGTGGCCATCCTGAACAAGGACTCGTTGCTTTCCGTTGCGGCGCGGCTCTACGGACGCCCGCTGGCCGTGGCGGTGGGAGCGCTCGCCTTCCTCGTCACGACGGCGTTCCAGCTTTCCAACTACCTCGCCTGCGCGACGGCATTGACCGCCCTCTCGGGCATTGGCGAAACGGTGTGGATCGCGGTGGTCGGGGCCGGCGGTCTCTTCTTTCTCTTTGTGCGGCAACTTTACGGTTTCGCCGAGAAGGCGATGTCCGTGCTCGTCTTCGCCATGGTGGTGGCGTTCTTCGTCAACCTGGTGGCGTCGAAGCCTCCCCTGGCCGAAGTGGCCGCCGGGGTGATACCGCGCGCGTGGCCGGCGGAGTTCACCGGCCTCGCCATGGCGATGGTCGCGACGACGTTCTCCGTCATCGCCGCCCTCTATCAGGGCGCGCTGGCCCGTCAGAAAGGCTGGCGCGAGGCGGACCTCGGACTCTCGCGGCGCGAGGCGGCGTTGGGACTCGGCCTGCTCGCGGCGATCTCCTGCGTCATCATGATCACGGCGGGCACGGTGCTGCGCGGCGTGCAGGTCGACAGTGCCGCCGTCATGGCCGAGCAATTCCGTCCCGTGCTCGGTCCGGTCGCGGTGTGGCTCTTCAGCCTCGGTTTCCTCGCGGCGGGCTTTTCCTCGGTGGTGATCAACCCGATGGTCGGCGGCGGGCTGTTCTCCGACGGACTCGGCCTGGGCGCGGGCGTCAACGAACGCTGGCCGCGCATCCTCACTGCGGTCGGCATGGTCGCCGGCATGGTCACGGCCTGGCTGACGCTGCGCGCGGGCTCGGCGATCGAAGGCATTGTCTGGGCGCAGCGTTCGACCGTCCTTGCCGTGCCGTTGTGCGCGGCCGTGCTCATCGTACTCGCCAACGACCGCCGCGCCGTCGGCGTGCATCGCAACGGCTGGCTGGCCAACGTTGTCGCCGGCCTTGCCCTCGCCGTCCTCATCGCGCTGAACATCCTCCGCCTGCGCGGCTGAGGCACGCGTTCCGGCGAGCCCGCATATCGCACGTCATCGACCACGTTTTTTGGGTCACAGAGCGCACGGAGCCCCTCGACAGGCTCGGGGCCTGAGCTTGTCGAACGGCTTGAGCTTGTCGAAACGGCTCCGACACAGAGGCCACAGAGGAGACATCCTCCGGGAGGATTCTGATTGGCCACAAAAAGGCCTAGCGCGGCTCCGCCGCAACCGAATGGAGTGAAGGTGACAACGCAGAGTGCGCAGAGGCGCGAAGTTCGCGGAGGATGGCGGGAGCGCTGTGGATAGGCTGGGCCGCGG
>VFQQ010005084.1_pt1 | contig 11132 bp, 11 predicted proteins | sample 3512341 | NCBI WGS metagenome assembly VFQQ01 (sample SAMN10412373, study PRJNA504923) | tailings metagenome | isolation source: Relicate 2 Philex TSF1 revegetated site | place: Philippines: Tuba, Benguet | collected 2017-08-29
TGAACTCGAGCTCGAGTTCACCGGCCAGGTACTGGCGCTCGAACTCCTTGTTCTCACCCACGTAGCTGCTGATCATCTTCTTGATCTGCCGCGTCTCCAGCAGCTTGCCCAGTCCGAAGCCATCCACGCCGGCGTTGTTGCTGATGGCGGTGAGGTTCTTGGCGCCGGTGTCGCGCAGCGCATCGATCAGCGCCTCGGGGATGCCGCAGAGGCCGAAGCCGCCCACGGCGAGCAGCTGCCCGTCTTTCACGAGCCCTTCCAGCGCCTTGGCGGCACTGGGGTAGATCTTGTTCATCGCGCAAGTCTCCTGGTGAGGCGCGGGAGGGTACTACGTATGCCATTACGTAGTCTGTACGTAAGATCGCCTAAACCCACACCGGAAGAGGACAAGCGATGAACGAACTGCTGCAGCAAGCCCTGGCCACCGTGTTTGCACCCTGGGTGCGCGAGCTCGACCTGCGCGTGCTCGCCGCCGAAAAGGGCCGCGTGGAACTGGCGCTGCCGGTGGCACCGCGGCACGTGCACGGCGGCGGCGTGCTGTGCGGCCAGACGTTGATGGCCGCGGCCGACACCGCCATGGTGCTGGCGGTGATGACGCACCTGGGCGAATTCAGACCCATGACCACGGTGCAGCTGCAGACCAGCTTCCTGCGCCCGGTGCCGGGTGACAGCGGCGAGGTGAAGCTCGTGGCGCGGGTGCTGAAGATGGGCCGCAACCTCGCCTTCGGCGAGATCGAGGCGTTCACGGCCAAGGGCGACCTCGCCGCGCAGGCCACCACCACCTACGCGCTGCTGTGAAGGCCCTCGACTACGCCGGCGCCTTCGATCTGGCGCCGGTGGGCCTGGTGCTCTCGCGCCAGCGGCAGATGGTGGATTGCAACCAGGAGCTGCTGGCCATGTTCGGCGCCGAACGCGAACAGATCGTCGGCCAGAGCTTCGAGATCCTCTACCCCAGCAGCGACGAGTTCGAGCGCACGGGCCAGCGCATCGTGGCGCAGCTGGATGCGCAGGGCCGCTACGCCGACGAGCGCGTGATGAAGCGCCTGAGCGGTGAACGTGCCGGCGAGCTCTTCTGGTGCCACGTGAGCGGCCGGGCGCTCAACCCGCAGGCGCCGCACGAAGCCGGCATCTGGGTCTTCGAGGACCTGTCCTCGCAGCGGGTGCTCGGCATCGAGCTCACGCCACGCGAACGTGAAGTCGCCGCACTGCTGATCCAGGGCCTCACGAGCAAGGGCGTGGGCCGCAAGCTCGACATCAGCCCGCGCACCGTGGACGTCTACCGCGCGCGCCTCATGCGCAAGGCCGGCGCCGCCACCACCACCGAACTCGTCCACAAGCTGCTGCAGGGCGGGCTCTGATGCCATACCGGGGTATGGCTGGATGGGCCGGCCCCCCACCTACGATCGACCGGAGAACAAGCATGGACACCGTCAACCGCCTGCTCGAAGCCACCACGGCGGCACTCGGGCCCTTTCTGCCCAAGCTGCTGGGTGCCATCGCCATCCTGGTGGCGGCGTGGCTGGGGTCGCGCATCGCGCGCGCCGCAGCGATGCGCGCCGGCGCGAAGGCGCGCATCGATGAACGCCTGCACAGCCCCGGGCTGGTGGCCACGCTGGCCGGTGTCGTGTCGGCGCTCGTGTGGCTGCTGGCCCTGCCGGCGCTCCTGGGCACGCTGGACCTGCAGGGGCTGCTGACGCCCGTGAACGCGATGCTGTCGCGGCTGATGGGCTTCGTGCCCAACGTCTTCGGCGCGCTGGTGGTGCTGGGCATCGGCATGCTGCTGGCGAACATCGCGCGGCAGATCGTCAGCGGGCTGCTGCGGGCCGCGGGCTCGGAGAAGGCGGCGGAGAAGATCGGGCTTTCGAATGCACTCGGGCCCGACGGCCTGGCCGGCATCGCCGGCAACGCCGTGTACGCGCTGCTGCTGCTGCCCACGCTGGTGGCGGCGCTGCAGCCGCTGGGGCTGGACGCGGTGACGCAGCCTTTGTCCAAGCTGCTGGACACCGTGATCAGCCTGATCCCCAAGCTGCTGTCGGCCGCCATCCTCGTCGGCGTGGCCGCGCTGATCGGCCGCGCGCTGGCAACGATGGTGACGGCGCTGCTCGCCGGCACGGGCCTGGACAAGCTGCCCGAGAAGCTGGGTGCCGCGCCGCTGCGCGTGGCCGGGCGGTCCCTCTCGGAACTGGCCGGCACCGCGGTGATGGTGGCCGTGGTCACGGTGGCCATCACGCAGGCCAGCGAGATCATCGGCCTGCCCATCCTCACGCAGATGCTGGCCAGCACGGGCAGCGCCATGGTGCGCATCGGCGTGGCGCTGGTGATCGTGGTGGTGGCGCTGATCCTCGCTTCGGTGGCGGCGCAGGCCATCCGCGCGCGCAACACGCCCAACGCCGCGGGGCTCGCGATGGGTGCGCGCACCGCCATCCTGTTCTTTGCCGCCGCGCTGGCGCTGCACCAGGCGGGGCTGCCGGCCGAGATCATCACCATCGCCTTCGGCTCGGTGGTGGGCGGCGTGGCGATCGGCCTCGCGGTGGCGCTGGGCGTGGGTGGGCGGCACGTGGCGGCACGCGTGCTCGACCGCGTGGCCGCTTCCTTCGAGCGTGGCGCGGACCGGCAGGCTTGAAGCCGATGGCATCGCTGCAGCATCTTTTCGAGCGCCGCACGCTGCCCGCGCAGGTGCTGCTGCTGGGCGCCGTGGCCACGGCGGCCAGCCTGCTGCTGGCGCGGCTGGTGCCCGGGACACCGCCCGATCTCCTGTGGCTGCTGCTCGCCGGCGGGGGTGCCACGCTGGCCTGCAGCTGGCCAGCCTGGCGGGCGCGCCAGGCCCATGACGGCATCACCGAGGCGGCCCACGCGCTGGCCGCCGAGACTGCGGCTGACGACGCGCAGATCCCCTACCTCACCACCAGCGAGGACCTGCACCGCAGCACGCTGGCGCTGCGCCGCGTCGTCGACGTGGCGCGCGCGCAGCGCCAGGCCTTGCGCGAGCGGGTGGCTTTGCTGGGCGCACAGCTGCAGTCCCGCACGCAGGAACTCGGCACGCTGCAGGACCTGAGCGTGGGCCTGGCGCGCCACACGGAGATGGGCGCGCTGGTGGGCGAGGCGCTGCAGGCGCTGGAGCGCACGATGGGCTACAGCAGCGCCTCGGTGTGGGCGCGGGGTGGGCTCGATCCGCAGCAGCCCGTGGTGCTGATGGGCTTCCGCAGCCCCACGAGCGAACTCTCGCCGGCGGAGCTCGAAGGCCTGGCCGGCCTGCGCCTGAGCCGCGCCAACCTGCAGCGCTACGAGCAGATCGAAGCTGCCGGCGAGCCCATCATCGAGAACCGCCCACGCCAGGGGCTGCTCTCGTGGCTGTGGCAGATGGTCACCGACGACGCGCGCAGCTCGCAGCTCTACCGCAGCACGCGCGCCTGGATGGCCGTGCCGCTGAAGGTGCGCGAACGTGTGCTCGGCGTGCTGCGTGTGGACCATGGCGAGGCCGACTTCTTCGACCGCGAGCGCGAACGCCTGCTCACCGCCGTGGGCAGCCAGACGGCACTCGCCATGCGCCACGCCCACCTGCTGACGCAGCAGCGCGACCACGCCGTGGCCGAGGAGCGCAACCGCATCGCACGTGACCTGCACGACGCGGTCAGCCAGACCCTCTTCGCCGCCAACATCCTGGCCGGCACGCTCTCGCGTGACGAAGCACTGCCCGCAGCAGCACGCGAGCAGATCACCACGCTGGAGAAGCTCAACCGCAGCGCGTTGGCCGAGATGCGCATGATGCTGTTCGAACTGCGCCCCGACGCGCTGGAAGGTGTGCGCCTGCCCGATCTGCTGCAACACGCCATCGAGGCGCTGGCCGGGCGTGGTGACATTCAGGTCGACACCGCCATCAGCGCCGAGCCCGGCCCGCCGGCGCAGCTCCGCACCGAGCTCTACCGCATCGCGCAGGAAGCGCTGTCCAACATCGGCCGCCACAGCGGCGCGCGCCACGTGCACGTGGGCTGGACCATCGACGCAGCCGGCCAGGGCCGGCTGCACATCGTCGACGACGGCAGCGGCTTCGACACCGCCGCCGAGCACCCGGGCCATTTCGGCCTGGAGAACATGAAGGCACGCGCCGCGGCGATCGGCGCCACGCTCACGATCACCAGTGCCCCGGGCGAGGGCACCGAACTGCTGCTCAACGTGAACTGGTCCTAGGTTGTCAACAGGAGAGGAACAACAACGATGGAATCGATCCGAGTCTTCGTGGTGGACGATCACCCCATGATCCGCCACGGCCTGGCGGCCATGTTGCGCGCAGAACCCGGCATGCTGTGGGTGGGCGACGCGGCCGACGGCGCCGACGCCGTGCGCCTGGCGCCCACGCTGCGGCCCGACGTGGTGCTGATGGACCTGGTGATGCCGCGCCTGGACGGCGTGGCCGCCATCGCCGCGCTGCGGCCGGTGCTGCCCCGCTGCCGCTTCGTGATCCTCACCAGCCTGCTGGAGCCGGCCGAGGTCAAGCGTGCCATCGAGGCCGGCGCCAGCGGCTACCTGCTGAAGAACGCGTCGTCGCAGGAACTCGTGACCGTGATCCAGGCCGCGCACCGCGGCCAGCGTGTGCTGGCGCCCGAAGTGACCGACGCACTCGCCGCGCAGCAGAAGGCAGCCCCCGGCAGCGACCTCACGCAGCGCGAACGCGAACTGCTGGCGCTGATGGCGCGCGGCCATTCCAACCAGGAGATCAGCACGCAGCTGGCCATCGCGATGCCGACGGTGAAGTTCCACGTCACCAACATCCTGGCCAAGCTGCACGCCGACAACCGCACCGAGGCCGTGCTGATCGCGCTCAAGCACAAGCTGGTGGCGCTGGAGTAGCGGCGCCGGCCAGGGCCGGCATGCCGCTACGATCGGCGGCCATGACGACCATCACCGTTCACCACCTGGAAAACTCGCGCTCGCAGCGTGTGCTGTGGCTGCTGGAGGAGCTGGGGCTGCGCTACGAGGTGCGGCACTACCGGCGCGATCCGAAGACGCTGCTCGCACCGCCCGAGCTGCAGCAGGTGCACCCACTCGGCAAGAGCCCGGTGATCAGCGACGGCGACGTCACGGTGGCCGAGTCGGGCGCCATCATCGAGTACCTGCTCGACACCCATGGCCAGGGCCGCCTGCGCCCGCCGCCTGGCACGCCCGAGCAGCGCCGCTGCACCTACTTCCTGCACTTCGCCGAGGGCAGCCTGATGCCGCCCCTGCTGCTGAAGCTGGTGTTCGACAAGGTGCGCAGCGCCAAGCTGCCCTTCTTCGTCAAGCCGGTGGCCAAGGGCATTGCCGACCAGGTCACCAGGGCCTTCATCGGCCCCAACCTGAAGCGGCTGACGGCCTTCCTGGAAGCCGAACTGCAGGGCCGCGACTGGTTCGCCGGTGCCGACTTCACGGCCGCCGACATCCAGATGAGCTACCCGCTCGAAGCGGCAGCGGCGCGTGGGGTCTTCACGCCGCAGACGCACCCGCGGCTGGCGGCTTGGCTGGAGCACATCCATGCGCGCCCGGCCTACGCAAAGGCACTGGCCACCGGCGGCCCCTTCAGTGCCGTGCCCTGAGCAAGAAGCAGTCACGCTTCTTTACGCTGGCACCCCCGAACGGGCGTGAACGGCGGCGCAGACCGCGCCGTTGAATGGGCACGCCGCGACAACACCGCGGTGAACAGGAGCCCTCAGTCATGAACCGCCAACAACACATCGCCGCCGCGCTCACGCTGATCGGTGGCCTTGCAGCGGCCGGTGTTGCCCAGGCCCGCGATGTCGACATCCAGTGGCGCGTGGCGATCCCCGGCCCCGTGAGCGTGGTGATCGGCAGCCCGGCGCCGCGTGTGCTGCCACCGGTGGTGGTGGTGCCGCCGCGGGTGGTGGTGCCGGTGCATGGGCGCGGACATGGCTGGGGCGACGCGGACCGTGACGGCATCCCCAACCGCTACGACCGCGTCTACAACCCGCGCTGGGACCGTGACGGCGACGGCATCCCGAACCGCTACGACCGACATGACAACCGGTGGGACCGGCGCTGGGACCACCGCCGCGGCCACGACCACCGCTGGGAAGACCACCGCTGGGAAGATCGGCGCGACGACCGCCGCGATGACCGTCACGACGATCGACGCGGCCGCTGAGGCTTCAAGCCAGCAGCGCGCGGAACCAGTCGGGCATGGGCGCCGACTTCCGCGCGCGGTAGTCGGTCCACACCGTCTGCGCGCCGCCTTCGGCCCACACGGTGCCGGGCTGGTCGGTGCGTTCGATGGTGTGCCAGGTCTCGAAGCTGCTGCGGCCCGGGTTGCTGACGTACATCGTCACGCGGATGTCGCCGGGGAACTCGAGTTGGCGCAGGAAGTTGCAGAAGGCGTTCACCACCACCGGGCCGTCGCCCTCGCGGTCCACGCCGGCGCCGACGCTGAACATCCAGTCGAGCCGGCAGATCTCCATGTAGCGGAAGTAGAGCGTGTTGTTGATGTGGCCCATGGCGTCCATGTCGCCCCAACGCAGCGGCAGGCTCATCTCGTGCACGAGCTTCTTCTCGGCCGGCAGCTGGAAACGCACTACTGAACCCCGAGTTCCTGCGCCAGACGCTGCACCAGCGCGCGCAGCGCGGCCACCTCGGCGGCCAGGCGTGTCTGCTCGGCCCTCAACTCCCTGATGTGCGCGGCGATCTCGCCCGCGCTCACGCCTTCGGTCACGACCGCAGAGTCACGGGCCGGCGGCATCGCCACCTCGCCGCAGAGCAGATGCGCCCAGCGCGCCTCGCGCTCGCCGGGCCCGCGTGGCAGCTTCAGCACCATCGGCGGGCTCCTCACCGCCAGCTCGTCGAGGAAACCTTCCACCGACGAGATGTCGGCAAAGCGGTGCAGCCGCTCGCTGTTCAGCCGCAGCTCGGCCGAGGTCTGCGGCCCGCGCAGCATCAGCACCACCAGCAGCGCCACGGCCTGCGAAGGCACCCGCAGCACAGGCCCCAAGTTGTGCTCGAACTTCACGACGCGGCTGCCGCTGCCTTCGAACACCAGGCTCAGCGACTTCAGGCCGTCCACCGCCGTCAGCACCTCGGCATCGCTGGCCTCGATGACCGGGCTGCGTGCGGTCTTCTGGTTGCAGCCCGCCACCAGCGCATTCAGGCTCAGCGGGTAGGTGTCGGGCACGGTGGCCTGCTTCTCCACCAGCACGCCCAGCACGCGGGCTTCGAGCGGGGTCAGCGCTCTCAAATGGCCTGCCCGTCGTCGGCGCTGATCACCGCACCATTGACGAAGCCGCTTTCGTTGGCGCACAGCATCATCAGCACCGCGTCCAGGTCCTGCGGCTTGCCCACGCGCTGGCGCGGCATGGCCTGCACCATCTTCCTGCCGGCTTCGGTCTGCCACACGTGGTGGTTGATCTCGGTGTCGATGTACCCCGGGCACAGCGCGTTCACGTTAATGCCGTAGCGGCCCCACTCCAGCGCCATGGCGCGGGTCATCTGCACCACCGCGGCCTTGCTCATGCAGTACACGCCGATGCCGGGGAACACACGCAGCCCGGCCATCGAGGCCACGTTGACGATGCGCCCGCCGGTGTAGGTGCCCGGCGCCTCGCCCTTGGCGCGCGCGATCATGCGCTTGGCCACCTCCTGCGCCACGAAGAACGCGCCCTTGGCGTTGGTGTTCATGATGTGGTCGTAGGTCTCGGGCGAGACCTCGGTGAGCTTTTCGGTGCCGCCGACGCCGGAGTTGTTGACGAGGATGTCGATGGCGCCCATCTCGGTCTCGGCATGCGCCACGGCCGCCTTGATGCTGTCGTGGCGCGTCACGTCCAGCTGCACCACGTGCGCGTCGCCGCCCGCGGCTTCGAGCTCGGCGCGCAGCGTCTTCAGGCGCTCGATGCGCCGCGCCGCCAGCACCACGCCGGCACCGGCGGCCGAGAGTGTCTTCGCGAACTGCGCGCCCAGCCCGCTGGAAGCGCCGGTGACGAAGGCCACGCGGCCGGAGAGGTCGATGCTGTATGCCATGGCAAGGTTCCTTAGCGGGTCCGGGAAACGATAGCACGCAGCCCTGGCGGCCTTGATCGGTGCGGCATCATGCGCGCCGCCCATGCTGCAGCTTCAATCACTCGCCAAGCGCTTTGGCGACACGCCGGTGTTCCACGACGTCTCGCTCACGCTCGCCGCCGGCGAGTTCGTGGCGCTGCTGGGGGAATCGGGCGTGGGCAAGAGCACGCTGCTGAACTGCATCGCGGGGCTGGAGGAAGCCGATGCCGGCAGCGTGTGCATCGAAGGCCGCGCACTGGCTTCGATGGACGACGACACGCGCGCCAGGCTGCGGCGCGAACGGCTCGGCTTCGTGTTCCAGGCCTTCCACGTGCTGCCGCACCTCACGGTGGAAGAGAACGTGGGGCTGCCGCTGCGGCTGCAGGGCCGGCTCGACGCAGCGCGTGTGCAGGCCGTGCTGCAGGCCGTGGGCCTGGGCGCGCTCGGCCAGCGGCTGCCGGCGCAGCTCTCGGGCGGGCAGCTGCAGCGGGTGGCGATCGCACGTGCGGTGGTGCACCGGCCGGGGCTGATCCTGGCCGACGAACCCACCGGCAACCTCGACCCCGACACCGCCGCGCAGGTGCTGGCGTTGTTGCGGCAGCAGGTGGAGCGCTCGGGCGCGGCCTGCCTGCTGGTGACGCACTCGGCCGCGGCTGCCGCCGCCGCGCAGCGCGTGCTGCGGCTCACGCCGGCCGGCATCGTCGAAGGCGCTTGAGCACACCGTGTTTGCCCTGCCCGCGCTGCTGACCCGACGCGAATGGCGCCACCACCCCTGGCGCCACGCGGCGGCGCTGCTGGCGGTGGCGCTGGGCGTGGCGCTGGCGTTTTCGGTGCACCTGATCAACCGCTCGGCATTGGCGGAGTTCACCACCGCCGTGCGCGCGGCCAACGGCGAACCCGACCTCGTGCTGCGCGGCCGGCTGTTCGACGACGCGCTCTTCGAGCGCGCGGCGCGCGACCCCGCGGTGCGCATCGCCAGCCCCGTGCTGGAGATCGACACCCATGGCCGCGTCGGCGACGCCGGCCCGCGTGTGCCACTGCGCGTCTTGGGCATCGACCTGCTGCAGGCCGGCCCGCTGGCACCGGCGCTGCTGCCGCAGCCGGCCGAGGGCGAGGACCGGCTCGCGGGATTCGACCCGGACCTCGTGTTCATCAACGCCGCTGTGCAGGCGCGGCTCGGCGTGGCGCCTGGGCAGGTGCTGCAGTTGCAGAGCGGCGCCCGCTTCGCGGCGCTGCGCGTGGCCGGGCGCGTGGCCGCCGCGGGCACGCCGCTGGTGGTGATGGACATCGCCGGCGCGCAGGCGCACTTCGGGCTCGAGGGGCGGCTGTCGCGCATCGACCTGCGGCTGCAGCCCGGCACCGGGCACGCCGCGCTGCTGGCCCGCCTGGCGCTGCCTGAAGGCGTGAGCGCGGGGGAACCGGCGGCGGCGGAGCAGCGGCTGTCGAACCTCTCGCGCGCCTACCGCGTCAACCTCACGGTGCTGGCGCTGGTGGCGCTGTTCGTGGGCGCGTTCCTGGTGTTTTCGGTGGTGGCGCTGTCGGTGGCGCAGCGCACGCCGGGTTTTGCGCTGCTGGGGGTGCTGGGGCTTTCGGCGCGGCAGCGGCGCAGCCTGGTGCTGGCCGAATGCGCGGCGTTGGGCGTGGCCGGCAGTGCGATCGGCCTGCTGCTGGGCGCAGCGCTCGCCGCGGCGGCCTTGCGCTGGCTCGCGGGTGACCTGGGCGGCGGCTACTTCCCCGGCATCGTGCCGCGGCTGCAGGTGGACGTGGCCGGCACGGCGGTGTTCGGGCTGCTGGGGGTGGCCTCGGCGCTCGTGGGCGGCTGGTGGCCGGCGCGCCAGGCCGAGGCACTGGCACCGGCGCAGGCGCTGAAGGGCCTGGGCAGCGCCCTGGCGAAACCGCCGCGCCTTGCCCCGGGGCTCGCGCTCGTGGCGCTGGGTGCGGCTGCATCGCTGGCACCGCCCGTGGCCGGCCTGCCGCTGGCGGCCTATGCCGCCGTGGCTGCGCTGCTGCTGGGCGGCGTGGCACTGATCCCGGTGCTGGTGCACGCGTTGCTGGCCGCCGCGCCCGCGCCCCGGGGTGCCCTGCCCCTGCTGGCGCTGCAGCGCGCGCGCCACCAGCGCCACACCGCCAGCGCCGCGGTGGCCGGCGTGGTGGCGAGCCTCGCCCTCAGCGTGGCGTTGACCGTGATGGTGGCCAGCTTCCGCGAGGGTGTGAGCACCTGGCTCGACCAGATCCTGCCGGCCGATCTCTACGCCCGCACCGCGGCCTCCAGCGCCGCCGCCGACCAGGCCTGGCTCCCGCCCTCCCTGGCTGCCAGCGCCGCGGCGCTGCCCGGCGTGCAGCGCGTGGAGGCCGCGCGTGTGCAGGCGCTGGCCTTCGAGCCCGGCCGGCCGACCGTGACGCTGATCGCGCGCCCGCTGGCCGCACCCGACAACGCGCTGCCCCTGCTGGCCCCGGCGCTGCCCCCCGACCCGCTGCTGCCCGGCGTGTACGTCAGCGAAGCCATGCTCGCGCTCTACGGCGCCGCGCCCGGCAGCACCTTGCGGCTGCCGCTGGCCACGGCCAACGGCCGCCAGCCCGAGGTGCGTGTGCTGGGCGTGTGGCGCGACTACGCACGGCAGTTCGGCGCCATCGCCATCGACGATGCGGCCTACCGCGCGCTCACGGGCGACACGCGCATCAACGACCTGGCACTGTGGCTCGCACCCGGGGCCAATCTGGCCGCCGTGCAGCAGGCGCTGCGGGCGCTGCTGCCCGACCCTGCGCTGCTGGAGTTCGCCTCCGCGCAGGAGCTGCGGGCGCTCTCGCTGCGCATCTTCGACCGCAGTTTCGCCGTCACGCGCTACCTGCAGGTGGTGGCCATCACCATCGGCCTGGTGGGCGTGGCGGCCAGCCTGTCGGCGCAGGTGCTGGCGCGGCGCAAGGAGTTTGGCCTGCTGGCGCACCTGGGCTTCACGAAGCGGCAGGTGGTGGCCGTGGTGGCGGGCGAAGCCGCGGCCTGGGTGGCGGCCGGCGTGCTGATGGGCCTGGCGCTGGGGCTGGCCATCAGCCTCGTGCTCGTGTTCGTGGTCAACCCGCAGAGCTTCCACTGGACCATGGAGCTGGTGCTGCCGCTGCCG
>VFQQ010005085.1_pt1 | contig 11130 bp, 11 predicted proteins | sample 3512341 | NCBI WGS metagenome assembly VFQQ01 (sample SAMN10412373, study PRJNA504923) | tailings metagenome | isolation source: Relicate 2 Philex TSF1 revegetated site | place: Philippines: Tuba, Benguet | collected 2017-08-29
GGCAGAAACGCGTCTAGCGAACCTCTCTGATTTATTCCGAGCATACCAATAATCCGTCCACTTGAGTCGATGACGGATGAAATGCCGTTGTTCGCTGCCCTAATGAGTGGAAGCCCCTCCTCGACAGCCCGCACACGCGCCTGATGGAAGTGTTGTCGTGGGCCGGTCGTATTGCCGAACCAACCGTCGTTGGTCACGTTCACGAGCACGCCCGGCCGGCTTGCGCTCGCCGCACCGATCCCCGGGAAAATCGCTTCGTAGCAAATGAGCCCGCCCACCGCCGGCAGGCCGGGCACGGCGAGCGTGGGCCTCGGCGTAACACCGACGGAAAATCCACCTCGAAGCCGCGTCAATTGCTCGAGGCCAATCGCCTCGAGCGTGCTTTGCCACGGTAGATATTCACCGAACGGCACAAGATGCGTCTTGTCATAAACGCCGGCGAGCACGCCCCTTCCGTCGAAGACCATGAGGCTGTTGTATGCGCGGCGGTTCTGCAAAACACCGTCACCGGTTGCCGCTTCACGCCGCAGCGCGCCGGTAAGCAGGAAAGCGCCATCCGGCAACATGCTGCCGATGGCATCCAGCGCCTCGGGATGCTCCAGCGGCAGGAACGGCATTGCCGCCTCCGGCCACACGACATGGGTAATGCCGGCGAGGTCGTCACGCTTTCCAGACGCATCGGTGGCGGAAAGAGCGAGATGCTCCTGGAAGATTTCGCCCTGCTTCTCGGGCAGCCATTTCTCCCGCTGCGGGATACTCGGCTGAACGATCCTGAGTTTGACGCCGTCGACAACGCCGTCAGGCGCTGTGAGAAGACGGACCGTACCGTAGGCCAGCAACAGCAGCAGCGGCACGCACGTGATCAGCACCGCGCGCACGCCCGCACTTCGCCGCTTCATCGACGGGGCATCGGCGACCAATACGAGTGGCGCACCGAAAATCGGCACGGCGATAAGCGTCAGGCCGTAGACCCCGAGCAGCCCTGAGCTCTGCATGAGCACAAGGGGCCAGGTCAGCGCATAGCCGAGCACATTCCACGGAAAGCCGGTCAGGATATGGCCTCTGAGCCATTCGGCGGCCGCAAGGGCCAGCGCGAATACGAGAAGCCGCCCGAAGCCGGGCCGCCACGCGAGGACGGCCGCTGCAGCGGCGCCCGCCCAGAACAGCGCTAGCCCTGCCGGCATGAGCGTCACCGCGAACGGCAGCAACCAGCCGAACTTGTCGGCCTCGACGAGAAAAGCCTCCCCGATCCAGAAGAGGCCGAACAGGAAATAGCCGAACCCGAACCACCATCCGGCAGCCGCCGCCGACTTGACGCACTCTCGCGCACTACCCGCCCGGCTGGCCGCACCATCGATGAGCCAGACCAGAACAGGAATTGAGAGAAAAAGGATCGGCGAGAAAAAGAACGGGGCAATCGCGAGGTTCGAGACAGCACCGGCCGCGAACGCGATGCCAAGACGACGCCATCCGCGCGCCGCTTTGACCGCGTGTTGCCACCCACCGAGACGATCGAACGCCCCCATGACGCGGCTCAGTGCGGCCGGTCGTTATCCGCCGGATGAACAGGCGGAAGATGAATCTTGAGCCGCTTGACCCGCCGCGGATCCGCATCGAGCACTTCGAACTCGACGCCCGAAGGATGACGGATGAGCTCGCCGCGCGCGGGAACCCGACCGACGATGGCAAACACCAACCCGCCGAGTGTATCGATGTCGGTTTCCTCGTCGGGCTTGAGCAGCTTCACGCCAAGCCGTGTTTCGAGTTCCTTCACCGGCGCGCGGCCGGACGCCACGAGCCCGAGTTTGGGATCGACGGCGATGAGATCCGCCTCGACCTCGTCATGCTCGTCCTCGATGTCACCGACAATCTGCTCGACCAGGTCTTCGATCGTCACGAGGCCATCGGTACCGCCGTACTCGTCCACGATGAGCGCCATGTGAATATGCGTCGCCTGCATGCGAACCAGCAAATTCATGGCCGGCATGGAGGGCGGAACATAGAGAACCGGCTTGCGAAGCTTGAGCACCGCGATAGGCCGCGTGAGGTCGATGCGATTGAGATCCGGCTTGGCCGAACCCGGCACCTTGCCTTCGCCCTCGACCTTCCCGCCGGCATCCGTCTGGATCAGCCGCTGCTTCGTCGGCTCGCGCAGCTCACGCCCCGCAACTTCCGACGAGATCCAGCGAAAAAGATCCTTGATGTGGATCATCCCGCGCGGGTCGTCGAGCGTGTCGTGAAAAACGGGAATGCGCGAAACGCCGGCCTCCTCGAACAACAGCACAAGGTCTCCCAGCGGCTCCATCTCTTCGATGGCGATGATATCCGCGCGCGGAACCATGATCTCATCCACGCGCGACGCCCCGAAACGCAGCAATCCCGAAAGCATCTTGCGCTCTTCGGGCGAAAATCCGCCGCTTGCCTTCGCCTCTTCCTTGAGGAGCACTTCGAGCTTGTCGCGAAGGGTGGGCTGCTCCGCAAGTCCGAGCCGCGTCCAAAGGTGTTGCAGCCAGCCGCTGGCGCTCTCGCGCATCGTCGGGCGTTCGTCGCGACTCACATCGTCCATTTGATCGTCGTCACTGTTCATGGGTTGGAACAAATCGCCTCATCGGCGCTGTAAGGATTGGGAATGCCGAGGCTCGCGAGAATTTCGATCTCGATGCCTTCCATTTCCTCGGCCTCGGTTTCGGTCTCATGATCGAAACCCAAGAGGTGCAGGAGGCCATGCACCACGAGATGCTGAAGGTGATGGGCCAGCGGGATGCCCTGTTCGATGGCTTCACGCTCGACCGTTTCTTGGGCCAGCACGATATCGCCCAGCGCAACCGGCAGCCCCTGCGCCACACCGTCGGGAGCCGAAAAGGAGAGCACGTTTGTGGGCTTGTCCTTGCCGCGGTAGCGCGCGTTGAGATCGCGCACCGTCGCATCGTCGCTGAGCGCAACGCATGCTTCCGCCGTATCGTGAGATACAAATCGCGGGTCATTCGCGAGGGCGCTTGCAGCAGAGACGATCAGAGTGTCCCGGTCGGCAATCCGCGACCAGTCCCCCGCCTCATCGAGAATGTCGAGGCTGAGCCAGAGGGGAGCCTTATGACTCCCCTCGCTGCGACTTCGACTGTCTGCCGAATCCGGCATGTCAGGGCTTCCTCGTCCCGAGCCGGTCATACGCTTCGACGATCTTCGCAACGAGATCGCGCCGCACGACGTCCGAGTTTGTGAACCGGACGGCGGTAATATCCGGAACATCCGTAAGAAGGCGCACAGCCTCCTCGAGACCCGAGGTCATTCCCGGCGGCAAATCGATCTGCGAAGGATCGCCTGTGACCACCATTTTGGAACCTTCGCCAAGCCGCGTCAGAAACATCTTCATCTGCATGCTTGTCGTATTCTGCGCTTCATCGAGAATGACGAACGCGTTTGCGAGCGTACGCCCGCGCATGAACGCGAGGGGCGCGATCTCGATAACGCCTTGCTCGAGATCCCGTTCGACTTTCTCGGGCGGAAGCACGTCATAGAGGGCATCGTACAGCGGCCGCAGATAGGGATCGACCTTCTCGCGCATGTCGCCGGGCAAGAATCCGAGCCGCTCGCCAGCCTCGACGGCAGGACGCGACAGGATGATGCGCTCGACGAGCCCTCGCTCGAGGCACTGGGCCGCGAACGCCACCGCGAGGTAGGTCTTTCCGGTGCCCGCCGGACCGATGCCGAACACGAGATCGGTTTTCTCGAGCGCGCGAATGTAGGTGCTCTGCGAGGGCGTCCGCGCCTTGACGACTTTACGTCGCGTCGCGATCTGCGCCTGGCCGTCGGACGACGGTGTGTCCTGCTGCCGGGAATGACGGATCAGCCCATCGAAATCGCCTGGTCCCACATGATCTCCCTTCGACACGCGCTCATAAAGCCCTTCCAGAACCTCGCGCGCGATCTCGCAGGCCGCTTCCGGGCCGTTGAGAATGACGATGTTGCCATGCGCGTGGGCTTCTATGCCGAGCCGGTCTTCCATCAATGCCAAATGCGCATCGAACTCGCCGAGGAGACGGGTGAGGAGTCGGTTGTCCTCGAAGGGAACAACAACTCTCTTGCTCGGAATTGGGGACTTAGGCACTCGCCTTCGACCTATCGCCGTCTGGCCGCGAATTGCTGTCAATCGTTTCGTCTCCCGAGAGGGGTGCTTCCAGGATTCTGGAAGCTTCATATACGACGAGAAGCACGATCAATCACAAGCCCTGACCGGAGCCGAATCGTGCTCCGTCGTTCGATCCTAGCATAGGCGCATTCACCATCGAATCCACGCTCCCGCCCAATGCGCAAACCGTTAACAGGTTCATTTTTACCCGCATATGACGCCTGACAGGCTGTTCGCACCGGCGGCACGTATGTCGACGTTTACGATACGTCCGACGAGCGCCGCGTCTGCTTCCGCGTGCACGAGTTGCAAGTAGGGTGACCGCCCGACGAGCTGTCCCTCGTGACGCCCCGCTTTCTCGAATAGCACGGGAAGCGTCTTGCCGACGCTGGTGCCGTTGAAGCGCGCCAGGCCCTCCTCGATGAGGGCTTGCAGCCGATCCAGGCGCTCGCGCTTAACGGTTTCGGGGACCTGCCCGTCCATGGTGAATGCCGGCGTGCCGGGCCGCGGGCTGTATTTGAATGAGAACGCGTGCGCAAAACCCACGTCTTTCACGAGCGCGAGCGTGTCCTCGAAATCGTGGTCAGTCTCTCCCGGAAATCCGACGATGATATCGGTCGATAGCGCGATGTCTGGCCGCGCCTCGCGGATACGAGCGATGAGCCGAAGATACTCCGCGGCCGTGTGCTTGCGGTTCATCGCGGCGAGAATTCGATCCGATCCGGCCTGGAAAGGCAGATGCAGATACGGCATCAGCTTTTCTTCGTGCGCATGCGCCGCAATGAGATCGTCGCTCATGTCGCGCGGATGGCTTGTCATGTAACGAATGCGCTGCAGCCCATCGATGGAAGCGAGCTCGCGGATCAGCGCAGCCAACGACTTGGCTTCGCCGTCCGCCCCCTCGCCGTGATAGCCATTGACGTTCTGCCCGAGCAGCGTGATCTCGCGCACGCCGCGATCAACGAGACGGCGGGCCTCGTCCATGAGCGCCGAAACGGGGCGTGAAAACTCCATGCCCCGCGTATAAGGCACGACGCAGAACGTGCAGAATTTATCGCACCCTTCCTGAACGGTGAGAAATGCGGAAGCGGCTTTCGCCGGACGCCGGTCGGGAAGCGCCTCGAACTTGTCCTCGTCCGGAAACGCCGTTTCGACAAGCGCCTTCTCGCTACCCTTGAGGCGCGAAAGAAGCTCCGGCAGACGATGATAGCTCTGCGGGCCGACCACGAGATCGACTGCCGGCGCCCGCCGCACGATCTCGTTGCCCTCGGCTTGCGCGACGCAGCCGGCAACCGCGATGAGCGTGTCCTTGCCGCCTTTGGCGCGGTCGCGCTTGATGTCCCGCAGACGGCCAAGATCCGAATAGACCTTCTCCGCCGCCTTCTCGCGAATGTGGCAGGTGTTGAGAATGGCAAGATCGGCCTCGGCCACCTCGCTCGTCTCGACATAGCCCTGCGCCGCGAGCGCCTCGCTCATGCGCTCGGAGTCGTAGACGTTCATCTGGCAGCCGAAGGTCTTGATGAACACGCGCTTGGTCGCAGGCGACGGCACGCCGTCGCTCAGACCTGAGTGGGTCACCACATCATCGGAAAGTAATGGCTCGAGATCGTCCAAAGAGCTCTGCATCCGGCCTTCGATCATCCGCGTGTCGCGGTATCACAAATTGACCGCGCCTGCATCCTGTGCTTGCCGCATTGCAGCATTGCGCCGGACCTTTGTCCAGCGGCACCAAGGCAGTGCAGCCAGGAGTTAATAGGGTTGTGTAGCCAGCGCTAGCGGACGTCAACCCTTCGAGGGCGCCAAAAATCGAACGGTTTGGCGACTCAGCGGAACGTGCCGCCACTGCTCTGAGGACGCGAGGCCGTGCGCGCCTCCGCCGCAGGAGCCGTGACCGAGATCGGCATGTCGTCGGGGTAGCCGCGCAAGAGACGGACGACATTTTCGCGGATTTGATCCTCGCTGCGCCGCGCGAGGTCCTTGCGGTCGGCGAAGCTGTCGAGTGGAACGGGCGGGCTGATGCGAATCCGCACGTCGAGCGGCCCGGCCTTCAGCAGCTCCCAGGCGTGGCTCTGCATTTCCATGTCACCGAACCAACCGACCATCGGGCGCGCCCATCGGTTGATCGGGACGCCGTGCAGCCGCGTGTAGACGATCGACAACGTCTGCACCACGACATCCGACCGGACGGCCGGAGCAGCACCCGCTTTCGCCGAAGGCTTCGCGGCCGCGAACAACGAGGTTTTGAATGGCAGAACGCGGTTTCCGTCGCTCGACGTACCTTCCGCGAAAAGGACGACCGTATCTCCAGTGGCCAGCCGTGCCATGATCTCGTTGGTGGTGTCGCCTACCGCGCTGCGCCGCTCACGATCGACGAAGACCGTGCGCTGCAGCCGCGCGAGACTCGATACGAACGGCCAGCGTCCGACCTCCTTCTTCGCGACGAACGAGAGCGGCGCAACGGCCGACAGCACGGGAATGTCGAGCCAGGATGTATGATTGGAAATGAGCAGAACCGGCTTGTCCGGCACGACCGCGCCCTCGATGTGCAGCTTGATGCCGAAGAGCCTGCAGACGCGCCGATGATACCAGTTGGGGAACCGCCGCGCTCCGGAGGGCGAAACTCGCAGCAGCAGCGCCTGCACCGGCATGAGAGGCACGGTCAGCGTAAAAAATCCGGCCAGAATAGACGTTGCCCTGAACGCGCCCATATCCCCGGCTCACGTCGAGTGAGCTATCCCTTTCGCGGCGGCTTCTTCTTGTCGATCGGCTCACCGTAAAGCTCCAGCCGGTGTCCGACCAGAGTGTAACCGAGCTCACGCGCGATCTTTTCCTGCAGCCGTTCTATGTCAGCACTTTGAAATTCGATCACGCGTCCCGTCGCAATGTCGATCAGGTGATCGTGATGGTCGCGCGTGGCTTCCTCGTAGCGTCCGCGGCCCCGTCCGAACGCATGCCGCTCGAGAATCCCCTTCTTTTCGAGAAGATTGACCGTCCGATAGACGGTCGACAGCGAGATATGCGAGTCGACCAGATGAGCACGCCGGTGAAGCTCCTCGACGTCGGGATGATCACGCGCTTCGGAAAGCACACGCGCGATGACCCGGCGCTGGCCGGTCATGCGCAGGCCGTGCTCCGCGCACAGCACTTCCAGCCGTGAGAGGCTTTCGTCTTTCGAGACGGGCATGACGCAAATCCCGGTGTGTGATCTGCCCCGCGAGCCATGCGGCGCAATTATTGTCTTTCTACTGGATCATAATATGGGATTCTGCAAGGCAGCTTAGAGCCTTAGAGCTAATGTGACGGCATCCACGGCGTTTCCTCCCGCCCGCTCGTAGTAACCGCGCCTGAGCCCCGTGCCGAGAAAGCCTGCGCGGCGATAAAGCTCCATCGCTGCGTCGTTGTCGGCCGCGACCTCGAGGAACAGCTTCTTGGCCTCGGCCTTCTGTGCCGCCCGCGCGACGCCCTCGACGAGCCGCTTGCCAATGCCTTTCCGCTGCCAGTCTTTTGCCACCCCGATCGAAAGAATCTCCGCTTCGTCCGCGGCAAGCTGAGCCATGACGAACCCGACGCAGGTTTTCGGCGCGCCGCCGACCATGGCCGTGAAGGCCGTTGAGGCCGGATGCTCGAGAAGTACGCGCACGCTCTCCTCGGACCACGCTGGATCGAAGAGCTGAGCGTGAAGCCTTGAGATGTCCGCTGCATGCTCGGGTCCCGCCCACAGCAACGAGACGTACTTCGGATCGAAGATCACTTCATTCGTCATGACACTCTCGCGAGAGAGGCACCGTCCTGCGGCTTGGCATCCGGTGGCCTGAGATAGAGCGGACGCGGCATGCCGTAGTCCTTGGGGATGGCAGCCTCGGAAACAAATCGCACGTTCGGTTCCAGTGTCGCCAATTGCGCGGAGATGGGAAGCGCCAGTGCACGCGCAGCGTTCGCGAGCAACTGAGAACCCGAACCGACGGCCACAACGTCCTGGCCTGCGAGCCGCAGCGCGGCGTCCTCAGGCGTCGTCAACAAGGGCTCGTCCAGCGCTTTGAGATCGGAACCGGCGAAGGATTGCACATAGATCTCGCCGCGCCGGGCATCGACGGCCACCGTGAGCGTCTTTCCAGCCGCATAGCCCGCCAGTTCGTGCGCCGCCGTATGGGCCATCACCGCGAGACTCGAGAGAGACGCCACTGGCGCACCCGTCGCGAGCGAAAGGGCGCGTGCTGCAGCGATCCCGACCCGTTGCCCTGTGAATGTCCCGGGCCCCGTTGTGACAACCAAACGTTGCAGCGCGGAAAAATCGAAAGGCGCTTCGCTCATCGCCTCGGCAATCATTGGCAGGAGGCGTTCCGCGTGCCCCCTTTCCAGCAGCTCGAAACGAAACGCACCTTCGCGGCCCTCGGGCGCAACCCAAGTGACCGCAACGGAGCAGGCGCCGAAACATGTGTCGAAAGCGAGCGTATTCATGCGGCGAGCATATCGCGCTCACCGGATCATGCAACGTTTGGACGACGGGGAATCCGCGCTCAGACTATTTTTGCCAACTCATCGAAGCTGAGGCGCGGCAGGCGCGGCTTGAGCGTCGAAGCATCGCCATAGCCGAGATTGCAGAGAAAGTTTGCTTTGATGTCGGTTCCCGCAAAGAACTCGGCCGTGACTCCGGCCTGATCGAACCCCGACATGGGACCGCAATCGAGCCCCATCGCGCGCGCCGCGAGGATGAGGTACGCGCCCTGAAGCGAGCTGTTGCGGAATGCGGTCTCCTGAATGTGCTCGGGCTTTCCCGTGAACCAGGAACGCGCATCCGTGTGCGGAAAGAGGCGCGGCAACTGCTCGTAGAACTTGAGATCGTAGCCGATGATTGCCGTCACGGGCGCCTTCATCGTCTTGTCGCTATTGCCCTGGGAAAGGAACGGCTTGAGCCGCGCCTTGGCCTCGACCGAGCGCACGAACACGATCCGCACCGGCTCGCAGTTGGCGCTCGTCGGGCCGAGCTTCATGATGTCGACGATCTGCGTCAGGAGCTCATCCGTGACCGGCTTGTCGAGCCAAACATTGTGGGTGCGCGCGCTCAAAAAGAGTTGCGACAGCGAAGCCGCGTCGAGGGCATACGACATGGAAAAAATCCTCAGGCGCGGGGAAAAAATGCGGACTCCGAGCGTCCGCACCAAGAAAAACCCCGCCCGAGAGGCGGGGTTCCGACAAACTGGCTCGGCTTAGACGGCCTGGACCTCTTCCACTTCCGGACAGAAGTGCTTGAGCAGGTTCTCGATGCCGTGGCGCAAAGTCGCCGTTGAGCTGGGGCAGCCCGAGCAGGCGCCGCGCATATGAAGATAGACGATACCGTCGCGGAAACCGGCGAAAGTAATATCGCCGCCGTCCTGCGCCACTGCGGGCCGGACGCGCGTTTCCAGAAGTTCTTTGATCGTCGCTACGACGTCGGCGTCTTCTGCGGCGTAGGCGCCATCAGCTTCATCATTGGCTTCCTCGCCATCGACCACAGCCGCACCCGACAAATAGTGTTCCATGATCGCTCCGAGGATCATGGGCTTCAGATGCTGCCATTCGGCGTCGGTCTTGGTGACCGAGATGAAATCCGAGCCCAGGAACACACCGGCGACGCCATCGATGTCGAACAGGCGGCGTGCAAGCGGCGAGGCTTCGGCATCGCGCTTGGCCCGGAAGTCGGCCGTACCATCCGCAAGCACCGGTTTGCCCGGAATGAACTTGAGCGTCTGCGGGTTCGGGGTAGCCTCGGTCTGAATAAACATGTCGCCTCCTCGGGGACCAACCTAGCGCCCCACACGTCGTCTTTAGAATGGTTCTAGCAAATAGGAAAGCCGGGTACAATTGTCTAGCCCCGGCGTCGGACTTTTCACAAGCGAAAGATGCGCTTAGGCCAGCGCTATGATGTCCTCGAAGGCGAGGTTGCCGGGGACCACCGTGATCGGGATCGGAAACGATCCGGCCTGCGTGCCGACCGCCAGCGTCGAAACCAGCGGTCCCGGCCCTTTGGGGTCAGTCGACGCGCCAAGAACGAGAATAGAGACGTCCTCGTCCTCGGCGATTGTTTTCATGATCTCATCGGATTTGACGCCCTCGCGGATCACTTCCTCGCACAGGATGTTCTCGAACCCGACAAGATGCAACTTGCGGCGGAAAAGACGGAAGAGCGCGCGCGCCTTAAGCGTCTCCTCCTCGATCTGCACCTGCTTGACTCCGGCCCAGTGCTGAAAGTCCTGAGGCTCGATGACGTAGAGCATGAGGATCGTGCCGGACGAGCGCACCACGCGCGCCGCCGCGTAATAAAGCGCGCTCTCCACCTCCGGGCTCTCATCGACGATGAGAAGGAATTTCCGGGCGTGGCCAGCTTCGAACGAGCGGCGTTTTCTGTATGCGGGCATCATGCGGAGGATGCTGCCACGTGATTCAGGACTCCACAACAGACGCGTGAAGCGCTGCCGGTTTAAGAGCGGATGAACCCGACGATGTCCTTGACCTCGTCCAGGATCGGCGTCGCGATGGCCCGCGCCCGCGCCGAGCCGTCGGCCAGAACCCGGTCGATCTCCGCCGGGTCGTCCATCAGCCGCACGATCTCGGTCCGGATCGGGCCGAGCTTTTCGGTCGCCACTTCCGTCAGTGCACGCTTGAAGCCGGTGAAGATGCTCGGCCCCTCGCCCGCTGTGGAGACGAGCACATCGACGCCCTGCTCCTTGGTGACACCGGCCAGCGCCGCGTAGATGCCGACCAGATTGTCGATCTCCGGCCGGGCCTTCAGCTCGTCGAGGTTGCTCGGCGGCGCCGGCTCCATGTCCGTCTTCGCGCGCTTGATCTTGTCGGCAATCGTGTCCGTGTCGTCCATCAGGTTGATGCGAGACATGTCGGACGGTTCCGACTTCGACATCTTCTTCGTGCCGTCGCGCAAGCTCATGACGCGCGTGGCCGGTCCCATGATCACCGGCTCCGGCTGCGGGAAGAACACGCCATCCGCGTAGCCCTTGGCCTCGATCGAG
>VFQQ010005086.1_pt1 | contig 11127 bp, 15 predicted proteins | sample 3512341 | NCBI WGS metagenome assembly VFQQ01 (sample SAMN10412373, study PRJNA504923) | tailings metagenome | isolation source: Relicate 2 Philex TSF1 revegetated site | place: Philippines: Tuba, Benguet | collected 2017-08-29
CTCCAGCTCCGATGACCCTTACCTCTCCTTCGACAACACCCTCGCCGCGCGCGCCGGCGAGGACGCAGAGCGTGGCCTGATCGGTGGTGCTGACAGCACAGAGAGCGATGGGTATGGGGGAGAAGATGGGGAGGAGGATGCGGCTGCTGAGGCGCAGTGGGAGCGGGAGGTGGAGAGTCGTAACGCCATGCCTGCTGTGTCTGACATGGAGGGGGATGATCTGGCGAGTCAGGATCCGGAGGAGCTGGCGAGAAAGTGGAGGCAGGAGTCGGCGAGCCGCATGCTGGCGGAGCTCAAGATGCTAAGCCAGCAATTGCAGGTGTGTGTTTTGGTATGCCCACACATGCATGCGCACACTTGCATGCTCTCCGTAGCACATCTCTGCACACACATGCTCCTTAGCCTGCATTCATAGCAGCCACAAGCCAGCGTACCGCAGCCCACTGCATGTGCAGAAATGTGCGAATACATGGTGTGTGTGTGTGTGCGTGTGTGTGCGTATGTGTGTGTGTGTGTGCGTAGCTCAATGTGCTTACACGTGCCCAGTTTGAGCGTCGTTCCAGTCTCCTCCGTCGCAAGTGGCTAGAAGACGTACTCGGCAGCAACAGCCAATCCCAAGACGAGGAAGACGACGCAGCCGCCGCAACAGGCGCCGACACGACGCCCTCCGCCGCCGCAGCCGCCGCGGACGCCGACCGCGCCGCGCGCGCCGCTGACGAGCTGCGCGACGCGCACGACGTGCGCGGCGCCATCGGCGCCACCTTAGACCCTTACAATCCCAACAATACAGGGTTGGACGATGGGGTCGATTATGATGCGCCGCTGCCAGATTACATGGACCCTGTGGCTGGGCAGCCGCATGGGGACGTTGGTGGTTTGTCGGGTGTAGAAACTGACGGGGGAGAGGAGCCGTATGAAGGGGAGTACATGCCGTTGGAGGAGAATGAGTGGGCGTGGCATAGAGGCGGTGAGTGCACACACACACACACACGCACGCACCCAGACACACACACAGACACGCACGCGCGCGCGCCCGTATCCTCTTCTTGTCCCTTCCTTTGTCTTATCATACACGTGCGCATAAGCGCCCGCACATGTGGCGGCTCTGCAGTACACAGCAGTCGGACGGGTCGAGCTGTGTGTGTGTGTGCGTATGTGTGTGTCAGGTGTTGTGTCTGAGGAGCCGCCTGTGTCGCCCTACGGCTTCCCTCCACCCCCTGAGATCCTGGCACTCAAACCAGGCCGTATCTTCAGCCTGGATGTGAGTTTAGCATACACACACACACACACACACGCGTCATTGCCCTGCACTTCGCCCGCATCGCTCTATGTGTACCTCATTTGCTCACTGTAGCGTAGCGAGATTGCTCATACACGTAGAACATCTCCATACCCTCTTATCAAGCTCGCAAGCACGCATACTCAATGGTTCTTGGTGACTCAGGGTGTTGTGTGTGTGTGTGTATGTGTGTGTGTGTGTGTGCGTATGCAGGTGCTCAAGTCAGCCTTGGCCGGTGCCAACATGCTTGACTCTGTGCCCGCCTCCACCCTAGACGGGTCTTGGCACCCCGCACAGGCCCCTAACCCAGAGGGCTGGGGCTACAGGGGTGCGCTCACACAGGGCCAGCTCGAGGAGAAGGCACCCATCAGCGCAGCGCAGAAGAACGGGGCAGGGGTAAAGGACAAGGCAGAGGCCAAGACCAAGGATGGGTCCAAATCTGGTACTGACAAGAAGGACAAGCAAGGTGCGTTGTGCTGCCATGTTCTTGCTCAGTTGTGTTGTGATTCGTGTTTTGTCCGAGTCTAATGGTGACAAGAAGGACAAGCAAGATGAGCACTGCGCTGGCTTGCTGGCTTGCTGCTGTCCTTGCTCAGTTGTCCTGTGATGCAGGGCACCTGTAGTAGCTTGGCCTTGCTCGCACTGTCTGCATGTACCTTTGATGATTTGGGACTGACTGTGTGTGTATGCGTGTGTGTGTGTGTGTGTATGTGTGTCTGCAGACCGGGACACCAAGGTCACATCCTCAGACGCCAAGAAGAACGGCAGCTCCAAGCCCGCAAAGCCCAAAGGTGGTGCCTACGAGTCAGACAATGCAGTCATTGCCGCGTGGGGCATCCTCGCGCAGCCATCATCCGCGTCGGCCAAGCCGGCGACCGCGTCGGCATCAGCCGCCGACGGCCCCGGTATTCTCGCGCTGAACAAGCGCCCGCTGCCGCCGGACCCGCCGATCCTGTCCCCCGAGGCCGCCGCGGCCGGCGGCGGCGCCGCCGGCGCCGCGTCCCGCGACGAGGACGTGAACCCTAGCTGGTACACGTTCGAAGACATGGTGTCCTCTGCCACCACGCCGCCACGGTCGTACCGGTTGCCGGAGGCAAGGCGCAAGAAGCGAAAGCCGCCGCCGCCGATACCAGTGCCAGATCTATCGGCCGGTTTGGGCCCCATCAGCTCCCTATGGAACAAACTGTCCCAACCGTCACCGTTGACTGGGCAGTATGACTCAGAGTACACGCCAGGGGACGTGTGGGGCTCGTTGTCTTTCCCTGCCATGAACGCGCCAGAGCTGCGCAAGGGGCCAAGGCGTAGCCCCTCGTCGGAGCGCGAGGACAGCCCGGGTGGTAGCTACGGCGGCGCCGCCGCCGCCGCTGCCGCCGCGCCCGGCGGCAACAGCGCGGGCGCCGCCGCGAGCAGTGGCGGCGACGACAGCCCCGGTCGCCAGGGCAAGGCCGTGCCAAGCGCGGCTGGTGTGACGGCCACAGGGCCGTTTCAGCGGTTGTTCACACCCTGGCCTGCGCGTATGTCGCCCAGCTCAAGGGACGACATGTCCGCGCCTAGCAGCCGCGCTGTGTCGAAAGACAAGTCGATGACCCCTGTTGACGGCGCGGGGGCGCGGCGGGGCACGGGCACGGGGTCGCCAAAGGCAGCACGTGACTCTGCCACATCTGCAGATACACGTAGTGGTGTGGCAAGTAAGGGTGGTAATTCATCAGGCTTATGGGGCTGGAACCCATGGGATGCAGAAGACCCAGATCGTGTTCCCGACCGTTCAGGCAGCGGTGGCGGCGGCTCCTCGCCGCCGCGGTCAAAGTCGCCCGCGGAGACGCTGCGCGACGTGCAGAGCCCAGGGAAGAAGGAGTCGTCGCCGGCGCGGGCCGCGGAGCTCGCGGCGCGCGCGCGGGAGCTGCTCAACGACGGCCGCGGCGCGGCCGGCGGCGGCGACGCCGGCGATGCGTTTGATGACGTTTCGCCGGGTGCGACAGCGGATCAGGGCGACGCGGCGGTGGGTGCGGAGGAGGATGCTGACAAGGACATCCGCTCGCTGGACACTCCGTGGTATCTGCCAGAGACATGGCTGCGCGGCCGCACGCCCCGCGGCGGCCGCGACGGGACCACGCCCAAGCCGGTGCGCGCTGCGTCGCCGACGCTGGCTGATGCGCCGTCCGCGTACGCCGCGGCGGAGCGCGAGCGGGAACGCGAGCGCGCCGCGCGCGAGGCTGAGGACGAGCGCCGCCGCCTTGCCGAGCGCGCCGCTGCCCAGGCCGCGGAAATCGCGGAACTAGAAGAGCAGCGACGCCTTGAGCTCGAAGCCTTGCAACGCCTGCAAGAGCAGGAAGAGCTTGCCGAGCAACGCCTGCGCGAGACGCGGATGTCCGAGCAGCAGCGGCAGCTCGAGTCACAGCGTCAGCAGCTGCAGGAGCAGAAGCAGCGGCTTGAGGAAATAGAGCGCAAGCAGAGGGAGGAGGCCAGCCAGATTGCTGAGCTTGCCGCGAAGCAGAAGCGGGAGGCTGAGGAGCAGCGGGCCGCGTGGGCCGCGCAGGAACAGGCGCAGGCCAAGCAGCAGAAACAGTCTGCCAAGCAGGACACGTCTTCATCCTCAGATGGCGCTGTAGCCAAGGACAAAGACTCCACACGGTCGCCCTCACCACAGCCAGCTGGCATGGACAGTGAAGACATGAAGGCTCGCACCAAGGCCGTGCTCGGCAAGTGGAAGTCGCTCTCACCGCAGCCAGCCAGAGGAGACGACGATGCAGCGCCCGCGGCGGGGGCGCCGGCGAAGCCGAAGGAGCGGTCGCCGGCGCCGACGACTGCGGCGCGGCAGCCGAGTCCGTCGGCGAAGTCTGCGGCGGCGAAGGACGCGGCGGTGCCGGCGCGGATGGGGTCGGTGCGTGCGATGACGCCGGGACGCAGCATCATGGACTTTGACTTGTCGGTGAGTGCTGAATGACACACACACACACACGCACACACACGGACAGAGGGGTGCGGATGTTGCGTAAGAGCACTACGCAGTGTGACTTGTGTTGGTATAGAATGGGCCTGCATGTGTGTGTGTGTGTGTGTGTGCAGGGTGTGTTCGAGGGTCAAGTGCTGGTCAAGCTCACCATGCGCTACCCAACAAAGCTCTCACAAGTCCTGCGGGTGAGACCACCACACACACACACATACACACACACACGCGCGCGCGCATCAGAACCCGAGCAATCATTACCTGACACTGTACACACAAGCTGCGCTGTTTCTCACCCTTCAATCTCTGCCGAGACAGTGCCTTGCACTGGAGTTTCTGTCGCCTGCGCAGCCAGACTCGTGCACGCTCGTAAGGTTCCAACGAGCAATTTATTATAGCGCGTGTGTCATGTGTGTGCACGTGTGCAGTTTGTTGGCGGTCGCCCCGAGTTCGGTGGTTGGAATCCCAACGAGGCCCCTAAGTTTGTCTGGCAGCAGGGTGACATATGGCAGTGCGACCTGCCCCTTTGGCCGGGCTACTACCAGTTCAAGGTATGGCTATACACACACACACACACACACACACACACACACAAACACGCAAGCCCTGACACACTGTTCCCTGCATGCATGCCAGCATGTTCCCTGTTCCCAGTTCCCTGCAACATACCATCACTGTGTGTATGCATGTGTGTGTGTGTGTGTTTTCAGGCCATGTTGTTGGACCTAGAGACGGGTGAGTCTGAGTGGGAGGCGGGCCCCATGAGGACACTGAGTATCCCTGACAGAGCAGGGGGAGGCGTCATGGTCATGGACTGCGGCTGGTGAGTGACACACACACACACACATTGCCACGAGGCGAGCTGTGCACACGTGGATGTCGTCAAGCATGGTTCAGCAGGCAGAAACTGCAGCAGACAGCACGTGGAGTTCTGAGCATGGGTTGTATGGCTGAAGAGGCTCTGCATGCATCGACATGCATGCTTGTGGAGCGCAGCGACTGGAAGAGAACAATGCAGATAAGTGCCGTTTTGAGCATGTGTTGTGTGGCTGAGAAGGGAAATGTTCTGTGGCCTTGTGTGTATGTGTGTGTCTTACATAGGTGTGACTATGACAAGGTCGACGCCCGTTTCTACTACGACCGTGCAGTGGAGCCTGACGGGAGTGTCAGTTTCCGCACTGAGAAGATGCGTATGGAGGCCACCCTTGAGATTGAGGGCATGGAGGCAGAGCCAGCAGCGGTGTAAGGGAGCCATGCCGCGATGTACGGATGGCTCTGCCGCTTTAGCCAGCGGCGGTGTAGGAGCGCGGCAGAGCCAGCGGCTGTGCAGGCTGTCCAGGCATGGAGGCAGACCCAGCGGCTGTGTATTGACGTTGGTTGTGCAGCTGGGCCAGCGGCTTTGCAGGCGCAGTGCCCTGCACCACAGGCATGGTGTGCGGGCCAGCGGCAATGACCGTAGCGGCAATGACCGTGGCATTGTTGCTATCTACGGCCGATACAGGAGGCAATGGGCGGAGGGCAGCTGGGCTAGTGGCAGTGCATTGCGAACGTGTAGCTAGGAGAGGTGCAGCGCTGTGTAGCTAGCTATGTATTGGCCTCATAGCATCGGAGATATGCAGTCCTAAAGGTGGGCCACCAGGGTAGCTTGGTCGCTAGCCTTGCTCGTAGAGACGCGCGCAAGCATAGGTGGCAAAGGTGGCGCGCGCATGGCAGGAGCCTAAGGCTAGCAGCTTGCAACGGTGGTTAGGGGCTGTGCGCGCGAGGCCTTATGATGCACTGACACGCCAGATATTGACCAGTGCTTGCTATGCGCACACACTAGCTCGGCGTGGCAGCTGCTAGCAATACTTGTGTGACGCATCAGGACCAGAGTGAGAGTAACGGAGATCAGAGTGTGAGAGAAACTGACCTGCTATGAGATGATGATATGTGGAGTGTGATGTGCGTTTCTCTTCGCATCTCATAGCTGACCTTCCTTCTTCCTCACACATTGTCAGTCCCACCTACATGTGTGACCCACCCATGCGACATCTACTCACATACATAGCGTTTGTGGCTGCCAAATGTGGCGAGTTTTGTTGTCTGTGCCGTGCTGGACTTAGACTTTCCCGTGTTTGGTGTTTGGACGTTTTTACTCGTATGGCATGGGTTTGCGCCCTGGTTGCCTTGCAGTGTGCATGCGCTCTCACGACTTGCGATTGATTCGGATACACGGGAGGACTGCTTTGGTGTATGGTGTGTATGTTTGGGCTGAGGCGGTATGCGCTGTGCGTGGCGTGGTGTATTGCGGGTGCGTATGAGGGTGTACGAACAAAGGGGTTGCTGCTAGTGTGGATAGATCTCAGGCTTACATCTCAGATCATAGGGGTAGATGTCAGATCACATGGCTGCGTATGCTGGCTGCGTATGCTTTGTAGGCTCAGAGAGAACAATGGCTGCGTATATGGACGCAGCTTAGGTAGCAAGTTGGATCATGTCGGGTCCTGCTGTGGCGCCGGGTGTGCCATACGTGAGCTAGAGTCCTGTAGAACGCTTGTCCCCAATCAAGGTGACCCTGAAGGTGGGCGCATTGTGGTGGTGAAAGACATCGCGAGCAGCGCCAGGTTGCACAGGAGGTCCATACTACTCGCATTGGTGCTATGACGCAGCATGTTGTTGGAATGTGACATGGTAGCTAGGTGTGGTGTTGGAAAGCTGTGATTATCCCTGGGCAGTTAGGGCAGTTCACTGTGCAACAGGACATGTAACGTGCGCACAGGTGGCCGCACAAGTGCCATTGTGACGCTTGTCGTGCTTTGACACGCTTGCGTTGACAGAGCGGCCGATGCATGTGAGAAGCACTGCACAGCAATCAGCAGCACGAAATGTAAGAATGCAGCACAGCGGGCAAAGAATGCTCTCGGCCCTTCCCTACCACTGAAACCTCAGCACCCAGTCGCGCAAATGGCTAGCAGCATCAGAGTCCTAACTAAGCTGCTCAAAGATGCCAGCGGTGAGGCCTGAAGTGAGCAGATGGGAGTAGCCAGGTGGGGCCAGTGCCGGATTCGTGTATGCCACAGCTTGCAGTGCCTTGCCATCCTCTGCCTGCAGCCAGCGTACGTGACATCCGAGGAGCAAGGATATTCTTCCAAGGCTGCCTGGACAAGTTCCAAGAAGATCCAGTGGACATGCTCTTCGCGCTGACCAGCCCACAGGCGAGCACCAACGCATGCATGCCGCGACCTCTTGTGTATTCAGCGATGGCCCTGCCAGGCTATTCTACTGCCTGTAGTAGCACCTGGCAAGAGTGCAAACGCCTGTGCGACTCCGATACCCGTGCAGAGCAGAGTGTGGGCGTACGCGGGTATTCAGTCGGGTGCACCCCAAATCTTCTTTCTGTACGCAGCGGCCCTCTGTGAACCTGCCCTGTGCACCCGCAGGACCATGGCATGCGCAGAGTCAAAGAGGCCTTGACATACAGCGATGACAGAGGCTTTGTGAGAGATAGCGTCGTGCCTTTCCTTGAGGCCCTGGGTAGCGACGCGTTGGCTCGTGGGACCTGCAAGGAGTCCCTGGGTGCGTTACTGGAGTGTATGTGCCGCATTCCTGGCTTTCTCGGTGCACTCAAGGACACCCTGCTCTTCCTGCCAGACCCTGCCCCCGTGGCCTGGTTCTTCCTCAACGTGGCTCTGACAGTTGAGGGCGCGCGCAGAGACCCTCACGTGCGGCAAGCGGCCGAGGCTATGCAAGGCCTGACGGGCGCCGCGGCGCAGGCTGCAAAGCAGCTGCAGAACCTGCTCGCGTCAGGCAGCAGCGCAGCACCCAGCGCTACAGCAGTCTCCCCACTAGAGCATTTGCAATCCCAGGCCGGTGGGCGCCACGACAATGATCACTCAGATTTCAGATCCATAGCCATCATGCCAACATCGCAAGAGGTAAGTTATACGCTATGACAACTTATGGCAAGGCTTCACCACACCACACCACACCCCACCACACCACATCAAACCAAACCAAACCACACCATACCAAGCCAAACCACAGACAGGGAAGCATAAGTGTGGGATGTATGGCTGCAAAAGAAAGCAGTGCTCACTATGCGCTATGTTGCCCGCAGGTGCTGTGTAAGAAGGTGCCCTACCTCCCCACCCCATCCGATCCTTCCACCCTGCCCCCCGAAGTCGCACTACTCGACCGGCAGTTTCGTCTGCTCAGAGAAGACATGCTGGGCCCTCTGCGCAAGGAGCTCGCCGCTCTCGGCCTCGAGCCCACCCATGGCGCCGCGGCCGGCGCAGTCAGCGTGCCAGAGCGGCCGGCCGGCAGCCAGCGCAATGTCTACATGGGCTTGGCAGTGCTCGGCACCACTGCGCACCCACGCCCCTGCATAATCCTGTCTGTCCAGCTGCCACCCAGTCACAAGGCTACCCAGCTCGCGAGAGCAACTGAGCGAGAGGCCTTCTGGAAGGAGTTTGGCAAGGGCACCCTGCCGATCGACGGCTTGGTGTGCCTGGTGGTGCCGGGCAGGCCGCTTGTGTTCGGCACGGTGGTGCGCCGCGAGCCGCGGGAGATGGCGGAGCGGCGACCCCTGTTTGGCATCGCGTTTGAGTCTTTCACAGACAGTGCGTGGGTATTGGAGTACTTGGGTCAACCGGGTGGCATGCCAAAAGGCTCTTGCCTAGTGCAGGTAAGGGCGGGGAAGTGACACGCATGCACGCACGCACCCCGCTCACTCACTCCTCACACGTGGGGGCCCTTCGCCGCTGCAGATCCTCGCGTGCAGAACCTCGCGTAGTGTTAGCTCTGCAGGAAGCCGACGTTTGCAGCGATGCGCAGCGCCCTGATGCGTGCTTGTGTGCTGCTGTGCTGTGTGCGCGCAGGTGTCTGCCAACGTCTTCAGCACCAAGCCCGCACTGCAAGTCCTGCAGGGTATGACCACTGTACCTATGGCGGAGGAACTCGTACACCTACAGACGCCGCGCCCCGTGAGCTACATGTCAATCTCGGCACTGCAGCAGGTGGGCTGCCGCAACCGCACGCACATCTGCTCCATCTGTGCTCAGGATCTATACGGCAGACGTGCTTTTATAAACTAGTAATTCCTGGAATAGATTACAGCATTTGTACCGTGCCCATACCTCGCAGGTGTTGTCCGAGCAGCGTGACAAGCTCAACCCCACCCAGTACGAGGCCCTGCACGCGGGTCTGACCCAGCGGGTGGCGCTCATCCAGGGTCCGCCTGGCACGGGCAAGACGCACACGGGTGTGGTGCTGTGCGACGCCATCGTCAAGCACAGCAAGGAGACCATTCTGTGTGTGTGCTACACCAATCACGCGCTGGATCAGTTTCTGGAAGCATTGCTTGACAAGGGCATTACGGGCATCGTCAGAGTTGGCAGGTGGGCACGGGTCCTGTTCATGCATATGGCCAGATGTGTTTTCATGCCCTGTGCACCTTGTACCTCCGGTAGCCTCTGTGCTTATGCTTGTACCCTTACTCGTAAAAAAAACTTCTGGCTAAAGGCCTGACTCAGTGCCATATTCACTGAAAAGATTACACTAATGCATTGGTACACCGTGCGCCTGAGCATAGGTTGTGTTCGAGAAGGTGCTTGGTGCCTTCCATACATTGCTTGGTACCTTTTTGCGCTTGATGTTTTCTTCGTTGTCGTGCTTGCAGTCGCGGCAAGTCCGAGCGTTTACAGCCCTATAACATCCAAACGCTGGCGCAGGCCCGCCAGGGTATAGCACCTCAGTTTGAACGCCGCCGCGCCTACGAACTGCAAACAGTCATGGCCGCTCGCAGCCGCGCCATGCAACGCTGCGCCGCGCGGTTGCGAGAGCTCGACGGCCGGCAGGCCGACGACAACACGTGGCTCGCGCACGAGAGGGAGCAGCAGCGCCGTGAAGAGGAGCGGCGCAGAGCGCACGAGCAACGGCAAATACAGAAACGGGGTAAGAAGGGTGGTTATCTGGGGTTTGACCCGTATGACGATGAGTCATCAGATGATGGGTGTGACGATTACGACGGCGTGTGGCAACAGCCTGGGCCCATTAACACGTGGGCACTTCTCGAGCCGTTACTCGAGTACTCCTTCCCCGACATTTACGATCAGCTATCCGTGCCAACCGGTGCTCGGCTGCCGGATGGTCGGCTGGTGTACCCAGACTTCCTCTGGCGGCAGTGGGTGCGTGGGGATGGGCCGGGGCCGTTGCCGCGGCCGGCCGTGCCGGCCGGCGCCGTAAATGTCTGGGCACTACGTTGGCAGGAGCGCAAGGCGCTGAAGCTACAGTGGATGAATGAGGTGTCTAAGGAATGGTGCGAGGATCTAGCTGCAAACCTGGACAGCGTGCAGAGGTGCAAGCGCGAGTTGAAGCACTTGCATGACAGCAGCTGGGAGGCTGTGCTGCGAGGGGCGCGGGTGATTGGGTGCACAACCACGGGTGCGGCCATGTTCAAGCACCTGCTGCAGAACATCAAGCCTGGTGTGGTCATGGTAGAAGAGGCAGGTGAGACGGTTTTCATGCAAGTTGCATGTGTGCATGCAAGGTGCATGCAGCGTTGTTACCATGCACGTCAGCTGGCATCGTCGGCTTGTCGGCATGCAAGAGCGATACAACTTTTTCATCTGCCATGCCACCCTTGTCAGCATGCAAGATTGAAGTGCATGCTTTCAGCAGGCGGCTCATGTGTCTGTGCCCATGCTTCTGTGCAGGTGAGCTTCTGGAAGTCCATGTATTGACCAGCACTGGACCGCACACCAAGCACCTCATCATGATTGGTGACCACGAGTAAGGCATGCTGGCACATTCACTCCGCATCGTGCACAGCATGTAGGCTTGTCTAGACATTCGCATGCCATCATCTGCTTGTCTGCAAAAAGACCAGTGCTCCGGGTTTGACTGTATGCTGCTTCATGCGTGC
>VFQQ010005087.1_pt1 | contig 11126 bp, 22 predicted proteins | sample 3512341 | NCBI WGS metagenome assembly VFQQ01 (sample SAMN10412373, study PRJNA504923) | tailings metagenome | isolation source: Relicate 2 Philex TSF1 revegetated site | place: Philippines: Tuba, Benguet | collected 2017-08-29
CACACACACACACACACACACACACACACACACACACATAAGGCATGCTCTTTCTGCATCGCTGTGCATCGCTGTGCACCAACACAAACTCACACATCAACACATCCGCATGCATGGCGTAAGCATGATGTGCCTGCCTCCCTCACACCACACACACTCACTTTCCAGGTCTGGCTCCATCAGCGATAGAGAATGAGAGTGTGCGTATGTGATCAGCCACCACTCGGTACGCCATGTCCACATTGTCTGAGTCCTCTGAACCAATCTGTGATGTACACAAGTAACACACACACACACACATACGCACATACACGCTGACAGCGCAAACACCCCCATCATACTTTGAGCGGCGCCACACAAAGCTGATCAGACCATGGCCGATAGAGGACCAAGCCTGCGCCTGACAGTGCAGTGCAATGACGCGTTTGAGCTGACATTGCACGCCCCACCAAGCACCGACGGGTCCTCTATGTGCAAACTGCAGAACCCGGGACTGCGGTCCCCGAACCAGACAGTTGTGAAGCAGTTGTGAAGCACAAACTGACAGTTGTGAAGCACAACGCACAACGTGCAGTGCCAGAGCGATCACCGTGTGCTAGAGAAGCAAACATGTGCCTACCTTGTCCGTGTATGGTCTAGCGCCAGTGAGCTTCTGTATCTCATCAAAGATTGGCATGAACACGTCTGTTGCGTAGTTTGACATCTTGCCCTGCAGCACTGAGGTGATGCGCTCCAGACCCATGCCTGTGTCGACGTGGCGGGCGGGGAGCTGACGCAGGGAACCGTCCGCCTCACGGTTGAACTGTGTGCACGGGGTCTCACACACACACACACATGCAGACCGATGCATACAGGTACACATACACACAAACACGCACGCACACATCAAATGCAAATAATGACGACAGGAGGCAGGATACGTCAGGCACAGCACATCTCGGCTTTAGCATTGCTGTCAAGAGTGCATGGACAAGCGCATGCAGACACACACACACACACACACACACACACAACGCGGACTGTAGCTCTTGAACTATGATGTATCGTGCTTGGGTTCCTGGGATGTACACTTGCTTGTGTGCCCCCTGCACACTCTCACCATCAGTATGCCCCTTGGCCGGGACACTCCTAATGATGAGAACCGCAGCGAGCACAGATGAACGCAAAGCAAGCACCCACACACACGCATACCTGGATGAACACATTGTTCCAGATTTCCAACACGTTGGGGTCATCTGAGTTGACTAGGTGGGCAGCGTCACGGTCACCGATACTGCACACACACACACACACGCACACAGATAAACATACATATGAACACACATATATATCCCTGCCAACCCTGATCCCCCTCATGTGTAAGCGCGCGTGTGCACAGGAGCTCCCAACCGCCGATTACAGAAGGACGCCAGTGTGTGTGTGTTTGTGTAGGTGGGTGGGTGTGTAGCGCCCGTGTAGCGGACGCCAGTGTGTGTGTGTGTGTTCGCGTGCGTGCCTGTGTGCGCGTCTCCGTCCACTCACCGGTCAAAGTGGATCTCTGTGCAGGGTCCGCAGGGTCCCGTCTCACCCATTTCCCAGAAGTTCTCCTTGTTACCGTATGGCAGTACGCGCTCCTCAGGCAGGAAACGCAGCCAGATAGTGCGCGCCTCATCGTCTGCAGGGATGCCATTCTTAGGGTCACCCTGGAAGTAGGTCGCGTAGAGACGCTCGGGGTTCAGCTTGTACACCTGCGATAAGCAATCATACGCATGCATCAGGTGCATGAATGCAGACAATACAGACATGTGTGAGGTGGATGGTCGATTCTGCAAGGCCTGGGCGTCTTAACCAGCTCTGAACTACGCAGCTGTTTAGGATGCCCATGCCATCCAGCCTAGACCTGTTGCTCTTGCGCATCTGCTCTTGTGTCCGTGTCTGTCCTGCCGACCTACAGCGCGACGCGTATGTGTCTGTGTGCTTGTGCACGTGCCTACCTCAGTGAGCAGCTCCCAGGCCCATGAGATGGCCTCCTCCTTGAAGTAGTCACCAAACGACCAGTTACCCAACATCTCAAAGAATGTGTGATGGTACACGTCCTTGCCCACATCGTCAAGGTCATTGTGCTTACCACCTGCAGGGTTTCGTTGACACACACACAGACACATACGGACACATATGAAACTACTTAGGAGCCTACACACACATCTGTGTGTGTGTGTGTGTCTGTTGTGTGTATGGCTCTGTGCACAGTGACGTGACGTGCAGTGACGTGCTGTTGGCCTGCGCGCTAGGGAAGGCAGCGCTGACAGGAAGACACCTGCAAGTAGCGTGTCCTGGGCTGTAGCTCGCCTGTGGTCTGCTGCTGCTTTGAGTTCCGTGCAGGAGGGCAAGGTGTGCAGAGTTGGCTGATTCGACTCTGTGTCAAGGATGGGAGGGGAGAAATCACGCGTACCTGCACGGATGCACTTCTGTGAGTTGCAGGCGCGCTTGAGCTTGCCCATGTCGCTGTTGGGGTCCACTGTACCCAAGAACACCTGCAGACAAACAGGGCACAAATAGACAGACCTTGCAGCTTGTGTGCTGAGTGCGCTCTGCCCAATCCTGGGCGATCCGAGGCCGGACCCATGAGGCAGCGCTTGGGCGCATCCCTGCTCAGCTCCAGCGAGCTCCAAGGTGCAAGGTGCTCACCGGCTTGAACTGGTTCATGCCCGCGTTGGTGAAGAGCAGAGTGGGGTCATTGTGTGGCACGACCGAGGACGAGGGCCACGCTGTGTGCAGCTTGCTCTCGAAGAACTTGATGAAGGCATCCCTAGTGCGGGCTACGCTCCACTCTGGAGCGGACATGATCTGCGGGGAAGGCAGCGGCAGACGCGCAAGGTGTGCACTCGAAGCTCAGTGAGCTCTAGGCTGGCGCGCGTGCTAATCCCTGCCCGCCCTGGCCTCGCCAGCTACCCCTGCTGCGCCGGTTCAGAGCTACACGCCTCTATAAAGCGCTGCTAGTGCTTCAAGGTCTGATGCGTCTGCCGGTGAGGCTCAGGGATTGCTGGAGCGCAAGGTGTGTGGCGGCCACTCCTTGCAGAACCCCAGATCACTGAACAAGACGTGCCTCCATGGTCTGTATGCTGCTATACACGGGCCCTGACAAGGAAAGAAGCTGGCAACGCGCCAGTGCGTGGATCCAAGCACGGGCGCACTCACCAGCGTTCTACTGTACTTCCTTCTCCTTCTTGCTTATGTGACACAGTCAGGGATGGGCAAAGGTGAATCAAGCACACAAAGGAAGAGGAAAAGGACTCTTTTCCAAAACGTGACAAAACGAAAAGGGTTCTCGCGCTTTTTCCTTGCCTTTGCTACGCAAAAGAACTCTGCACATAGTCTTCTAGCACTCTGTCGCCATGTTGCCTGCCCTTGCGAGAGTGGGCCATCAGGGTCTTTCGGGCGCGCTGCAAGCCGCTGTGCCTGCCCTCCAGCAGGTTTCACACTCAGCCAGCTACAGCAGCAAGGCCTTCTCGGCTACGCTGTTTCCAGGAGATGGTGCGCTGAGTTTGGCCCACCTAGACCTAGTATACGACACTCTGAGCTCAGTCCGCGCAAGGCAGCAGGGGTCAAATCACTGCACTGCTCCCACACGTAGGCATTGGACCTGAGATCTCCAAAGCCGTGACGTCCATCATTGAGGCCGCCGGAGTCCCAGTAACATGGGACGTGCAGGTCATCAGCAAGACTGTGGACCCCCGCACAAACAGCATGGTGACACGGGAGAACCTGGACTCAGTGCTGGTGAGTGCTGCCGCAGCAGCGCAGGCAGGATTGAGCAGCGTGAGCGCGTGCGGCACAGCAGACCGACACCCCACGTGCCTGCTGTGATGTCCGTGCAGAAGCACAAGGTCGGCCTCAAGGTGAGCTTGCGGTTTGCGAAGGCATTCACAGGCGCACTGCCAGGTGGTGCGCGGCTAGACAGCACGCAGCACAATCAGCTCCGCAGCCAGACTCAGAGGATCCCTGAGCGCGGAGCTGCCCAGCTCACGGCAGCTGCAGCGCCGTCAGGCGTTTGTCTGCCAGTGCACTCATAGCAATGCATCTGATGTTTCACAGGGCCCGATGGCGACACCCATCGGCAAGGGCTTCCGCTCGCTGAACCTTACGCTCCGCAAGGAGCTTGAGCTTTTCGCGAACGTGCGTCCCTGCTTCAGCATCCCAGGCTACAGAACCAGATACGACGGGGTCAACCTAGTCACCGTCCGTGAGAACACAGAGGGCGAATACTCAGGCCTGGAGCACGAAGTCGTTCCAGGCGTTGTCGAGTCCTTGAAGGTGCCTGATTTCACAGTGGCTGCAGCCCTGGTCACGCACTTGGGTGTCCACAGGGTCCACACCTTGGCAACTCCCAAAGCCCAGGGCTGTTCTCTCATAGCGTGTGCACTGGCGCAGTCGGTTTGCTGTGTGATGAGTGAAGAAAGGTGTGAGTGTGTCACGTGACTGCGGCGCAACAGGTGATCACGCGCAAGGCCAGCTCCAGGGTAGCTGAGTTCGCATTCAAGTACGCCAAGGACAACAACAGGTGCGCACTATTCTTGCCTGCCGCACACTGCAACGAGCATCGCGCAGCGTGAGGCAGCCGTGCAGCCTGTCTTCGAAGCACGAGAGCAGGGGTGGAGGAGCCGGCAGTTGCAGCACAGCAGCGATAGGAGTTGTTCGCGTGTATTGTGGCTCAACGGGCAAGGCATCGTGTGTGTGCTCTGACCTCCACTGCAGGCAAAAGGTCACAGCGGTTCACAAGGCAAACATCATGAAGAAGGCTGATGGTCTCTTCCTAGAGTGCTGCCGTGAGGTGGGCTGGTTGTTGACACATGCACACCGCACGCACATACACACACGCACACGCACACATGTGTTTCCGGCAGGAGCAAGTGAATGACACACGCGCACAGATTGATTGCTTGCGCGTCACGCCAGCACACATACGGACAGACACAGACGCACGTGCACACACATGCATTGCGTGCTGCAATATCACACTGTAGTTCCCTAGCACTTCCCAGCAGCTTGCGGAACAAAGGCTGCTGAGCGGGTGACTGGTGACTACAATGTGACTTAACTGCTTGCAACTGCGCGCGAGCCGCCTTCTCTGTCCCTGCTGTGGCACGAGGTGCTGTGTGCTGCCTTGCGTGTGTTGTCGTGTGACAGGTATCTGCCAAGTATCCAGATCTCAAGTATGATGAGGTCATTGTGGACAACGCATGCATGCAGCTGGTACGTGTTTTACTGGCCCACGCAGTTTTCACATTCTATGCACAACACACTCCCAGTGCATGCAGCAGCAACCGTTCGTCTGGCTCGTGACACTGCACAGCCCACAAGCATTCATGCCTCACGTGTCCTTGCTAGCCCATGCAGACACGCTACTGTCCCATGCAGCCCACACCCCTGGAGCATGATGACGGTGATACAGCACAGCTGACCACTTACGTGTGTGTGTGTGTATATGTGTGTGTCACACAGGTGCGTGACCCCACACAGTTCGATGTGTTGGTCATGCCTAACCTATACGGTGACATCATCTCAGATCTGTGTGCGGGTCTGGTGGGCGGACTGGGACTCACACCCTCCGCAAACATTGGTGAGTGCACACACACACACAGAGAGGTGCGCATGAGCCTACTGATGACTGCCGGTCACGTGTGTTGTGTTTGTGCCTGCTAGCAGTAGGTCGAGGGAGAGCTGCTAAGCAACGCAGGACGGAGCACGCGTGACCCCGGTGTACCCTTGCAATCGCCTACAATTCGTGTGCTGGTACTTAGTGCTGTGCCTGTACGTGTGATTGTGTGTGTCTGTGCGCCTCCTAGGTGCCAATGGGTTGTGTCTGGGCGAGGCTGTGCACGGCACTGCACCTGATCTTGTCGGCAAGGACGCAGCCAACCCCACAGCCCTGGCCCTGTCAGCCTGCATGATGTTGAGACATGTGGGCTTCGTGGAGCATGCAGACAAGTGAGTGGATCAGCCTTGCCTTGCCTCACTGCATGCCCTGCAGCATGACGATGCTGCATGGTACAGTGTTGTTCACACCACGTGGCCCTGGCCACGTGCATGGGCCATCCGCATGGGCCACGTGCATGGGTCACCCGCACGGGCGCTGGGTCCTAATCGCGCATGTTGATGTTTGTTTGTGTGTGTTTGTGTGTATGTGTGTGTATGCGCAGCATCCAAGACGCAGTTCTTGAGGTAATCGCCGATGGCAAGTGGCGCACACGTGACCTGGGTGGTAACGCCACCACAACAGATTTCACCAAGGCAGTTATCGATAAGCTGAAGTAAATAGGCTCTAGGCCATTCTCATTAGATTGAAAGTGAATGCCCCTGTGCCCTCTTCCCTACAGCTTCAGCGGCCTGTCAGCGTGGCCAGCTGTCTATTTAGGTATCGACGAAGGACATGTGCACTAGTGACAGTGTTGCATTGGATTGTGACCTGTGCGCATGGCACACACACACACGATGGCCGCCTGTACCTGAGATACATGTGACTAGGCATGAGGCCACTGCTAAGCATGTGTTTGATGACAGTGGTGCATTTGATGTGAGCCGTGCGACTGGCACCTGGGCTTGTCTTTCACTCTTGGCTTGTCCGTACACATGATTTTCTGGTCTGCTGTATTCTTTGGCATTCAGCACTGTCCTGACTCAAGACGACGTGCAGAGCCCTGTAAGTCGTGGATACTCATGTGTCGCGTCTGTCGTGACCACTGAGGTACACTCTTGAAAGCCAATTCTACGTCAGTCAATACCCCCTTACAGTGCTTCTTTGTTCACACAGCCGGCCCAACCCAGCCATTCCACCACCACGACACACACATACAGCATGTGTGAGACCGTGGTGGTGGTCTGTCCAGCACAGTATCTGACGCACATACGAAAAGGATTGCATTCAGCTCAGATCAAATCTTGAAGAAACAGCTTCCACTTGAAGTGGGCCCTCAGCATCAGCCCGCAGGAGAAAACCACACACAAGGCATCGGTCACGAGCCTCCTCGATGCCACTGTGTGTGTGCGTGTGTCACACCCCGCTCTCGCACAACACCATCACTCATTATGATCGCGTCGCGCCCCACCAAATGTATTGAAGACACTTCCAAGCCAGATCATCCCGACAGTTGCTCTTCGTTAGGAGAAAGAAAGTGGAGGGCGGGAAAAGACACTACGTGATTCGCCATTGTCAGTTTTTGGATCGCTTGTTGCACCAAGAAGACGACAAAACGTGCGGCTCACGGGGTTTGCTTGGGTAGGGCCGTGTGGCGGCACAGCAGTTCACAGGCTCAGTTTAGTCCTTCTTTGCAGTGGCGTTGATGGTCTTGTACATCGCATCGATCTGCACGTGGCATGAACGCACACGCACACACACACATACACACACACACATTGTACATCGCATCGATTTGCATGTAGACGGGGCCAATACACAGAAGCATGAAACGCTCAGTACATGGTGTCTTAATGTGGGCAGTCGGCCGTGCGTGTACCCTTTCACCAGTGGCCCACCCTACAAGCCGCACCTGCTTGTTTGAGGCAATGCGCTGTGATGTGTGCACAGTGAAAGGAAAGCATACATGGTCACATCTGCGGAGCCCATATGTGCACCGTGGATAATCAGGCCTGTCCCTACCTCCTTCTGGTAGAGCTTTTGCAGCTGGGGACGCTTGAGCTTAAATGTAGGGGTGAGCAGGTCAGCCTCGATGGAGAACATGCTGCACAGCACACGGGCCAACCATACAGCACACACCCGCAACACATAAACAGTCGTGCATGGCTTCTGTGAGGCTCCGCTGTTACTATCTGCATGAAGTGTGCACGCCGCTCGGACGTAATGTGCGTCTCAGGACACTGTCAGCTGGGCTCCTTTGAGGCCGTTTTGAAGACCGCTGCCCAACTAACGTGACCCGCTACCCACTGTACGCCCTTGCGCCATCTGATGCACAGCAATGCAAAGTTGTAGTGCTGACGTGTTCATAGAAGTGCTGAGCACTCACTTGGCGTCCAGGTGGATGCCCTTGAGCAGCTCGAAGCCCTTGAGCTTGTCAGCCTTGCCAACAGCGTTGAGCTCCTGTGTACACACACACACACACACACACAAGTCCATGCCTCTTCCGCCGCACTGTGCACCAATATGAGCAGGGTCTGGCGCACAGCACATGCACATGGCCTTGTACGACTGATGGGCGCTGTGCTTAAGGCTGTTGTGTATGTGTGTGTGTGTGTGTGTAGCCTGTCACTCACATCCAGCATGTACTTCTTGACTGTGTCGTTCTTGATGACGTCAGCCAGCTCACCAGACACACCGTTGCTGTTAGCCCAGGTCTGCGAAAACACACACACACACACACACACACACACACGAACATCAGCACTCGTTGCTATGAACACGCACACACAGAAGGTGCTCCTTGACTACCTGGGCCCAGGCAGCAAGTGTGGTGTGCCTGTATGGCTAGCAATGTGTGTGTGTGTGTGTGTGTGTCAACGCAGTGTGCTGCTCCGTACCTTGAGCGATGCGTTTGGCACCACCACAGCCACCAGTGTGCTCTCAAAGCTGTTACCGTACACCCAGATCTGCTCCACCAGGGAGCACTTCTTGTAGGTGGCCTCCAGCTTCTCAACAGCGACGTACTCACCTGTTGACACACACACGCGCACACACACACACACACACACAATCTTTTATAGTTTCTTCCCCAAAGCCTGCCTGCCAAGTCCTGATTATGCACGTGCTGAACTCACACACGAAGCCCGACCACGGAACGGAGAACGTGAAAATGAGAGCTCTTGGAAAACACACACACACACACACATGCACATACACAATCCCGTACCCTGCGAGAGCTTGAAGATGTTCTTCTTGCGGTCAATGATCTTGAGACCTCCACCCTTGGTCAGCACACCGATGTCACCAGTGTGGAACCATCCGTCAGCCTCAAGGACCTCGTCCTGTACACACACACACACACACACACACACACACACACACAATAGCTTGCAAGGGTGCTGCGGAATCTGGGAGGGTGGAGTTCAGGCAGCATGGCATGCGTGTGTGTGTATGCTGGTCGCTCACCGTCTTGTCCTGCTGCTTGTAGTATCCAGTAAAGGTCATTGGGCCGCGCAGCAGCACCTCACCCTGCGAGACACGCACACACACGCACACACACTCGTAAGCCCGTAAGCCAACGCATCATGTGCTCATCGCTGCCACCAAAGGCTGTGCCGGCACGCTTATCTTGTGTGTGTGTGTGTGTGTGTGTGTACACTAGGCTCACCTTAGGCTCCTCAGGGTCCAGGGCGTCATAGTTCATCTCAGGAACACTCTCCAGCCTGTGTACACACACACACACATACACACTACGCACTCAAGGACAGTGACCATCGTATGAGCTCTGAGATATCGATTGTGAAACAAGTAGGCTCGTCGAAGATGTCCAAGCTGACGAAGGCTCGTAGCGCGCATGACAACCCCGAGCCTCAGAGAGACTGGACATCCACGACGAGCAGAGCGGCACGCTTGGCACACTGTGCGCACTGGGTGCGAAAGAGGGAGCGAGTACAGAAAGCCAAAGTCCTTACCTTAGCTCAGTGCAGGGTGTTGGTGGGCCGTTGGTACCGTTGTGTGCCCACACGTCAGCACTGGCAATGACTGAGGCAGCACAGGTCTCTGTAAGACCGTAGCCCTGAACCATCTGTAGAGACAAGGACACATACACACACACACACACACATATATATACACACACAAGGAGGTCATACCTCCATCCTGCTGTTCTGCAGGCTGCGCATGTGTACTGGACTACTCGTTGTCACAAGGCTGCGCGTTGTAGACTGCGCGAGAGGGCGCTCACAAGCGTGTGTGTGTGTGTGTGTGTGTGTGTGCACTAAACTCACGAAAGAGCACATGGCCACTCGTAGGAACTCCTCCACATGTGGTGCGAGGGGTGCGCCGCCTGACACCACAGCCTTCACGTTGCCACCCAGACGCTGAGCGATCTTACTGAAGATGAGCTTGTCAAAGAATGGAGCAGCCTATGTGCATACACACACACACACACACACACACACACACATCAGTACCCTCTGCGGCCCCCTTCTGCACCCCTGCGGCCGCTTTGCTGACCTGACACTTCCTGTGCATGGTCCGTGGGACTCCCGCGTGTGTGTGTGTGTGTGCGTGTGTGTGTCTGTGTCGTACCTGTGCCTGTGGGCGTCCCTGCTTGAGCGCTGTGAGCTTGCGGTTGTAGCCCCAGTTGAACAAGAGACGCTTGACGAAGCCTGCGCCCTTGATCTGTGATTGCACACGCGTCAGAAAAGCAGTACACAGCGTACGTATGTCACAATGGGTACAACGCCAGTGCAGTGCTGCTCGCAAGGATATGAGCAAGGACATCGCTGGTGCGGTGGCGCTAGCAGCAACTCGCAGGCTGACTCCAACGAGCATCATTAGTGTCAGAAGAGCACACCACGCCGCACATATGATTACACAGGAAGTACAGCGCCCGCGCGGATACGAGTCAAGTATATACGTGAGCGATGACACCGCTAGCGTGTTGCAATTCAGCTGGAATCACAGGTGGTGCACACAGCTGGTTAATCTGTCATCCTGCTGCTCAACCCACCTGTCCCATGATGCCGTTGTAGATACGGTCGAACACACGTGGCACACCGATAAACATAGCTGGCTTGCAGGCACCGATGTCGTCCACCAGCTTGGTCACGTCACCCTGGTGGGCGCAAACAGGATGCATGAGGACACACATGGGTATATGCTGGGAACTGCCTGTGGGATGAACCACATGCGTCTGTGTGTGCTTTCATGTGTGTGTGTGTGTGTGTGTGTTGGCCAGGGTGTCTGAGTCATACCTGCCAGTAGCCGATGGCGCAGCCCGCGTACAAGAACCACTCCTCGCAGATCCTGCAGCACACAAGCCCAGTACGCGCATGCACATACATCAGCAGGACGTCCAGTAGCTGCACTGGCATGCAGTGGGATGTCAGACATGGCTTTGGTTGCGTATGCCAGTGCCTAGCAGTGCATGTACCTGTCGAAGATATGGGCCAGGGGCAGGTATGAGAGGATGCGATCACCTGGTCCAAAGGACAGGTTGTTACGCTGC
>VFQQ010005088.1_pt1 | contig 11124 bp, 9 predicted proteins | sample 3512341 | NCBI WGS metagenome assembly VFQQ01 (sample SAMN10412373, study PRJNA504923) | tailings metagenome | isolation source: Relicate 2 Philex TSF1 revegetated site | place: Philippines: Tuba, Benguet | collected 2017-08-29
TTCTGGCAATATTCTTGCGGACTCATTTTTTCCTCACCGCGCGGTACAGCATATAGGCCCAGTCCGTTGGTTTAAGGACTGGACGTTGGTTGAAAACATCACCTCGGGCATGGTGTAGCTTTTTCAAAATGCGCTCTCCACCGGCAATAATCATGCGCATTTCCAAGCCGATACGCCCAGGCAAGGCCAAGCCTAACGGCGCGCCAGATTGCAGTAGCTTGCGAGTACGGTTGATCTGGAACTCCATTAACAAGCCCCATGTGCCCTGGGTGTTTTTATTGGCAATCTGCTGTTCGTTTACCTTGTATTTTTGTAACTCATCCAGCGGCAGGTAGATGCGATCCTTGCGATAGTCGATCTCAACATCCTGTAGAAAGTTGATGAGCTGCAACGAGGTGCAGATTGCGTCTGACAAGGCAATGTTGCGGGGCGTAGCAGCCTGGTATAAATGCAGCATCAACCGCCCGACTGGATTGGCTGAACGGCGGCAATAATCGATGACTTCGCCAAAATTGGCGTAGCGTGCCTTGACAACATCCTGGCTAAATGCGGAAAGCAAATCGTAAAACGGGTCCAATGGCAGGCTGCGCTCCTTGATCATGGCTTGCAACGCCTGGAATAAAGGACTGTCAGGCGTTGTATTACTCCTGATTTGATCAAGCTGAGTGCGAAAGCCATCGAGTAAGGCTAGGCGCTCTTCGAAAGATAAATCACCTTCGTCGGCAAAGTCGTCAGCCTGGCGAGCAAAAGCGTAGATCAAGCCAACGGGAGTACGCAAATCCTTGGGAAGAAGCACAGAGGCGACTGGGAAGTTTTCGTAATGGGCTTTGGCAAGCGCCATGCTCTGCTGGATAGTAGCTTGAGTGGATGTGGTCATAAGCGGCCTAAAGTATGCCATAAAACGCCTGTCATCGCGTCTTGTGGCAAGTGAAGATTGTTGCGCTACAATGTGTTCATCCGTCACAGTGGAGTTTTCATGCTAGGTATTATTGGTGGTACAGGGCTAACCAAGCTGGCCAATCTCAAGATTAAACGCAGGCAGATTGTACGTACGCCTTACGGCGAACCCTCTGGCCCATTAACCTATGGGGATATTTGCGGCTACGAAGTCATTTTCCTGCCACGGCATGGGCATGGGCATACCATTCCACCTCATATCGTCAATTATCGCGCCAATATCTGGGCGCTGCATTCTGAAGGCGTGCGCGATATTGTCTCTGTCGCAAGTGTTGGCGGTATTCATGAAAGCCTTAATCCCGGCGAGATTGCGTTGCCAGACCAGATCATTGATTATACGCATGGTCGCAAAAACACCTATTATGATGGTGGTGAATTGCCAGTGAAACATATTGATTTTACTGAGCCCTATAGTGCAAGGCTGCGTAACTTATGTCTGGAAGCCGCGGTAAATATTGATGAGGTAGTGATTGATGGGGGAGTCTATGCTTGCGTGCAAGGTCCTCGCCTGGAGACGGCAGCTGAAATCAATCGCCTGGAAAGGGACGGCGCAACCATGGTAGGCATGACAGGTATGCCGGAAGCAGCGCTCGCACGCGAGCTCGACATGCATTATGCCGCCATTTGCCCGGTAGCCAATCATGCGGCAGGCAGGGGGAGCAGTGTGCATGGAATCCAGTACGATCACATGGGTGATGTATTGAATGAAGCCATGCAACGCGTTCGTAACCTCATCGAAAGGGTAGTGGTCGGCCATGCCTGTTAAGTCTGTATTGAAAATGGGGGAGCCGCTGCTATTGCAAAAAGCAGCTCCTATCCAGCAATTCGATACACCTGAACTCCACGCTTTGATCAAGAATATGGAGGACACCATGGCGCACCTGAACGGTGCTGGTATTGCTGCACCGCAAATCGGAGTAAGCCTGCGCATCGTGATTTTTGGCGTCGGTCATAATCCACGCTATCCAGATGCTGAGCAAGTTCCGTATACCGTATTGATCAACCCAACGCTAACCCCGATTGGCGAAGAGCTGGAAGATGGTTGGGAGGGCTGCCTTTCGGTTCCTGGCATGCGTGGCGTGGTGCCGCGTTATCAACGATTGCATTACAGTGGGTTTGATCAATATGGCAAGCCCATAGATCGTCTCGTGAGCGGTTTTCATGCAAGAGTGGTGCAGCATGAATGTGATCACCTTGATGGCATTCTCTATCCCATGCGTATTCGCGATCTGGCACAGTTTGGCTTTACAGATGTACTTTTCCCTGGGATGGTTGTTGAAGACGATTAATCTTGTGCTAGAATGGCGGCCTTTCAGCCAAAACACGGTTGAATGGTATTGAAATCTCAAAAACGGAAGTGTGGCCGAGTGGTTGAAGGCACCGGTCTTGAAAACCGGCGACCCGCAAGGGTTCGTGAGTTCGAATCTCACCGCTTCCGCCAGAAAAAACAAGCACTTAGCCTAGTTCACGGAAACGCGCCAAGTGCTTGCAAAGTAGCGAAAATCTCAGCGATTCCAAGGGTAGCACCGTACCGGCGACAACAGGGCTCATAAGCAGAGCGAAAGCACTAGTGAAAGGGGCACTATGCCAAGGCAGGCGATTCAGGCACACGCTACAGCAATTCAAGTTCCTTACCTGCTGCACTTCACGCGAGTGACAAACCTGCCATCGATCATGGCTCACGGGCTGTACCCCATAGCACGCGCTCACGAGATCGGGGCTGCCCCCAATGTCAACGACCAGCTTCGACTAGACGGGTACAGGAATGGAACATCCGTCTCCATCGCCTTTCCGAATAGTCAGATGTTCTACAAGTACCGCAAGGACTGCCAGGACAACGGTGAGGATGTTGATTGGGCTGTTCTCGTCCTTCACCCGGCTGCGCTGTGGACGAAGGACTGTGCTTTCTGTCGCCATAACGCTGCCGACGCTCGTATCAGCGGCCTTCCCCTTGCTGGGCTAAAGACGCCGCAGGCGTTCACGGGGATGTTCGATGAGATCGAAGGCCACTCATCCCGAGAAGAGCAGAAGCTCAAGGGCTTTGATCCTACCGATGTGCAGGCAGAGGTTCTCGTCTTCGATGTGATCGAGCCTCAGTACATTCTTGGGGCTGTCTTTGAAAAGGCTGCTGTACGTGACGCTTATGCCGCCCATCTTGGGGAGCGCAAGAGCTACCTGCATGCGAACAACAAGGGGATGTTCGCGTCACGCGGGTACGCGAGGAAGTATCAGTAGGCGACCCAATGGCAGAAAGACCCCTATTCATTCCAGCCGCAGAAGGGCCAGCGCTAGTCAGGACGAAGCACGTTGAGTTCCAGTGGTTCCCCGGCATGGCGGTATCGCAGAAGCAGAAGTCTGTCGATTCGCTGCACGCTGCCGCATGCAAGCTGCCGGGCATCAGCAAGGTGCTGGAAGTGTCCAGCAAGTCCCGCGAGGAGCTAGGCGTTGCGCTCAGCGCCTTCAACCTCTCGTTCACCACAGTCAAGCACAACCGCACGCTCAGCGTGGAGTGCGCATATCAAGGCAGCAAGGTGTTCGAGCAAGGCGGCCCCTTCGTCGATATCTTCGGCATGACCTCGCGCGAAGCGAAGAAGGACGAACGGCTGCGCTCTTCGGGCCGACTGACCGGCTTCCGCTTCTTCGGCACTGATTGGGGGCTAGAGCCACAGACTGCGTTCTACGACTGGCTCTACATCAATGCCTTGAAGAAGCAGCCCAGCATGACAGAGCAGCTTCTAGAGTATTCGGCCTTCACCGATATCGAGTTCAACCCCGAGCGCTCGATCAACTGCCAAGCGTATTCGGTCGCGCTCTACATCTCCCTGCACAAGCGCTGCCTGCTTGAGGAGGCCACAGCCTCCAAGGAAGCATTCCTGCGAACTGTGGGTAAAGCCGCCATCAGCAACGCCCGACAAGACGAAACCGTGCAATGTGGTTTCCGGCTCTGATCCGTCGGCAGACTGTTACGCAGGGCTTACGCCTTGCGCCCGAGGCAGACCACACACAGCACCATCAAGCTTTTAGCGGGCAAGCCCGAATAATTACCCCTAGGCTCTCGAATAACTTGCCCCGTTTATCTATCCCAACTTCAAAATAGTTCTACTATAACTTGAAGCGGCCAAACTTGAATGGAATAACTTTTCCGATGACTTTGAAGCACTTGGCTTCCTCTGCACTGTAGATTTCCGGCGGTAAATCTCCGTCATTGTCATTTCTGACAACAACGGTGCCATCCAAGCGTAATTGCACGCGTTTTATTCGGATAAAGTCATTCTGTCCAATCACATATACAGCATTGTCATCGAAAGCACGACAGCGTATATCAACCAACACCTCATCGCCATCATGCATAGAAGGCTCTAGGCTAGTTCCTTTCACCGTGAATATCTTTAGATGCTGAAATGGGGTATCTAACTGGCTGCTGGATGGATTGAAGTCAATACTTTCTACCAAATATTCATCCAGGGATTCATAGCGATAATTAGGTTTTTTGTATCGATCAACTTTGCTGGAGGAAACAAAATAATCATTGGCTATATGTGCTTTGCTGCCTGGGCCTGTTGCATATCGATAAGGGGCAGGTCGACCATTGGGATATTGCTTATTGATTAACTGCAACACAATAGAGGGTGGTAAGTATTTCTTTGTCCTGCCTTTTCTACCTCGGCTTGCCACTTCGATATAAGGCCATTTTTCTGCATTAACAATCACATCCCAGCCTTGGCGGGTGCCAGGCTTTCCGGGTAGGCGTAATTCAGCAAGTTCTTTGCACGAGAAATAAGATTCTTCATTCTCAACTTCAGGGGGGGTAGAGGTTTTCATAATAAATTATCGATTTAATGTTTGACAATTAACACTTGCTTATTTACTATAGTGTTTGGATTCGATTGCATAGAGTTGTATACAATTTAAACCCTTTTCCCCAATAAATTATGCAGCTATGCTCCAGTGGAAACTGGAATTAAAGCAAGCAGTGTCAATGGATTATCATACTCTTGATGTCCCTATATGCAACCCATATATAGAGCCGTATGCTTTTGTTTTATTAATAAGGCATCTGTAATTAATAAATCCTTCGCTACCATCACGTAACTCCGAACTACTTCAAACTATCCAGCAGATATTAGCTGCATCGGCTATTTTTACTCATACTCTTGAGGAAAAATATCTGTACCTCCAGCAATATATTGGCATATCAAAGGAAGATGTTTTGCAATATGCGAGCGTTTCTTATGCTGTGTATATGGAGGCAAAATCAAAGCATGGTTGCGATAAGATTCGGGGCAGCTATCTGGCAGCACCGGTGAGAAATGGAAAGGGATGTATTGTCGCGATTGCTTTTATATTGCGATATGCTGGCAATGTGTGGGGTGCTGAAGATGCTGCCATTTTTCAGGCAGCATTGCGCTATCTCGAATATCGAGTACAAGACGATGATGAACAGCGGGCACAAAATATCACCTGAATTGTCCAAGTTAAGCCATATCCCGATTAGTATGTCGACATATCCTTAACTTATAGATCAGGAAAAACATGCATTTTCCTCATTATCTGCGCGCGGTAGTGATGAGTTTTATATTGGTGCTGCCATCCCAATTAACATGGGCTGAAACACAGTGGTTGATGGTTGCTCAAGGTGAGTCTATCAATGTCGGGCAAGCCCTATCAATCCAGATCATCAAGCCCAACAGTAATAAAGGGTGGCCGCAAGTTATACAGTTAAGTTTGACAGGGGCTGGTGTTAGCGATGAAGTCGAGTTAACGCTACAGGAAAGTAGTGATGAAAATCCATTCGGAAGGATATACATCGGAACGCCTCGGCAAAGCTTTGCTGGCGTGGTGCGCGCGACATTGACGAGGCAATCTTCCAATACTATTTTACTATTAGCTAATACTGAAAATGCACCTGTAGAAACCGCTGCATTGCAAGCTGAAGAACTGGATAAGACTGGAGCATCCTCCAATGTGGCACCGCAGGTTGTGATTGCTGCCCCAGGTGATGAACCTGCATTAAGCCCGGAAGAGCCGATTTATTTTGTCTTCGGCAATGGAGAGGAGCATGGTGCAGATGCGCGCTTTCAGATTAGTTTTAAATATCGCCCATTTGAGCCTAAAGGATCTGTGGCGCAATATGCCCCATTCCTGAGTAATTTATATTTCAGTTATACCCAAACCACACTCTGGGATATTGGAGGGGATTCCAGTCCATTCCGAGATACCAGTTACAGGCCTGGATTGTTTTATCGCTGGGCAGGAAGCTCTCATGGCTTGTTTCCTGATAGTTGGCGTTTAGGTGTTGAACATGAGTCAAACGGGCAGGGAGGGGTAGACTCTCGATCGCTGAATATTGCCTACCTGCGCCCAAGTTGGCATATGGAATTCGCCAATGGTCGTCGATTGACATTTTCTCCCAAAATTTATGCCTATCTCGACAAGGATGAAAACCCTGATATTCAGCATTATCGTGGATATGCAGATTGGCAGTTACGGTATGGGCGAGAAGATGGCTTGATGGTAACGGGGCTTTACCGGCAAGGTACCAAGGGTTACGCTTCAGGGCAGCTGGATATTTCATATCCTCTGAGTGATCGTATCCTGTCGCGTACAGGCACATTTGCCCATCTACAACTTTTCTCGGGCTATGGCGAAACGCTGCTTGATTATGATAAGGAAAGGGATACCCAGATTAGACTGGGGATTTCTGTGACGCGATAATGCTGATTTGGCGTAATTTTAGGCAATAAAAAACCCAGCTAATGCTGGGTTTTTTATTTACTGGCGTCCCCACGGGGATTCGAACCCCGGTTACCGCCGTGAAAGGGCGATGTCCTAGGCCTCTAGACGATGGGGACTTCATCGTCAGATATCCGGAATAATCCGAATATCTAGTTTTGGTGGAGATAAGCGGGATCGAACCGCTGACCTCTTGCATGCCATGCAAGCGCTCTCCCAGCTGAGCTATACCCCCGAAAAAGAGCCGCTATATTAATGATCCAGATGTTGCATGTCAACGCTTACAAGCCAATTAATACAAATAAAATGCTATTTTTTCTTAAACAGGCGTTTGATCGCTTTACGCCCAATCCGCTTCTTCATGCCGACCTTGAAATCATAAAGATGAAAAGGCAGTCGTTGACGCCACCCAAACGGTTGATTGAGCTCTTTTAAATACATACCAACCAGTTGATTACGGCTGTGCCAGGGGAGCTTTACGCATACACGCGTCAGGTCCGAAAGCCGTTTGGGCAAAGGTGTGCCATGGTTAAAGAAATGGGCACGATTGGTATCGATCAGGGAGAATCCTAATTGGTCATTCTCGAGCTTTGTCACCAGGATATTGCCGCCAGAAAGATCACGGAAGAATACTCCCTTGGCATGCATGTTGAGCAGGTAGCGTGTCAGTTGCGGGTAGATTTGCTCAGCAGTCACTCCCAAATAGGCAGTCTCGCCATTGTTGAATGCTGCAAAAATATCCCTGATCGAGAAGTCTGTCGGAACAAATTCACAGATATAGTAGTTCTGTAGCAAGGACCGATCGCCATGCATTTCAAAGTAGGCAACAGGTACCGCGGCGTCTACACCTCGACGTAACAGTTCGTTGGTACCGTTCCAGCTGCGCTTGGCTTTGGATAACTTGAATTGATCAAACAGTTTTTTGTGAGCATGCATTTTGACCGGTTGCTTGACCACCAACTTGCGGCCAGGATTTCGTGGGTCATCTATCGTCCAGATTGCATTGCGTGCCTTGCGCAAGATAGCATCCTTGGATGGCTTGGGCAGGAGCGATGGATGCAGGGCATGACTAAGCAAAGCGGCTTCCTCGTCATTGCTTGCGACTAGGATGCCACGCCATTCATGATCTTGATAAGCATGATGGTGCTTTTCTTCACCATGACGCTGAATCGATAGGTTGGCGAATAGGCCTTTTTCTGTTTTCAAGGTGATGTTCCTTCCCGATGGCCAGGTGATATAGAGTGGCGATTCGCTTGCCAAACCAGGCCTTGCCAATAGTTCTTTTCCTTCGCGGCTAGTGTATTGGGCTTGTTGCAGGTCATTGAGTTGATAATGGTCCGCCAGTACCGCGCCTTTACCGTTGGTAGTCCAGACCGCATGCACCAAGGTATTCTGGTCTTTGAAAGCATGTATTTCCAATCCGTGGCTGCTGCGCAAAGCGCCTAGATAATGACGGCCAGGAATCAGGCGGATAAAGGCTTGCATAGTGTAAAAGCTCGGCCTGGGCCTAAACTGCCTAATATCTCCCGTCACGCTAGCATAGTGGGTGATACGTTCCAGTTCGGGGTAACTTTCGCTGCCATCATCAATCAAGCCTTCGCGGTAGCAGATCAGTGGCCCCCAAAAAGCTTGGCTTAAGGCACCAGAGGCGGCGCAAAGGATCATGTAGCGTGCCAGGTAATCAGCTTGTTTTTGCTCGCCATCTGGCAATAGGCGCAGAATGCGCGGCAATGTCCAGAAGGCTGATGGCGACATGACTTCTTTAACACCATGATCTGCCGTGATTTTGTGCAACAACCGTGCCTTTTTGACTAGATTGAATTTCAGTGCAGTGGCTTGTCGATATTTCAGAATGCGATGATCAAAACGCTCAGGCTCCGTGGATCGCTCACTAAACAGGTTGTTAGTATGCACGTCAGGTAACTGACCACGTTCTTGTAGAATTTCCAATAGGCCAATGTTATATAGCGGTTCAAAATCACTGATGTTCGGCCCAGCCAACTTGATGCCATGCTGTTTAATCTCATGGTAGGCAATTTCCCAGGTTTTGAGGAAGCCCTGCGGGGTGTAGCCGGCCCAGCGCTTGCGATTGATGGTCGAGCCAACTTCTATCATGTCAACGCGGTTGCCATACTGCGCTAGCACCTGCTGCAAAAAGTGACGCCATGTTTGTTGGGCGGCAGCATTTTCCATATTGATGGCCGCATCAAATGGCTGAACTAGGTGCAACATGACGCTAAAGTCTTTCTCAAGGAGACGCTCCAGAAAACGAGCTGCATCATGTCCGATATCACTATAGGTGAAGTCGAGCCGTACTTGGCGTAGGCCGAGCTCATCCAGGCGCGCAATCACATAATCATCAACCTCCGGGTTGCCCGACGTTGCCACGCCTACACCCGCAAATTTAACAGGAACATCATGTGCTGCCGGTGGCAAGTGGCTATCTGGTAGCATCATTTTACCCTTGAGAATATACGCCAATCCTTTGCGTATGATTTCCCAGGTCAGCATCGAAGGTTGACGCGATTGTGTCTTGGGGCCGCTGGGCTGAGCGTATTCCTGTGGTGATGTTGTTTTATGAATGATGTCCATCTAATTATTCTTGGTGATGAGTTTCTTGAGGCAGGACATGGTAAAGACGCTCACGGTACAACAAAGACGGGAGGAGCGAATTCGCCAATGCCCGTTCTGCAAACGCTTGGCTATCTTCCGTCAGTTGCTGCGACAAGGTGAATTTCTTTTGCTTCAGATTCCATGTGCCGTGTGCTGGCTCTTTGCCAGGGCGCAATACAACCACTTGATTGCCTTCCATCCAGGCAAAGTTGTTCTCGAACTGCATCATGGCACGACCTGCTTGCTGGCCGTCACCAATACTAAGGTCACGCCCCGTCATGGGGTGCTGCGCCTTGATACCCATGAGCGAAAGAGCAGTCACTGGCAGGTCAATCTGGCTTGCCACGGTTTGTATTTTTCGCGGCTCAATATCTGCGCCAAGAATCAGCGCGGGGATATGAAAGTGGTTAATAGGTACCATGTCGTGGCCATGCACGCGAATATCGTGATCGGCTACAACAATGAATAGGGTGTCTTGCCAGTAGGCACTTTTCTGTGCCTTGGCAAAAAATTGTCCCAGTGCATAATCGGCATATTTGACCGCATTGTTGTCAGTGGCCTTGACCGGATCGTAAAGGTCTATACGGCCATCTGGAAATTCAAATGGCGCATGGTTGGATGAGGTGAATACCAAGGTAAAGAATGGCTGGCCGCTAGCATGGCTGGCGCTAATCTCATCATGTGCCTTGTTAAGCAAATCCTCATCCGAAGCTCCCCAGCTACCAACAAACACAGGCTTAACGTAATCTTTTTGGTCCTGCACTCGCTGGAAACCATTGCCCATGAAAAACCCGACCATATTGTCGAAGTGAGACTCACCACCATAGATAAACTCGGTGCTATAGCCATATTGCTCAAGCAGGGAGGCTAGCGTAAAAAAGTGTTGCTGGGACAGGGATAGCTTGACGACGCTTTGTGCAGGCGTGGGCTGGAAGCCTGTCACGACAGCCTCAATGCCGCGTACTGAACGCGTTCCTGTTGCATATAGTTGCTCGAACCACCATCCTTGTTCCTTGAGTTTTTCCAAGTTGGGGGTGACCGGTACGCCACCCAAGGACTCCACAAATGTTGCCCCCAGGCTTTCCTCTAGAATGATGACGAGGTTGAGCGGGCGTTCACGTGTGCGTGAGGGCGTGAGTTGGGAAAGTGTTGGCAGGCCGGGATGATCTACAGGGGTAAAGCTGGTGTCGAACCGTGCGCGGGTTTCTCGCACAATACGGTAGACGTCTTCATCAGGGAGGATGCCATACATTTCACTCGACTTGTTTTCATGCTTGAGGCTGTATACCGCATGCACGAGCGACCATGATGAGTTGAGGATGATGCTATTGACCATGGAGTCGCTAGTGCGCGAAAACATGGCTGGGTTAGCAGGGCGGTGGCTAATCGTGCCGCGTACAACCAAGGCTGCCACCAAGAAGATCAGGGGCCAACTTAGCCAGATGGTCCAGTTTTTCCAGCGTGGTTCCTGCTTCAGCCATGGAGCCATCAACCATCCCGATGTGACTGCCACTAGCAAAGTGCCGATGACACCTACAAATAGGTGGGCCCTGAAGCCACTCCACAACATGGAAAATACTTCGTTAGGGTATTTGAGATACTCTACAAAAAGTCGGTTAGGCCGGGCATCGTATTCAGCAATAAATCCGGGAGTTGCCAGCTCCAGCAACGTAATGATGCTGATGCAAAGGACTACCCAAAAGAATGTCAGCCCACGCCATGCACGCCAGAATCTGCCGACAGCCAGTACAGGGGCCAGAATTAAGGGCGGAAGCCACATCAAGCCGATCTGGATACTATCAACGCGCAGGCCGTCGAGCA
>VFQQ010005090.1_pt1 | contig 11121 bp, 21 predicted proteins | sample 3512341 | NCBI WGS metagenome assembly VFQQ01 (sample SAMN10412373, study PRJNA504923) | tailings metagenome | isolation source: Relicate 2 Philex TSF1 revegetated site | place: Philippines: Tuba, Benguet | collected 2017-08-29
CGGCAAGCGGGTCGGCGGCGGCGGCAGCGGCGGCGCGGTCAGGGAGCAGGGGTCAGCCCACAAGTGCCGAAACTTACACCTACCGGCGATCTTTTGTTGTGATGGGGCAGCGGCGCAACGAAAGCAGCCGCGTGCAGGAAGACTGGGGGCTGCACTCGCTGCATGGTGCACATCTCCGGGTGCTGTTCACCCTGATGCTCAATCGTCGGCTGCTGGTGACCACGGGCCGCCCGTTCGGGACGCCCCGGTGCAAACCCTGCCGCAGCACCGCACGCCCAGCAGCTTGCAAAGGCTGGGCAGCCGGGAGCGCTTGATCAGCAGCCTGTGATCACTAGCACGGCTGTATTAGTATCAGGAGTGGCCCAGCTGCGCCTGGCTGCTTCCGCCTGCGGCACTGTCTGCGCGGCCGACTGCAGGGCCGCTCCAGCTGTGCCCGCAGTACGACAGCGACAGCAGGTCGAAGTGAGCTGTTTGCCGCAGCGGCGAGGCGGGCCGCAGCTCCCACCGTCGCTCCCGCCCTGCTGCTGCCGCCGTCGCATCGGTAGCGACAGGCGGCAGCCATGCCGGGCGTGCAGTGCGTCATCTGCCTGTCCTCCGACACGTCCACGGACGAGTGGTGTGCGCTGCGAGAATGCGGCCAGTAAGTAAAAGGGCAGCAGGCTCTCGGCAGTAGGAATGTCGCCGCTGCCGCCACATGTGCATGCCCCTGCGCAATTCTCACTGTTCCTCCCGCCCCGCCTTCCGTGCCCTGCAGCGTCTTCCACACCCACTGCCTGGAGCAGTCGCTGGAGCACAACCGCAGATGCCCACAGTGCCGGGTGAACATGACTGTGCTTCTGCGCTGCCGGCCAATAGGGCCTGTGGTTGCAACCTGCAAAATGCAACATTTACCATGCTGCTGCTGCCCCGCTGTTCGCATGTGCTCCACTCTGTGCTTGCCTTGCAACCCTCCCGTTTTCCCGCCACGCACCCCAGACCGACTACAGCGGGCGCAAGTACGGCGGCGGCAAGCTGCCCTACCAGCGAGTGTTCTTCGAGTTTAGCGATGAGCCGCTCTCACAGCCGCTGCCCGGCGGCGGCGGTGGGGGAGGTGGCGGCGGCGGCGGTGCTGACCTGGCGCAGCTGGCCTTCCTGCAGGTGTGGGGCTGCGGCTGTCATCCCAGTATGTCAAGAGCGTGGGACGCTTGCTGCAGTGTAGTGCCTGATGATGGTTTGTGCAAGATGCAGGAAACCTGCTGGCACATGCAGGAAACCTGCTGGCACATGCAGGTTGTGCCTGCTGCGCCCACCGCTCTCTGCCACCCTCCAGATCACCTGCCCGCCCGCCTGTTTGACCCATCGGTGCAGGGCCAGCTGCGCGACAAGGACCGCCGCCTGCAGACCATGGCCACGCAGCTGGTGGAGAGCGAGGACAAGGCGGCCCAGCTGCAGGCCGACCTCAGCCTGGCACGCAGCGGGTGCGCCGGGTGCTGCGCTGTGCTGTGCTGCGCTGTGCTGTGCTCCAGTTGCGGGCCGACCTGAGCGTGGATGCCCAGGGTATCCTTCCAGGCTGTGCGATACACCCTCTCCAAACATTTGCACGGGCCCAAATACTCCGCCAGGCTGCGTGACAAGGAGGTGCGGCTGCAGGAGAAGATTGCTGAGCTGGCGCGGGAGCACAAGCAGGTCAAGGGGCTGGCCAACCAGGTGCGCAGAGCCTGTGTCTGCTAAGGTTGTTTGTTTGGCGCAAGCAGGGCTTCGGCGGTGGGTTGTGGCGGCAGTCGCTGCAGCAAAGAATAAGTATTCAAGTTGACAGGCATGGTGTTCCTGGTGCATGCTTGCACTTTGATGTTGCTGACCTCTAGGCAATTTTTTTATGATCAGCCGGTGCGCCTGCCTGCCGTCCACCCTTTCCCACCCATGGTCAGGTGGCCAACCTGACTGCCCAGCTCAAAAGCGAGACCGGGCGTGCCACGCTGCTCAACCTGGCCACCGATCACACGCTGGTGCGCAGCAGCGGTTGGCCTGTGTTGGGGTGGGCAGGAGCTGTGGAGGGGCGGGCAGGAGCTGTGTTGGGGTTGCAGGAGCTGTCTGCAATCCTTGCAGGCACAGACATGGCGCTGGACTGGCCAGCGCTGGCGTGGGTGCCGCTGCCGGTGCCCGGCCATTATTCAGCTAGAGCAAGTGCCGTGAATGGGAGATTGCCTTGATTTCTCTTCCCTTCCTTCCCCTGCAGACCGGGTCGGCGCTGGGTGCTGAGGTGCACAAGCTGGTGCAGCTGGGCATGAAGGCCCCCAACGACTTCTGGGTGCGGCAGTGCGGCTGAATGTGCTGTGGCACGACGATTGCTGTTGTGCTGAGCAGGTTGATGCAGCCGACATTTCATCATGGCCGGCACTTGCCAGCCGTGAATGCTGTTGCAGCCGTGCATGTGCTTCAGCGCACGTGTCGCGTGCCACCATGTCAATACTCTTGCTTGGCGAGACTTTCAACAGCATACTAAATCTTTCTGTCCCGCTTCTGCAGGAGAAGCTGATGAGCGAGCGCAACAGCATCATTGCAGCCAACAACAACCGGCACGCGCGTGAGCGAGCGGCGCTGGAGCGGCAGCAGGAGAAGCTGCAGGTGGGTGCCGGTAGCGTTCGCTCTAGCCTTTAGGAGAACTTACTTAGCTGCGCTTATAGAGTACCAACTGCTGTGCAGGCCTTAGCTGCAAGCTGGCTGTGGTCAGGAAGAGCATGCCATCAAACTTGTACCCTCCCCCACCTCACCTTCCCTCCCCACAGGCTGAGGTGGCTCGCCTGCAGTCCGAGGTGGCCGGGCTCAAGCGCGGCCTGGCAGCAGTGCGGCAGGGGCAGCCTTGCGGCGCAGCAGCGCTGGCCGATGCTCCGCTGTATGCGCCGCAGCAGCGGGCACCTGCGGGGCCGCGGCATGCGCTGCGACGGTTTGGCGGTGGGGGCGCGGCACAGGGGGCAGCGGGAGCATCCTCGTCAGCAGCAGCGGCAGCAGATGATGAGGATCCTCTACTGCGGTCTTACGACCTCCTAGACAGCATGCGAGCCGCAGACCTGCCGGCTGCCAGGCCTCGCCAGCCAACCGAGCAACAGCAGCAGCAAGGACGGCAGCAGCAGCAGCGGCAGGGGCAGCAGCAAGGGGCGCAGCAGCAGCACGGCCAGCCAGCGGCAGGCGCGGCAGACGCCCAGCCAGCGGCGGGCAGTGAGGATGAGGATGAAGTTGTGCTGCTGGATGAGTCAGAGGAGCAGTGGGAGGAGGCGGCAGATGGCTGGGAGGAGGAAGAGGTGTGCCTCAGTGAGGAGGAGGAGCAGCCCGACTCAGAAGCAGCTCAGCCCCAGCAGCAGCGGCCGCAGCAGACGGCAGCGCCGCCGCCCGCAGCGCAGCAGGCACAGCAGGCGCAGCAGCAGCAGCAGCGCTCGCAGGCAGGCGGCAGCAGCCTGCTGGGCAAGCGGCAGGGCAGCACTGTGCCTACTGCAGATGAAAACTGCCCTGGCGGTGGCGGCACGGGCGCGGCGCTGCTGCCGCTGGCTGCTGGGCCAGGCCGGGCGGCGCTGCACCGCGGGCCGGGCAAGACTTTCATCCGCAACACATCAGCTGCATCGCTGGGCATTGATCGCGGACGCTACATCAGCAGCGGGCCGGATGGCAAGGGCGGAGTGGCCACTGCCTACCAGAGCGGCAAGAGCGGCGGCGGACCAGCAGTGCGGGTACGCGGGGCATGGCAGGCGGGAGGTGTGAACGAGTGTGTAAGGTTGAAGGGGCCTGTGTGGAGGGCTTGCGTCGTTGGCAACAGTAAACCAGCTGGAGCCTGCAAGCTTCTCACCGCCTTGCGCTGAGCACCCGCTCCTGTGCAGATGGCGCGGCGGCAGTTGGACCTTCCCGCGCTGCAGCAGGCGGCTGGCGCCAAGAAGGCGCGCAGTGGCGTCAGCAGCCAGAGCAGCATGGGAAGCGCCGAGGCGGCGGCAGCAGCCGCGCTCCGCCGCAGCAACGCCCTGCCCATCACATCATTCTTTAGCAAGGCGGCCTCCGGCAGCCGGCAGTGACCCTGCAACCACTGCAGCTGGCGTGCTTGCATGCATGCGGCTGCATGATCGGAGCATGCTATGCACAACGCAAACCATTTGTCCAACAAAAGCAGCTGGCTGTGAGCTGGTGGCGGCAGCGGGGCACGCGCATTGCAGGCTGGCTGGTGGCGCCATGGTGCGATGGGTGGCTGCTGCCCATAGGGCGGGGAAGGCGAGGAGGCATGGGCAGTTTCAAAGCTTCATCAGCGCTGCCCCTAGTCCACCGTGTAGCGGGACAGCAAGACAGAGCCATGACCAGCATGAGCAGCGCTGTGTGCGAACCCATGACGATTAGCGCAGCGGCTTGCCTCGCTGGCGCCGCGGCAGCGCCCGTCGCCCAAACCCTGCCCTCGGCCTGTGCCAGCCCCTTCCTCACGGCTCTCTGCCCCCTGCTAGAGCTTTGCATCATGTCGGCAGCCATCCTTGCCCAGCTGCGGAGCCTGCAGCGAGACTTCGGGCGCCCCTGCGGCTCGGAAGCCGCAGCAGAAAAGCTCGTCAGAGACGCCCAGGAGTTTCAGACGGTCTGCTGCAGCCCTGGAACAGAGCCGCGGGCCGTCACCGCTTTCGTGCGGTGAGGGAAGCAGCTGTGCAAGCCGGACAGCGAACGTCCGCTGCTCTAACTTTCCTGGCTCACTGGCTGCAGGGAGGCAACGGCACTCCTGCAGAAGCTCTCCCTGCTCGACCTGAGCGGCAGCATGGCGGGAGATGCGCAGAGCCTGCAGCTGATGCCTGTCTGCATGGCAGTCAGCGGCTGCTGCGGGCTGGTTTCAAGCTGGCAGCTGCCGCTGCAGAGACAGGATGTTGTTCACTTCCTCGCGCCCCTGGCGCTGCTGCTTGGCAGCGGGGCAGCTGTGTTGGCGCGGCAGCCCAGCCTGTTCATGCAGATATACTGTGCAGCCGCCCTGGCTGACTTGCAGCCGCAGGCGGCTTACACGGTGCTGAACGCTCAGACGCAGCTGGAAGCAGTGGCATCAGTGATCTGCGGTGCTCATGCTGAGCTCGGCGTGCAGGAGGCAGCTGCAGCCATCGCCGAGGCAGCTGGACCGCCGCAGCGCGCTGTCCGCTGGCTCCTGCTTGTCAGCAAGCCGCTGCTGGAGCTGCCGTCTGAGCCGGCGAGCAGCCACAATCCAGGCAAGTCCAGGTGTGTTGGGTTTTGAATGGCAGCCATGCTAGGGCTGTGCGAGGATGCAATGATGGCACAAACCCATGCGGGACATTTCGCGACAACACATGGTGCCACAATGGTTCAAAACGTTTGAAGCAGCTGCCGCCATTGTCTGCTGCGTGTGTGCAGGGCTTTATGTGCGCATGCTTGCCAACTATGGCATCGTACTGCGTGGCCTCTTCCTCGCCGGCCACCCTGGATTGCCCCTGCAGCACTACAGCGACGCAGTGCAAGCAGCCCCTGATGTGCAGCAGGCAGTGGTGGCAGTGCTACTTGACCGCTATTTGCCGCTCCTGGCGGCCATGGTTGCCAGCCCGCCCGAACAGTTGGAGCATCGAATGAAAATTGTTGATCCTGTTGTCGGCCTGACGCAGATGCTGCAGTCAGGCAGCCTACAGGCTGCACTGAAGCAGCGCATGGAGCAGCCGGGCGCCTCAGTGCACCTGGAGCGGGCAATCGCGCTGCTGGCCGGCATGCCTGCCGACACCAGCCCTGCCGGCACCAACCGCTTTGCTACCGCCTGCATGGCAGTATTCTTGCTGTGCTGCACCGGCAGCAGCAGCCCTGCCGTCCTGAAGTCAAGGGCGGTGGCAGCCTGGCGGTTCATGGAATCGCTGCCTCGGTTGGCAGCCACGGCGGCCAGCCTGCTAGCGGAGGAAGTGCAGGCGCCTTGTTCCCTTGCGCTCCAGCGGTATTTGCTCAGGTTGATGGTGCAGAGCAAGGCTGGCATTCAGGCGCTGCAGGGCTGCCTGGAGTGATTCATATGTGGAGTTGGCTGCTTGAATTTCGCCCTCAGTTGCCTGGGCGACTGCTGCAAATGCCACATGTACAAATGCACCCAGCTGTTCAGCCTGCAGTGAGCATCAGAAGCTGTGCTTGTGGCAATCATGGCGTCAGCAAGCAGGCGGCACATGGGCAGTCACACCCTGCTCACCACATCCCCGTCGCCTGAAGCACTAAGCTCGCGCGCACGCTTCACCACCTCCACAAGCACGCCTGCAGCTGCCAGGTGTGCCACGGTCAAATTCCCTCCAACAGCATTAAACAAAGCAGCACACAGCTGGGGGTGCTGCATAGCATGGCGGCGGCGAGGCAGTATTGGATGGAATATTTGGGAAGGGCTGCCCGCCAGCGGCTGCACATATGCACGGCACTCAGTCTTATATGCCTGCTGTTTGATAACCGACGCACCTGGCTGTGCTGCACCATCAATGAGCGCAGAGCCCCGCACAGCATGCTGGCCATGCTGGCTTGGCTCTCAGCGTCAAAAAGGGCTGCGCACCAGCCAGCAATTTGCGCCAGTGCGGCCACAATGTTGGGCAGCAGCGTGCGGTGGTACACACCACCTTGCAAGCCGCCAGCAATCGCAATCCCTGCCGCCAATGCCTCCCAGTGAGCAGCGGCAATGCCCTGCCTGGTACGCGTGCTGCAGGGATGGGCAACAGGCTGTTGGGTTACAGAAGTGAGTATGTCTGCCTCGAAAACTGTAGGCCGTCCGCCCAATACCACATCCGTCGTCCCGCCAGCACCCTGCCGCTCAGCCTGCTGGCCTGGCCGGCGCTTGCATCACACCACTATGTGCATGCATCCCCCCGCACCTCAGTTGGCCCGCACACTCTGAGCGTTCTAGAACAAAGAGCAGGACGTTGAGCAGGTCGACCAGCACGTATGCAAACTGCATCTGCCTGCCCTCCACTGGCTTGGGCAGCAGCCAGAGGGCCTTGGTTGCCGCCAGGAAGTGCAGCAGCCGGCACGTGCGGGTGTGCAGGGCCCATAGCTGGTGAGCCAGCCTCGCAACCCTCTGCTGCGGCTGGCGCAGCTGTTGGGCGACCAGCCATGCAGCATGACCAGCGGCTGCAGGGCACAGCGCTCGCAAGAGTGTTTGCGACAGATGCACTGCGGCTGGCTGGTCGGGGTCCCGCCCGCAGCGCTCGTGCAGCTGCCGCAGGGACGGGAGCAGCCGCAAGGCAGCGTCGGTCGCCTCTGCCCATGCCAACAGCTGCTCGTTGCTGCTGATGCTGCTCAGCTGTTCGTCGCTGCTGCTGCTGCTCAGCTGCTCTAGCAGTAAAGGTGTCAAATTTACCAGTAAGTTGCACGCCATGAGCTGGGCAACAGGCTCCTCCCCATCCTCAGCTAACAGGCTGGCCACCGTGGCTGTCAGCCGCGGCAGCGCTTGCACAAAGTGCCAGGCGGCGGCCGCCCTTGCCTCAACAACTGCTGGGCTGCTGCTGCGTTCGCAGCGTAGGGCAGCAACCATCAAGCCCGCGGCATGAAAACGGACAATGGCAGCGGGGGTAGCAGGGACAGGCAGGCCGGCCAGCAGCGCAATCGCCTGCTCCAGGTGCACTGAGGCGCCCGGCTGCTCAATGCGCTGCTCTACAGCTGCCTGCAGGCTGTCTGAGGCCAGCAATTCCGCCATGCACTGAACAAGGTCTTCGCCCCTCGCACGGCACTCCAGCTGTTCTGGCCAGCTGGCAACTGTGGCCGCCAGCAGCGGCAAGTAACGGTCCAGCAGCACTGCCACCACTGACTGCTGCAGGTCAGGTGCTGCTTGCATGGCTTCGCTGTACTGCTGAAGGGGCGGTTCAGGCTCGGCAAAGAGGCGGTGCAGCACCACGACATAGTTGGCAAACATGCGAAGAGAAGATCCTGCACCAGAGGTAGGCAGTGTCGGCAGCCAGTTGAAGGGCCTGTTGTTTCATGTTGCGAACATCTGAATTGCAACACCTTGCAACCCTCCCAGAACAAACAGCACAACAACCGTACTGGCCTGCTTTATTGATGCAGGGCTCCTCAGACGGGAGCTCCAGCAGTGCCTGGCTGATAGCCAGGAGCCACCGCAACACGCGCTGCGGTGGGCCAGCCGCCGCTGCAGTGGCTGCAGCCGCCTCCTGCGCGGTCAGCGCAGAGTACGTCCCACACAGCAAATCTGCCACGCGCTCCAGCTGCATCTGAGCATTCAGCACCTTGCGTGCTGCCGGAGGCTGCAATCCAGGCAGGATTCTTGCACACAACGCCTGCATGAGCTGCCCCGGCCACAACTGCCGTGCCAGCACAGCTGCCCCGCTGCCAAGCAACAGAGGCAGGGGTGCCAGGAAGGCAGTGACGTCCTGCCTCTGCAGCGGCAGCCGCCAGCTTGCCACCAGCGCGCAACAGCCGCCAATCGCCATGCAGGCAGCTAGCATCTGCAAGTTCTGCACATCGCCCGCCATGCTGTCACTCAAATCGAGCGATGCGAGTTTGTGCATCGGTGTTGCCGCCTCCCTGCGGCCATCAAATGGGTGGTATGAACGCACTGCAGGTGGCCTGGCGGCTGGAGGACGGCTTGCCTCACCGCAGTATGGCGGCGGCGGCCTGGGGCTAATCTCCCGGGCGGAGAGCTGCCGTGTGGTACTGCTGGGCGTCGAACACGAGCTGCATTGCTTCGGCATCTGAAGCGCAAGGGCGCCCGAAGCTGCGCTGCAGGCTCTGCAGTCGGGCAAGCATGGCTGCCGACATGATCCAAAGCTCTAGCAGGCGCAGAGAGGCGTGAGGAAGGGGGCTGGCACGCGCCGAGGGCAGGGTTTTGGCGGCGGGCGCTGCCGCGGCGCCAGCAAGGCAAGCCACGCGGCACTGCAGCGAACGCTGCCGAGGATGCAGCTTGAACTTGGATGCGGCTTTCGCTTTGTTGACAGAATCGATCTCCGCACATGCCTCCTCAACTTCTCCAATGTCCACCTCGGCAGACTTACAACTTCTCGACAGCAGGTGCATTAATGGAAACCAATCACTGCACAACGTCGCAATGCTGCTGATGCTGCAGAACGGTCACGCATCAGTGCTGCTGCTCACTGCTGCACTGATCGCGGGCTGCAGGAAGGCGAGGGAGATGAGGATCGCCTCCTCGCTGCGGATCGTGCGGCTGCCCTGGTTGAAGCAGGTGTTAAGGTACCTGGAGGGGGGCGGGGAGGACATTATATTGTGAAGGGCTTGCGTTTCAGGTCGACTACAAGGTTCGCAGACAGCGCATCTCGTTTGGTCAAGGCTGTGCAGACAAAATGTTGCAAGCGGGTATCTTCCTGACTGCAATGCTGCTTTCTCTCACCTGTCAAACAGCTCCGCAGGGCTGCTGTGCTGTGCTGCCACCCCGTCCTGCTGCAGCGCATGCTCCAACCCCTGCGGTGCATCCAGTGTAGAGCATCGTATTGATATCAGGGTTGACACGAGCAAGACAGGCAAAGCACACTGCTGCCTACCGTTCCCCATGTACCAATCAGTGATGCAAGACGCAGGCACTTGCTCCCTGCCGCAGACAGCCACTACAATGCCGACAGCAAAAACAAACACGCAGCAGCTGCGCACCTGCGGCCCGCCAAACACGACCAACAAGTGGCGCGAGGGAGCCAGCCGCAGCTCGCACGGCGGCATCTGCTCGCCCCGCTCTGCAAGCAAGCAAGGCAGCCAGGAGCATGATCAGCGGGGTGGCACCAGCAGGGCGGCAGGTGGGAACAGGTGTGCTACCGCCTCGGCCAAAGCCCCCAGCTGGTGCCAGCAGGGGTGGGCACTCGCACTGCACAAGCACAGCAGACAATTGCCCGACCAGCCATCCCATGTTTTGCACGTATACGTTATACGACTACCGCAGCCCAACCACGCACCTGAGGTGCCCACTGTCAAGTCGTAGCCGCCTTCAAAGGGGCACTGTGCCGGGTCCAGCAGCGCCGCCAGGCTGGGCACGATGCGAGTAGTGTAGCCCCAGTAGAGCCCGGCCCGCTCCCGCGGGTCTGCAGGGTGGGTGGGGAAACAGGCGGAAGGCAGGCAGTTCTTGATCTGGTGCTGGCGCTTTCTGGAGCCAAGGTGACACGTGTAAGAAGCATGAGCGGCCAAGAGACGTGATGCACAGCTGCCAAGAGACGTGGCGCGGCAGCTGCTGGCCAACAGGGCAACGGGGGTGATGTGGCAGCTGCTGCTCGCTGGGTCCACCCACCCACCCGAGGGCAGCGCCAGGGCCGCCTGCAGCACCTCCTGCCCCTGCACTGGCACCACTGTCGGCTGCTCCCCCATCGCCAGCGTCAGCCGCACGCCCTGCTTGGCTGCCTGCGGGTGGTGCGCAGGGGACCAAGGACGGCGGCGTGGTGTCAAGGCTGGGAGCAGTGTCCAGTGTCACAACTGGTGAATGACCCTGCAGGCCTGCCTTTGCACTCTCCATTCAGCCCCACAATGAGTGAGCCCCCGGGCAGCGATCATTCCCATTCCCCTTCCACACTCCAAGCCCCCGCACCTGCGGGATGTGCGCATCCCGGTCCAGCCCCACATCCAGCCAGCTGCCCTGCCCCACAGCGCTGCGCTTCACCACGCCCTCGCGGTACGGGCCCCACCTGCGGATGGAACGGGTGAAAAGCAAGCAGACTGGCGGGTGAGAGGGCAGGGCATCCCACTGGGAAGCACTAAACCCGGCGAACAACTGCGGGCATGCCGCCATGCTCCTGCGGCAGCAGATGCAATCGCAGCTGTTGCTAGCAGCAAAGAACCAAACATCCACAAGGGGCTCACTCAGTGGAGCGCAGGTGGTGCGGCGCGTCTAGCGGCGGCAGCACGCCCGCATACTTGAGGTCAGGGTGCATGGGGATCAGCGCCCTGCGGTGCGGGCGGCAGGTGTGGGCGAGATCGTGCAAGGTCGTCAGCTGGTAAGTGGGCAGCATAGAGTGATTGCACATCAGGCCATGCCTGAGGTGACTGCATGCAACAGCACGCGCACCTGCCGCCTCGCTGGCACCCCCTGCGATCTGGACCAGGCAATAGTGACTCACTTCTTCAGGTACTGCGGCGTCTCCATAAACTGCAGCACGCGCGCAAACAGGGCGGCCGCAGAGGACACGTGGCCCGGCTGCCGCTCCGCCGCCGGCAGCGCATCATCCA
>VFQQ010005091.1_pt1 | contig 11111 bp, 18 predicted proteins | sample 3512341 | NCBI WGS metagenome assembly VFQQ01 (sample SAMN10412373, study PRJNA504923) | tailings metagenome | isolation source: Relicate 2 Philex TSF1 revegetated site | place: Philippines: Tuba, Benguet | collected 2017-08-29
TGCTGCTGCTGCTGCTGCTGCTGCTGCTGCTGCTGCTGCTGCTGCTGCTGCTGCTCGCCGCCTGCCAAAGGCTGCTCGGGTGGACTGCTGCCACCGCCCGCAGGCCGGGCAGGGCTGGCGGCTGGCAGGCCGGATTCGTGTGCACTATCAGTCATGTGGTCCTTTTGGTGTGCTGGCTTGCTCTGCTCATCCCCACCAGCCTGCCCAGGTTTGCCGCCCACCTGCCCTGCTGCCGGAGAATCTGGCTGGGCTGCCTCGCTGCTGCTGCGCTGCTGCTTGGGTGGCTTGCTGCCTTGGCAGCAGCCCTCGGCTTCCCGCTTCAATGATTGGCTCTGCTCTGCAGCATCTTGCTGCCCCACAGGTGTGGATGCCTGCGGCTGCCCCTGCGCTGCCAACTCCTGCTCCCGTGGCTCCGTTCCGGCCTGCTGTGCTGCCTCCGCTGCAGCTGCCTTGGCTGCATTTGCCGCCGCCGCCGCGCGCTGCACCAGGACCTGCTGCTCCTGCTGCATGCACGCGCTGGCTGCACAGATGGCGGCAGCAGCGTGCTGGGCAGCAGGCAGCTGGTGCGCGGGGGGTGGCAGCAAGGCCACAAACTTGCCGCTGGCCTGCTCGTCCGGTGGAGGCAGCTGCCAACCCAGATGCGTCAGCAGCTGCCGAACGTCCGGTGTCGGGCAGGGCCGCGGCCGCAGCTGAGCTGCCTCATGCGCGCAGTGGCAGGCAAAGCCCGCGGGGCAGCGGCCCGTCTGCAGCAGGTCGATGCACGGCTGCGTCTGCGCCTCTGCGTGCGCCCAGCCCTCGCTGGGCACCTCATGCACGGCCTGGGCTGCAATGAGCACAGAAGAAAGAGGGGGAAACGAGGATAAGTGCAGCCTTTTGGATCGATCTGGGTGAGTACTAGTGTATCCCAGGGCACATACACAGTAGTGCCGTAGTCGGGAGTGGGACACGGCCCCAATGGCACCATCGCATGCCTGGAGTCCAGCTCTCACCTGACTGGGCGGCCCGCCAGGCTGCCACGGTTTGTGACACGTCTGGCCGCACATCCTCGCCACCGTGTGCGTAGAAGCAGGCCTCGCTGTACGGGCACAGGCCCTGGTTGTGGCTGCTCGGGCAGGAGGGAATACCAGGTGGGTGTGAGAACGGTATTAGGCGGGGGAAGCCTCCCCAAAGGTGACCTCGTCATGGGGACATTTGAAGATTGCAGTGCTCGCGGGCGCTGCCTGCAGGACAGCCTGGTGTACAGAAGCGGCATGTAGGTTGGCGCCAAAGATGCGGCCTCGACCGAACAATCGGGCTGACGCAATCAGTGCAGCCACATGTGCAATGCACGGCTGATATGTGCAATTCAGCAGTCCAACATGTGCACTCCGCAGCACTGTGGCAAGGGGCCACACAATTGCAACGCGGCGAGCAGGCGGGCGGAATGAGCAGCGAGAGCAGTGAGAGCTGCCCCGCCAGCTGCCAGCCTTCAGCATCCTTACCTCCATTCCGTGAGACGCCAGACAGGCTTCCCGGGCCGCTGTACGCTAAACGGGCGTGCAGCTTGCTTGCAGCAGCCCGTCCCGTGTGCTTGCACTCCAGAATGCAGACTTTCAGGATGCTCGCATGTGCTGCAGGGGCATGGATGGTGCTGCCGACAGTCGGAGGGGCAGGGCGGAAGGGCTTTGCTCTGCACAGCGGGTTTGCGGGCGCCCGGCAATTTCCATCAAGCGCATGCGATCTGCCAGACAGCACTGGGCTCCTTGGGGAGCCGCCGTCCATGCCCGTCCAGCGTGGCCGATCCCATCCTCGCCATTTAAGGGCTCTGCAGCAGCTGGTCCAATTTCGATGCCACTCGCAAGTCTTCCTGCGTCATTGGAAATGGCCTCAGGCGGCCTGCGGCGCCCTGTGGGCAAAGTGCTCGAGCTTGCAGACGGCCTGTTTCTGCCCAGCCTGGTTTGGGAGCACAGGAGGCTAAACTTGGGCAGCCACGCATCGAAGGAAGTGGCGGAAGCCTGCTATGATGCCGCCAAGCTGCTGGTGCGGGTTGCCGCCAAAACCCTGAGGCGGTGATGGCTGCCCACTGCAAGCTTGGTGCAATTGATGTGCTATGTTCAGCATGGGCCATGCCCACCCTTCCTCCCGTCTCTGTGCGCCGCCTTGGAATGCAGCTGGTGCGCAAGCTGGGGGGCGATGATGCGCCGTTCGAGGGGCTCAAGCTGCACCGACCTGCCACCAGCTACACCTCGCACCCGCTGTGGGCAGACCTGACCGGCCCGCACTGCAGCTTTGAGGAGGCATGCAGCCTGCTGGCGGGAGGTGCAGCAGAAGACCTGCTTGCTGCGCCAGCGGCCTGCAGGGCCCTGCGGCACAAGCGGGCACCAGCAGATGCTGCAATTGTTGGGCAGCAGCTAGAGAAGGAGCGCAGGAGCAAGCTGCAGCGGCAGGAGCAGCCCGCAGATGCTGCCCAGTCAAGCTGTGCGCAGTGTGGAGCTGTAAACGCCGCGGCAGGGCAGCAGGGCCTGTGCGGGGCCTGCAGCAGAGCAGTGCCAGGCCAGCCAGCCGCAGCCGCAGCTGCAGCTGCTGTGCAGCGCAGCGGCGGCGGGGGTGGCGACACAGCGGCAGACGGGCAGCAAAATGCAGCAGCGCCGGCAGCTGGCCAGAAGTTTCGGCAGACGACTTGGAGCGGGCTGGAGCCTTCAGATTGTGGGACTTACAGCGTGCGGCTGCCGCGCTCTGTTTGGGACGGCAAGTGCGGCATCATCAGCGCACCAGGTGAGCAGCTGAAGCCCTGTGATGGACCACCTCTGTCATTTTGGCGTCAGCACTGCTTGCCGATGCACGCCATGCGTCTGGCATCATCACATGTTGTTGAGGTGCACTGCTGCTCCCTTGCCTGCCTGCAGCACGCTACGCCCAGGCTGTCTTTGGAGGCGCGTCTGGTGAGGTGACCCTCATCCTGGCCGGTTGTGGCAGGTGAGCAGGGCATCCTTGCCATCAGCTGTTGGGCTTGACAGCAAACTGGGCGGGTGAGCCACCGCTGCACTCTGGCTTGGGCCTGATGATAGGCTGGCGATAGGTGGCGTAGCTGCACTCGTGGTGACGCCCAGCCTGCCAGCCCCACCTGTTCCTGCAGGCAATTCAGCTGCAATTTTGCCTTCAAACCGAACGGGAAGTGTCTGTCTGGGCTGCGGCCGCCGCTGCAAGCCCTGGGTGTTGCAGCAGGTGACCAGCTCTGTTTTACGCCGGCGGGCCGTGGCACAGCCACCATTTCGCTGCGGAAGGCAGGCACCGAGGCGGGCACCGTTCCCGCCAGCAATAGTGTGGGCAAGCAGGCAGCCGCAGCAGAAGATGCAGACAGAAGGAGCAAGCAGGCAGCTGCAGCAGAAGATGCGAACAGAAGCAACACGCAGTCAGCTGCTGCGCCTGAAGCAGGGAAAGTTGGCCGACAGCAAGCAATTGCACAGCTGTTTGAGTCTGACTCAGAATGACAGCCTGCCGCAGTGAGCGCTTCTTAGTGTATTTGCTCAAGCCCTTGACACTGTCAGCTTCGAATGTTATATTAATTGATCTGAGGACAGTGGCTGCTTCACCTCTTGCAAGCATCAGCATGTCTCTCCCCTCGACATAGAGCAAGCACCAGAGCAGCAGGCTAGGGGGCAGGCTACAGCAGAGCATGCCCAGTGCTGGAGGCAAGGTTAGCTGCTGCAGGGGAGACCTGCCTGCGGCAACGTGTCGTCACATGCCGATTTCATGTGTCACCTTCACTCTCATGACAGCCGCAAGCGTCTCAACCAGGAGTGCGAGGGGACAGCAGACTGGAGCATGAGCGGCAGTTGGGCAGTGCGTCAACCGCCACATTCAACCACTCACGACCGGTGCCCTGTCCTGCATTTTATAGCGGCTGATGCCTGTAGCAGCCAAGACCGTGGGGACATGCACAGGAAGTCAGGCAGGCACCTGCAAAACATGGGATGCGGGGGCGGCATGGCACGGCCGCCAGCTGCGGCACAGCATGGGCGGCAGGCAGCAGTCGGCTTCATTGGCGATCTCTGCTCGTGAGTAGCGTCTGGCTGCCCTAGCTGGGCTTGCCAGTCGTGCCTGCTGCAGCATGGCCGAGCCGAGGCGGCCGTCGGGCAAAGTGCTCAGCCTGGGCAGCTTCCATCAACCCAGGCTAGTGTGGGACCACCAGCTCGTGCCGTTAGGGGTGCACAGCTCGCAGGAGGCGGCCGAGGCGGCATACGATGCAGCAAAAATGCTGGTGAGCCGCTGGGCAGGGCGTTTGCAGGGGTGTGAATGCGTGTGGAGCATTGGTGGCACGACGACTGGGTTTGTGGGGCACGAGGCTTCTTGGGTTTGATGAGCAGGCTGGCTGTCGGCACCGCCGCCGCACAGCCCGCTCTCAATTTTGCCACGTCCGACCGTGCACTTTCCCACCTTGAACTGCAGCTGGTGCGCAAGCTGGGGGGGGATGGCGCGCTGTTTGAGGGGCTCAAGCTGCACCGCCCTGCCGCGAGCTACACCTTGCACCCGCGGTGGGCAGAGCTGACCGGCCCGCACTGCAGCTTCGAGGAGGCGTGCAGCCTGCTGGCGGGCGGCGTGGCTGAGGACTTTCTGGAGCAGCCGCCTGCCGCCGATGGCAAGCTGCGGGGACGAGGCAGAGAGGCTCAGATCGCGTGGCGGCAGCGGCCCACGCAGCAGCAGCAGCAGCAGCAGCAGCAGCAGCGGCCGCGGCAGGAGCAGCAGGCTGCGGCGGGAGGCGGCAGTGGGAAGCGGCCTCGAGAGGCCAAGCAGTGCAGCAGTGGCAGCAGCAGCGATAGCGAGGAAAGCACTACGGAGGAGGGCAGCAGCGGGGAGGTGAGCAGCTGCTGCGGCCACAGCAGGGAGGCAGAGCAGCTGCCGGCCGACATGCTGCCGCCTGGCGGCTCCTCCCGCCCGCAGCAGGGTCAGGGCAGTCGTGCAGGCAACACCAACATGTGGAGTGGCCTGGATCCAGAGAATAGTGGCTGCTACTGCATGCGCGTGTCTCCTTCACTGGTGCCGGCGCCAGGCAGGAAGACAAAAGGCAACACCTACATCCCAAGTGAGGGAAAGAGCTGTCCCATGTGTCTCTGCAAGTGCACGCCAGGTTACTGCTGCTCTGGTCAGCTGCTCATGAAGGGCTTGCCAGCGGATGCCACGTGCTTTCCTTCCCTCTCCCTCTCAGGGCGCTACCTGGAGGCCATCTGCGGCTGCGCAGACCCGCCACAGCAGCTGCTGCTCACCACTCCCGATGGCAGGTGGGCGGGGGCATGCCCCTTCATGGGATGGCCAGCTGCGGCCATGGCAGACACCTAAGGCTGGCACTGAAGGAGTTTGCACCCTTCGCACGTCTACTTGCAGGCGCCACACCTGCACCATGAGCGAGCATGGCGGCAGCTGGTACCTGACGGTGAGGGCCGTCGTGAACTCGCTGCGTGCGGCTGACGGGGACGTCCTGTGCTTCACCCCAACCGGCAGGGGCGCAGCGGCTGTGCAGCTGCAGAAGGCGCCTGCTGCAGCGGTGCCTGGCACGGCCACAGCGGCGCCTGCCGCAGGCGCAGGTGCGCCAGCGGGTGCACCTGCCGATGCAGCCATGGCAGCTATGGCAGCGGCAGGCGAGGGCAGGGAGCTGGGCACAGATGAGATGGAGCTTGATGAGTCAGCTGGAGACTTGGATGGGCAGGGGAGCGGCTTGGCTGAGCAGTACGCCACCACAGCGGGCAGCCAGGAGGGCAGCCCGGGCTCGGACAGCGAGGATGAGCCGCCCCTGAAGCGGCGGCGCCCGCGGCTGCGGCAAGAGGGGAGCCACGCCGGCACTGTGGGAGCGTCGCCCAACTGGAGCGGGCTTGAGGAGGGGGAGGAGGATGCGGGGGTGTACACGCTGACCCTGCCGCCCGCTGCTTTCAAGGAGGGAGGCAGCCTGAAGATTCACACGCCAGGTGCGGGAAGACAGGGGATATGTGTGGGCGGCTTGCTCCACACGATTGTGACATTGAGTTTGATTGTCTGCAACAGGCAAACGATTCTGTGCTGGCTGCTCTGTGCATGGCAGACATGCACCTTGCTGTCGCCACCCACCGCTGCCCTGCAGCTCGCTACCTGACGGCGCTGTTTGGTGAGCTTCCGGAGGAGGGGCAGACAGCCACGCCCATCCACATCATTGCACACGGCAGGTGAGCCCTGATGCCAGGCAACAGTGATGCGCGCTCGCTTTCGCTGCTTTTGCCAAATGGTGTGCCCTTCATCAGACAGCTGGGCTCAACGCCTCACAGTTCATCTGCCACCGTTGCCGTGAGCCCGCTCGCGCTGTCTGCCTCACCAGCCTGCCTCGCCTGCCTGCTTGCCGCGCTCACCAATGCAGGCAGTACTCGTGCGGCATGGCGCTCTACAACCGCCGCAAGGGCTGCGTGCTGCTGGGGGTAGGGCTGGGCAACCTGATGTCCGCCCTGGCAGCTGAGCAGGGAGACAAGCTGCAGCTGCGACCGGCGGGCTCGCACACAGCACGTGCAACGCTGGTCAAGCCGGCGGCGGCAGCGGCCCAGATGCCAGGGCAGCCGGCGGCAGCTGCGGCGGCAGCTGCTGCGCCTTCTGCTGCTAGCAGAGGCCAAGGCGGCTCAGGGCAGCCGCAGGGCAACACGCCGCTGCACATTCCATCTCCAGCCCCGCTGCCACTGAAGCGGCCTGGCCCTCCGACCAACTGGCGTGGCTTGGAGCCTGCGGACAGCAGGCGCTACTCCCTCCTCCTGTCTCGCAACGTGGTGCAGGGCGAGCGTCGGGCAGGCATGCCAGGCAAGATGGGATGCGACCGTTTGTCTTGACTTGTGCTGCACCAAACCTCCTGCTTTGCTGCTCGCTTGTCAACAGAACAGGCTGCCTGCAGCCTGCATGCTTGTGCTCACGATTGCATTGTTTGCAATCGCCGCAGAACGGTACGCTGTTGCTGTGTTTGGGCAGTCACCCATCCAGCTCAACCAGCCCAAGCTGTCGGTCACCGTCATCACACCCCACAATGCCAGGTGAACAACCGCATGCATCATGCATGCTTGAGTCAAGCCACAGTGGCGATTGGCAGTTTTGCCCTCGTTGCGCTTACATCTGCCATTCGGTCCCAGCAAGCAACGGACTGCAGGCTGCCATTGTGCAAGCAAGACGCTTTGGCCTTTTGAGCAGCCTCGAGTTGGTGCTTTCTCTGCCCTCCCCACAGGACACACTCCCCAACCTTGGCTGTCACGAAGGGCACCATGCTCGAGCTGCGCGGCTTGACCAGCCTGCTGTCCAGCCTGGGTGCTGGTGTTGGCGACCAGCTGTGCTTTGAACCGGCCGGCAGGCTGGCCGCCAAGGCCACTTTGATCAAAGCGGCAGCGGCGGCGGGGGCAGCGGGCGGCAGGGCGGCCGGACCAAGGCGGCAGGCAGCTCTGCCGGCGCGTGCACAGCAGCAGGACGAGCCTGCGGAGGAAGAGGGAGGCGATGCGCCGCCGCTGCCGCTGAACAGCAGCGCTGCCGCACCAGGCCAGCGACAGCCGTCAAGGCGGGGCGGCCGGTGCAGCTGGCGGGGCCTTGAGCCTGCGGACACGGGCCACTACTCGCTGGTACTTTCTTCGCGCACAGTGAATAATGAGCACCGTGCATGGATTCCAGGTAGGCTGCCAGGGAAGGAGGGTGGTTTTGCTGCATCTGCTATGGTGGGCATGCCAGCAGGGTATGAGTCACCTGGCTGGCTCGCTGGCTGTGAGGTAGCCCACGCTCACCGTGCACATCTGTGCTGCTGCAGACCGCTACGCTGCAGCAGTCTTTCAGCAGGTTCCCAACATGATCGACCGTGCCAAGCTGGAGGTCACCGTCACTGCCACTGCTGATGGCAGGTAAGGCAGCCTTTTGCTGGTCATCCTTTGATGCAACTTGGTTGGTGTGGTGCATGAAGCGAGCCATGTATTCACACTGCTCGCTCTGCTGGCCAACACTGTTTCATTTCTGCGGGCCAGCACTGCTTCTGTAAAGCAAGCCTCACATTCCTCCAATTGCTGTGGCCGTTTATGCAGGAAGCACAGCTTGACCCTGGCTGCCCGCACAGGCAACCAATGCCATCTCAGCCGCATGGCCAGCCTGCTGTCCAGCCTGGGCGCGACTGCGGGCGACCAGCTCTGCTTTGAGCGGGCAGGCAGGCTTGCCGCCAATGTCACTCTCGTGAAGTCGGCAGCGGCAGCGGCAGCGGCAGCAGGCGGCGGGGTGGCCGGGCCAGGTGGACAGGCGGTTTTGGAGGCAGACTCGGAAGAGGAGGAGGAGGAGGAGGAGACAACCCAGCCGCAGCGCAGCCAGGCCACCGGTGCAGAGAGCGAGGCAGGGGGCGGTGGTGCTGGCTGGCTGGCCAGCCGGGCGGCGCCGCAGCAGGACGAAACCGCCGTGTGGGTGGAGATGAGCCTGCTGCTGAAGGCTGCAGAGGAGCGCGGTGAGCCAGGGCTGGCCAAGGCCGCATGATGTGGGCGAACTGGGGAGCCGTTGGCGACAGGCTGTCAGGTGATGCAGCGGCAAAATGCAATCCAGAAGGCAGCACTGCATGTGCTGTGTCGCGCTTGCGCACCGATCTGCCTCTTCCTGCTCGTCTCGCCTCGCAGGCTGCCTGCCGGCGGGTGCCCATGCAGCCTACCGCAGCCGGTTTGATGCCCTGCCCACCCACGACTGGCGGCTGGTGCACCGCAAATCGCTCAAGGCGCTGGTAGATGGGCGGGACTGGCCTGGGGTGGAGAATTGGGTCCGCCGGGCGCTGCAGCCATAGTGTTGACCGCTTAAACGACGTGGGTAGCTGCCAGCCGGTGGTCCAGCCGCAGCTGATGGGAGATGACTGCACAGCCCAACTTTTCAGGTCTTGCATGCACATGTTTGCATCTCTGCCTGCAGTTGTGACGCACATGTGTAGCAGTGCCTTGTCAAGCCAGCATTGCTGCAAGCAGGTTGACAAGCTGCATGGTAGCGCACATCTGCAGGGCTGTCTCATCCGGAGGATCCCAGCTTTGTCAACTCACGTCGCGGATGCTGATGTTGATGCGGCGGCGCTGCATGTGGCGGGCAAAGGGGGCAAATGCTGCGTCGCCGCCGCCGTCTTCGTGCTTGCCGCAGGCGGTGCTGTCTGCTCCTGTGGTGCTGCAAGCGCTGCAGCACCGCAGCGCTTCTGCCAGAGGCTGTTCTGTGAGAATGCATGGCACGCCGTGGTGACAGCGCCGCGCCGGCCCGCCGAGCGCCATGGTATCCGGTAGTCCTGCTGCAGGGGGCTGCCGTGAAGGCCTCAGTTCATGGGTAGGTGTTTGAAGCAGCAGGCCACAAGTTTGTCCGCAATTGGACTATGCTGCCACACAGGGCCCCCCCCCCCCCCCCCCTCCCCCGCAGATGTACAGCAACTGCCGCGTCGGGAGGCCGCAGGGCGCCGTCCCAGGGGCAGATGCCACCTATCCAGCACTTTCTCCCCCCGAGTGCCTTGCCGTTGACGTGCTGCAGCTGCTTCTGATGCACTCGCCAGCACGTGTGCAGGGAAGCAGAGCACACGTGCAGCGCTGAACGGGGCCAAGGCGCCCGAACAGTCAAGGATGGGGCGCGGCGGCGCTATCGCCGCTCTGTTGATGGTGCTGGTGAGGCACAGGGCGACTTGCAGGCGGAAGCGCAGGGCCGGGAGGCTGGCAGCCGCGCTACCCGCCGGTGCCGACCTGCTCACGTGCCCTCTGCCCGCAGGCGCTGGCAATCCCCGTCCGGACCGCTATAGAGCCTTTAGACGCCGTCGAGCCGCACCGCAGGCAAGGCCGCAGGGACCCGGTATGCCCGCTCCCCCGCGGCCTCTCCGAGCGCCCTCGCGGCTTGGTGGGCGGCATACATGCATGATGCCGGGCAGCAAGGCGGCGCAGCGTCGGCGACAGCTGATGCCTGTCCCCGCGCCCTTGCCGCAGGCTCGCCGCCGCAGGCGACAATGCCGCCTGCCCGCGCACGGCGATGTACATCATCTCCTCCCTGCCCAACGTCAGGAGCGCAGCCACCTGGCAGCTCGTCAAGGTAGCGTACATTGCCACCGTGAAGGGCCTCGCCCCGGCAGGTGCGCCAGTCCGCGCCGCCAGCCTCGCGCTGCGCGTGCAGGCAGTGTGCCCCCTGCTGAACCGTCTTCACAGGCGGGCGGGGCGGATATGCTGCGGGCTGCGTTGCATAGAAGGCACAGCCCCGAGCCAGCGCGCATGCATGCTCGTTCTTGCCTCCACACACTCCAGCACTGCCAGCCTCCGCGGGAGGAGCCGCCCGCTCCGCCCCAGCACCGCTGGCACAACCGCACCCTCCTGCCTGCGCAGGCGCGATCTCCGAAGTGATCCCCTGGTCCACTGAGCCCAAGAACGGCGGGCTGGCGGTGCACACCATCGTGCTGTTCAGCGGCAGCTGCGAGGCCGGCAAGGCGGCAGCGCGCGCGCTCCATGTCAAGCTGCTGGGCGACGTGCGCCCGCTGTTCTACGTGCCCGCCCGGGCGGCCCGGGGCCCCACGCGCCAAGTCGCTGTTCGGCGACGTCTACATGGTCACCGTTTCGCACCCCTACCTGTTGAGGCGCTGCTGCTGGGGAGTGCACCTCAAGCGTGCCAGGCGGGAGTGGACACAGCGCCTGTGGGCACCTGCCAAGGCATGGGCGGCTAGTCTGCACGAGGCACGAGTGCCAAGCACTGCTCCCCTCTCACGCAGGCCGATGGGTCCGGCAAGGAGCTGTCTGCCCCCGCCGCCCCTGCCGGCACCAACCTGGCCGCTCAGTTCTCCATCACCTGGGAGGACATTCCTCCCTCCTATGCCTACCATAAAGTAACCTACACCAGCATCCTGCCTGGTCTAGCCCCGACCAGCCTGGCCCAGGGGCTGCCATCCACAGGCCGTGTGTAGCAGGGAAGCAGGCCCACAGCCATGGGGTGCACAGGCATGCCCCCTGCCCTGCTGGATGTCCAGCCCACAAGAGGTGGCTGGAGGTGCCCTGCCCACCCAGGCAGGTGGGGGGTGACAGGGGGTCCCACACACACTAGCCTGCCCCGCCCAAACGAGCGAGCACGTACAGATAAAAACGGGAAACTGTCTCAGAGAGAGAGAGAGAGAGAGAGAGAGA
>VFQQ010005092.1_pt1 | contig 11111 bp, 12 predicted proteins | sample 3512341 | NCBI WGS metagenome assembly VFQQ01 (sample SAMN10412373, study PRJNA504923) | tailings metagenome | isolation source: Relicate 2 Philex TSF1 revegetated site | place: Philippines: Tuba, Benguet | collected 2017-08-29
AGCGCAGGAGTCGCGACGCCGCCGCCGGACGGCCAAGTCTTTCGGATGGCGCGGCATGAGAGGACGGAGATCTGCTCCGGCTGCGCGCCCGCTTCAGTGCTCGTGGGGTCGTCCAAGCGCAGATTCTCCCGTCCACCGGATGAGATGGCGCTGCGCGGCGCGAAGCGCCGCGTCAGAAAGCAGCCCGATCAAGCCCATAATCGTCATGGTGAAGAACACGAGGCCAGGATTGAAGGTGTTGCGGGCCAGCATGATCACCTGGCCGAGGCCATAATCCACGCCGGTTGCCTCCGCGAAAAGCACCACCATCCATGCCGCGAAGAAGTTGAGGCGCAGCACGACAAAAAGCCCGGGCAGGATCGAGGGCAGGATGACGCGGAGCAGAACCTGTGCCCGCGTCGCGCCAAGCATCATTGCTGTCTCGATGCGTGCGCGTTCCACGGCATCGATTAGGCTAATCGTGGCAAGCGTCATGATGAAGAACATTGTGATGAACACCATGAACACAGCCGAACCGTCGCCTACGCCCAGGGTGAAGATGGCGACGGGCAACCAAGCGACCGGTGAGACGGACGCCAACAGCTTGATCGTTGGCAAGGTCAGGCGCCCGATGAACTGCCAGTATCGCATTGCCATGCCTACGGCGAGCGACGCTGCTGCGGCGAGGATCACGCCCGCAAGCACGCGGCCGACTGTGCCGCCGACAGCCGTCACCACCGCGCCCGCCGGGCCCATTCCGCCAGCGGGGTCTGAGCCGATCCGCCACCGGGCCGCAGTATCGAACTGTCGCGCATGTGTTGCGGCGTCGCCGAGGAAGACATGCGGCGGCGGCAGCAGGCGCGGATCGGCCAAGCCGATGAACCACGCGAACTCCCATGCTCCCGCAAAGAGGCCGATGGACAGCAGCGCCCATGCAACGCTCTGCACAATGCGCGCCCGACTGCCCGGCGCACGAACCAACAGGCGGTGGTCGCCGGCTGCGTTCATTCGGATGGATACCTTACTCCCGGCTGGCGCTGCCGCCGAGAGGCCGAACCTGTCGTCGGGAAGTGGATAGTGCAGGAACGACGCATAAGCATTCTTAGCGCACAGGAGACGGAGTTGTCATGCGTCTAAACCGCTGAGCGATTCGCGTTGCGCGAGGGCGGCACGGCGCCGTCCAGTTCGATTCAGCCGGAGGCCCCTCCGCACTATGAATGAGACCGCGCACCTTACACGGCCCGACCCGCTGCCGTTCTTCATCGCGGCGCCGGACGAAACCGACATCGTCTTTATCGCCGTGGGCGTGATTCTGGCGGTTACAATCGTTGTGCTGGGCACGCTGTCCCTAACTTTCCGTGGCTGGCCGGATCGGCTGGCCCACGGGGCGAACAAGTCGCAGATCCAGCTTGTCGCCATTCTCGGACTTCTTTCGCTGATCACCTTCAACAACTACCTCTGGCTCGCGGCACTTGTGCTGGCTGTGGTTCGCGTTCCCGACATCGTGACGCCCTTGCGTGACATAGCGGCAAGTGTTCGCGCGCGCCGCGAGTCGGAGGAGTAAGCGATGCCGGAACTGCTGCTGAGCGCGATGGTCACTCTGTTGCCGGATTACCTCTTCCGTCGCTATGTGCAAGGAAAGCGGATCGGCCACGAAATCACGATCTACAGCGTCTGGTACGAACTCCGCTGGGGCATCGTCAGCTGCGCGGCACTCGCGATTACGCTCGCGACGGTCATCTTCTATTTCCACCCCGGGATGAACAACGTGGTCGCTGCGTTTCGCACGGTGACGATCATCTCTGACCGGGCGGGTCGCGTGGCCGAGGTGCACGTCGCAAATAATCAGCGGGTCGCGGCGGGCGCGCCGATCTTCCGTCTCGATACCGATCGGCAGGAGGCGGCGGCGGCGACCGCACGACTGCGCATCGCCGAGATCGACGCAGCGCTCGCCGAGGCAGAGGCGGAGGTTGACGTTGCGCTCGGCGACATCGCCAGCGTCGAGGCCACGTTGCGCGAGGCGCGCGACGATCTCGCGCGGCGCGAGGAGGTTTTCGCTCGCAATCCCGCGAACGTCAGCGCGCAGGAGATTGAACGCCTACGCGCAACGGTCGACAACCGCGAAGGCGCGCTGGAGGCGGCGCGCGCACGGCGCTCGGTGATCGAAACGCGGATCGCGCGCCGCTTACCCGCCGAACGGGCGCGCGCCGAGGCGGAGCTCGCGCAGGCCGAGGTTGAGATCGCACAGTCGACCGTGTTCGCCGGCACGGACGGCACGGTCACACAGTTCGCTCTGCGTGTCGGCGACATCGTGAATCCAGTCCTTCGGCCGGCGGGCATCCTCATTCCCGAGGACTCCGGTCGCGTGGGTTTCGTTGCCTCCTTTCCCCAAATCGCCAGCCAGGTCGTGCAGGTCGGCATGGTTACAGAGATCACCTGTCCCGCCCTGCCGCTCACGGTCGTTCCAATGCGGATCGTGGAGAAGCAGGAGGCCATCGCCACAGGCCAGATCCGGCCCACAGATTTTCTCGCCGATCTCGACGACCGAACACGGCCGGGAAGCATACTGGTATTCCTCGAGCCGGTGTTCCCGGACAAGACGGGCGAGGAAGTCCCGCGTGGCTCCACCTGCATCGGCGTGTCCTACAGCAATCACGAAAACGAAATAGAAGACGGAAAGTTCGAAGGCTTTGAAGCGTTCCTGATGTCGACGGTGGACACCATGGGCGTCGCGAATGCCATCGTGATCCGCGCTCAGGCGCTGCTGCTGCCGATCCGCAGCATCGTCTTCCAACCCTGAGTTCGGCTCCCGTCAGCCGGTGGACCTCAGTTCCAGACTTTCCCACAGGGGGCGATTGGCCGCGATACTCCGCTCCAGCAGCGACCAGTCCATAAGGTCGCGTCGCGGTGAACGTGGCAAATACCCCATTGCGACGAGGCTTTCACTGCGCGCCATTATGAACTCGGCTTGGTCCCGCTGGTCAACTTGCACACGCTGCCTGGCCGAGGCGATGTGGAGGTTGTCGAGCGAGGTCTTGTAGTAGCGGCCGACCAGCTTACCGAGCACGGTCTCGCGCTCGCTCTCGTGGGCGCGTTGGGCGCGCATCAGCGCGGCGATCATCGCCATGACCGCATCAGGCCTGCGCTCAATAATGTCGATCTGTGCCGTCAAGACGCAGTCGCAATAGCCTGGTCCATAGATGTCCCGCCCGTCCGAAAGGAGATGCGAACCGGGCACGTCGTTCAGTAGGGCGGTTACGTACGGCTCTACAGTGCTGATCCAGTCCAGCGCGCCGGCCTTGAAGGCCTCTACTGCCTCCGGCGTCGAGCCCATGTAGCGTAACCGCACATCTTGGGGGCTGAGCCCTTTCGCGCGCATCCAGTCAAACACCAGCACCTCCAAGCTGTCCATTTGGAAAGTGCCGAGAGTGGCGCCTCGCAGCCGCTCCGGGGTGTCGAAGCCGGGTCGGGCGACGAGCCCGCAGCCCTCGACCCCGCCGCCTGCGACAATGCGGATCGGCGCGCCGCGCTCGTGAAGCGCGATCGCGCTGGTGTAGGGAGTGATACTGATGTCGACGACACCGGCCCCAACCATGGTGATGTGGTCGGCGAAAGTTGCGGTGGGGATCAGTTCTAGGGTTACGCCCTCCGCCGCCGCAAGCTGATCGGCATGAGCAAGAAACAGCCCCAGACTGCAGATGCCCGAACCGTAGGGCGCGCGAACCACGTTAGCTGCCTGCGCCGTCGCTCGGCCGGCCGGAAACCAAGGTAGTCCTATCGCCACCACGCCGCCTGCAGCATATCGAAGCGCTTTACGGCGCGACAACGGGCTTGCCAATGAGCTCAAGGCGGGCAGAGCGACACAGCGTTGGCACATGTCGGAATTCTCCAGTTGAGCGCAGAAAGGAACGTAACATCGCAATTTTAGCTCGTGTAGGGCCAACGGCCCGCTGACGGGCTCCCGTTCATCGAATCGCGGCATCGCAGTCGTCGATCGGGCGTCCCCGCGCGCCGGTCCTTAATGCGGGGGAACTGTCGGTGAACGGCGCGGTCCAGAACCGGCGGCGGGATTCGGACGGCGAACACCCGTAGCGCGCCGCATAAGCCGCCGAGAAACGACCGAGATGCCAGAATCCAAAGCTCATTGCGATGTCGGTGATCGAGCGCCGATCGCCCTCCGCGATTATGGCGCCGTGGACGGCCCGCAACCGACGCTCGCGCTCGTACGCGCGCGGGCTGACTCCTAGCGTCTCCGAGAATGCCCGCTGCAGCGCGCGCTCATCGATGTCCAGCTTCGCGCATACGGAGGCGACCGAGACAGGCTCCTCCGCATGGATGCCGAACAGGTCGAGCGCGCTTTCCACGAGTCGCCGGCGGTTGTGCGGCGTGATTGGACGCCGATCGATCTGCGCCTCGGCGAAAAGCTCCGACAACGCAGCGCCAGTCTCCTGAACTGCAACGGCCATGGCCGCACTATTATCCTGCCCACGAGCTGCGGACAGAACAGCGAAGGCGGTTGTCAGCCGAATACGCTCCTGCAGCCTGCGCTCGGCGGCTGCAGGAACGCGAGGACGATGCACGCCCGGCGAGAGCAACTTAAGCGCGTCGACACTGCAGCGGCCGCCTCGCAGCGCCTCAAGCGCCTGTCCGCGTACGCCGATACGCAGATAGCGGTGTTTACCTGGTTGTCTGGCGCGGATCGTTGTTCCTGGGCCGAGCACCATTAAAGCCGGCGCGTCGTGGCGGACGTCGCCCACGTCAACCCCGTCACCCCAAAGGAAGGCTGCCACAAGCGCGTCATCCGCAACGGCGCCCAGCATCTCGGTGCCGCCTTGGTCCGAGACCTCCATCACGCGCATGTGCGCGCTGTCTACGCTGGTCATTCGGGAGCGGTGCGATCCAGCACTCATAGCGCGAAACTCCGCCGAGAAATCGCTGTCCTGCTCCTCCCCCCGTGAGCGAAGTGAAATGTAGCCGCGAGAAAACCAGTGATGCGACTTGTCCGTCAAGCGCGTCCCCAAAAATGGAATTCAGCAATGCGACGAGAATATTTTGTCGCAGATAAGTCGACTAGCGAATTTTCGCATCAGCCGGCGCCGAGTGTCAATCTGCGAGTGCGCCGGATCCCTCACCTCGGACTTGTCGGGAAGCGGATAGCCTTGCTCACGGCGAACCGCACAGTTTGACCACGGAGCGCGATGAGCGCTGCCAAGATTGCGCCAGACAAGGAGCGTTTGGTGGGGTCGTGCTTCTTTGGCTGCGCGGCGACGAGACCGCTTCGTGCTGCTTGAGGAAACGTGCCTAAGGTTTTGCAGAATGTTGCCGCGCAACACACAATCTTTGAAAGAGGGCAAGCAACAATGAGAGATCTGTGTTCAAGGAGCAGCCGGCGCGCTGGGCTCCACCCCGGCCGGGACAGGCTTCGCCGGCATCACCCCGACTTCAATAAGCTTGAGACGCAGGGCTGGAAAGCGATCGACAAGGAAGGCCGACTTTCTTCAGAGGGCTGGGATCGAGAGATGAAATGGGCTCTGGAGATGGGGCTCCCCGGCGCTGACTGCCTCGAGGACCGCTCGATCCCAACCTTTTCGCGGGGCGAGAAGCCGCACTTCGCCGGCATCAACACCTTCCTGAAGGCTCCCTACTGTGAAAACATCCGCGACGTCGGCAAGTATGACGCCGCGATTATGGGCGTGCCGTTCGACGGAGGGGCAACCTACCGCCCCGGCTCCCGCTTCGGTCCGCAGGGTGTGCGGCGCATCTCGGGGCTATATACTCCTTACAACTACGAGACCGGCGTCGACCTGCGCGAGCAGATGACGCTCTGCGACGCCGGCGACGTGTTCGCCATCCCGGGCAACCTTGAAAAGAGCTTCGACCAGATCACCAAAGGCGTAAGCCACGTCTTTTCTTCGGGCGCGCTGCCCATCATCATCGGCGGTGATCACTCCATTGGATTTCCCTGCGTGCGCGGCATCGCCGAATGCACCTCGAAGAAGATCGGCATCATCCACTTCGACCGGCACATCGACATGCAGGCGAAGGACATGGACGAGCGGATGCACAACACGCCATGGTACTGGGCAACCAACCTGCCCAACGTCTCGGCCCGCAATCTGGTGCAGCTCGGCATCGGCGGCTGGCAAGTGCCTCGCAAGGCGACTGAAGAGGTCCGTAAGCGCGAGTCCAACGTCCTGACCATTGACGACATCGAGAAGCTCGGCCCCGAAAAAACCGCCGAGATCGCGCTGGACCTGGCATGGGACGGGACCGACGCGGTCTACTTATCTTTCGACATCGACTGCGTCGACTGCGGCTTCGTCCCTGGCACTGGCTGGCCTGAACCTGGTGGCTTCTTGCCCCGCGAGGCGCTGCGCATCCTTGGTCTCGTAGCGGCTCAGGGCATCTGTGGACTCGAAGTGGTCGAAATCGCGCCGTGCTACGACACATCCGACATCACAGCCCTGCTCGGTACGCGTGTGATTGTGGACGTGCTGGGTTCTGTTGTTGCGCATGGCAAGATGGGGGCGCACCGGTCGATGATCGACAAGCCAGTCAAATTTTGAAGGGGGGTGCGCCATGCATGACCATGTCTTTCATCATCACCACGGCGACCATCACCACTTCCATGACGAGGGCGTCAGACTGGGCCACAACCGGCCCAATGCCGTCCAGTGGCAGATTGCGCACGAGGCGGAGGGCGAGCAGCCCGAAGCCCTAAACCCAACTGAACGCGATCTCGACTTGGTCGAGGCCGCCTTCGTCGAAGGTTTTGAGCAGTGCTCCGATCCGACCAGTTTCCTGCGTATGGCACGCATCCCCTTCGTCGGCGTTGACGGTGCAGGACGTCGGCTGCATCTCCTGCGCGTGGAGACTGAACTCGCCGCCGACATCGGGTCGGTCTCACCGCTGATCGGCGGCGGCGCCGTGCGCTATGATCCACTGCCCGCGCGCTTGGTGTCGCGCCGGCGCAAGCTCGTATTCGTGTTTCACGACGGTGCCCAGATCGAGCGGCTGGACCTCGCTGCGGTCCGCGCGTTGCTCGATGAGAGCGGCAGTTCGAGGCTACCGCTCGCCCAAAAAACCTGAAGCATTCAAAAAAGGAAAAATCTGATGCGCATCCTCGCGGCTCTCACTGCCACGTTCGTCCCCGCCTTCGCTTTCGCTCACACTGGCCACGGAGAGGGATCTGGTCTCGCCAGCGGACTGCTCCATCCGCTTACCGGGATCGACCATCTGCTTGCGATTGGCGCCGCCGGCCTGCTGGCAGGGTTGATGGGCGGGCGCGCCCCGTGGTTGCTGCCGCTGGCCTTCCTTGCCGCAATGCTCGCAGGCGCGGGTCTCGCCGCCGCCGGAGTCGAGTTGCCGCTCGTCGAGACGCTGATCCTGCTCTCTGTCGTGTGCCTTGGGGCGTTGGCCGCTTGTGGCATCACCCTGCCGGTAGCCGCAGGTCTGGCGGCGGCGGGCTTCTTCGCGCTGTTCCATGGGGCCGCGCACGGTGCCGAGGCGCCGCTCTCCGGCTCGCTCCCCGGATATATGCTCGGCTTCACAGTATCGACCGGTCTGCTCTTGGCGTTCGGCGCGATAGTCGGTCGCGCGTCCCCCAATGTCGCGGCGCGGTTCGCCGGCGCGGCAGTGGCGGTTTGCGGCGTCGTGCTAGCCCTACCGGTCTGAGGTCCAAGTAAACCCGGCGCCCTACTCGATTCCGCGCCGAAATTGCCGCCTCGGTGCTGATCGTGGCGGTGATCACCGTGAATTGCGATCATGAGTTCAGCGTCAGCGCCTGACATGGCCTCCTACGAGCGCCTGTTCGCCTCACAGGCGCTCGCCCTCGTCGCAACCGGCGTTGCCACAGTGGCGCTGTCTTTGCTTGCATATGAGCTTGCTGGTGAGGATGCGGGCGCAGTCCTCGGCACGGCGCTCGCGGTCAAGATGCTGGTCAACGTCACGATAGGTCCGCTCGCTACAAGTCTCGTCGTCGGCCTGCCGCGTGGGTCAGTCCTCGCCGCCATGAGCCTGACTCGGGTTGCCACGCTGCTCGCCTTACCATTTGTCAGCGCCGCATGGCACGTCTGGCTGTTGATCGGCACGTTCCAGGTCGGTGCCGCCGTCGCTGCGGCTGTCTACATCGCGACGGTCGACGAAATGCTGCCCGACGACGACGACTTTGCACGCGCTATCGCAAAGTCGCGTATCGCCTACGAGGCGGAGACCCTGCTGAGTCCGCTGCTGGCGGCGGTGCTGCTGGCGGTCATCGCTCCGCACGACACCTTCGTAGCCTGCGCCGCACTCCTAGGGCTGGCCATGCTCGCGATGCGTGGTGTCAGGTTTCCGTCGCGACACCAAGCGACCGGCGACCCGACACTCCGCTTCGGCCGCAGCCTGCGGCTGCTGTTGGCCGACCGAGCGCTACGCGCCGCGCTGGTTCTCAGCGCCGCCGGGATCACTGTCTCGGCCATGATCGTCGTCAACACCGTCGCCCTTGTCCGCGGCATCCTTGAACTTGACGGCGTATTCGTCGGGTTGGCCCTCGCGGCGTATGGCGGGGGTGGTATGGCGGCCGCGCTGGCCATCCCGACCTTGATGCAGCGCATGACCGAGATTGAGTTGATGAAGCGTTCAGGCATGGTGGTGGTGGTCCTGTTGCTGCTGGGCCCTCTCGCGGCGAGCTTCCCGGCCTTGGTCGCGCTCTGGGCAGCGATCGGCATAGCGTCCACCCTCACCCAGCTTCCCGTCAAGCTGATGGTGGGCCGCTTGCGGCCTGAGGGAGGCAGGCAGACTGTGCACGCTGCGCACTACGCGCTCGACCATGCCATCCTGATGGTCGCGTATCCGGCAGCTGGCTGGGTCGGCGCCATCGCCGGCCTCGAGTATTCTTTCTTCGGACTTGCCGCCCTCGCCTGCCTACTGGTTTTGACAGCAGCACTTACCTCGAAAGACCCTACCTCCGCCAGACGCGCTCGATAGGGCTGCAGACCGTGAACCGCTTTCTGAACAAAGCCAGAAGCGTTTGGACTCGGGCGACTTCCCCGTTGTCACCTCCTCACTAACCCGAAGCATCTTCGTGGCCCCCCGTTGACCACGGGACGAGATCCGCCATGTCTGCCTCCGACCCGGGACGCCCCGCGAACGCAGGGCGCCGATCGTGCATTCAGCGCCCGAGCGCCTCGACCACCAGTTCGGCCGCGGCCGCGCCGGAGTACTGCTGCTGACCGGTGATGAGATTCCCGTCGCGCACGGCGAACGGCTTGAACATGCCTGCGACGACGAAGTTCGTCTCGGGGATCCTCTTCGCCTCCTCCTCGATCCAGAAGGGCTGGATCTTCATGCCGACGAAGGCATCGGCGTAGGCCTCCTCGCTGTTGGCGAACCCGGTCCAGGTCCTGCCCTTCACGAGGAGATCTCCGTTCGACAGTCGAGTCTTCAGGAGCACGCAGGTGCCGTGGCAGACGACGGCGACGATCTTTCCGGACTCGAAGGCGCGGGCGACGAAGGCGTGAAGCGCCGTGTCGTCGATCATCGTCACCATCGGCGACTGGCCCCCGGCGAGGAAGATCGCGTCGTAGCCGTCGAGATCGACCTGCGTGATGGACCGCGTGCCCTTGAGCATCGCCGCATGGGTCGGGGACTTCTTGAAGCCGAGCGAGATGAGGTCATGGGCCGAGTAGCCCGACACGTCCTCCGGGTCGGAATAGCCGTCGGTCGCGAGGTCGCCGCCGTTGGGGCTGACGATGTCGACCTCGTATCCCGCCTCGGTGAAGACCCAGTAGGGATGGGTGAGTTCCGCCCACCAGAAGCCGATGGGCCAGCCCGTGGTGGGCGAGGTGCCGGGGTTCGCGGCGATCAGGAGCACGCGTTTCTTCGAATGAACGTCGATGGATGCGGTCATGGGGCTCTCCGTTTCAGAGGGTTCGGGTGGAGGGGTAGATGAACCGGGCGATCCGTGGGGTGAGCCATGGCATGACGACATAGGTCATCAGTCCCACCTGGATCGCGACGGTCAGCAGGAGGCGCAGCGCGAGCGGCCAGCCCGCCATCAGCGGCCCGAGCGCGAGGTTCAGCGCGAGGACGAGGCCGAAGACGACCGCGACCAGGACGAGCGCCATGCGATGCGGCGAGGGTTGTGGCACCCGACTGCCGGGCGGTGGGTCGAACCAGAACTCGAGCCCTGTCATCCGGTCCCAGGCGGCGTCGGCGGCGAAGAGCTCTGCGCCTTCTGCCAGCATGCGGGCGCGGAAGTCGGACCGCTCGAAGGCTTCGAGATGGGCGAGACTGTCGAAGCGGAAGACGCTGCGGTAGGCGCGGTCCGGGCCGGGGCGGTGGAAGTCGGCCCCGAGATAGCCGGGGAAGTCGCGCGCCGCCCCCGCGGTCAGGCGAGACAGCCAGGCCTCGTAATCCGCCTCGCGTCCGGCGCGGACCTTGCGGCGGACAACGACCGTGACAGGATCGCTCATGTCGCCACCGCCGGCAGGTCGTACCAGTCGGGCTTCGACTGTTCCCAGAGGTTCCGGATGATCCGCTGTCCGGTCGGTCCGTCGATGAGGCCGGTCGAGAAGAGCCAGCGCCCCGCCTGCGTCACCTCCTTCAGCACTCGCGCCCCGCAGGTGCCGCAGAAGGCGCGGCGCGAGGTCTCCGAGCTCTGGTACCAGACGAGCGAGTCCTCGCCCCGCAACGCGATTTCGGCGACAGGCGCGGCGAGGAAGGCGTTGAAGTTGCCGTGCATCTTCTGGCAGTCGCTGCAGTGGCAGGCGAGGACACCGGCCGACGCCGCGGGAAGCGTGAGCTGGACCGTGCCGCAGTGGCAGGACGCGTGAAGGGTCTCGGACATCGGATAGGGCTCCTTTCAGGAAACGGCGGCGAAGGCCCAGTCGCGCCCCTTCCCGCGCGCCAGTGCTTGGTTGATCCAGACGAGCGCGAAGGGCTCGAGCAGGCGGGATTTCGTGATGTCGCCTGCGTCGAGCGGGTCGAACCCGAGGTCGCGCAACAGACTCGAAACCGCGATCTTGGCCGCCGCGTCGTTCCCGGCGATGAACATGACAGGCCGGTGCGGGAGGTGGGCGTTGCGCGCCATGATCTCGGCACCTACCTGATTTAGCGTCTTGACGACCCGGGCCGCGGGCAGAAGCCCCTGA
>VFQQ010005093.1_pt1 | contig 11109 bp, 10 predicted proteins | sample 3512341 | NCBI WGS metagenome assembly VFQQ01 (sample SAMN10412373, study PRJNA504923) | tailings metagenome | isolation source: Relicate 2 Philex TSF1 revegetated site | place: Philippines: Tuba, Benguet | collected 2017-08-29
AAGCGCTCGCGCGCGCACAATCCGGCGATGCGCTGTGGGATGCGACGCAGACCTCACTGCTGCGGCATGGCGAATTGCACAACAATGTGCGCATGACCTGGGGCAAGGCCATTCCGCTCTGGTCGGACAACGCCGAGCAGGCGCTCGATCGCCTCATCGATCTCAATCACCGCTATGCGCTGGATGGTCGGGATCCCGCATCGTACGGGGGCCTGCTCTGGTGCCTGGGCCAGTTCGATCGGCCGTTCACGCCGCCGGTGCGCATCCTCGGCACGGTGCGTCCACGGCCCACGTCAGAACATCTCAAGCGACTCGACCTGACACGCTATCAGCGGCATGTGACCCGGCCGCGCAGCGAGCGTGTGCCGCGGGTGCTGGTCGTTGGCGCGGGACTCGCCGGATTGGCCTGCGCGCGCACGCTGCACGATCACGGTCTGCCTGTTGCGCTCCTCGACAAGAGTCGTGGCGTGGGTGGTCGCACAAGCACGCGCCGCGAGGGGCATTGGAGGTTTGATCATGGTGCGCCAGAAATCGCGCTACAGAACGAACGACTGGCGCGTTACGTGGAGTCCTGGGTGCACGATGCGGTGCTGTCGTCTCTTGGTGACCAATGGGTTGGTCGGGACGGCATGAGTGCGCTCGCGCGTCATCTGGCGCGCGGGCTGACCGTGCACACCGGCGTGCAAGTCGCGTCGCTCGAGCGGTCTCGCCTGCAATGGATGGTTCGCGATACGAAGGACGCATCGCATGAGGCTGATGTATTGGTTCTGGCCGTTCCAGCGCCGCAGGCCCGCACGCTGTTGCACACCGTGCCATCATCAGGTGGTGGGGTGGAGCTGCTGCAGCAGGGCGTGCGTGCGGTGCAGATGAGTCCCTGCTGGAGTGGCATGATCGTCTTTGACGGTCCGCCGCCGGTGCGCATCGCCGATGCGCTGCACAACGGGGCGTTGCCTGAGGGCGAGACTGCGCTGATCAGCCGTGGTTGGCGTCAGAGCGTCCGACCGGGGCGCTCATCCGACGAAGCCTGGGTGGTACAGGCTTCCGCCGAGTGGAGCCGCGAGCATCTGGAGGCCGAGGCATCCACGGTGGCGACGCAGATGAGCGAGGCGCTGCGTGACCGGCTGCAGATTGCGGGCAATGTGGTGCACGCGGTGGCCCACCGTTGGCGCTACGCGCGTGTTGAACGCGGTGTGTCGTCGAGTTGTCTGTTCTCGTCGGAGGATGCCATCGGATTGGCGGGCGACTTTGCGTGGGGGCCGACGAACGCAGCACGCGACGCGGAAGCGGCGTGGCTGAGCGGTGTGGCGCTGGCGGGACGAGTGTTGGGCATGTGAGTGCGGTGTCCGAGCAGCGTGCAGCGCCGAATTCGGCCCCGGCTATCAGCGTGGCGGCGGCCACACCACCGGAACCCGGAACTGTTCCTGCATACGGCGCACGTATTCGGCCATGGGCGGCAGTCCCACAGCGGCGCGGCGTGCGTCCAGCCCAACGGTGTCTCCCACCGGCTCGGGCAGCATTCGGCCGCCAACCATGGTGAATTGTGTGGCGTAGCGCTGTGGTGTACCGCGCCGAACAAGCACGCGGTCTGAGAGCATGGCCACGTCATCCGGTGGCAGCGTGCCCGATGATGCGAGCTGCTCGAGCACAGGCAGCATATCGGCCTGCCACGCCGTGTCGGGGCTGTGCTGGAGAATGAGCCAGGCCGCCCGCGCTGCAGAATCCGACGCCTGCGCCGGCGTGGGCCATCCGAACCGCACCACCCGGTCCTTCAGCCATCGGCTGCGCGCACTGTCGGCGCGCAGGGCGGCAAAGAGCGTGGCAGTGTCCTGGTTGGCGACGGCCTGCGGCAACGCGTCGCGCCCCGTTTGATCCTCCTCGCCAAAGCGCAGGAGCGAATCGGTCAGGGCGATCGGCCAGGGACTGGAGGCGCCAGTTGCCGTACGCGCCGTGTCCACCGCCGGTGTACGTCGCGCCGCATCCGAGTTGCAGGCGCTGCAGCAGAGCGCGACGCATACAGCCAGCAGCCTGCGTGGGGATGCGGTCATCGACGAAGACCGCACGGGAGACATGACGCTCGCCCTCTGGGTGATCCGAGATACGATCATTCAGCGTCCGCTGCAGTCCGCTTCAAGTGTACCGGCGGGGCGGATGACGTCGACGTCGCGGACCAGCAAGGCCGGATAGCCGGGACCACGCGGCCCCACTTCCCCGCCGCGGGTTAGCACGGCGCGCCAGACCACGAAGAGTGACCGATCATCGCTCAACTGACCGCTGCGCTTGGCGTCCTCAATCTTCGGGACAGCATTACCGGTCACGGTAACCCACCACGTGGAATCCGACTGGCTCGCCGTGCACGGGCGAAACCAGCTGCCGGATGGGCCAAAGGTGTAATGTCCACGGAAGATCTCCGGTGACTGACGGTTCATCTGTTCAAGACTGCTCCCGCGAAACGAGACGCAGGCGCTGAGCGCCAGTACGGCCACGGAGGCGGAAGTCAGGAGCCTGAGCGCAGGTGCCATGATTGGAACGGAATGGACGGTGACACGGGACCGATTGCCATAGTATGGCGTTTCATGCACGTTCTGACCACGGTTTTTCTCCTGGAGTAGTCGCATGCGCCATTCTTCGGCGCTCCTCGTGGCACTGGCCATTCTGCTCGCATCGCTGTCCGCACGCCCGATTGCAGCGCAGGTGGCCGAGCTGCAACCTGGCACGCGTGTCCGCGTGCGCGGGAGCGATGTCGCGGGTCGACTGCAGGGCGTCGTGCTCTCCCGAAGCGGCGACTCACTGACCGTATCGCGGCCCAACGGCCCGCCCATCCCTCTCGTACTCAGTGCCATGTCCCGCGTGGAGGTTTCGCGCGGCAAGAGCCGCGGCCGTGGCGCGTGGCGCGGCCTGCTGTGGGGCGTCGGCATTGGCGCCGTGCTTGGCCTCGTGCCCACGGACGACCCGGAGTGCGATCGCGATCCCGATGCGTTTGGCTGTGGATCGCGCGCCGAGTCCATGGCTCTGGCGGCCATTGGCGGCAGCGTCATCGGCGTTCCGATTGGTGCCATCATCGGTGTGGAGCGCTGGGAGACGTTGGCAATACCCGCGCGGGTGAGCCTGCGCAGCTCCGACGGTCGACGCAGTCTGCAACTCGGAATCGCCTGGTAGCAGAAGCGCGGGGGCCTGCGCCATACTGCAGACATGGCATTCTTTCCCAACGGTTGGCAGCACTATCTCATCGGCGGCTTGCTCATCGGCAGCGGCGTGTCGCTGCTCTTTGCGCTGACCGGACTCATCGGCGGTATGAGCAGCGTGTATTCGTCCACGTGGTCGTGGGTGCTGCGTACGCCGTTCTTCCAGCAGCCGCGCCTCGTGAACAGCCGGCAGTGGCGTCTGGCGTACGCCGCGGGCCTCATCATCGGCGCGGCACTGTGGTGGACCATGCTCGCCGATGGCACACGGGTGAAGGTGGACCTGTCGCCTCTGCGACTGCTCGCCGGCGGATTGCTCGTGGGCTACGGCGCGCGCCTCTCACGCGGCTGCACCTCAGGGCACGGCATCTGCGGACTGGCTTCGCTCAACCGGCCGTCGATGCTCGCCGTGTGCACCTTCATGCTCACCGCCATCGTGACGGCCAACGTGCTGGCGCGCCTGGGGGCCGCATGAGCACGCCGGCATTCACGGCCGGACAGGCCACCAGCACCTCGCGCGTTCCCGTGCGCGCGCGTGGCCAGCTGCTCGCTGCCACGGTGGCGGGCGTGCTGTTCGGGTTTGGCCTGTCACTCTCCACGATGATCAAGCCGCGTGTGGTACTGGACTTTCTCACGCTGCAGGACTTTGGTCTGATGCTCGTGCTGGGCGGCGCCGTGCTGGTCACCTTTGTGGCCTATCGTCTGTTGCCGCGCCTGCGCACGACGCCACTGCTCGGTGGTGTGTTCGGGCAGCACGAATCCTTCATGGATCGCCAGACCATCATCGGCGCGGCCATCTTCGGTATTGGCTGGGGCATCTGCGGCGTCTGTCCTGGTCCCGCCATTGCCGGCCTCGGCGCAGGCAGCTGGGAACTGCTGTACGCCGTTGCCGGCATCGCACTCGGCGCGTTGGTGCAGGGACTCACGACCAAGCGCTAGACAACGTTCGGCTTCAGCCGGCATCCGTGCTCTCTACAACCGATCGGCACTTGACGCTCCCCTGACGAACCGCATCGCACTCGGCGCCTCCCTTCGCCAAGTGCTCTGAGCACGGTTCATCAAGCGATGCGAACGCGACGACGCCGCATGCCGACCACGCCAAGACCAAGGCCTGCGGCCAGAAGAGCCAGCCCGCTTGGTTCAGAGACTTGCACCGGCGGCTCGGTCGTCCCACGAACGACATAGGCGATGTCCTGGATGCCGACGTCGTAGGGTCCTCGCCCAATTGCCACGCCCTCGTCGGTCGTTTGCGTGAATTGCAGTCGAATGACGTTGCCCCAGCCGTTGGTATCGAACATGCCAACGCCAGGCGTCGTGGCGCCCGCCAGCACAGTGGCCAGCGCGGTGGACTGCGTGTAGTCATCGCTGAACAGTTGGTAGCTCACAAAACGACTCGTGTTTGGGTACCCGCCAAAGAGCGCCTGCTGCAAGTAGAGGTCAAAGCTCGCGCTGGCTTCCAGCCGGATCTCCGCCACGTGGCCAGTCGTCGCGCTGTTCCCATACGCCATGTCCTGATTGGAGTACTGCCCGCTCCACCACCGCACGTCGACATTGGTGCCGGTTACCACCGACGTGTTGCCGAACCCACTGAGAATCTGGGATGAGTACAGCAGGGTGGGGCCCCCTCCAAAGGTCAGCGTCGGGACTTGACTCCCCACTTCGCCCGTAAAGGAAACCGTACCGGCTTGTGCGCCGAGTGACGTCGAAGCAGCCGCAAGAACGGCGGCGGAAACCAAGGCCGTGCGCAACCGACTGGTGGACCGCAGGTGGGAGGCGCGCAGGGGGCGAAGCGTTGCGAGTAGAGACATGGTGAAATCCCGGGAGGATGTGGCGAGTTCGGCGCCGCTGTGCGCAGAAACCCATCCTCACACGCGTATCCCGCCTGAAGATTCCCTCACACAATGATTTGACATTCCACAATCTAGAAAGTTTGGCGACCGTCCGAGCCTCGTGAGGGCATTCTCGCGCGCTTTGCGCGTATGGGTGATGATGATCTGGCTTTCATCCGGGAACCCGTATATTGGGCAGGTACGCGCGATTCCCTTCGCTCCGCCTGCATGCCCGGACCGATCACCGATCTGCTCGCAGCCGCACGCCACGGCGACCCCTCGGCACACGAGGCGCTGGCACGCGCCGTGTACGATGAGTTGCACCAGCTGGCGCGTGCTTATCTGCGCAGAGAGCGTGACGACCATACGCTCCAGCCAACGGCGCTGGTTCACGAGGCCTACCTTCGCCTCATGGGTCAGCAGGTGGGGACGTGGCAGAATCGCGCGCATTTCTTCGGCGTTGCCGCGCAGGTCATGCGCCGCCTTCTTGTTGATCACGCGCGTCGGCAACACGCACAGCGACGAACCCCGCAGGCCTTCGATGGCCAGTGGGATGAGAATCGGGCTGGATCCAGCGCCACGCAGGACATTCTCGACGTGCACGAGGCCCTTGAGCGTCTGGCAGTGCTCGATCCGCGGCAGGCACGACTGGTGGAGCTCCGATACTTCGTGGGCCTCACCATTGATGAGTCGGCCGAAGTGCTCGGCATTTCTCCCGCGACCGTGTCCAGGGAATGGACCTTGGCACGCGCGTGGCTCCACCGTGAACTCTCGCCGGAGTAGCGGCTGTTGATGCCGCACTCCGGTGCGCCGCATCCCACGGCGCCCAGCGTCCCGTCTGCCGCCGTTCGCAACTGGCAACGCGTACGGGAAACCTGGCTCTTGTTGGAGAACTTCCAGCAGAGCGAGCGTCTGGCTGCATTGGAGCGACTCGACGTGGATGCGGCAGTGCGAGGCGAAGTGCGCCGTCTGCTCATGGCGGCAGACACCGTGGGTACGCGCTTTGATGTGCCGGCCTTGGTTGCCCTGAGCACAGATGACCCGTGGCCGTTGCCCGACGCGTCACCTGTCCCTCGCGCAGGCACTTCGCTCATCGGTCATCGCATCGGTCCGTTCCGCGTGCTGCGTCGCATCGGAGAAGGCGGCATGGGAGCCGTGTACGAAGCGGTTCGTGATGACGCGGCCTACGACCAACGGGTGGCCATCAAGTCGCTCTGGCGCGAGGCGCACGGTGATGTCCTGCTCCAACGCTTTCAGACGGAACGTCAGCTTCTCGCGCGGCTTCGGCACCCACATATCGCGCAGCTGCTCGACGGCGGCACCACCGACACCGGCTTGCCGTGGCTCGCGCTCGAGTTCGTGGACGGCGAACCCATCGATCAGTATTGCGATCGCAAGCAGCTGCCCCTTGCCGCACGGCTCGACTTGTTTCGTGACGTGTGCGCGGCCGTCCAGTTCGCGCATCGTCTGCGCATCATCCATCGCGACCTCAAGCCATCCAACATTCTTGTCGATGCCGACGGCGTCGTGAAGTTGCTCGACTTCGGGATCGCCAAGCTGCTCGATCCGGGGGCGGGAGACAGTACGTTGACACGCGCCGGCCTCGCCCCCTTCACCCCGGCTTACGCGGCGCCGGAGCAGGTGACCGGTGCAGAGATTGCCGAGACTGCCGATGTCTATGCGCTGGGCATGGTACTCGTTCGTTTGTTGTCGGGTGGGGCAGCGCTCGACGTACAGGACGTATTCGGCGAGGCGCTCACCAGACGCATCACGATGGAGCCCGCGACGGCTCCAAGCGCGCTGGTGCGCCGCCTCGTGCCGGCCGACGGTCTCGCCATCGCCAGGGCACGCGGCTTTGCTTCCGCCGAACGCCTGGCGCAGGCGCTTGAGGGGGAACTCGATGCCATCGCGTTGATGGCACTGCGCAAGGAACCAGCGCGACGCTATCCGGGTGTTGATGCACTCTCTGAGGATGTGCGACGCCACTTGCGACGCGATCGGGTGCTCGCACGTCCCGACAGTCTGTTGTATCGGTTGACCGCCACGGCGCGTCGCCGCCCGGGCATGGCCAGCGGGCTCGCAGTGGCGGTCGCTGCCTGCGTTCTGGTGCTCATCACACAGGGGCAGCAATACGCGGCAGCGCGACGTGAGACGGAGCGCACAGAGCGTGTCGCGCGCTTCATGGCGGGGCTGGTGGCTGGCCCTGACCTGGCGGCCGGAGATCCGCTCCTCGCCGTCGGCCCTCGCGGGACGGTGTCGCAGCTCCTGGATGAAGCCATAGTCCGCGTTCCGGTGGAATTCGCGCGCGACCCGCGAAGCCGTGCACATCTGTACACGGCCATCGGCACCAACCTCGTCGCCCAGGAACGTTTCGATGCCGCGGCCCATTTGCTGGATTCCGCCGTCATCCTCGGTCGCGCGTCGTACGGAGAGGACGCAGAGCCGGTGGCCCGCGCGGAGCTCGAGCTGGCGCGTGTGCGATTCTTCCAACGGGGCCCGGCGGCGGCCCGAATGTTGCTGCAGAATGCGCAGCGCAGCGTGCTGCGTCACGGCGGTACGCCGGCGTTGCGCGAAGGCAGTGCCTTGCTCGAAGCGCGTATCCGACGCGCCGAAGGTGATGTGCGCGGCGCCGACTCCCTGGCACGTCGCGTACTTGACGGCCTGAGTGTGCCCGGCTCGCCAACCGTCCTGCCATCCGGCATGTCCCGTGTTCGCGCCTTGCTGCTGCTGGCCATTACGGAAGCATGGCTGGAACGCGACCCACGAGCCTATGTACGGCGGTGCCGGCACGCCGGCGCCTTGGCAGATTCGCTTGGCGCACGACGTTCAAGCGAATCACTCGAAGCCGCGCTCTGCCAGGCCACGGGTTTGCTGACGCTTGGTCGTCTCGATGCGGCGGATTCACTGCTTCGCGATACACAACTCTGGTACGAAGCAGCGTATGGCGCGCAGACCACGGGTATGGCCGCGCTGCGGGTGCATCAGGCCAGTGTCGCGGTGGCGCGAGGCAACGTGCTGCTTCAGCGTCAGCTGGTTCAACAAGCACAGGACATTCTCGACTCGGCTGGAACCGTCGCAGCGGAACAGGCGGTCGCCGTGGCCAGCACACTCGTCGAGCTGCAACGCGCTGAAGGCAACGTGGAACGTGCGCAGCACCTCGCAGCGTGGGCTCGTGCGCGCGCAGTCGAACAGCAGGTTCCGGTCGCCATCATCGTGGCCGAACTCACCATGGCCAATGTGGCCATGGCACGCCGTGATTATGCAGCGGCGGCGTCGGCGATTGCACGCGGACTGGCAGCGTTTCCCTCGACGGGCGATCTCAACTCAATGCGCCCCGCCTTGCTTCGGACAGCCGCTGCCATCAGCGAAGCGCAGGGCAATCGCCTGTGGGCCGACAGCCTGCGCGCCTCTCTGCCTGGTCCCGCGAAGCCGGCGCCCGACTGCACACCGGGTGGGCGCTGGTCTGGCTGCCCGGATAGCTGAACGATTGCTGATACCGCGGAACGCCTCCGGTGCTACGGACGGCGAATGCCTACCGCCTGCTTGATAAGCGCCGCCACCGGCGGCCAGAACCGCGTGCCCGGCGCAATCACGCCAAAGTGCCCGCCCTCGGGTGCATCAAGCAGAGTGACCGAGTCGCCGGCGCGCTGCGCTGCCGCCTTGTATGCCTCGGCTTCGCTAGCCGTAAGCACCGTGGCGCTCACGAGGTACTGCGCTGCACCAAACGGCAGTCGCGCCAGTGGTGAGCCCTCCGTGTAGCGTGTTGCGACTTCACTCGGTGTGCCGCCCATGAACGGCGCGATCACCGGCCTGCCGCAGATCTGCGCGTCACGCCCCACCAGACCGGCCAGATCACCGGGTCCGTCAATCGCTACGGCCGCGCGCACCCGCAACGGACTGCCGCCCCGCACCACACTGGAAGCCGGCAGCGTATGACGCGCTGCAGCCCACAGGGCGAGATGGGCGCCAGCCGAGTGCCCGATGACCACCACGTGGCTGGTGTCGATGGGATAGCGCGTGGCCAGCGTGCGCGCATGATCCACCGCCGACGCAATGTCGAGGTAGCTGTTGGGCCAACCGCCACCCGGATCACCGGCTTGCCGATACTCCACGTTCCATGTGGCCACGCCATCATCGACCAGCGCGCTGGCGACGGCCGCTGTATTGCGCCGCGTCGCAAAGCCACGCGTCCAGCATCCACCATGAATGACCACAACCAGTGGGAACGGCCCCTGACCTTTGGGCAGACGCAGTTCACCCACCTGCAGCGAGTCCGATCCATACGACACCACCGCGTCGGGCGCGCGACTCGGCAGCGTGTCGACATCCCGTGGACGGAGTCGCTGGGCGGTGGCGGTTGTGGCGTCGACGAAGACGCTCGCGAGGACCGCAAGGACCGCTGTCGGCAGCGTGTATCGCATCGTTCAGTTCACGGTGGTGGGAGACGGCATCAATCATCGCTGCCGCCGCGCGGCTGCGCCAGTGACACTGGTGTTGCTTGCCAGGATGCAGAAGCCGGGGCCATTGTAGGACATCCTTTCGCGTCTGCACGGGCGCTGTCCCCAACAATGGAGGCATTCACATGCAAACCCAGTGGCGTGTGACTTCATTCGCGATACTCGCCGCACTCCTGGCTGCACCAGGCAACATGGCAGTGCCTCACGCGCTGCTCGCGCAGCAGTCCCGTGCAGCGCCCGTCTGCAGCGGCAAAGTCTATGGCCAGGGGCGTCGCGCCGTTTGCCTGCCGCAAGGCGCCGCATCGTTCGCCGACTCCGTCGTATCCTTCGTGCCGGGCGCCCGACCCTCAGAAGGGGATTGGGCGCAGCCTCGCTACGCGCTCGGCGAACCCGACTACACGCGCACCACCGCCCCGGGATTCCTCTCGCTGGGCTGCGATGGTGTGCTCGTGCTCCGTTTTGACGATAACGCGCTCGTCGACGTGGATGGTCCCGATCTGTATGTCTTCGAAGTGGGACCTGTGGTGGAAGCCACCGAACTGGCGGTCTCGGTAGATGGTCGCACGTGGCTTGAGGTGGGTCGCGTCGAAGGCGCGCGCGCCGAGCTGGAACTCACGGGTATCATCGACCCCGATGATGCATATCGCTACGTACGTCTCACCAATCGAAGCCGCACCTGCGGGGGCCGCCATTCGGGTGCGGACATCGACGCCGTCGCGGCCGTGGGGTCGGCGCTACGCGTGGCACTCGATGCGGCAGTGTTGTTTGATGTCGCCTCGAGCACCCTCAAGGCCGATGCCAACGGTGCCATCGCCAACGCGGCGACAGTCATTCGTGAACGTCGTGCCACACGGGTGCTGATTGAGGGCCACACGGACAGCGATGGAGACAACGCCACCAACGACGCACTGTCGCTGGCGCGTGCCACCGCGGTGCGCGACGCGCTCATTGCCGCCGGAGTCGATCGCGGCGTGCTGCGTGTGCGCGGTCATGGCGAACGCCGGCCGGTGGCGCCCAACGACACGCCCGCCAACAAGGCCCGCAATCGGCGCGTGGACTTGCTCATTCGCTAGGCGGGCGGCATCGCGCGCCCGGATGCGCTAAGTTTCCCCCCACGTTGGTTGTTCCCACCTCTGCTCTCGACCCATGTCCACGAGCTTTCTGGCCCAGGTCAACGACGCGTTCGACCGCGCGGCCTCCCATACCAAACACGACCCCACGCTGCTCGCGCAGATCCGCGCCTGCAACGCCGTCTACTTTGTCAGCTTCCCCATCCGCCGCGACAACGGCAGCATCGAAGTCATTCAGGGCTGGCGTGCCGAGCACTCGCAGCACAAGTCGCCCACCAAGGGCGGCATTCGCTATGCGCCCAGCGTCACCGACGACGAGGTGCAGGCGCTCGCCGCACTCATGACCTACAAATGCGCCATCGTGGACGTGCCCTTCGGTGGCGCCAAGGGCGGTGTCAAGATCGACCGTCGTCAGTACTCCGAAGCGGAGCTCGAGCGTATCACCCGCCGCTACACCTTCGAGCTGGTGCGCAAACGCTTCATCGGCCCCGGCATCGATGTACCCGCGCCGGACTACGGCACCTCGTCCAAGGAAATGGCCTGGATTGCCGACACCTATGCCTCACTTGCCAAT
>VFQQ010005094.1_pt1 | contig 11108 bp, 8 predicted proteins | sample 3512341 | NCBI WGS metagenome assembly VFQQ01 (sample SAMN10412373, study PRJNA504923) | tailings metagenome | isolation source: Relicate 2 Philex TSF1 revegetated site | place: Philippines: Tuba, Benguet | collected 2017-08-29
TCGAAAAGGGCGAGCCGGCGGGCGCCGGCACGACGACGCTGCCGACGTCGGAATGGCTGTTCGTGCCGCTCGCGACGGCCCGCGCGACGCTGGGCGTGGTCGGTGTGCAGTTCCGCGATCCCCATGCCGGGCTCGATCCGGAGACGAAGCGGCTGCTGATCGCTGTCGAGGACCAGGTGGCGGTGGCACTCGAGCGCTTCACCCTGGCAGCGGACCTCGAGGACTCGCGCGTCAAGGCCGAGAGCGAGAAGTTGCGCGCCGCCCTGCTCAATTCGGTCAGCCACGATCTGAGGACGCCGCTGGTCACTGTCATTGGCGCGATCACCGGGCTGGCCGAGAATGATTCCGTCCTGACGGCCGAGGACCGCCGCGAACTCGCGACCACCGCGCTCGACGAGGCGCGCCGGCTGGACCGCTATGTGCAGAACCTGCTCGACATGACCCGGCTCGGCCACGGCGCGCTGGAACCGAAGCGCGCCAGCGTCGACCTGCGCGAGATCGTCGGGCGCGTGCGGGCGGACCTCGCCCGTGTCCTTGCCGGCCATCCTGTTCAGGTCGACATGCCGCGCGACCTGCCGCGCGTCGAGGTCGATCCCGTCCTGATCGGCCAGGCCGTCGCGAACGTGGTCGAGAACGCGGCCAAGTACGCACCGGCCGGAACCGCTATCACGCTCTCGGCCGCAGCCGTGGGTCGCCAGGTCCGCCTCGCCGTGACCGACGGAGGTCCCGGCATCGCGCCCGAGGATCGCGAGAAGGTGTTCGACCTGTTCTATCGGGCTGCCAAGGGTGACAGCGCCCCGGCCGGGACCGGCCTCGGGCTTGCCATCGTCCGCGGCCTGGTCGAGGCCCATGGCGGCACGGTCTCCGCCGGCCCAGGACCGGATGGACGCGGCACGCAGATCAGCATGACACTGCCGGTCGCCGACGACATTCCCCTGCCGGACGAGGCACGATGACCAGCACGGCCGAACCTCTGCGTTGCCTCGTGATCGAGGACGAGGCACCGATCCGTCGCTTCTTGGCGATCGCGCTGGACAGCGCGGGCTTCGCAATGGACGAGGCCGCGCGCGGCCGCGAGGGAATCGAGAAGGCTGCGACCTCGGCACCGGACGTTGTCATCCTCGACCTCGGACTGCCGGACATGGACGGCAAGGCGGTGGTGGCAGCCATTCGCGAATGGTCGCAGGTGCCGATCCTCGTCCTGTCGGTGCGCGACGGCGAGATGGAGAAGGTTGCCGCGCTGGATGCCGGCGCCGACGACTACGTCACCAAGCCCTTCGCCACAGGCGAACTGATGGCAAGACTGAGGGCGCTGGTGCGCAGCCGGCGCCCGGCGGGCACCGAGGCCCCGGCGGTCACGGTCGGCGCTCTAGCCGTCGATCTGGCCCGGCGTCTGGTGACGGTGGCCGGCGAGGAGGTGCGCCTGACGCGCAAGGAGTACGACGTGCTGGCCCTGCTCTCCCGCTTCCAGGGCCGCCTCGTCACGCATCGCCAGCTTCTCTCGACGGTCTGGGGACCGGCCCACCTCGACGATACGCATTACCTGCGGGTTGCCGTCGGCCACATACGCGACAAGCTCGGCGACGATGCGGCGGATCCCCGCTTCATCCTGACGGAGCCGGGCGTCGGCTATCGCCTGGCGCAGAACGACCCGTGACGGCGGGCGACGTTGGCCTGTCGCCTGTGACGCGCCGGAAGGCGATCATCGGGGGAGAGTGGTACAGCTGCCCCGGCTCGAACGGGGGACCTCCAGAGCCACAATCTGGCGCTCTAACCAACTGAGCTACAGCTGCACGGAACGGACGAAAACCGGGGGGTCTGTCCGAGCGGCGCGAACCTAGTCCGAAGGTTTCGCCATTGCAAGTTGGGCGGACGTGATGCCCGTCACAGTTTCACGCATTTCCCGGGCGGATCGTATCGGCACCCGTCCTGCGATCGCCAAGGCTCACGAAAAAGGCCCGGGCACAGGGCCCGGGCCTCAAGTTTCGGACCGCCGCTGCAAGAGGCGGTCCCGGGAGAACGGTGGATCAGGCGGCGGCCTTGAAGGCCTTCTCAAGCTTCGCCTTCACCGGCTCGGCGGTGTCGGTGGCGGCCTTCTGGGCGATCGAGGCGAGATCCTTCGACTGGACCTGCAGCGCCTCGAACTGCTTGCGGACGAAAGCCGACTGCAGCTCGATGACCTCGGCGAGCGTCTTCGCGCCCATCAGGTCGCGGACGTGATCGAACGAGGCGTTGACGTTGGTGCGGGTCGACTCGAGGGCCTTCAGGTTGAAGTCCTTCACGCCGGCCGAAGCCGTGGCATAGGTGTCCTCGACGAGGTCGGTCGCCTCTTCGGCAGCCGTCTTCAGCTTGGCATAGCCGTCCTTGGCCTGGGCGACGACCTTGTCGGCCGCCTCGCGGAGGGCGGCGGGAACTTCCATCTTCGACATGTCGAAGCCGGTGCCGTCGAACTTCGGCATCTCAAACTTGGGCATCTCGAACTTCGAGAGATCGAACGCCGGGAAGGCGAAGGCCGGGGTGGCGGCGGCGGTCTTCTCGGTCTTGGGCGCTTTGGCAGCCTGGCTCATGGTTATTTCCTCAAAGGGGACTTTTGACACAGGCGCTCGCCGCGCCCCGTCCCCGGGGGCATGCGGCTGGCATGACCGGAATATAGGCAATTCCGTTGTGCGATGCAACAATTATTGCATCGCACAAGCAAATAACTGCCGCAATGCGGCATTGTTCCGCGGCGATGCGAGGCCCGCCATCCAGGATTATGGCTGCGAGATCAGCAGGATGGGCTACTTCTTCGGCAGCGAGGAAGCGGCAACGCTCGCGCTGAGTTCGCGCGCCTGCGCCTGCATCGCTTCCATCTGGCTCTTCAGAAACTCCGACTGCAGGCGCATGACTTCACCCATATCGGTCGCCCGCACGATCTGCTGGGCGAAGGCGAAGCTTGCCGCGACATTGCTTTCTGCGAAGGCAATGGACTTGCGCCCGATCTCCTGCGCGCCGGTCTGCATCGCCTCGCCCTGATCCTCCATGGCCGCGACGGTCCGCTGAGCGGCGCCGACGAAACCGTCAAAGGCCTTGCGCGCCTGCTCGACGCTCTTGTCGGCGAATTCCCGCATTTCGAGCGGGATGTCATAGGCCACTGCCGCCGGCTTCACCATGGAACCCTCCCCGCTGGGTCGATGATTCGCATTCTTCAGCCGGAAAAGCATAGCCGGCCGGCCGGGCGCACCAAACCCCGGTCCTGCCTTTACGCACCAGTTCCGCGATTGGATGCGCCCGCTTGTCAGGCGCCCGGCGCCTGGCGCCGCGTCAGCTCGGCCCGCAGCCCCTGGATCTCTGTTGCCACCGCATCGAGCCGATGGAGAATCTCCTGCTCGGACCCGGCCGGATGGGTGATCTTCGGCCGGTCGTCATCGGTCACCGCATCGAGTGCTGTGACCACCACGCCGATAAACAGGTTCAGCGCCATGAAGGCCGAGATCACCATGAAGGTGATGACAAAGAACCAGGAGGAGGCAAATCCCTTCTCGGTCAGCGGCTTGACGATACCGTTGGACCAGTCGTCGAAGGTCATGGCCTGGAACAGCGTATAAGCCGAACTGCCGAGCGAGCCGAACAGCTCGGGTGCCGCCTCCCCATAGAGCTTCGTCCCGATGACGGCGAAGACGTAGAAGATGATGCCGAGCAGCAGGCCGATCGAGCCCATGCCCGGCAGAGCGGTGATCAGGCCCCCGACCACCTTGCGCAGCGAAGGGACAGCCGTGACGAGGCGCAGCACGCGCAGAATGCGGAGCGCGCGCAGGACCGACAGCGAATCGGTCGTCGGGACCAGCGCGATGGCCACGACGAACAGGTCGAAAAGACTCCATGGGTCGCGGAAGAAGGCGCCGCGATGGACCAGGATGCGGGCCGACACCTCGATCACGAAGATGGCAAGGATCGCGTGATCCAGAAATGTCAGGAAGGGTCCGATGGACGCGCGGGCCGCCGGGCTCGTCTCCAGCCCGAGCGTGACCGCGTTGATGACGATCAGGACGACGATGAAACGCTCGAACTGCGGATGAGCGAGCAGGGAGCGAAGCTTGTCGATCATGGCAACCGGGGGTGGTTTGCGGGCGCTGCGACTGGCTGGTTAGCATGGCTCCCCGCTCGGCCGCCACCGGCCAGGGCGTCAAAGAACGCGGTATCCGGACCCGGATTAACCCTAATGTCCGGTTGACGGTGATCGCCGCCCGGCCGGCATGGACCTGTCGGCGCGGTTCCGACACAATTGCTCAACACATCATTCACCATTCTGGCGGCGTTGCGTCTGCCGCCGGCCAGCTCGCCACGGGATCGACCGCATGACATCCCCGTTTCCGCCGCTTGCCGACCTGCTGACCGGACCGGGCGTTGCCGATCTGGTCGCAGAAACAGCGCCCTGGTGGCTGTGGACGGCAGACGGTGCGCGCCTTGTCGCCACCAATTCCTCCGGAGCGCGCGCCATGGGCGCGACCGGCGTCGGGATTGCGATCGGCCGGACCTATTCGCCCACCCACGCCTTCGCGGGGCAGGTCCGCCGCCTCGCCGGACAGGCTGGCTTTGCCCCGACCAATGACAGGTTGCGCGTTTTCGGCCGCTTCGGCTCCGAAAGCGCAGTGGTCGAAGTCCGCGCCATCGAGGCGGGCGGCGAGCGGCTGGTCGCCCTGCGCCTCGCGGCGCTGCGGCGGGGCACGGCGCGCGACGCCGCGATCGCCTTCGTCAGCGAACTGCCGACACCCGCCCTGATCTTCGCCGAGGATGGCACGGCACTGGGCGCCAGCGCACCGGCCACGGGGATCGCCAACCTGCCGCTCGGCGAGTTGCTTGGCACGGAGCACGCCCGCGTCGCTGCCGACATCGCCCGCGAGGGCCGCTCGTCGGTCGCTCTCGTCAGCGGGTCGATGACGCTGGTGCGCGTCGCGGCGGCCGACGCCGTTGTCGCTCTGCTGCCTGGCGAGACGGCGGCCGAAGCGCCCGTGGGCCTGCGGCTGGTCGAGCCGGCCGCTGCGCCCGCTCCTGCCGAACCGGAACAACCCGTCAGCGCCGAAGTACCGGCCGACGAGGCCAAGGCGCAGGTCGAGATCGCGGGTGAGGAAACCGCGGATGATGAGGCCGCCGTCGAAGCCAGCCAGGGCGCAGAGATCGACGCGCATGCGGCCTCGACGCCGACGGACGCCGCCTCCGCTGTCGCGATGGAGGATACTGCCTCCCTGACGGACCAGCCCGCGAAGGTCTCCAATGCGGACGCGACGGGCCCGCTTCCGGCGGCGGCTGCCATGGAGGAGCCTGCGGAGGCGCCCACCGCCGCCGCAGTGCCGGTCGAATCTGCCCCGGCCGAGAACATCGACATTCCCGCCCGGTTCTCTTGGCGGATGGACGGAGCCCTGCGCTTTCACTCCATCGAGCCGTCCACCATGTCGGGTCCAGTCGGCCTGACCTTCGCCGAGGCTTCCGAACGCTTCGGCCTTGATCCCGACGGCCAGTTCGACCGCGCGGTGTCGGCGTCGCGTCCGTTCAGCGGCGTGCCGGCTGTCTGGCCGCTCGGTTCCGGCATGCGGCGAGTCGCCGTGACGCTCGCCGCCTTCCCGACGCTGCGCGACGGCGCGCTGCAGGGCTATGCCGGCTTCGGCCTGGTGGTCGAGGAGGTTGCGCCCGCCGCGCCTCTTGCCGTGCCACCGCCAGCAGGACCGCTGGCGGACGGTGCCGCCGGGAGCGAGCAGCCTGATGGACCTTTGGAGCCTGTCGTGGCGGCGCAGGCCGAAGCGGGCCCGGCGGAGGACGTGCAGTCCAGCGACATCCCGGAGCCCGACATCGCAACCGAGCTTGAAGCACCTGCCGTCGAGGCCGCCGCGCCGGCCGCCGATGCCGAGGCATCGGATGCGGTCGCGCCAGTCCCGGCCGATGGCGCGTCCGGCAAATCCCTTGGCGATGCGATCGAACAGAGCGATCCGGCCGAGCCCGTCGCAAGCGCGACCGCTTCGCCCGCCGTCCGCGAGGCCGAGCCGCGCCCGGTCCTGACGGTTCACACCAACCCGCCCAATGTCGTCGCGCTGCGCTCATCGGCAGGCATCGATCCCCGCCGCCCCGCCCTCTCGCCGGGCGAGCGCAATGCATTCCGCGAGATCGCACGCGCACTCGGCGCCCGCGCGGAAGGGGATGACGACATCTCCTCGCAGGCGGCGGCGGTCACCCCTGGAAGCGGACCCGCAACGGAACCAGCCGTTGGAGCGGTCGCGACAGACGACGACATCGCCGTGCCGGCCGAGGCCATCGCGCCGGGCCTCGATGAAGGCGAGGCGAAGGGCGAGACTGTCGCCGAGGAAGCGCCGGCGTCGGAAGCCATCGCGCAGCCGGCACCGGCAGACGAGACCGACGGGGCGCAACAGCCCGCCGAAGCGCAGGAAGAATCCGACGACGCTGCTGAGGAAACCGGTTCGGAAGCGAGCGGGGTCGCGGCGGTGGCAGATGTGCCGCCACCCGTCGTTATCGCGCCGCCGATGGCGCAGCAGCGCTCCGTGGTGCCCCCCGCGTTCCTGGCGACCCCGCCGATCGCGCCCTTGGTCCAGCCTGCCGCAGCGACGCGCGACTTCGTCGATTCCGGCACACCCTTCGGCCCCCTGCCGAGCGCCTTCGGCGCCCTCCCCAGCGCGGGCGAGCCGTCTGCTGCCCTACCTGAAACCGCCGCAGGCACGCCCGATCCGCAGGCCGACATCCGCGCCCTGCTCGACCGCGTTCCCGTCGGCCTCGTGGTCCATCGCGGCAACCAGGTGCTGTTTGCCAACCGCTCGGTTCTCGACTGGATCGGCTTTGCCGATGCCGAGGCGCTGGAGCGCGCGGGCGGAATCGCGCGGCTGTTCGCCGGCGACCGCTCGCAGGCCGATGGCGCGGGCGACCATGTGACGCTGACGGCGCTCGATGGCGCTGCGGTGCCCGTCGAGGCGCGCCTCTCCAAGACCAGTTGGGCCGGCGAGCCGGCCTTCCTGTTCACGCTGCGCCGCCCGGAAGCGGATGCCGACGCCGCGAGCGAAACCGCGACCCTTGCCGAACTGCGCGGCCGTCTCGACGAGGTCGAGCAGATCCTCGACACCGCCACCGACGGCATCGTCATCGTCAATGCCGACGCCTCGATCGAGAGTATGAACCGCTCCGCCGAGGCACTGTTCGGCTACGAATCCGCCGAGGTGAAGGGGCGCAGCATCACCGCCCTCTTCGCGCCCGAAAGTCATCGCTCGGCACTCGACTATTGCGACGGACTTCTGTCGAACGGCGTCGCCAGCATCCTCAATGACGGCCGGCAGATCATCGGCCGCGTCAAGCAGGGCGGCCTCATCCCGCTCTACATGACCATGGGCCGCACCGGTCCGGCGAGCCGGCCGAAGCTCGCCGCCGTGTTCCGCGACATGACCCAGTGGAAGAAGGCCGAGGAGGACCTTGTCGCCGCCCGGCGGCAGGCCGAGCAGGCCTCGTCGCAGAAGTCGGATTTCCTCGCCAAGATCAGCCACGAGATACGCACCCCGCTGAACGCCATCATCGGCTTCTCCGAGGTGATGATGGAGGAGCGCTTCGGGCCGGTCGGCAACGAGCGCTACCGCGACTACCTGAAGGACATCCACCTGTCCGGCGGCCATGTGCTGTCGCTGATCAACGACCTGCTCGACCTCTCCAAGATCGAGGCGGGCAAGCTGGAACTGTCCTTCACCAGCGTCGATCTCAACGATGTCATCCAGTCCACGGTCGCGATCATGCAGCCGCAGGCGAACCGCGAGCGGGTGATCATCCGCTCCTCGCTCCAGTCGCGCCTGCCGAACGTCGTCGCGGATTCGCGCTCGCTCCGGCAGATCGTCCTGAACCTCCTGTCGAACTCGGTGAAGTTCACGCCGGCCGGCGGGCAGATCATCGTCTCGACTGCCCTGTCGGATGCCGGCGAGGCCGTGCTGCGCGTGCGCGATACCGGCGTCGGCATGACCGAGCCGGAACTCAGGGCCGCCATGGAGCCGTTCCGCCAGGTGGCGACCTCCAATCCGCGCGCCACCAAGGGTACCGGGCTCGGCCTGCCGCTGACCAAGGCGCTGGTCGAGGCGAACCGCGCAAGCTTCGGCATCTCCTCGACGCCGAACCAGGGCACGCTGGTGGAAGTGGTGTTCCCGCCGACGCGCGTGCTCGCCGAGTAGCGCCGCCTCAGCGGCCGCGCCGCATGGTCAGCGTCACCCAACCTTCGATTTCCTCGCGCATCACGAGGCGCAGGCCCCGGGCGCGATAGGCCGAGACCACGAGATTGGCGTGCGGCGGGATGATACCCGACAGCACCACGGTGCCGCCCGGGGCGACCAGCCGGCAGAGATCGGTCGACAGGCCGACCAGCGGGCGCGGCAGGATGTTGGCAAGGACCAGGTCGTAGGGTGCGCCGCGCCTGAACCGCGCGTCCTTCAGCCCGGCCGCGTGGATCGCGTGGACATAGGTCCGCGCCCGATTGATCACCGCATTCTCGCGCGCCGCCACCACCGACACCGCGTCGATGTCGGACGCCAGCACCGCGACGCGGTTGCGCAGACCAGCCGCAATGGCGAGGACGCCGGTGCCCGTGCCGACGTCGAGCGGGCGGAAGGCGCGCCGCGCCTTGGCGAGCCGGTCGATGGCCCGGAGGCAGCCGAGCGTCGTACCGTGATGGCCGGTGCCGAAGGCGAGCGCCGCCTCGATCTCGATCGGGATATGGTTGGGCGCCACCTGGTCGCGGTCATGCGAGCCGAACACGGTGAAGCGCCCGGCCCGGACCGGTTTCAGCCCGTCGAGCGACGTGCGCACCCAGTCCTTGGATTCGATGGCGTGGAAGGTCAGGCAGGCAGCAACCGCCTCGCCGGCCGCGACCCTGACGAGCTCGCGGACATTGGCCTCGTCCGGCGCCTCGCGGAAGAACACCTCGACCAGCCAGATGCGGCCGTCCGGCGCCTCGAAGGCGGCGACCGCCGTCTCGGCGGGGTCGAAGGTCTCGGAGACGATGTCGGCGACGCGCCGCGCCGCCTTCTCCGAGGTTTCGAGCCGCATGAGATGGGTGGGCGAGACGGGGTGCAGGCCTTCGAGCATGGCGCGTGATAGCGCCGGATCGGCCGGATGTCACCCGAACCCGGACAGCTCGAGCGGCACCGCCTGCTTACATTCTGTGCAAATCAGCCCTTGCCCGACGAAACATCACTTTTCCGGCCCGCGCATGCAGGTCGCTTAACCTTCCGGAAACCCTGTGAACCCAATCTGCGCGCGGAGATTCAAGCATGTTCAGCGCCGTTTCAAACGATTTGCAGGCCCCGCCCACCCTGCACGACATCCTGTCGGCAACGCGCGGCGTGAAGGGCTCCACCTCCGCCAAGATCGACGAAATCCACCAGATCACCAACGGCCTCAGGATGCTGGCGCTGAACGCGCTGATCGAGGCCGCGCGCGCGGGCGAGCAGGGCCGCGGCTTCTCGGTGGTGGCCGCCGAAGTGCGCGAGATCTCGACCCGGGTCGGCCGCATCGCCGGCCAGTTCTCGGCGGAGCTCGGCCAGCAGATCGACGCGCTGGAGGCCATGACGCTGGCCATGAGCACACAGGCCGCCGGCCAGCGCCTCGTCGACCTCGCCCTGAACGCCATAGAGATCGTCGACCGGAACCTCTACGAGCGCACCTGCGACGTGCGCTGGTGGGCGACGGATTCAGCTGTCGTCGATGCCCTGTCCGATCCCTCGCCGGAACTCGCAGCCTTCGCCTCACGGCGGCTCGGTGTCATCCTCGGCGCCTATACCGTCTATATCGACCTGTGGCTGTGCGACCGCGACGGCCGCGTGGTGGCCAGCGGCCGGCCGGACCGCTTCGCTGTGGCCGGCCAGTCGGTACGCCACGAACCATGGTTCACCCGCGCCATGAGCCTTCCCAGCGGCGACGACTTCATCGTGGCCGACATCACCCGTTGCGGCGCGCTCGGCGACGCGCAGGTCGCGACCTATGCGACAGCCGTGCGCCAGGGCGCCACCATGCACGGCGCGCCGCTCGGCGTCCTCGCCATCCATTTCGACTGGGAGCCGCAGGCGCGCGCCATCGTCGAGGGCGTCCGCCTGTCGCCCGAGGAGGCCGCGCGCAGCCGCGTCATGCTGGTCGACGCGCGTCAGCGGATCATCGCCAGCTCCGACGGGCGCGGCGTGCTGACCGAACAGGTCGCGTTCGATGCCGGCGGCCAGCGCTCGGGCTTCGTCACCGACAAGGCCGGCACGACCACCGCCTTCCACCTGACGCCGGGCTACGAGACCTATCGCGGGCTCGGCTGGTATGGGGTGATCCAGCAGAAGGCGTAAGTGCGGTCAACGCAGCCAGCCGTCCCGCAGGCTTTGACAGGCGACCCGAACCGGGCAGTCTGGCGCCATGACCGAGCATTCCCGCATCCTCTACGCTCGCGAGCAGACGCTTTCCGCCAGCGAGTTTCAGACCCTTCTCGCCAATTGTACGCTCGGCGCGATCCGACCGACGACCGATCTCGCAAGGCTCGACGCCATGCTGCGCGGCGCCAACCTGATCGTCACGGCGCGGCGGAACGAGCCGGGCCGGCCGCTGGTCGGCATCGCGCGCTGCGCCACGGATTTCGCGTGGTTCTGCTATCTCTCGGACCTCGCCGTGTCGGAACAGGCGCAGGGCCTCGGCATCGGCAAGGGCCTCTTGGAGGAAACCCGCCGCATCATCGGCCCGACCGTCAGCCTGATGCTGGTTTCGGTGCCCGAGGCAGTGGGGTTCTACCGGCGCGCGGGGATGGCCGACATGCCGGATGGGTTCGTGTTCAAGCGCGAGCGATAGGCGCCCTCACGCCGCCTGCACGAAGCTGTCGACCACCTTCTTCTCGCCGGCCTTGTCGAACTGCACGGTCAACTTGTTGCCGTCGGCGACGAGCACGTCGCCATAGCCGAACTTCAGGTGGAACACGCGGTCGCCGGGCTGGTAGCGCGAGGGCTCGCCCGAGGACTTGGCGATCAGTTCGCCCTCGATGGTACGCCCCCCACCTGAGCGATCCGTCAGCCGGCCCTGGAAGCCGCCGCGGCCCTCCGCATAGGTCGAGCCGAAGGCCTGACTGCCGG
>VFQQ010005095.1_pt1 | contig 11106 bp, 17 predicted proteins | sample 3512341 | NCBI WGS metagenome assembly VFQQ01 (sample SAMN10412373, study PRJNA504923) | tailings metagenome | isolation source: Relicate 2 Philex TSF1 revegetated site | place: Philippines: Tuba, Benguet | collected 2017-08-29
CTTATGGCTCTGCTTTGAACATATACACACATGCCTGCCCACGGCTCTGCGCCTACTGCTGCCTTGGTGGAGGAGCCTTGGCAGCAGGGCTCTTTACCATCACTGTCCCCCACCACTGTCTCTGGCCACACTCCTTGCCTCGATCCACACACCACCTTCAGGGCTCTGCATTTGCTGCAGCCGAAGCAGGGGCACTCTTCGCTTCTCCTTCACCACCCTCACCTGGCGCCAGCACCACGCCCCCTTGCCTCGTGTACCCCGCCACGGACGTGTAGTCCTTCCTAGGCCCCACCACATCATAACGAATCTCAAACCGATCAACCAACACGTTTTTGAACACAAACAGATAATTTGTATCGTACGTATCCTCCCCGCATAGATGCTGCTCACCCACCGCCCGCCAACCCGCCGCTGGTGCAGCGGCCGCGCCGTTCGCGGCGGTGCTGTCGCCAGCGGCGTGTGCCGGCGGCGTCACACGGATACCGTGAAACTCGTAGTCTTTTTGTCCGTTTTTCACAAAGTGTACGGATAACGTGTCGGTTTCTGTGTCGTACTCCCAGATGTACTCCCGTGTGGCTTTCATGGTGCCGCCTGTGTCTAAGGTGAAGACCCCTTCTTCTCTGTAGAGCAGCTGGTGTGTCCGGCGGGCCGCGGGGGGGTCTGCATGGGTGGTGGTGGTGGGCGAGGGTGGGGGAGGGGGGAGGTAGGTGAAGGTGGCTTTGCCTTGGACCGTGCCGGATGGGGAGTCTGTGCGCCTGCTGTCTATACGCCGCGTAAACCTGCGATGGCAGACCATGTCACACATAAGAACTTAAGCATGTCGCACATGTGGACTGAGCCTTGCTGTACCTAACTAACTCTTGTCCCTCTGCTTGCCTATGCCCATGCCCTTCTGTGTACTTGCTTGCGCACATGATAGGTGCACATAGTGCACCATAGGTGCACATAGTGCACATGATAGGTCAGGCCTATGATTCCTTGCCTTCAAGTCGCAGCACCTAAGCATGGGCTGCATGCCCGTGTGTGCTGTGCGTGTCTCCGGGGGTGGCAGAGCACCGAGTCTGTGCGCGTGTGCATGTGCATGTGTGTCTGTGTGTGCATGTGTGTGTGTGTGTGTGTCATCACTCGATACTCACTTCCATGTGCCCTCCAGCGAGTTGAATACAAACCGTGCCACCATGTGCCCGCCCTGCGCCGCCGCCATCAGCGCCGACATCTCCGACACCGCCGCATCATGCGCGCCGGCCGGCCCGTGGTACGCGGTCAGGAAGTAGTCGTCCGCCGACCCGCGCGTGATTGTGCCGGCCGGCGCCGGCAGCCCCGCGGCGCGCGCTATGTCGTCATACAGGCCTACTGCGTCGAAGTGTGGGAACTGGGGCTTGGGATTCTGTGATGTGGACACACACACACACACACATGCAAAGACACCCACTCTTGCACACATGCAACGATAACCACAAGGGCACAGGACAACAAGGAGTCAGGAGCCATTGGGACCTGCCCTGGCTTACCCAATCTCAAGTGCACGCTTGCAGGCCTGCGTCCGTGTCCGTGTTTGACAGTGTGTCTGCAGGATGCTCTGCACAGTGTCTGCAGGTTTGCAGGTACGGGTGTGTGTTGGTCTGTCTGTCTGTGCGTGTGCATGAGAAAGTGTGTGTGTGTGTGTGTACCGCACAAACCCACCAGTTTACGTGTCAGCCTCTCCTTGTCTATGCCTTCGTACATCTCTGACTCTGTGGGGTGCGGCGCTTGACCTGTGCACACACACGCAAACACACACACACACACACACATGGACAAAGAGCAGGAGCATCGTACACTATAGCATGTGCGTGCTTGTGTGTGTGCGTGCTAGACAGTGTGTCTGTGTGTGTGCACGCGCGCGCGCGCGCGTGTGTGTGTGTGTGTGTGTGTGTGTGTGTGTGTGTGTGTGTGCCATAGCCCACCTGAGAACACTGCAGCCGCCCACTTTCCCTGTATCTCCATAACAGGCTGCTGAGGGCCCCTATACATACCGACAAATGCCATGCCTGGGAGCTTAGGGTGGAACACAGTCCTGTGCAGAAGCAGAGGCTGCATAAAGACACACACACACAGCGGCACAGAGACACACAGTCCAAACCCAGGGGCCGCGGATACACTTGCTTACACGCTGTCCGTGAGCAAGGCAAGCTCTGCAATGCCGCTGGACATAGGCGCACACTCAGTCCATGTGAGAGGCCCAGGACTGCGCGCACGCTGTCCGTGACCGAAGCACGCTTTACAATCCCGCTGGCTGCACCTTGCCCCCTGCATCTCTATAACGCTGTGCCTTCGCACTATCATATATGTGACCACTCACTCTTTTTCACTCACCTGTAGCAGATCTTCAGGGTCATACTCTATCTCACTTAGGAGCTCCTGTGAGAAGAAGGGCAGGCTGGGACTGTACACACACACACACACATACACACACACACATCTGTAGGCTATCCATCATAGGCTATCCATAGGTGTTAGATTCAGATTATGACGCCGCAAGTGGATGACAGCACACGGTATGTCTAGTGCGTGTGCGTATGTGCGTGTGTGTGTGCATGTGTGTGCGTGTCTCACTTGAAGCCGGTAGCGAGTATGAGTACGTCTGCGTCTGGTAACCGCACTCCTGTGTCCAGCACTACCGTCGGGCCCTCTACACTTACAGCCTGTACACACACGCACACACACACGCACACAAACAGGCCGTCTTGTGTTCTCTGCTATACTCCTGGCCGCATATACCTAGCTTCAACGCAAGGGCTCATGCTACATTGCGATGCCGCATGTGCATGGCTCAAGCTACGCCGAGAACATGCGCAATCACACTCACGCATGGCGCCACAACACACACAAGCAAAGCTACAAGGAACGCAATCCGTACCCTTCCTTTGTGCAGGTTGATGCAGGTTGCAGGTTCCTTGGTGTGAGGTGCAGACTGCAAGTTGGCAATGCATGTGGCACTCACCCTTCCTTTGTGCAGGTTGATTCGCCCGCCCCTGACGTGCATTGCAAAGTACTCGCTGAGAGCAAAGTATGGCGGTGTGTTTGGATCGACGTGAAGCAGGGGTGAGATTGTGTGTGCCTGATCGCCGAGCATTGCGGTGATCGCTGTGTTGGTGGGGAGGTTGGTGAGGGGACTGGGCAAAACCTGCGGACACACACACACACATACACATGCACATGCACACGCATCAGTACCCGACGAGGCAACAGTCTCCTTCCCCCTCCCTATTATAACACGCAGACACACGTACACACACAGACACAGCACATGGGCAGATACACAGGTGCTTGCAGACTGAGTGAATGAGCATGGTGGCTTCAGAGCATCTCTTGACTAGCTGAACATAGGAAACACACAAACACAGGGCAGACTTACCTCGTGCGGTGTTTTGCGAACGTGGCGTCTTAGCATGAGCACATCCAGGGGAGCGAAGGCGGGCGCAGGTGAGCCTGGAGGGAAGGGTAGCAGCCGGGAGGTGGCCCAGAATGGCTTACTGTGAACACACACACACACACACACACACACACACACACACACACACACACACACACGCACACACACGCACACACACACACAACAAATAAACACACACACACACACACGCTCCAGTGTGGTGCACAGGCATGACACGTGGGAAGAAACGATGTCTGGTTCCTCGACGCGGGTCGATGTGTGTCGTGTGGTGGGCATCGTTGTGTGTGTGTGTGTGTGTGTGTGTGTGTGTGTGTGTGTGTGTGTGTCGCTCACGTAATCACGTGATCAATGCGCGCTGCCACCCCCGCTATCTCAGACGCTATCTCACATGCACTGTGTGCTGCGCCTAGGATGACAACACGCTTGCCTACAGATACACACACACACACACATGCCTGCATGCCACAGCATGAGCCGGCGCGCTTGCTTCTAAGTGCGAGCTTGTGTGCCCATGGCTCATGTTTATCGTCGCGAATGGAGCCATGCTACAACAACACGCTTGCCTGCACGGTGCCCACAAATGCATACAGACGCACGTATGCTTCCCTTCTAGTCAGACCTGGTGGAGTGCGCGGTTCAGCATGCCCTGACGGCATACGAGCAAGGCAGCATAGGGTGAGTCACATGACTGAACATGCGACGTGATGTGACACAAATGAGCCATGATGCAACTGATGCTTCGTACCCCTTAGAGGCTCCGCTGTCCTAAAGTCAGTTGAATGCATCACAGTGCCTGTGAAGGAGTCGAGGCCAGCCAGAGTGGGGGCGCGAGGCGTGTTGAAGAAGCCGGTAGCCACCACTACATGATCGAACACCTGCACGAACATGCATCGTCTGACTGCTTTGGGCTGCTGTGTACACTCTGTCACTAGCTGCTCAAAGCACGAGCAATACCACATAGAAGAACACCTGCGCAAGCATGCACTCATCATGCAGAGACTCTTCTGCATCGGCTGCCTCTTGCATCTCTTGTCTTCTTCGTCTTGAAGGAGCTGACGGATGCTTGCATAGACACAAACACCCGTCTGACTGTTGCGAACTGCTGTTTACAGGTCCTATGTACTCGTATTCACGGGCACGCATGTGTCTGGCCGCCCATGAGGCCTGTGCGCCCGCCATGGCATACACAGGCACAGGCGCATACTCACGCATATACAAGAGAGCACTGAGACATACCTCTGCTTTGTGACCTGCTTGTGCTTGTGCATTTTTTGGGGCGTCTCTTGGCAATGCACAGCTGCATGCACAGGCACATGCATGAGGCACAAGGTGCATGCACATGCACGTGCATGGAAGGCAACGCAACGCACCTCTGCTTTGTGAGCTGCTTCTGAAGACCATGTGACCTGCCACCCTGGCGTGTTGTCACTCGCAGGAGACACGTTGTGAACCTGTGTTGTTCAGAGTGCACGCAGCAAGAGCACATGCGCAGTCAAGCATGGGTCTGCTTATGGCTGTATACATTGCGCAGCTGCATCACGTGCGCGCCTGTGTCCACAGCAAACCTAACCATGATGTGTGTGTGTGTGCGTGTTTGTGTGCTTGCGTGCTTGTGTGTGTGTAAGCGTAAGTGTGTGTTTGTATGTGCGTGCGTGCGTGTGTGTGTGTGTGTGTGTGTGTGTGCAAGAGAGATATGGTCTGCACTCACCGTGGTCTCTAAAGCGAAGTGCTGTGGCGGCAGGAACACCTCTGCGTACGTCTCTAGGTACCGCTGCATCTGAGCCTGTGTCACGTGATCTGGGATAGGCGCAGGCATCACGCGCGTCCAGGGAAGGTCCGAGAAGGTCATTGTGTATCTGCTGATGTTCGTGCGCAGATTGGCCCAGGCTGGGTGATAGTCTGCGTTCCACATCCTACATAGCGAGGAACGGTTTGATGACGCACGCGCATCTGCCTTGCAGTGGCCGAACTGCGGCCTGCAGCGTGTGTGCTTTGGGTGCAGATTGGGACGAAGAGAGCCATATTGGGTTTTGTCTGCCTGGGCACTACGCTGGCGTCCCTGTCGCTTACCCGCCCACGCCCTTGCTCTTGTCAAAGACTATAGGGTGCAGGCCGGCATCCAGCATCGATTTGGCAGCTGTGAGCCCCGCTGGGCCGGCCCCTATCACAGCAACTCGCTTTGTCGCCAGCGCCATCTCTTCTGGGCCGCTGCTTGGCTGCCGATGTCTAGTGCAGGTCAAACCTGTGCCAATGGCTGCCGGCGGAGCACCTAGGATGGCGCGTTTGAGGCTCTGATGGGTAGGTACTGATGCTGTCCTGGAGCCGGGGGTGGAGCCCCGTCAGCAACGCATTGGAGGCATTCCTCAAGTCTGATGCTGCCCACAGCATTGGCAATCACAGTTGTCAAAGGGCCATCACAAATGAGATTCCACAAATGGGGGTTTTCTTGTGCACTGGCCGCAGGTGCGTGGGTGCACTGCCCAGTGCTTCTGTCGGGGTGCGCTGAGGAGAGACAGAGACCAGCACTCACAGCTGGCTTTGGGTGCAAAGGCAACTGCAGACGTGCCCGACACTATGTATACTGGCCTTACATAAGAGCTTGCCATCATAAGGATCTATGCGGCGTAAGAAGAAGCTTACTGCTCACTCGCTCTACACTCTCAGCACACGTATCGCTCCTACAACACTCTGATTCACACCATGCACCCTAGTACGCCCATCCGCACCAACACCCACTGCATCAAGAAATGACGGACCCGTAACACACGGCCAAGACTGTGTCAGCCCTGCGGCGTCAAAACATGCTCAGCTGTCTGGCTGTCCAGGTGCCTGCTCATGACCCCATGGGCTCTACGGCCTGCTTAGAAGCCAAACGGTCCCACTTTCTGCTTGGATTGCAACTCCTTCAGTTCCTCGACCAACTTCTTCTCCTCTGGCTTGAGAGACTTGGGGATCTTGACACGCACGTGGACCTGTGTACACACACACATACATACACAATCATACTGAACCCTCCCACGCCCTGAGGGTACAAACACCAACAATACATGTGTCAAACACACTCATGGCATCAGGCGCACAAACACAAACAATAAGCACATGCCTGACTCTGTTAACCTGCTAGCGGAGAGTATCCAGAGTAGTCGCTGGGCAAAGCGAAGGAACGTGTGTGCGGGTACGTGTGTGTGTGCGTGTGTCTGCGTGTGTGTGCATGGGCATGGGAATGTGTGCCTATGCGGCTAACAACCTACCGAGTGGTCACCGCGCATGGTCGAGTTGCCTAGTCTTGGCGCGCCCCTCTTCGCCATCAGTAGTGTCGTGCCAGGCTGTGTACCAGCAGGAATCTTCAGCTCCACCGGCCCGTCCACTGTGGTCACCTTGACCTGTGTGCCTAGGATAGCGTCAACGTATGATACCTGTATGTGTACACACACACATACACGCACACAAACATGGTAAACTCGTCTACTGACCCTCTGCCCTGGTCCTGGTCTACCCTCGCAGCTTTGAAAAGAATCGCTGGGTGAGGGTGCGGATGTGTGTGTGTGTGTGTGTGTGCGCGCGCCTGCGTGCATGCATCCTCTGCCTGTTCTGTCAAAACCCCAAAACGACGCTAGGTAAGTGACCGGTGTGTGTATGTGTGTCTGAATGTACGTGTGTGTGTACCCACCTCAACATCTGAGTGGATGTTGTTCCCCTCCCTGCGCATCTCAGGGTGTTCCTTCACATTGATGTACACATACAGATCACCAGGCTCGCCGCCGCGCCGCCCGGCGTTGCCGCCGCCGCGCACACGCAGCCTGCTGCCTGTGTCAACACCTGGCGGAACCTGCAGAGGGACAGACACACACATGCACACACATGCTTATAGACACACACATGTCTCTGACACGACCACCCTATGGCCTGAACTGCATATCTAGTAGCACAGCTGTGAGCAAGCTCCTGTGCACGTCGGCACTGTGCAGGAGCTCCCGTGCATGTCTGCAATTCGAAACCTGCTGCAATGACACACTCACGTTGAGTGCGATGCGCTTTGTCTCGCGGATGCGTCCATCACCACCGCACTTCTCACAAGGGGTGAATGACTGACCGCTGCCCTCGCACACATTGCATGTGGCGACCTGTGGACACACACACGCACACAGGCACACACGAGCGTGTACTGCTACATAACCCAGCTGCACCTGCGCTGCCTGTAGCCGCCGTCTGTCTGCGAACCTAAAAGTGCATGGCGAGGCTGGTCAGGCAAAGGGCAGCACATCTCGAACATTTGAGCCTGCCTTCTCCACCTAGGACTGCAGCGTACACTGCAGCCTTGCGGCTCCGCTATTCTAATTGTCAATTCAAGTGCACGGGTGTGTGCAGATGTCGTACCTGTTGGAATGTGCCTAGGGGTGTTCGCACAGCGCTGACCACCTGACCACTGCCACCACACGCTGGACAGGTGGTGGGGGAGGTGCCTGACTTGACACCCGTACCCTCACATGTCTACACACACACACACACACACACACACACACACACACACACATGGCACGTGTCAAACAGTGTGTGCCCTCATCAGGGACCGCACTATGGCAGACAATGCAGACATCAGCAGGTGAATCTGCATGACTGCCATGTGTATCTGCGTGTGTATGTGTGTGTGTGTGTGTGTGTGTGTGTGCCGCGTACCGGGTCGGTCGTCAATCTCTCAACCTCAATCTCCTTGGCACACCCGAACACTGCTTCCAAGAACTCTAGCTGTATTTCATGCCTGTAACACACACATATACACACCATACATGTTGGCACGCACATTCTATACTACCCACGCGAGAGTTCTGACCACTGGCCTTCTTTGCGTCTTTGTATAAGGTTTGGCAGCTAAGGTACTGGGTTGCACTCACTTCTCGTCGCTGCCAGGCTGTGCCCGTGATCTCGCGCGGCCGCCCATGCCCCCAAAACCACCCATGCCTCCCATACCGCCACCGAAGAAAGACTCGAAAAGGTCGAAGGGGTTTGTGAACTCCACGCCTGCGCCGCCTGCGCCTGGGAAGCCACCCATACCGCCCTTGAGACCGGCCTCGCCGTATCTGTCATAGATGGCGCGCTTGTTGTCGTCTGACAGGACCTGCGGAGGAGGGTATTGTACGTGCAATTTTGAGAGCACGCATCTGGGGGACACTGTAGCAGGCTGCAGGGCTGATTGCAAGTGTCGCGCCTCGACTGCCCTCCTTGACCGTACAGCGCCGCAAGCAGTGCTGTTCTCTCGTGCAGCAGACTGTGCTGACAGTAGATGACAGCGTACGTGCGCCTGGCTCCCGATGCCCTGAGCACCTGAGCTGGGGACTGCGCTCTCCGCCGAGTCTGCTCCACAAGTCCTTTGAACACCCTGCCACTGCCTGTCTGTCGCACTGATGCCTCACCTCGTAGGCTTCGCCGATCTTCTTGAAGGTATCCTCTGCGCCTGGGTCCTTGTTGACGTCCTGCGCAGGGGCACACCCAGCCCACCACCACAGGCGGCCACTCTCAAGACCAGGCTCTGTGCTGCTCTCAGCACGTTTACCAGCCTCCTCTGAACTCACTGCATCTGTGCTTGCTTAAGCTGCGTAAGAGCTAGGCAAAATGCACAGGTGTCTTTGCTGCCTGAGGCGGACGCATGGCCGGCCACTCACTGGATGGAACTTTCGCGCTTTCTGGCGGTACGCCTGCTTGATGGTCTTCTTATCTGCGCCCTTGTCGACGCCTAGAAGACTGTAGTAATCGCCGTCTGCGCGGACCACCACGCTGACCCTGCCCCGTCGCGCAGCCTTCTGGCATCTAGAAGCCTGGACGGGCGCAGACACCCAGGGCCTAGGGGCCTTGAAGTGGGCACTAGATGTTGTCCGCCCCTGCATAGGGAGCTGGGAATGCATGCTGGAAGACTGAGCTTTGCACTGGGACCTGGTGTACCACTGCCAGTCAGAAAGCTCAGCTCTCTGCCACTTAGTGGTAAGCAGGCTGTGTCTATGCACTGGACAAACTAGCAGTATGGGGCCTGGGCGCGCCACAACGCGGATGAGGCGAGGCTAAAAGGAACTGACAACTGCCATACTCCTTCGAGTGCTTGCAGTGAGCGCAAGGCCAGTGGCTACTGCTAGACTCGACTGCCTAGGGTTGGGGGCTTTGCCAGCGGGGCTTTGACAGTGTGGCTTGGGTACGTAAGGAGTAAGCTGTACTGCTACGAACTGGGTCGGTGAAAGGCTAGCTGGCGTGATGAATACGCTGCACGGGTCCGGGGCAAGTTACAGTTGTATCCAACGAGAAGAATGCACGAGAGCAAAGAGATGACAACGGAAGCGAGCTTCTGAGAACGAATAAGAGAGCTATCGGGCGCCGCGCACAAGCAAGTCACATGCCAGACTCTGCTGCACATAGCAGACACTCCTGCAGCTCTGTGGTATGAATTAGGAAGCGAACACCTGTTACTAAAGCTAGTATAGCCTTGATGCCTCTCACCAGTGCAGCTCCGCACACACAGAAACAAGAAGTCATGCTGTTCGGCATGCACAGTGCAGATGATAAGTCGATTGCGTTCACGTTCAGTCGATACACACAATACAATACGGCGTCCATAAGGGACGTTTTAGTCGTCAAACGGTCTCGTACACACACAACACAAGAGTCACATATGGTATAGGGTGATAAGCTGCAACCAATACACGGTCGTCATGAAGGGACGACACATGGCGTCCTTCTGCGTACACAGACGTGTTCTCCCTCTCCCGCACCTCATGCCCGCACCCTATGCCTGCTTCAGGTCAAGTTCGTCACACACGTGGCCTCTTGTCACACACATGGCCTCCAAGACATGAACACGCTCATTCACTGCACTCCACGAAAGCAATCAATATGAGGCACAGCACAAGAGAATAGAAAACATAACCCTCACAGTACCACGTCAGAGGGTCAAAGAACCGACCAAGAAAGAAGCAAAAGACACATGCATAGCCAGGCTATCTCTCGTTGAGGCCTTAGCGGCTTATCATACTGTGCATATATGGAGCGAGTGTCCGTGTGTTATGGTACCTGTAAGCATACTGAGGTGAAGAGTGCATGGCGCACACATATGCATGCACATAGCATGGCGACCTATGTCCGTGTGGAAATACCTACGAGTGCCCATGTATGCATGGGGTTATGCGCGCACACCCAGCATGCATGGGGTTGTGTGCTTGGGGTTATGTGGATGGGGTTATGTGCTCACTCCAGCAAGAAATGCACGCAAGAAACAAACAACCTTAAGAGGCCATGCAAGATACGGCCCTCGTGGCAGCGCTGCTAATCAGTAGGACCAGTGGGGCGATGCACCCGGCCTTGCGGCATGGTTGTCTGAACGACACTGGTGCACCAGCCAGTGTGTACCACAGTGCAATTGCGTCCCTTATCCTATGGCACCTGTCCAAGCGCGCTCAGCATGCACACAGGACACGCTAGGACCTCTGTAAAAGCGTGTCCTGTGCCCCTGTCATCTCTATGTGTGACGTCAGGTCCTGTATGTGTGCCCCAGGGTCTGTCTCACCCCGTGCATGCTGCTCCTTCAGGGTTGCAAGGCGTGTCTCAAGCGCCTGTGCACGCGCTGCTGAGTCAGCACGGAGGGTGTTGCACGCGTCGGGTGTGTAGAGCCTCGTGACGAGCCGCACCTC
>VFQQ010005096.1_pt1 | contig 11105 bp, 8 predicted proteins | sample 3512341 | NCBI WGS metagenome assembly VFQQ01 (sample SAMN10412373, study PRJNA504923) | tailings metagenome | isolation source: Relicate 2 Philex TSF1 revegetated site | place: Philippines: Tuba, Benguet | collected 2017-08-29
GGCTCGGCATGCACCGCCGCACCTTGGCAAGGAAGCTGGAGAAGCGGCCGGTGAAGTGACGAGCGGTCGCTACCCGGCAAGCCCGAGCGCGGTCAGGCACATCGTCTCGATGCCGCGCATGAGACGCGTTCGGTTCGTCCGCCGTTCACCCATCAGGGCATCGTCGACGACGCCATGCAGCCCCGAATAGAGGAAGATCGCCGTAAACCGGCTGTCCTCCAGTTTCCACGCGCCACGCGCGGCGCCCGCGTCGAGCAGGTCGAGCAACGGCGCGACGACGATATCGTCCCATCCCGTGTTCGCCGGTATCGGGTGTGAATGGAACAGCATGTTCACAAGATCACCCTCGTCGAGGAGGCCACCGACGGTTGCGCGCACCCATGTCGTGACTTTCCTGCGCCAGTCATCCTTGGGCACCCTTGCGACAGCATCGCGAACGCTGTCGTTGAAGCGCAGGCTGAAGCGTTCGCAGAGCGCCAGATGGATTTCATCCTTGGAATCGAAATGGAGATAGAACGCGCCTTTCGAGAGTTCCGCGCCCAACGCGATCTGCTCGATCGTCGTCGCGAGGATACCATGCTCCAGAAACAGCTTCTGGGCCGCGTTCATGAGATCGTCACGGCGTTTCTCGGGCGGTTGTGTCCGAGGTTTTCGCGTTGCAGCGGTCTCCATCGCCAAGCGTTCTTCCTTTTCGACCATGGGCGGACATCGACCAAGAGCACAGCCAGCCGGTTTAGGGAAGTCACTTCGAGGTTGGCGGGTGGTGATCCCTGTGACCTTGCTTCCATCGAGCAGCACATCAAGCCCGCTTCAGGAACCTCTCATAGTTGGCCGACCTGCTGTTGAGATCGATCCTCAGCACCTCATCCATCTGCTGATCCGTCATGTCTCGATCAAAGATCGTCGCATAGGCCTGGCGCATGTCTTCGCGCAGGACGCTGTCGAGCAGATGTGGATAGAGGAGTTCCGCCAGCCAGATCGGCGACAGGAATTCGTCAGGCCCCATCGATCCCCAGTTGTTGGCACCGATCGGCAGCATGTAGACGCGGCGTCCGGCAACCGCCTTGCCGCCGCCGAGGATGGGATGGTCGTAGATTTGTGCCACGTCGGCGCCTTCCGACTGGAAGACGAGAATGGCGTCAGGATCCCAGGAGGCGATCTGTTCGACGCTCGCTATGGAGAAGCCCGGAAGCGTCGCCGCGGCGTTGATGCCGCCGGCCTGGTAGATGAAATCGGAAAACAGTCCACCCGCATCGCCGCCCGAGACGAACAGGTTGTCGCCCGACGGCATTACCAGCAGCACCGACTGTCGGTCGGGCTGCGACACGGTTTTCAGCACATCGAGCCGTGCCAGCCTTTCATGCATCTGCGCGATGATCCGCTGCGCGCGCGTGGTATCGCCAATCATCTGTCCATACATCGTCAGCAGCGCCGCGATGGTGGCGCGGATACCGCCTTCGATTTCGCTGTAACGGGCGACGCGCAGTCCGGCATTGCGCATCGCGGCGGCGCTGTCGTGACCACCCTGCCTGAAATCGATGACGAGATCGGGATCAAGTTTGGCGAGACGTTCGATGTTCGGGGCGCCGTTTCCGATCGAGAGATCATACGGGATCTCGAGAACCTCGGGATAAAGCCGGCCCAGTAGCCCGCTTTTGAACTGCGCATGGGCGATCGTGTTGACGCCGACGATCCGCGAAGGCGAACCATGCGCGGCGATGGCGAAAGCGGTCCCGATCGTCCAGAGGTCCACGATCCGACGGGCGGGACGAGGCAGGGTGATTTCTTCGCCGGCCATGTCCAGGAACCGGATGCCGGTGCCTTGGGAGGAAGCCTCGCCCCATGCGCCCCGGCTCGTCGCGGCCAGAGCCGAAATACCGACGCATGTCCCCGCAAGAATGTTCCGTCTAGTCCATTGTCGCATTGTCTTCTTCCCTTGCCTCGATCGTATCGCCCAGCACCGGCACGATCGCGATCGTGCCGTCGGTCATCGCGACCCGGCGGACAGGTACGTGATAGGTCCGCTCGAGGTTCTTCTCGCTGAGCATGACTTTGGTCGGCCCGCGCAGGATCTCGCGGTTCGAAACCATCAGCACTGTTTCATCCGTTGCGCTCAACGCATGCTGCGGCAGATGCGTGCTGAAGATGATGGAATAGCCACCTTTCCGGCGCAGCGCGTTCAGGATCAGCAGCAGTCTGTGCTGGTTGGCGAGATCGAGCGCCGAGGCCGGTTCATCCAGGATGATCGTGCGGGCGCCCGTCGCCAACGCCCTGGCCAGCAGGACGAGCTGTCGCTCACCACCCGAGATCGCGGCGAACGAGCGCGGTGCCAGGGTGGCAAGGCCGACATGCGCGAGCGCGGCATGGGCGACCTCATAGTCCTTGGCCGATGGCGACCCGAAGACGCCCAATGCCTGGGCTCGACCCATGACGACCATGTCGAGCACCGCATAGGCGACAGCCGCCCCGAATTGTGGAACATAGCCGATGGTCACTGGTGCCTTGCGCATTCCTTCCGTCAGGGATTGTGTTCCGGCGAGTGCCCGAAGCAGGGTGGTTTTCCCGCGGCCGTTCGGGCCGAGCAGGGCAAGGCTGGTGCCCTGCGCCACCTGAAGGTCGAGGTTGCGGAAGATCCATCGCTGACCGAACCGGACGCCGGCATCCTGCAAGGCGATCATTGCGCGGCCTCCGCCATCCGGCGCATGCGTCGAAGCAGCAGCGCGATAAAGGGTGCTCCGATCATGGCGGTCAGGACGCCGAGTGGTATCTCCGCTGCGGTCGTGCTGCGGGCCAGTGTGTCGACGAGCGTCAGATAGACGGCGCCGAGCAGGCATGAGGTTGGCATAAGATGGCGGTTGTCCGGGCCAACCAGCAAGCGGGCCAGGTGAGGGATGACCAGCCCGACCCAAGCAACAATGCCGGCAACGGCGACGATGGCGCCCGAAATCAGGGCCACCGCGGCAAAGACCAGCCAGCGGTCCCGCTCGACCGGGATGCCAAGCGCACGGGCCTCCTCGTCGCCAAGCGAGAGGATGTTGATGCGGAAGCGCATCATGAACAGGATGCCTGCGCCCAGCACGATGCCAGGTGTCGCGATGGCAAGCTGGCGCCAGCCTGCCGTGGCGAAGCTGCCCATCAGCCAGAAGACGATCGCCGGCAGCGAAGCATGCGGATCGGCGAACATCTGCACGATGGAGACCAGGGCGGTGAAGAAGGCGCCGACGATCACGCCGGCCAGGATGACGCCGGTCGTATCCGAACGGCCGCCGATCCTGGCCACCATGCCGACCAGGAAAAGCGCGGCAAGCCCCGCGCCGAAGGAACCGGCGACAAGGGCTGCTGCCGGGGCGCCGAGCAGGATGGCCAGTGCGCCGCCGAACGCCGCGCCCGACGACACGCCGAGCAGTTCCGGTGCCGCCAGCGGATTGCGGAAAACCCCTTGCATCGCTGCTCCCGCGAGTGAGAGGCCGGCGCCGCACAAGGCGACGAGCAGGATTCGTGGGCCGCGAACCAGCATGACGATGCGCTCCTCCATGGCTGACCATGTCGGCTGACCGCCTGCAATCTGGCCGGCGATGATGGCGAGCACTTTTTGCGGCGCGACCGCATACTGGCCGGCGCAGATGCTGAAAACCATGACGGCGGCAAGCAGGATCGCGAGAACGGCATAGACTGCGACGCGGGCGGTCGGTCGGGACTCGTCCGCTCCCAAAGCCGCGCCGATGTTTCGGGTGAAATCATTCTGCCGTGCGTGGCGCATGCTAGAACCTGACCGTCGCGCCGACGCCGATCGTACGGCCAAGCCCTGGCCGTATGACCTGTTCGCGTCCGCTCATGCCGCCGGTGACTTCGTAACGCTTGTCGAGAAGGTTGTGACCGAAGGCGTAGATGCCGGTCTTGTCTCCTTCCCAGCCGATGCGGCCGTTGAGGATGCCGTAGGGGGCAAGGTCGAAGCTGTTCTTGATGTCCGCGGCGCGTGCGCCGACATACTGGTAGGACGCCGATGCATAGATTTCGCCGCCATCCAGTCCGAACCGCTCGGCGGCTTCCCGATACTCGGCACCGATATTGGCGGTGAACTCCGGTACGTTGGGAACGCCGTTGCCCGACGTCGCGCCTGTGCCGCTGTTGACGGGCACGTCCCTGAGCGTCGCACGGGTGAAGCCAAGCCCGCCGAACAGGGTGAGTTCCGGGCTCAGCTGGACCCTGGCCTCCAGCTCGCCGCCATAGCTCGCATAGTCGAGCGCGGCGATCGAGTAGGCCATGGTGGTCGCGTCATAGGACAGCAGGTGGCCGTTGCTGACGTCGTTGTAGAACACTGACCCGTTCAGGGTCGCCTGGCCATCCCAGAGTGTCGACTTGAAGCCGGCTTCATAGGTCCAGCTCAGTGAGGTCGGAAACATCGGTTCGTCGCGGCCGAACATGATCAGGATCGTTGCCGTCGGATAGCCGCCGGTCACCGCTCCCCGGCCGATCGTCGCATAGGTCATGAAATCGTCGGACCAGTCGTAGGTGAGCCCCGCCCGGCCGGTGAGATAGGTGTCGGAGAAATCGGACCGTTGCGCATAGCTATCGACGGTGCCTGGCGCGCCATCGCCCTGGAAACGATAGGTGCTCTTCTTGTCCTCATGCGTCAGCCGCAATCCGGCTATGCCGCTGAGCCCGCCAACCAGGGGCACCGTGGCCTCGCCGAAGGCGGCATAGCTGTTGGTGCTGTGCGATTGGCTCTGGCGCCCGCTGAACAGTTCGAAACCCGGGAATGTGACGTTTTCGCCATACGTGCCGACGCCGAATTCGGAGCGGAAGAAGTTGATCCCCGCCGTCCATTTCGTCGCACTGTCTTCGGGCGACGAGAGCCGGATTTCCTGGAAATAGTCCGTCTCGCGGCTGTCGCTGTAGAACATGTCAGCGTGCGGATCGTTGATCATGCCGGCGGGAAAACCCGGCCAGAGCAGGCCGTCGACGAGATCCATCCTGCTTTCGGAACCGTAGCGCTGGATGCTGGAAATCGATGTCAGGCGGAAGCTCTCGAAGGCGCGTTCGATGCGCAGGTTGGCGCCGTAGTTGTCGACGAAGTGATGTTCGTCCGGGTTCGACCCGCTGCACGGGAAACAGGACGCGTTGCGCAGCACGTTCTGGGTGGTGCCGTCATTGCTGTTGTAGTTGAAGCTCAGCAGCGCGGTGGTGTCGGTGTCGGGTGTGAACAGCAGCGAACCCCGCGCTGCCCCGATCCTGAAGCCGCCATCCTCGCCGTTGCGGATCGGATTGAAGATGTCGCCATCCTGCTGCGAATACTGTACCGCCAGCCTGCCGGCCAGCCTGTCGTCGATCAGCGGCGTGTTGGCGATGAATTCGCCGAGCGCCTTGCCATTGCTGCCGATCTCGCCGCGCAGTTGCAGTTCTTTTGCGAAACCCGGCTGAACCGGCACGAAGTTCACCGCGCCCGCCTGTGCGCCGCGGCCATAGAGCGTGCCTTGCGGCCCGCGCAGCACCTCGATCCGTTCCAGGTCGAGCGTCGACGGCATCGGGCCGAAGGCCGAGGTCGGGACATCGCCGGTGTTGAAAACGACGGATGTATCGTCGGGAGACATCGGCAGCAGGGAGCCGACGCCGCGCATCACCGCCCTGTTGGTGTATCGCGTGCCGGCGTAGCCATTGTAGAAATTGGGCGTCGATCGCGCGATGTCCGAATTCGACGAGGTCGAGGAGATCTCCTTCACCCTGTCACCCTCCAGGATGTTGATCGAGATGGGCACCGATTGGGCGTCCTCGCTCGCTCGCCGCGCCGTCACCACGATGCGTTCGAGAACGGTGCCGCCGGTGTCGGTTACGGGTTTCGACGTCGTCTGCGCCCACGCCCCGGTGCCATGGAGCGCGGTGGATGACAGCAGGACTGCCGCCATCAGGAACGAAGCCGGCGGTTCTGCCTTGAAGCTTCCTGGTCGGATCGAATTGGCAGGCGGTCGCATGGTGATGCGCACGAATGTCCCCCTTGGATGATGAAACTGGATTGCGTTGGCAGCAGGCCGCCGATGTCCTGAGCTAGGCCGGCGGGAAGCCGGCTTCCCCGATCCGCCACTGGCGTGCCTGCTCGTACTGATCGTAGAGTCTTGCGAAGACGCCTCCGGCACGGCGCAGCTCCGCCGTCGGGCCGGTCTCGACCATTTGTCCGGCATCGAGCGCGATGACGCGATCGGCTGCCGCCAGTGTCGTCGGCCGATGCGCGATCACGATCACCGTGCGCTCGGCATCGCGGGCCAGATTGGCGATCGCCTGGCTGATGGCCTGCTCGTTCTCCGGGTCGAGCGCCGAACTTGCTTCATCGATCAGCACGATGCGCGCCTGCTTCAGGAAGGCGCGGGCGATCGAGACACGCTGGCGCTCGCCGCCTGAAAGCTGCGCGCCGCCTTCTCCGACCTGTGTGTTCCAGCCATCCGGCAGGCGCTCGATGATCTCGTCCAGGCACGCCGCGCGGGCCGCCTCGGCCAGGTCCTGTGCGGTGGCGTCGGGACGCGCGAGCCTGAGGTTGTTCTCGATGGTGTCGTTGAAGAGATAGACGTCCTGGAAGATGATCGCGATGTCGTCCATCAGGGCTTCCTGGTCGAGGTCGCGCACGTCGATGCCGCCGACGCGGACGGCGCCCCGATCGACATCGAAGAAGCGGGCGATCAGGCGAATGACCGTCGTCTTGCCGGAGCCGGAAGGGCCGACCAGAGCGGTGGTCTCTCCCGGTGCGCAGCGGAAGGACACATCAGCCAGCGCGCGCCGATCGCCATAGGCGAAGGACACATCCGAGAACTCGATCGAGGCGTCGCCCGGCTTCAGAACCGTATTGGGCTTTTGCGGCAGGGTCGGGGTTTCCAGGATCGCCATCAGGCGCTTGATGGAATTGTCCATCTCGCGCAGGGCGCCATTGAGGTCTATCAGTCCGCCGAGCGGTTCCAGAAAGCGAACGGCGAGAACCAGCAGGGCGACGGTTGTCGCCACCGTCGTCGAGCCCTCGACCAGCAGATAGGCGCCGAGGACGACCACCGCGGCGACACCTGCCACGATGACGCCGGTGAAGGTCAGGTCCGGTTCCATCGACCGATTCATCCCCTCGCGATAGACGTGGCGATGCGCCTCGAGGGACGCGCGCATCAGGTTGCTGCCGGTTTCACCGAGCCCGGCCGCGCGCAGCACGGGCTGGGCCTGGCCGAATTCTATGGCGCGGCCGGCAACCTCGGTGTTGGCCTTTTCCAGCAGGATCACCGCCTCATCGGCGATCCGCGAAGACCGGCGCAGGGCAAGGAAGGCGACGAGGCCGATTCCCGCGAACAACAGCCCCATGCGCCAGTCCACGGCAAGCGTGACGATCAGGATGGTGGCCGACACCAGCATCGACGTCAGCGCCGGCCCGCCGGTGACGACGGCGAGGTGGGCGATGTGGCTGACATCCTCTGTCACCGCCCGCGCCAGGCGGGCCTTGCGTTCGGTGGTGAACCAGCCGAGCGGCAGGATGCCGACATGGCGCATCAGATGAAGGCGCAGCTGGGCCGCCAGTTCACCGCTCGCGGCAAAGCCGACAGGCGTCGCGATGAGGCTTAGCAGGCCGTAGAGGACAAGCCCCGCTGCACCGGCGTAGAGCCAGGGCATCGCCATTGCGAAGTCCGGTTGCGATTTCAAAAGGGCGTCCAGGATCGGGACGAGCAGGCCGAGCAGCAGTCCCTGCAGCACGGCCATGACCGCCTGCAGGACCCCCAGCCGGATCAGCAGCGAGGGGTTCGGCCAGAGCTTGAACAGGTTGAAGATGAGGGTCATGCCCGGGCTCCGTCTTGCTGCGCGCGCCACATCCGGGCGTAGATCCCGTCGCGCGCGATGAGGTCTTCGTGGGTTCCGCGCTCGGCCACCCGGCCCGCGTCGAGGACGAGGATCTGGTCGGCGCCAGCAATGGTGTGCAGGCGATGCGCGATCACCAGCACCGTCTTGCCGGCGGCCAGTTCGGCCAATGCGGCCTGCACCGCACCTTCGCTGTCGGGATCGAGCGCGGCGGTGGCTTCGTCGAGGATGACGATGGGCGCATCGGAGAGAATGGCGCGGGCAATGGTCAGGCGCTGGCGTTCGCCGCCGGAAAGCCCGGCACCGTCCGCGCCGAGCACGGTGTCGTAACCAGCCGGAAGTCGCGCTATGACGTGGTCGATCTGGGCTGCCCGCGCTGCGCGACGAACCTCTTCGTCGCTGGCGTCGTGCCGGCCGATCCGGATGTTCTCGCGCACGGTGTTGCGCAGCAGGATGACGTCCTGGAACACCAGCGACATCGAAGAAAGCAGCACCGGCGTCGGAATGAAGCGGACATCCGCGCCGCCGATGCGGATTGCGCCGCCTGTCACGTCGAAAAAGCGCGGCACCAGGGTCGCCAGCGTGGATTTTCCAGCGCCTGAGCGGCCGACCAGCGCGGTGATCGTGCCGGGCTCGCAAACGGCGTGGACGTCCGAGAGGGCTTCGGTCACGCCATCATAGCTGAAGGTGACGCCATCGAACGCGATCTGATGGCCGAACGGCATCTGCGCACGGGTCGTTTCGGGAAGGCCCGGCCGGGAGAGCAGGCGTTCGATGTTTCCAGCCGCCATGCGGCCCTTGCGCAGCCCCTGCGATCCGAGAATGGCCGGCATGATCGATGTCGGCAGCCCGATGCCGACGACCAGGAAGGGCAGCAGGTCGGCGGCGGCGAGGCTTTCGCGGCTGATCAGCCAGAGGCCGGCAGCCATGACCGCGGCAAGCAGTGCCATCTCCGAGCCGAGCAGGCGCGCGACGGCGGAGCTGTAGCGGGTTTCGTCGACCCAGATGCGGAAGGCCTCCGTATGTTCGCGTACCGTGTCGGCGAAGCGCTCCATGATCCTGCCGCCGGTGCCGAACGTCTTCACGACGGAAATGCCGTCGGCATATTCGACGCTGGCAGCGCTGATCTGGGCCTCCGCCCTGTTCAACCGCCCGAGATGGAAGGACATCGAGCGCATGGCGACCTGGAAGCAGACCGCCCAGGCACCAAGGACGACGATGGTCACGGCAGCCATGCGCCAGTCGACAAGGACGAGGTATCCGATGCCGACGACGATCGCGATGGCCGCACCGATCATCTCGCCAAGCGCATGGGCGATGAGCTGGTGCATGTCCTCGAGGTCGCTGGTCATCGCTTTCTTGACGGCACCCGACCCGACGGCCTTGAACCAGCCGATCGGGTAGACGCCGAGGCGGCGCACCAGCCTGACCCGGATGTGATGCAGGATCTCCGCATCGGCATAATGGCCGAGCCGGGAGGAGAAGAAGACGAGGATCAGGCGCAGGGATCCGCCGGCGACTGCGATGACGACCCACAGCCAGATCGTGTCGCTGACCGATGCGATGGTGGTTGCGCCGAGGGCCAGACGGGCGATCTCCGCGATGGCGATATAGGGGGTGAGGCCTGCAGCCGCTCCCAGCGCCGAAAGAAGCGAACAGCCGATCAGATGCGCCTGGACCGGTCCGAGCAGGCGCCAGAGTGGGCCCGTCCGAGGCAGATACGGTGCCGAAGCGTCTGCCGTTCCTTGCTGGTCGCATATGTGCTGGACGGTGTTGCGGTCTTCGATCGCCGCGCTGGTATCGGACATGAATCACCCTGCGCGAACCGCGTGCAGCGGATCACGTCACAAAAGTTGAACTTTGCTATCAAGTTCATCTTCATAGCGACGCGTGCGAAGATGAGTCAAGTGACTACCGGTCAGTCATTGGATTGAATCTTTGACCCAGGGTGCTCTTACAACGTGGCTTGCCTTGATTTCGTTATGATATATCGTAACGAAATCAACGTAAAAAAGGTCGCCCATGACGTTCCTTCGACTTGAAGAAGACCTTCTTCGCGCACGGCGCAATGCGAAGTGGAAACTCACTGACCACCAGGCATATCCCGCCTGGATTGCCGAAACGGACTATGGGGCTCCCCCTGCCGTGCAGGCGGCGATCGAACGCCTCGTGCGGGAGATGGACTACGGCTATCCCGTTCGGGGAGCGGGCTCGATGAGCGCGCATGTGGCGGATCAGTTCTCGTGGCGCATGGCGAAGCGCTTCGGCTGGCAGGCCGACCCGGCCACGGTGGAGGTGGTGACCTCGCTCGACCAGGCAATTGCCGCGTGCCTGTTGGCCTTCACCAGACCCGGCGAGGGCGTGGCGGTGCACACCCCCTGCTACCCGCCTTTCCGGTGGCTCATCGAAGAGACTTCACGGCGCCTTCATCCATTGCCGCTCGTTGAGACCCGCGACGGTTTTGCGCCGGACGGCGATGTGTCTCTCCCTGCGGATGTGAGGATGCTCATCCTGTGCAACCCGCACAATCCGACCGGCAGGGTCCTTACCCGGGAAGAGCTGGATGCCGTCAAGACGCTGGCCGCAAGGCATGATCTGGTCGTGATCTCCGATGAGATTCATGCCGACCTGACGCTCGATGGGGCACACATCCCGCTGGCGAGCCTTGGCGGCGAACTCGACGAGCGGGTCGTCACGCTGACGTCGGCATCGAAAGCTTTCAACATACCGGGTCTGCGTTGCGGTGTGATGCACTTCTCCTCGCCAGGTCTTCAAACCAGATTTCTGCAGACGATCGCCCGATCCCTGCTCGGGCAACCCAACGTGTTCGGTGTCGACGCCACGGAGGCGGCCTGGGAACAGGGAGACGACTGGCTCGCCGAGAAGCAAATGCTCCTGCGCCGCAATCGTCACAGGGTCGCCGAGGCAGTCAGCCTGATCCCCGGTGCCAGGATGATACCGGGCGAGGCCACATACATGGCGTGGATCGATCTCGCCCGCCCCGCGAAAAACCGAATTCCATACGACGTGCTTGACGAGGCCGGCGTAAGAACCATGGCGGGCGCGATGTTCGATCCGGCAGCGGATGGCTACGTGCGTTTCAATTTCGCGACCTCGGAAGCGCTTCTGGACAAGATGCTCGACCGGATGGTCTCGGCATTTCGACGTTAGCGATTTCCAGCCCGATCGCGGGAGCACAAGGCGATCAATACTCCACCACGCGGTTGTCGTTCGGGTCTGCCCAGCGGGTGTTGGGCACGACCGAGAACCAGCCCGGGCGGGACGGA
>VFQQ010005097.1_pt1 | contig 11105 bp, 12 predicted proteins | sample 3512341 | NCBI WGS metagenome assembly VFQQ01 (sample SAMN10412373, study PRJNA504923) | tailings metagenome | isolation source: Relicate 2 Philex TSF1 revegetated site | place: Philippines: Tuba, Benguet | collected 2017-08-29
TGCGTCTTCGGCACCACCGTCGCGCTCGGTCTGACGCTCCCGCTCCTGCCGCTGGAAATCGAACGCGCCGGCTACAGCACCTTCTTCAACGGGCTCAACGCCACCATCGGCGGGCTTGCGCTGCTGGTCACCGCACCCTTCGTTCCCGCCGTGGCGGCACGCGTCGGCCCCGTGAACATGCTGCTCGCCAGCTTCGCTATTGCCGCGGTCTGCCTCGCGGCGTTTCCCTACACACCCGTCTGGGCCTGGTTCCCGCTGCGCTTTGTCCTCAACGCCGCCCTCCAGGGCCTGTTCGTCGTCAGCGAGGTGTGGATCAACACGCTCGCCACCGAGCGCACTCGCGGCCGCCTCATCGGCCTCTACGGCGCACTGGCGACCGGCGGATTCGCGGCCGGCCCTGCGGTCGCCTCGCTCTTTCCGCCGGGATCCGCGATTCCGTTCTGGCTTGGCGCCGGGGCGATTCTCATCGGCCTCGTCCCCGTCCTGGCGGCGCGCGCCATCGCCCCCGTCATCGAACATGCGAGCCTGAAGGGAATCGCGTCCGTTCTCGCGATATCCCTTGTTCCGGTCGCGGCGGCGCTCGCCCATGCCCTTGCGGAAACCTCCGCCACCAGCCTGCTGCCCGTTTTCGCCGTTCGGCAGGGCTGGCTGGAATCCGACGCGCTCCTGCTCATCACAGCCTTCGGTCTCGGCAACGTGCTGCTTCAGCTCCCCATAGGCTGGCTCGCCGACAAGGCCGACCGCTACACGCTGCTGGCCGTCAGCGCCGCCCTCGCCTGCCTCGGCGGACTTTTAATTCCTGTCGCAGCAAACGATCCTATCCTTCTGACACTGCTCGCTTTTCTGTGGGGAGGCACGATCATCGGGATCTACACGATCGGCCTCACCCTGATCGGGCAGGAGTTCCAGGGCGCCGCTTTGGCCCCGGCCAGCGCCGCGTTCGCCTTCTTCTACGCCCTCGGCTCCATCCTCGGCCCCGGCACCGCCGGTTTCACCATGGATATCGCCGGAAACAACGGGCTCGGATGGTTCATCGCAAGCGTCTGCGCGGCCTATACAATTCTGGTCGTGATGCGCCGCCGCGCTTGACTTCGGACGGCCCATGAGTAGTTTCCGCCGCTCGTTTTATGAGGAGTGGCCGCCGCTGCGGCCCAAGAGATCATGGCCAAGCCGACCACCATCAAAATTCGCCTGAACAGCTCAGCCGGCACCGGTTTCTTCTACGTCGCCAAGAAGAACACCCGCACGATGACCGAGAAGTTCAAGGTCAACAAATACGATCCCGTCGTGCGCAAGCACGTCGAGTTCACCGAAGGCAAGATCAAGTAAGATCGGCCACAGGGCAGATATGCGAAAGGGCCGGAAATCCGGCCCTTTTTGCGTTCATGGCCGGGCTTGACCCGGCCATTCCTTCAAAGCTTCAGGCGGCTTCCGAAACCACCCGGTTTCGCCCGTCCCGCTTGGCGCGGTAGAGCGCCTGGTCGGCCCGTTTCAGGATCGTATCCGCCGTGTCGTCCGGCCGCTCGATTGACGTCACGCCGATCGACACCGTCACCGGCAAGCCGGCATCCGAGGTCGATACCGAAAACGGAATATCCGCCACCGCCTGGCGCAGACGTTCGGCCACCGCATAGGCGAACGAAACGTCCGTCTCCGGCATAATCACCACGAATTCCTCGCCGCCATAGCGGCACGCGAGGTCGATCCCGCGCACATTGGCGCGCAGACGCTGGGCGAACCCGCGCAGCACCTCGTCACCCACCGCATGGCCGTGCGTGTCGTTGATCGCCTTGAAATAGTCGATGTCCATGATCAGCAGCGACAGCGGCTTCTTGGTCTCCAGCGCGGTCGTCACCAGCGTATTCACATGGCTCGACATGTAGCGACGGTTATAGAGGCCCGTCAGCTGGTCGGTGATCGCCATCTCCAGCGAGAGCTGCAGATTCTCACGCAGACGATCCGAATAGCGCTTGCGCCGGATCTGCGTCTTCACGCGCGCGCCCAGCTCGTTCTTGTCGATCGGGCGGATCAGATAGTCGTTCACGCCGATTTCCAGCGCGCGGATGAGGCGCTTGGTATCACCCTCTTCCACCAGCGCCAGGATCGGCGTGTGGCGGGTCGATTCCAGCGTCTTCAGCTGCGAGCACAGGCGCATGCCGTCCGTGTTCTGCAGCGACAGGGACAATATCACCAGGTCGAAATCGCCGTCGCGCGCCAGCATCAGCGCCTCGACAGGGTCCGACGACTGCTTCACTTCATGCAGGCCGCTCAGCGCATCCACCGTGCGGCGGGCGCTGGCTTCACGGTCTTCCACCAGCAAAATCCGCCCGCCCGCATCACTGGCCGACGGACGCAGCATCTGCGCGGCGTCCAGCACGCCGAGGCTCTGCCCCGTGGCTTCACGCATCCGAAGCTCGTCCGTCATCATCTTCAGACGAACCAGAGACTTCACACGAGCAAAAAGCGCTATGTCATTGACTGGCTTTGTCAAAAAGTCGTCGGCGCCGGCGTCGAGGCCCTGCACACGGTCGGATGGCTGATCCAGCGCCGTCACCATCACAACCGGAATATGAGCCGTTTCCGGCGACGATTTCAGCCGCCGGCAGACCTCAAACCCGTCCATCCCCGGCATCATCACATCAAGCAGAATAATGTCCGGCTTCTGCTCGGCGGCCAGTTTCAGCCCATCCGGCCCGTTCATCGCGCTCAGCACGTCGAAATACTCAGCCGCCAGCTTCGCCTCGAGAAGCTTCACATTGGCCGCAATATCATCGACGACAAGAACGCGAGCGGTCACGGGCACCTCAGCCGATAAACTTGCGGACGGTGTCGAGGAAGGTCGCGACCGAGATCGGCTTCGAGATATAGGCCTCGCAACCGCCCTCGCGGATCTTTTCTTCGTCGCCCTTCATCGCGAACGCAGTCACAGCCACGACGGGGATGCCCTGCAGCTCGTCGTCCGCCTTCAGCCACTTGGTCACTTCCAGACCCGACACTTCGGGAAGCTGGATGTCCATGAGGATCAGGTCGGGCTTGTGGGTACGCGCCATGTCGAGCGCTTCCATACCGTCGCGCGTCTGCAGCGTGCGATAGCCGTGCGCGTCGAGCAGGTCGTTGAACAGCTTCATGTTCAACTCATTGTCCTCGACGATGAGGACAGTCTTTTCCGTTTCAGGCATTTTAAGCGCCATTTTACCCACCACATGACCGGGAACCGTCCGCCGGGCGCGCTTTGGAGGCGTCTATCCGGCGGCGGCCAATTCGTTATCGTCACCGACCATAGTCCAAACCGGTTAATGCGGATTGAAATGACCCACTCACGGCCCGATCCCGAAACGATCGCTCTGCAAGGGCTGGTTTTCATCACCTCAGATGACACGGAATTGAGCAGATTTCTGGGGCTTTCCGGGCTCTCTCCCGATGGCCTGCGCGAGTCGGCGGGAACCCCGGAAACGCTGCGTGCCGTGATGGAATATCTGATGGGGCACGAGCCGACAGCCCGGGCTTTTGCGGAAAGTACGGGTTACCGGCCTGAAGACTTGGCCTATACCGCGCACCGGTTGGGGGCCACATGACCGGCCTGCCCGAAATCAGGTCCGGCAGGCCGCTGATCGTCGTCGATGCCGACGAAGTACTGCTGCAGTTCCTCGCCGGGCTTGAGGACTATCTCGGCCGCAACGATCTCTATCTCGATCTCCGCAGCTATCAACTCACCGGCAACATCCGGCGCCGCGCCGACGAGGCGGCGCTGACGCAGCCGGAAGTGTCCGAACTCATCAAGACGTTTCACGCAACCGACGGCCTCGATCTCGCGCCGGTCGAGGGCGCGGCCGACGCGCTCGCCGCTCTGTCGGCACACGCGCAGATCGTCGTGCTGAGCAACATCCCGTCCGAACTTGCGAGCCGCAGGCAGGCCAATCTTCGCGCCCACGGCCTCGACTATCCGGTCATCGGCAATACCGGACTGAAAGGCCCGGCCTTCGCAAAGCTGGCGGATCAGGCTGGCGCGGCTGCCGTCTTCGTCGACGACATTCCCCACCACCATGCCTCCGTCGCGGAGGCGGCGCCCGGCGCGCATCTTGTTCATCTTGTTGCCGACAAGCGCCTGTTCCGCATGGCGCGCGCCGCGCCGCAGGCGGGCCTCTTCACCTCGGACTGGCGCGAGGCCCACGCACACATCCTCAAATCCATCCTCGGCGGCTAGACTGACGCCATGCGGCTCGGCATCGACCTCGGCGGAACGAAAATCGAGGGGATCGTCCTCGACAGCGGCAATCGTATCGCCTCGCGCCGCCGCGTCCGGACGCCGATCGGCGATTACACCGGCACAGTGACCGCTATACGTGACCTGATCGCCGCACTCGCATCGGATTGCAACGTGCCTTTGGAAACGCCCGTCGGCCTTGCAATGCCCGGTTCGTTCAGCCGCCGCACGGGCCTCGTCAAGAACGCCAACTCGACCTGCCTCAACGGCCGTCCGTTCGACCGCGATCTCGCGGAAGCGATGGGCCGCCGCGTGCGTGCCGCCAACGACGCGAACTGCTTCGCGCTTTCGGAGGCCAGCGACGGCGCGGCGCGCGATCACGGCGTTGTCTTCGGCGTCATTCTCGGGACTGGCGTGGGTGGTGGCGTCGTCGTCAACGGACAGATCCTCGCCGGGCCGAACGGTATCGGCGGCGAATGGGGACACATCCAGTTCCCCTGGATGGAGGGCGACGAGCAGCCCGGCCGCGCCTGTTATTGCGGCAAGGAGGATTGCGTCGAGACTTGGCTGTCCGGCTTCGGCCTTGCCGCCTCCTATGCCGAGACGCGCGGCCTGACTCTGACCGGCGAGGAGATCGTCGCCGCCGCGAAGTCTGGCGAGGCCTGCGCCGAAGCGGTGCTCGAACGCCACGGCCAGCGGATCGGGCGCAGCCTGGCGACCGTGGTCAATATTCTCGATCCCGACATCATCGTGCTTGGCGGCGGCGTCTCGAACATCGACGCGATCTACAGCGCGATCCCCGCCTCCCTGTCGCGTCATGCCTTTTCGGACGGCGTCACGACACCCGTAGTGCGCGCTTTCCATGGCGATTCCAGCGGCGTGCGCGGTGCAGCCTGGCTTTGGGACGAGGCGTGAGCGGTGGCGGCCCTCTGTCTCAACTGCCTCGACCGCAGCGCCGCCGACGGGCAGCGCGCCTGCAAGCTGTGCGGCAGCCCGCGCCTGAGGCGGCACCCGGAAATGGACCAGCTCAACATCGCGCATATCGATTGCGACGCGTTCTACGCGGCCATCGAGAAGCGTGACGATCCGAGCCTTGCGGACAAGCCGCTGATCGTCGGCGGCGGTAAGCGCGGGGTCGTCTCGACCTGCTGCTACATCGCCCGGACCTTCGGCGTGAGGTCCGCCATGCCGATGTTCAAGGCGCTGAAAGCCTGTCCCGATGCGGTCGTCATCAAGCCCAATATGCCCAAATACGTCGCCGCCAGCCGGGAGGTGATGCGGATGATGGAGGCGACGACGCCGGCCGTGCAGGCGCTCTCGCTGGACGAGGCGTTTCTCGATCTGACCGGCACCGAGCGGCTGCACCGCCGCTCGCCGGCCGTGACGCTGGCCGATCTGGCGCGGCGGATCGAGCGGGAGGTCGGCATCACCGTGTCGGTCGGCCTCAGCTACAACAAGTTCCTCGCCAAGTTCTCCTCGGAGTTCGACAAGCCGCGCGGCTTCGCGGTGCTGGGACACAGCGACGCGAGGGCGGTTCTGGCTGACCGGCCGCCGACGGTGATCTACGGCGTCGGCAAGACCTTCGCGGCCAGGCTGGAGGCGGACGGCATCACGCGGCTCGGCCAGATCCAGCAGATGGACGAAGGCGCGCTGATGAAGCGCTATGGCGTAATGGGTCAGCATATCTGGCGGCTGGCGCGGGGCGAGGACTCGCGGCGCGTCGATCCCGACAGCGAGCATGTCGGCATGTCCGCCGAAACGACGTTCGAGAACGACATCGCCGACGTCGCCGAGCTGGACCGCATCCTGTGGCCGCTCTGCGAGAAGGTGTCGGCGCGGGCGAAGAGGGCGGAGACCGGCGGCGCGACGATCCAGCTGAAGCTGAAATCGGCCGACTTCCAGATCCACACGCGACGGCTGACCCTGCGCGGCCCGACGCAGCTGGCGGAGACGATCTACCAGACCGCGCACCGCCTGCTGACCGCGACCGCGGGCGGGAAGACGAAATACCGGCTGATCGGGGTCGGCATCTCCAGCCTCGCGCCGGCGGAGATCTGCGACCAGTTCGATCTGTTCGAGGCCGAGGAGCGCAAGATCGTGGAGACCGAGCGCGCCATCGACAAGGTCCGCGCGAAATTCGGCAAGGATGCGATCATCAAAGGGCGCGCGCTCTAGGCCGGCTGCTGCTGGGTGATGCAGTGGATGCCGCCCCCGCCCTCGACGATCGGCAGCGCATCGACCTGGACGATTTCGCGGTCGGGATAGACGTCGGCGAGGATCGCCTTCGCCTCGTCGTCCGCCCTGTCGCCGAAGGCCGGCATGATGATCGCGCCGTTGCAGGCGTAGAAATTGATGTAGCTCATCTCCAGCCGCGTGCCGTCGTGGCGGGTTTTCGCTTCGTAGGGCAAAGGGAGTTCGACGACTTCGAACTTTTGGCCCTGGGCTGAGCGCGCCTCGTGCAGGCGCACCAGATTGTCGGACATGGCGGGATAGTTGGCGTCGGCCTTGTCGCGCGGCACGGCGAGCAGCACCCGGTCGCCCGGCGCGAAGCAGGCGATGTTGTCGACATGCCCGTCGGTCTCGTCGTCCTTCAGGCCATCGCCCAGCCAGACGATGCGGAGCGCCCCGAGATAGAGCGCCAGCCGGGCCTCGATCTGCTGGCGGGTGAGTTCCGGATTCCGGTTCTCGTTGAGCAAGCACTGCTCGGTGACGAGGAGCGTGCCCGCCCCATCGACATGCAGCGCCCCACCCTCCACCGTCAGCGGCCCCTGATAGACCTTCATGTCCATGGACTTGAGGATGCGCGTGGCGATGGTCGCGTCGTTGTCGTAGGGCGTGTATTTCGTGCCCCAGGCGTTGAAGCGCCACTGGATGCCGGCGCGACCGCCTTCGCCGTCGATCAGGAATGTGGGGCCGCTGTCGCGCGCCCAGCTGTCGTCGATCATCCCTTCAAAGAGCTGGATGCCGGAACCGAGCGCCAACTGCGCCTCGGCGCGGTCCTGCGGGCGGACGACCATGGTGACCGGCTCGAACCGGGCGATGGTGCGGGCGACGTAACGATAGGCGAGCCGAGCGGCGGTCATGGCGTCCGGGTTGCCCCACGGCCCGACGCGGCAGGGCCATTGCATCCAGGTGCGGGCGTGCCGGGACCACTCGGCCGGCATGAAGAACCTGTCGCGGACCGGGCATTCGTCTTCGGCGTCGAGCGTCTGCATCGGCTTTACGTCTTCCAAGCGTTCGGCGGCTCGCCTAAATCTAGGGACCGCATCAAGGCACATTCAGTCAGGGACAATATATGGCCGGGAACATCGACGCGAAGCTGAAAGAACTCGGCATCGAACTGCCCTCGCCGCCGGCCCCGGTCGCCAGCTATGTGCCGAATGTCCGGACTGGCAATCTGGTCTTTATTTCGGGCCAGGTGCCGATGGGGCCGAAGGGCCTGGAATATGTGGGTGTCGTCGGTAAGGACTACACGACCGCCGAAGCCGCGCAGGCCGCGCGGCTCTGCGCCATCAACCTGTTGGCGCAGGTGAAGGCGGCGGTCGGCGGCGACCTCGACAAGGTGAAGCGCTGCGTGAAGGTGATCGGCTTCGTCAACGCCGTGCCGGGTTACAGCGAGCATCCGGAAGTCATCAACGGCGCGTCGAACCTTTTCGTTGAAGTGATGGGCGAAGCGGGGCGTCATGCGCGCTCCGCCGTCGGCGCCGGATCCCTGCCCCGCAATGTCGCGGTGGAAGTCGAAGCGACGTTCGAGGTCGAGTGACGGCAGACCTGAAGGTTCTTCGTTCGATCGGCGATGTCGCCGCGCATGACTGGAATGCGCTGGCGAATCCGCCGGGACAGGCGTTCAATCCGTTCGTCGCGCACGGCTTCCTGAAGGCGCTGGAGGATAGCGGGTCCGCCACGACGCGGACCGGATGGCAGCCGGTCCACCTGACGCTGACGGCGGGCGATGAACTGATCGGCGCGGCCCCCGCCTATGCCAAGTCGCACAGCCAGGGCGAATACGTGTTCGACTATGGCTGGGCCGACGCCTTCGAGCGGGCCGGCGGCAGCTATTACCCCAAGCTGCAGATCAGCGCGCCGTTCACCCCAGCGACCGGCCCGCGCCTGCTCGCGGCGGACGACGACACCAAGCGCGGGTTGCTGGCGGCGGCCGAGGCGCTGGCGCGGTCGAACCAGTTGTCGTCGGTCCACATCACCTTCCAGAGCGAGGCCGAGTGGCGGCTGTGCGCCGAGGCCGGCTGGCTGTCGCGCATGGACCGGCAGTTCCACTGGACCGACAAGGGCTATGGCGACTTCGCCGGGTTCCTGGCGAGCCTCAATTCCGACAAGCGCAAGAATTTGCGCAAAGAGCGGCTGAAGGCGCTGGAGCCGGGCATCGAGATCGAATGGGTCACCGGGCGCGATCTGACCGAAGCGCACTGGGACGCCTTCTTCGCGTTCTACATGGATACGGGCGGGCGCAAATGGGGATCGCCGTATCTGACGCGGCGCTTCTTCAGCCTGGTGTCGGCGGCGATGGCCGAGCGCATCCTGCTGGTGATGGCGAAGCGCGAGGGCCGCTATATCGCCGGGGCGCTGAACTTCGTCGGCGACGACACGCTGTATGGCCGGAACTGGGGGGCGATCGAGCATCACCCCTTTCTGCATTTCGAGGTCTGCTACTATCAGGCCATCGACTTCGCGCTGGCGCGGGGCCTCAGCCGCGTCGAGGCCGGGGCGCAGGGCGAGCACAAACTGCTGCGCGGCTATGAGCCGGTCGCGACCTATTCCTCGCACTACATCACCCATCCCGGGCTGCGGCAGGCGGTCGGCAATTATCTGACCCGCGAGCGCGAGGCCATCGCCGCCGATATCGAGGCGCTGAGCGACGCCGCGCCGTTCCGCAAGGATCTGCCGCGCGGCTGACCGCAGGGCGGGGTTGTTTCAGGTTTTTTCCGTCCCCTCCCCTCCTCCTCCTGCGTGAATTGAATGTCGTTTTTCGGCGTGGGCGGCCGCGCGGCCATTCGTTGGCGCGTATTCGTTTGTCGATTTCGGCGAGGGCCAGCGCCGGTTGACCAAACGGAAGGCATTCGTGTCGAGAAAAACGTGTGGTGCGGATGAAGCGTCGATCTTCGCGCTACGCCGAGGCCATGCCGGTGCCTGTTTCACAAACGCCTCCCCTCGCCGGCCTGACGATCAGGCGGGCGTTGATAGGAATATAGGCATGTCGCGTGGGAAGGGAAGAGGGTTTGGATTATTTTCTTATACCTGGGCGCGCCACGCCCCCTCCACCATGCTTCGCATGGTCCCCCTCCCCCGCTGCGCAGGGGAGGAGCAATGAAGCTGATCTTCCCCCATTTACGGGGGAAGTACCCGGGTAGCGGGGGAAGGGGGCAATGCCGGAAGCGCCGGTCCGAGGCACGCCCCCTCCGTCGGCTTCGCCGCCACCTCCCCCGCTACGCGGGGGAGGATCAGGAAACCTCATGCAGCCAGACGTAGCGCGTGCCGTCGCCGGGCTGGCCGAGATAGATGTCGCGGAGGATGGCGGCGCTGTCGGTGAGGCGCGGGCCGGGGCGGTTGAAATAGGCGTTGCCGTCGGCGATGGCGACGCGGTTTGTCTTCACCGCCGGAATGTCGCGCCAGCCGGGCAAGGCTTCCAGCAGGTCGCGTTCTTTGAGCGAGGTGGCGATGTCGTAGCCGCAAGGGGCGGCAATGAGGATATCCGGCGCGGCTTCGGCCAGCGCCTCGGGCGGGCGTTTGACGGTGTGCTTGCCCTTGTCGCCCAGGATGGAGACGCCGCCGGTGACCTCAATGAGTTCCGGCGTCCAGAGGCCCGGCCCCATCAGGGGCGCGACCCATTCGAGAAACGCGACACGCGGTTTCGCCGGCAGGCGCGCGGGGCGTTCGATCATCAGCTGCATGGCGGCGGTGACCGGATCGGGATCGCGCTCCAGCGCCGCGGCGACACGGCGGACATCTTCGTAGGCGTCGGCCAGCGAGGCGGGTTTGAGCGAGACGATTTTCGGGCGGCTGCGGAGGACGGCGCAGACCGCCTCCTCCACCTGCGCGAGGCTTGCGGCGCAGACCTCGCACTGGTCCTGCGTGACGATGACGTCAGGCGCGAGGCGGGCGAGCAGATCGAGATCGACCTCATAGACCGCGATGCCGTCGGTCAGCGCGCGGGTGACGGCCTGATCGATGGCGAGACTGCCGCCGGTGAGCGGCAGGCGCGGCCGGGTGAGCGCCGGGAGGCCCGTGACATCGGCGGGGTAATCGCATTCATGGCTGCGCCCAACCAGTTGATCGCGTGCGCCGAGGGCGCATACGATTTCGGTGGCGCTGGGAATGAGCGAAACGATGCGCATGACGACCCAATTCTGAAAGGCCGTGATGACCCCCGAAAAGCCCTACGACACCAACAACATCTTCGCACGGATTCTTCGCGGGGAACTGCCCTGTCACAAGGTCTACGAGGACGAGCAGACGCTGGCCTTCATGGACGTGATGCCCCAAGCCGAGGGCCACACGCTGGTGATCCCCAAGGCGGCCGGCACCGGCATTCTGGATACGCCGACGGAGGCGCTGCAGGCGGTGATCGCGACGACGCAGAAAGTGGCGCGCGCCGTAAAGACCGCGCTGGACGCGCCGGGCGTGATGATCGTGCAGCTGAACGGCGCGCCGGCGGGGCAGACGGTGTTTCACCTGCATTTCCACATCATCCCGCGCAGCGAGGGGCTGCAGCTGAAATTTCACGCGCGGGATATGGAGAAGCCGGAAGTGCTGGCGGCGATGGCGGCGCGGATCAGGGCGGCGGTGGCGTGAGCGGTATCGCGACGTGCTAGCCTAGCAGATAGAAGCGGTGCCTCGGCCCCGGCGATCCGCACGCTCGTATCGATTCCGCGTCAACTTAGGATCG
>VFQQ010005099.1_pt1 | contig 11102 bp, 16 predicted proteins | sample 3512341 | NCBI WGS metagenome assembly VFQQ01 (sample SAMN10412373, study PRJNA504923) | tailings metagenome | isolation source: Relicate 2 Philex TSF1 revegetated site | place: Philippines: Tuba, Benguet | collected 2017-08-29
TCTGGACAGCAAGCAGGAGGTCGCGGGCGGCAGGCTCGTGGAGCTGCAGGTGTGCGCAGGTCTGCTGATGTTCCGGTTGCATGTCCTCACTGCTACTTTTCTGGACAGCAAGCAGGAGGTCGCGGGCGGCAGGCTCGTGGAGCTGCAGGTGTGCACAAGCGACTGCTGTGGTGTGCACACAACCTACCCAACTGGTGCCTTGCACCGCTGGCATGCGTATAGCGGACCTGCAGATGTTGCAGGTGCGTGCTGCGCGTGCGACAGGCGTGAGCATCAAACGCTCTGCCTCTTCTCACCTCTTTACCCTCGCAGATGCGGCTGTGGTTTGCTGGGGAGGGCACCAGCAATGCAGGCGCTTACACAGTGCACCCGGCATGTGAATTTAAGTTGGCTTGCTTGCCGTCCTTCCAACCCTCTCTTCGCAGACGCGGCTGTGGTTTGCTGGGGAAGCTACCAGCAAGGAGGATGCTTACACAGTGCACGGCGCCTACAAGACTGGTGGGTGCTGGGCGGCAGCAGGCACTGCTTGGCGTGCTGGGCATGCCATTGGCTGTGCAAACATGGCCACAAACATGGTGGGTGGGGGCATGAAGGGCAGCTGGGTGCTGACCTCTTCCCTCCCTCCAAACCGCCCTCCTGCCGCAGGCGAGGTGCAGGCTGTGCGCATCAAAAAGTGGTGGAAGGCGCACCACGAGCAGATTGAGCGGCTGCTTGCCGAGCAGCGGCAGCAGCAGCAGCAGGGGGAGCAGCAGGTATTAGCAGCGGTGGACGGCGGCGAGGCGGCGGCAGGCGGCCGCCGCCCGCGTGCTGCGGCAGCCACGGCCAAGCAGCGCCTCGCCTCTGCTGCTGCCGACAGCTGAGGCTGGTCCTTGACATGGTATGAAGACGACTTGTTATCTAATTGCTGCTGCATGCGTAGTGATTTTTCCGCTGCGATGACTCAACCCCATGCCATGATCAGCATGGCCACCCTTGACATGCCACTTTTCCAACATGTGACGAACGGCATACCTCCTCTGGGCGCACCAGAGGCCGTGCCACCCTGCCAGTTTGAGTTTAGAATAGCCAGAAGCACGGGGCAGCTCAAAAGAATTCAAGCGCCTCGTATGCGCCGTGCATGAGGGTGCGGGCGCCGCTCGGCGCTGAAGCTGGCTTTGGAGCGCCTCCGCCACACTGTTTCGTGCTCCTGGAGCACCATGGCGGGCGATCTGTCCCCGTTTGCGGCGCTCAGCGCCTTCGCCTCGGCGTCCCCGCCCCATTCTGACGAGCCGTCGCCAGGCTCGGGCCAGGGCTCCTCCCTGTCCCGAGTGGGCTCACGCACCGTGGGCTTCCACGAGCCGCCTGCCGTGGCGCTGGAGGCCTCCCCCCAGCCCGCTACCTGCCCTCTGGCCGCCCGCCAGCACTCGATGGGCAGCCTGGGCCAGCTGCTGCGCGCGGCGCAGGCAGAGCAGGCGCGGCCGCGCCTCACCATTTCAACCGCCCGCAGCCTGAAGGCGCCGGCGAGCGGCCGCGGCCGCCGAGTGCTGCGCATCGCCGAGCACGAGGAGGGGCCGGCTGGCGGCAGCAGCAGCGACCTGCTGGGCACCACAGCACCCAGCCATGCCGCCACGACTGGCATGAGCATGCACCGCAGCAGCAGCATCGACATCGGGCCCTCCAGGTGCGGACATGTGTTGGGCGGCGGGTACAACTTGACTTGGCACTCCAGCGCTCATCTGCTGGCTATCCCCTGCTTGACGCATGCCCGCTGCGCCACAGCCAGCCAGGGGAAGGGTGTCCAAGGGAGGTCCAGCCATCGCGGCAGCGGCGCAAGGGCGGTTGCCGCCCGCCGCCGCACCGCCACTCGTGCCTCGACCTGCCTCCACTCACCTGCCGCCGGCTGCCCTTCTTGCAGGCTGTGCAAGGCCAGGACAGCGCCAGAGGCGCTGCCTGACTCGCTAGTCATGGCTGCCATCAATACCGGCTACCTAGAAGCCCCCGGCCCAGCCGCCAGCCCTGCCTCAGACAGCCCCGCTGCCGCCAGCCTGGCCATGAGTGCAACAGGCACCCTGCCCAGCCGCCAGGGGCCGCTGGCTGCAGAAGCCAGCGAGAAGGATGGCGGCGGCGCCACGCTGCCCAGCCGCCAGGGCAAGCTGCACATCGCTTTAGACAGCCGGCAGCAGCAGGCACAGCCGCCACCGCAGCAGTCGCCAGGGCTGTACCACCGCACCGGCAGCAGCAGCAGCGCGGGCGGCGGCAGCGAGAGCGGCAGCACAGCGGCAGGCGGCAGCGGCCGGCCTCCCATGCCGGTCACCCCTGCTGCACTGGCCAGTTCGCGCAGCGGGAGCCTGTCGCAGCGGGCGGGAAGCGGCCGCTCCCTACTGTCCCCGCAGCGCCAGCAGCAGCAGCAGCAGCAGCAGCGCCAGCAGCAGCGGGGTGGGCAGCAGGCGCCGCTCGGTGCAACCCGGCAGGGATCTTTTAAAGAGTTGTTTGATGCTCAGGTGGGAGGGGCTGGGAAATGTGGAGGAAAGCAAGCAGTGCGCATGATAAAAGACGCGACCGCAGGCTGGAAGCCAACTAAGGCGCCAGCAGCAATTGTGGTGTTCTCCCATGCCACCCCTGAACCATCAGCTGCGCATGATGATCTGGCTACCCAACTCTCTGCTACTCATTGCAGACCGAGGCTGCCATGGCTCAGGTCACGATGGCGGGCCTGCACGAGGCGCTGCGCCGGGTGCGCCCAAGCACTGCTTGTCGGGTGTGGGTGGAGCATGCTGGTGGCAACGAGGCTTTGGTCGGCATGATAGCTGCTGGTGGCATGGGCATCAGCATGCGGCATGGGGAATGGGCAAGCCATGCCATGCCATGCATACTGCCGATGATCGACGGCCAGTCTGCAGAGCAGATGCTCGTCACCTTCTGCATGTGCCAGCGTGAACTGATTCTCACTGGCATGTCTTCTCATTGGCTGCTTCCTTGCAGCGGGACGAAGAGATTGAGCGCTTGCAGCAGCAGCTGGCGCGCGTGGCTGCAGAACGCGATGAGCTGCGTGAGGTGGCCACAACCACAGCGTGCACAGCAGCAGCTGCCACACAGCACATCAATGCATTCAGCGCCGTGGCAAGGGGGGCTGCACCGCCAGGACAGCCTGCCAGCGGTGCTGCCCGGGGCCCAGCTGCAGGCGCAGGCGAGTTGCAGCCTCCGGGCGGTGCACTTCCGCGGCTGCACTCCGCTGGCCGGCCCCTGCGTGGCCTGCACCGCAGTGCACAGGCGCTGCCGGCTGCGCAGCAGCAGGCGCCGCCAGCTCAGCCGCAGCAGCACCCCGCTCAGCCACAGCAGCCGCAGCCGCCGGCGCCGCCGCAGCCGCAGCAGCATGCTGCAGAAGCTTCTCCAGGCCTAGGCATGGTGTCCGCGTTTGCCGGCGCCCTGCAGCTTCCCTTTTCCTTCGAGTGAGATAGCCAGAGCTGCCCTCTGCGGGGGGTCAGAAGGAGCCCAGCCTCTGAGAGGCCCCCACTCAACTGTACCCTTATTGCATCCATGCTTGAGCCGGCAGGGCTGCTGCGCCCTGCCCATTTGCAGTAGCTCCAGCACTGTTCATTCTTGCCTGCCACACTCCTTGCTGCTTGCCCTCACACACGTCATGCATGCCTGCAGTGCAGCCATCCCTCGATGGCCATGCATTTCCACTTAGCCTGTTGCATTAGCAAGACACAGATGCTGCGCTTCCTAGCCCGCATGCGATACTGTACCATTCGCATCTAGTTTTTCATGTTGCAGCGCCCTTGTACCTTGAAACGCTCGGCTTTTGTGCTGCCCCGCATGCCCCCATGTCCGCTGCTGCTTGATACCTTGATACGCAGCGCCGCCTATTCTCTCTGTGATCTGTCCTTGCCCAAGCCGCAGCAGCTTGATAATCTGCTGCTCCTCTCCCTCTACACATTTCTGCCATTGGATATGCCAGCCATGTGTAACAACTACATGCGGCAGGGCCTCTCGCAGTTGGATGGCGCCGAGGCGGCGGTAGACGCGCGCGGGCAGGACGGCAGCAACGCTCTGGGACCCAGTCATGAAGGGCAGGTGGAAGGCCGAGAACACAGTAGCAGGGCTGGGGGTTTGACCTCTGGAGGGCAGCCATTTGGCTGGGGCTGTCCATCTCTGGGATGCGTGGCGCCCCGCATACTTTTCTATTCACCGAAAAGGCCAGCGGCTTCACCGCAACGGCGCCATATGACGTTTGAAGTCTTACTATGCATGTAAAATGGCTCAGGGAGCGGAGGGGGGCCGGGTGCGTGCCTGCGGAGCATGCTGAGGCAGGGCGCGCGCGAGAGCGCTTTACAGGCCCCTGCGCGCGAGGATGCCTTCCCGATCGTTCTCACATATCCGATCGGTGACTGGAAGGGCTTCAGGCGCCCAGCAGAGCGCAGCACAGGAACTTGCACTGGCGGACTGGTCGGCCAAGGCAGCGATGAGCAGCGGCAAGAGCAGACGGTGTAGTAGCTGCTGCCAGCGCGCCAGCCCGATCGGCTTGCAGGTTGAGCTATGCAAGTTCACCTAAGTTCACAGTAAGCAGCGCTGGGTGCGGGCGGGCGACGGCTTTGAAGTGCGCCTGGTGTGCAGCACACAGCAAGCGCGGGGAGGCACGCCCGGGCGCTTGAGTTCTAGATGTTGTAGAAAGACGTTTCAGTGCGATTGGTGCGTTTTCGGTGAGGCCGCGGCATTTTTCGGTGAATAGTGAGGCGGGCGCCCCGCTTCCCGCCGCCCGTCCCGCCGCACCCACTCCGCCAGCGGGTTTGGCGGGCCCGCACCGCTCCACCCACGCCATCCCGCTTGTGTGAAGTGTGGGGTGTATCTGCGAGGCACAGCCCGCGGGGTGGCCCTTGCCCAGCGGGCACAAGAGCGGTGGGACGCTCGGTAGAGGCTCTTGCCCGCCAGTGGTGCTCACGACACGGCTTTGGATGGTTTGAGCAGCTTGAAAGCGTGATCGCGGAAGAGCCATTCACCCGGCATGCTCTGCCCCCTTGCAAGGCAGGGGGGCAGCCCGATCCCGCATTTCCTGCGCGCTTCTTTACTTCAGCGTCCCTCTCCACGCTCTCAAGCAACGCGCAACCCCTGAAAACTCCCTCACGCCCAGGTGCGACGCCACCGCGGTGGCTGGGCCCCCCCCAGGCGCGCCCCGCGCCTGCCCTGGCCTCGCCATGACTGCCTGTGGGCGGCGGAGCGGCCGGGAGGGCCTCCCCGCGGCCCTGCGCTATTCGTGGTATCCAGCGCCCTCGCCGACCTCCTGCAGCCCGGCCCACCCCTCCTGCAGGCTCCAGCATCCCCACCCGACACTGGGGCACGCGGCAGCCGCCCACCCCACGGCTGCGGCCGCTTTGGTAACGAGAGCAGCCTCTTACTCCCCCGCGCGCCAGCAGCTGCCACCACGCTGACCGAGGTGGAACAGCCGGCGGCGCCGCCCGCGCCGGAGGCCGGCTGCAGCCCCTGCAGCGCCGGTGAGGCGCCCGACGCCGCCTGCCGCCTTAGCAAGCTCGAACCCGACGGCAGCCCGTTTGCGGTGGTGGCCGACGCCGACGCTGCCGCGTCCGTGAGCAGCAGCGGCAGCTCTACCAAGATGGCCGCGGCGGCCGACTTTGTGTCGCCGTTTGCCTCGTCGTTTGCGCAGCACGCCAGCAGCGGCTCGCCGGTGCAGCCCGACTCGCCGCTGCCGCAGCCCAGCCACACCAGCCGCAGCGGCAGCCCGCTGCGTGTTGTGGGCTTCCACAGCAGCCCCAACTCGGTGGTAGCGCCGCGCCGCTGGCAGTCAGCCGCCCTGCCGGGCAGCACAGAGGCCCAGGAGGCTGCCGCCGCCATGGATGCGGCCATTGCGGCGGCAGCGGGCGGCAGCAGCAGCGGCGCCAGCGGCGCCAGCTTTACCCCACAGCAGCGGCCCTCCCTGGCTTCCCTGGAGCGCAAGGTGGGTGCTGGGGACTGAGTGCCGCCTGCGGGCACACCCTGTAGTAGGCTGACCTTTGGGCCAGCTGCACCGCGGCTGCTGCCCCCCCGCCTCCGGACTCAAACCCTCCCACGACCCCCGACCGCCCTTGATACCCAGCGGCCGCTGCTCCCGCCAGCCACCGCTGCTTATCAACTGCATCCCACCCTCCGCCATGTGCAGGGCTCGCTCGGCACCCTGCTGCGCCAGCAAGACCAGTTGAACAGCATGCAGCGGCGGTTGACGGCCATCAACACCGCCCGCCCGCTCACGCTGCGCAAGTCACCGGTGAGCGGCCTTTGCTTGCAATGCCTCTCTGCAATGCAGCTGGAGTGCCTCCCTGCTTGCACTGCCCCTGGCCTGCTAAACTGTGCAGCTCTCAGAGCGATTGAGCCACTTTGGCAGGGTCCGCCTGGCCCCATTGCATCTGACCGTTGGAGCATTGCCCCATCACGCCCTTCCTACCCCGCAGCCACGCGCCCCTCTGGTGGGCCCGCTGCCGTCGCCCTGCGACCAGGCGCCGCTGCAAGCAGCGCCCGGCCGGGCAGCAATTGTCCAGGACTTGGAGCAGGACTGGATGGCAGCCCTCACCCCCGGCAGCAGCGAACTGGAGGCAGCGGCACGAGCGGCGCAGGCACAGGCGGTTGCCGCTCCGCCGCCCACCGCTGTGCCGGCCGGCCCGTTTGCAGCAGCGGCCGCCGTCGGATTCGACGCTGGCACGCTGCCGGCAGGCGGCGGGCTGCAGCACCAGCTGCCGCTGCCGCCGGGGCGCCCCTTGCCCGCACCCGCGCGCCAGAGCAGCAGCCGCATGGCGCGGGCAGGCAGCGCCAGCATCAACATCCCTTACCACAACATGCGGCGGGCGGAGACAGCCCCAGCGCTGACCGACGACCTCATCGCAGCCGCCATTGCCGCCAGTGCGACGTCCTCAGCCAGCGGAGTGGCCAAGGCGGCCGCCCAGGCCGGCCAGCCAGGCTCAGGCAGCAGCACGGGCAGCAGCTACCGGGGCAGCCCTCCAAAGGTGCCGCTGGCCACGCTGCCAGAGCGCCAGGCGTCCGCCACTCGAGAAGTATTTGAAGCACAGGCCGAGGCGGTGGCGGCCCTCACCCAGGCCAAGGTCCTGCAGCAGGCGCTGGCTCAGGTGCGGGCAGGTTATCACTGTTGGCAACTGCTGGGCGATTGCATACTGAGTTTCGTAGCTGTGTTGCTTGCCAGCATGCGCTGCGCTGCCGCTGGCGCTGCTGCCAGCATCTATTGTCTTCTAGCCTGCAGATTGTGCGGTGTAGTGCGCAAGCCGGCAGTTCCCACACCCGCATGCAGGCAGTTCCCACACCCGCATGTAGGCAGTTCTCACACCCGCATGTAGGCAGTTCTCGCACCCGCATGCATCTACACTCGTACCTGCCTGACCATCTGCCCCGCCGGCTGGCTCCCCCACCCTTCTTGTGTGCCTGCAGGAGCAGGAGCGCGTTGAGCGTCTGGAGCAGCAGCTTCGCTCGCTCATGCGGGAGCGTGCTGAGGAGCGCGCACGGCACCAGGCGGAGCAGCAGCGCTGGATGCTGCTGCAGGAGCAGCAGGCGATGTACCTTCAGCAGGTGCAGGCGCTGCAGGCGCAGCAGGCGCAGCTGGTGCAGCAGCAGCAGATGCAGCAGCTGCAGCTGCGGCCGCGCCTGCAGCCGCAGGCGCCGCAGCCGCGGCTGGCGCAGGCGCCGCCGCCCTGCTTCCGCCCGCCGCCGGCGGCGCCAGCGGCAGCGGCCGGTCTGGCGCTTGGGCGGCACCCGCCCATGGAGACTTGGCTGGAGGAGACTTACAGCCAGATGGCAGTGCAGCAGATGAGCATCCCAGTGGAGCCGCCAGTGCCCATGCCCTGCGTGCCAGAGGCAGAGCAGGCGGGGGAGGAGGAGGAGGCATCAGCGGCGGCGCCGCCGCCGCCCGCGCCCGTCCGCGCGCCGCCGCCGCCGCCGGTGCACCACTTTGCTGCGCCGGCGCCGGCCGCCGCTGCTGCCAGCGGGCTTCAGCGCCAGCAGCCCACCACCCTGGATGAGCTGGCACAGGCGCTGGCTGCTGTGCAGCCCTAGCGCGGCAAGGCAGCTGAGCGCCCCTGCGCCGCCCTTCCCCAAGGCCCCACTGTTGCACCGTTGCCGCTCCGCCGCATGCCTGCTGAAGCGCGCTGTTTATTTATCCCGTCACTTACGAGTCTCCAGCGCGGGGCCCAAGCCCCGCCCAGTGTGGGCAGCCACAAGCGCTGCCGCTGTTCCCCCCTGTTGCATTTTCATACTATGCGCCCTGCTATGGCTCCCTCTCTCCCCCGGCACCTATGTGCATCCATCCTCATGCCGCCCCTCATGTCCCCCTCTTCAGCCCGCACACACCTCAAGAAACCAACCAGCCGATTGAGATGGCCATGCGATCTTTCTTCCTCTGCTACCAGCCGCCTGTGCATTTGCTGTTGTACCCCTACCACCCCGCGCTGCGCTGCTGCCGCAGCTTCACCCGTCTGCCCCTCCGCCTCTCCGCTCCCCCCCTTGGCTGTTCCCCAACACATCACTCTCTCCATCATGCCCTGCGGGCCGCGGCTTTTTTGAGCCGCCGGCCCGCCCCACACCCAGAACATCATGCCGGCAGCGCGTGCCGCCCCTCGCAACCCCTCACTCGTGGCTCTGAGTCGTCTCACCCGCGCCCCTTCCTCCCGTTTTTCAGCGATTTCGTGCCCCCTGGGGCCACTGGGCCCGTCCACCTGTGTCTTTTACCTTTCATTTCGTCGCCCCCCGCGTTTTTTCCGCTAGCGTAGACCCCCCCTTACCCTCCCCGCCAGAGCGGGAGCCGCTGCGCCCTCTGTGCGTCGCTGTTACGTCGTCTTGGCCCCCTCCGGGGCGCCCATGCATTGCTTTGATCGATGTCACACTGCCCTGATTCACGCAGCCAACACCCTCACTTGCACACCCCACTCGTGCGGTCGCACCTCCCGCCCGCCTCTCTCCCCCGCATCAACACGATACCCGCAACCGCCCCGGCTGCGCTCACCATCAACTCAACCCAACCCCCCACCCACCCGCCCGTCTGCTGCTCATTCCAGCACTCTCCCGTTGCCCGTGCCGAGTGTCGCGCCCCTGTCCCCTCGCGGCGCCCCTTACCCCCTCACCCCTGCGCACTTGACCTGCTTGATGTGCCTCTTCATCCCATAGAGCAATGTAAGTCTCACTCGTTGCAGCTCAGGCCAGTCGGAGGATGGTGAGGAGGTTGCAGGAGCGGTGTGGCCGAAGCACCTGAGCGGCTGAGCAGCGGCGGCCGAGCGGCGGCGGCATCCTTGGCAGCGAGCACAATCCCCGCGATCTTGAACAGTTCAACGCATCCTGCTGTTTCAATTGCACCTGGTAGCAGCCGCAGTCCAGCGCTCAGGAACCGCACGCAGCAGTCAAGCAGGCGGGGAGAAACGCGGGTGATAGCGGCCCCAGCTGGCCATCGGTTCTGATCAGCGATCTGCAAGCACAATGGCGGCAGGGATGGACTCGGAGGGCGTGCCGCTCCTGGCCACGCTGCCACAGGGCGCGCTCAGGTGATCGGCTGGTGTAGTAAGCTCCTGAGGTTTGAGCGCAGCGCATCCCCGGGCCTGGAGCGCCTCTCAAGCCGCCGCCGCCAACCGCCACCGCCGCCGCCGCCGGTCGAGCCTGCCGTCTTGTGTGCTGATCCGGCGTGCTTGTCCCTGCTGCAACAGGAGCCACCTGATGGTGGACCATGAGGACCGCAGCGTCGCTGACAAGTTCAGCGTGTCGCGCCTGCGCCGCTCCATGCGGGGCAGCAATGCTGCGGTGCCGTCCTCGGTGCACGGCGCCCCGCAGGTGCCGCCTGGGTGCTGCAGGGAGGGCCCAAGCTGGGCTTGCTGCATGCTTGCTGCCTCGCCGTTTTGGATGGTGCAGCTCTGCCCCGATCGGTGCAAGGGGGTTGCAGTTGAAGCATGCCTGCTTGGCAGCTGCCAATGCTCGACCTCACCGCATTATTGCATTAGTGTGAACACCAGCTGCTGCTCCACGTCAGTTGTCCACACATCTCACCTTTTGCTGCTGCTCAGGATGCGGAGGAGAGCCGGGAGACGCTGGGCCGCCTGAAGCGCATGGCCGGCTTTGAGGCACAAGATTTTGATCCAGAGGCACGCGTGGGGCCTGGGTGGCTGCTTGACAGAGGCGCGGTCAGCATCCCGCTAATAGAGGCTGGATGCGCATGATCTCATGGGGCTTGGTAAATGGCTCCCACCCGAGGCATGAATAGCTGCTGGGCCGCCTTGGTTGGTCTGCTGCCACATTGCCTGGCCCGCTACCACTTTGCCTGGCCTGCTGCGCTGCTCAGTGCAGATGCTGATCCACGGTTGGTGTATGCACGTGTGCAGGAGAACGATTTGGAGCGGGAGTTTGCGATCCACCGCTCGGAGCACGATTATGCGCTGGCAGGTGGGTGGGGTGGGTGGGCTGCAATGGCGGGTTTCCAGGCAGGTGCCTGGTGGCTGTGATGGCTTTCTTGCAGGTGGGTGGGTGGGCGGCAGTGGCGAGCAGGGCGGCAGTGGGATGGCTGCATCAGTGGATTGCTGGCGGATGGGTGGCTGCAGTGGTGGGCTTGCAGGCAGGCGGGCAGAGAGGCAGTTGGCTTGGTGGAATGCTGCGCCGCGCATCACCGCTGCAGGCCATGCCACCTGCTGAGAGCTGTAGCAATATGCTACTGCTCCCCTCCCACCAACTGCAGACACCTGGAAGTGGCTGCTGTCCATCCTGATTGGCGCGGTCATGGGCCTGCTGGCGTTCCTGGTAGATGCGGGCATCGACGGCATGAACGGCTTCAAGTTTGGCGCGGTGCGGCGGGCAATCGCAGACAAAGGTGAGCGGGGTCCACAAGTTGGCCTGCGCTGCGCTGTGCTGCGCTGTGGCTGTCCTGTGCTGTGACTGAGCTTGCAACGGGATCACCCTGCTCCTGCTCCCCTGCAGGCGGCTTCCTGGCGCCTTACCTGACGCATGTGGGCATCAGCCTTGTATTTGCGCTGGTGGCGGGCGGGCTGGTCAGGTGGGTGCTGGGCAGTGCGGTGGCTGCATTGGGGCAATGGCCACTGCCGCTGCTGCTGCTGCTGCTGCTGCTGCTGCTGCTGCTGCTGCTGCTGCTGCTGCTG
>VFQQ010005100.1_pt1 | contig 11102 bp, 19 predicted proteins | sample 3512341 | NCBI WGS metagenome assembly VFQQ01 (sample SAMN10412373, study PRJNA504923) | tailings metagenome | isolation source: Relicate 2 Philex TSF1 revegetated site | place: Philippines: Tuba, Benguet | collected 2017-08-29
ATCAACACTATCCAAAGCATCATAGATTCATGATGCCTGGATTGGGACTCTCATACGAGTGCCAGTATTGTGTTCTCATCTACTATGACCAGCTATGACCATCGTGACATGGTTGTGCTGGTGTGAGCCTGCAAAATAGTGTTGGTTATCGTTTGATGCAAAGAATAAGAAGAAGGGGCATTATGACAAGATCTGGGATGGGTGTGTGTTTCAACGATTATGCCCACAAGAACATTTGCTTGATACCAGTCGCCGCAAGCCGTGCTAGCACATTGCCATTGCGCCCCTCGGTAGTGCTTGTTGTGCCTTGCAAATCTGCTACCTTATGAGTATGCTTGTCAATGTCACAGTGTGCAGCTATCCCGTTTGCCGCAGTGCACTCGTCCATACTCATGTCGCCACCCGCACTATAACGGGTATTCTCACTATCGTCATGTCTTATTTGCTCCGCACTGCCTGTCTCCGGATCGCTTGTGTAATTGCCATTTTCAGCATAATGCTCTTGACGTCCAAGTCGCTGTTCTCCGCTCCCATTCTCCGTCCAAATCGCTGTTCTCCGCTGATCTGTGCCCCCACTCTCGCTCCGCTCGCTGTATGCTGTACGATGAGTTGCACGATGCGTTGACTCAATGCTCATGCTCGCCCTTGCTGTCTCCCTTGTCGCCGGCCCTGGTGAAAATGGCACGACGGGCTTTACTGCCGCTCTCCATGCTGGCTCAGTATCGCTATGTTGCCGGGTTTCATGACCATCTGCGTGCGCCCCTGATTCTGCATGGGCCCGCTGCTCTACAGGATGCACTACAGAGGTACCCTTGTGCGCTGTTTTGTTGCTCCTGCTGGTGAGGCCGCTGCGACCTGGCCCGGCTACTGCAGATCGCTGCGGCCTTCCCCGTCATGAGGCTTGTGAAAACACCCTGTGCAGCTCCTCCACGAAGCGAAGCCGCTGACCCAGCTGTGTGAGGCCTAGGTCAGCGCTCAACACCTCGTGTAGATACTTGTAGTCTGTGGCCATCCTGTGGTATGAAAAACAGCGGTGATGACACACATTAGCTCAGAACAAGACCATGTAGAATTCAGGAGCCTCAAACATACTCATGCAGTGCAGTCATCTGTGGGCTGAAGCTTGCATCACAAAGAAGAGTTGCAGGTCCATTATGCAGACACCTAGGACTGTATACTGTGTGTGCGCGCACCTAAACAAGCCCGACAGTGCTGGTCCATCAATGTCTCTGCTCTTGAAATGATCAATGTACTCATGACACCGAATACGCTTCAACCACTCCTCCACCTGCATGCCCATGTGTGCGACACAGTTACGTATGGGCACTTTCATGCTGCGAGTGGCATCTGTATACAGTGCGTTGTCTGTCCTGGCATAGGGCCATGGCATGCTGCGTGCTGTACTCACGTCTGCATGTGTCCAGTTCTCAGGTCTCTCAGCGGACAGGGCGATGGAGCCCTGGCCCCTCATACTTGCTAGCGCTCCCTCAGAAAGCCTGCACATGGTGTGACAGACACGCTTACGCATGCATGGTGAGCACGCATGTCTGCATGCTCATGTCTTTGCTGCCCAGTACATGTGCCTTGGTACCATGCACTCACTTTCCCGCGTCCCCAACACAGTCATGGCCCAGCACAGTCATGGCATGCATCACCGTAGCATGGATACAACGGGCATAGGAGCAGCACGTGCGTGTAAGCATTCAGTGGTGTTGCCCTGTGCATGTGTGTTGGCACTGTGCACTCACTTTCCAGCGTCCCCGAGTTCCTTAATCACCGCAGGCATCTTCGCAGCCAGTTGCCGCACATCGTGGCACTGAAAGTATAGCCGCGTGCCTATGAGAGCGCCGAGCCACCCTGATGGTCTGTAATCCCGCTCCATGAGGACAGGAATAATCTTCTTACGCTGCTGGAACGCGTACTGCGACACACAAACAAACAAGAGTACAAATGTGCACTGTGTCTCTGTGTATGCAGGCTTCTAGTAAAGCGTGGCTTCCCGTCAATTAAGTAGCGCAGCAACAACGGGCCATGTCTTTCACCTTATGCAGACATGCAGACCAATGGCAGCTGTGGGCACAGTGTCTCACCTCTGCTTCTGTTCTGCAGGCCTGTGACTCCTTGTATCGCTTTGACACACATACAATCACTGCTGCACTGCCCTCCACTGCACGTGCCATGGCCTCCAGGGTGCTGCCTGCACACGCACATGCATATGCACAGAGAGCCGTAGCTCACGTGGTGTCGTAGTATACATTAACCAACCCTGCTGTAGCCATGCATGGGCTGTGACTTACACAGCGCTAAGCTACACGGCCTTCACCTACCCGACATTTGATCCACGTCCATCCACACTGCATAGCCAGCCTGCATATACACACCAAAGCACGTGCCACATGCGTATGGCTGCTGAAGTGCTATCCTGCTGGTACGTGCTCTGCGCCTGTGTGGGTGAGCTGCCGAACACTGCGTACATGGTGCGCCGAGTGCGTCTTGGATAACCACGCACCTTCTGCAGCTCCTGTTTTAACAGTAGCACGCTCTGTTGGCTACCCCACTCGTATGACAGCATTACGTGTGGAATGCCCTGACACGCGCTGGCCTCTCTGTCAGAACCATCAGCATCCCCGTCAATGCTCCTGCGTGTATGGCTGCTGCTGGCTCTGCCTTCCTGCAGCGTCCTGATGTCCTGCTCAAGACCTGCGTACGCGTATACGCAGCACATGATGCAGTCTTGCACTAGGAGCTCCCTGAGCCATCAGTCAGCCCCACTTTACCACACATAGAAGACTGCTAGTGCATGCAGCTATAAGCATGCATGCACCTAGGACTCTGTTGCATGCATCACATTCTTACGTCCAGTGTCTGCACTCACCCAGTGTCCACAGCGCTCCCTTGACAATCTCCTTCATCTTTGGCCCACTGTCAGCTGAGTGAAGTTTGCTGCGTATCGTATCTACAAGCCCCTCTGTGGCTATGATACGCTGACGAGACTGTTCGTTGAACGCCAGGTTCCACAACGCTGAGACCGCATATCGGTGCGCGGCCTCGTTCTGATGGTGCTTGCCCTGCAGCACCTGGGCCAAGACTTCTACTCCGTAGTGGTTGGTGATGAGCTCCTGTGCACACGAGGGTGTCACACACACACATACACACACACACACGTACTACAGCCGGCAGAGCCAAAAGCTTTTTGAGGCTCCCTTCCTGCTTTTGGTTGTATCCGCGAACCTAGCTGTACATAGGTGTACCTGAACTACGGTGTGCTGCCTGAATGTTTGCAGCACTAACCTTGTTTCTGTCGTTGACTGTCAGGCTGGCCAGGCCCATCGCCAGCTTCCACACTGTCCAAAAGGTGCCGTGCCTGAGCTCGCCCTTGCACGCGGCTTGCAACACCTGCGAGCACAGCAGCCCAACACGACCATTACAGGTCTGCGGTAAGGCCAGGACGTCAGTGGCAGCTGCAGAGAGAGTGGTCCGGCGCTGTTGAAATGTGCCACGTGCCAGGAAACGCACCTGTAACAGTTCAACCACCAGGTCCTCTGACAGTTGCAGTTTGGGGTTGCCCTCCTCGTGTCCCACTAAACACGCGATGGCCACAGCTGCATTCACCTGACTGGCAGGCTCCTGTACCGCACAGCAGCATCGCACGAAGGGACACCACGGCTCACAGCAGTGGCCATCAATGCTCGCACGGTCAGAGCGGTACAGTGAAGTTTGCTGCGCTTTGCAGCCCCTCTATGAGCTTTGTCGTACCTTGTCTGTGCGTATGATGTCATAAAGCGCATCCACAGCCCCTGCGTTGATCAGTAAGCTGTGGTTCTTTGTGTTGTGTGCAAGGTTGCGCAGGACTGCCAGCGCCCGGGTCTGGAGTGTGGGATGACCGCTGCCACTGGCACTCTGCATGGGACAGACAAACATGATCTTGTGAACACACGCCCCAGGTATGGACAGGTGCAAGACGCCTGACCTTATGCCACTGTGACAAATGCTGCCCTGTCTGACTCAGCATGCTGTGTATCGCGCCGTGGCTGCCACTCACTGCTTGTGTTTGTGAACGGCAGATGGCCACGAGCTGAGGCACTGCGACAAGCCAACAGCACAGACACAGCACATATGAGACACATGGCAAACCCATGATGAGCTACACAGTGAAAAGTGCTACGGAGTTTGCAGGTATGCTACTGTACAGCTATACTGGCTGCAAGGCTGTTTTGTACTCACCTAGGCCAGCGTTGATGATTGGTTCTTCAGCAAAGGATGGGCAGAAGGCCACTAGGCCACTGAGTAAAAAGCACATCTGACTCTGCAGCTCCAGGTCTGAAGTCATAGGCAGGATGACACTGATCTTTTCTATGATGCCTGACTTGATGACTGCCTTGCACGTGACGTTGTTCCTGTAGCAGAGTATCTGCAGCGCCTGGTACGCCACAGGGTGTCTCCGCAAGGCGAGTGTCACTAGGGGCTCTACGGCCCCTGCTGCTGTGATGGACGCCTGGAGCTGCCTGATGCCCTCTGCCCGCGTGTTCACTGCACACAGCACCCGGCAGACAAGCACGCGCATCACCAAGAGCTCCCCTGCAGCACGTGTATGTCTTGGCGAGAACCAGGCGCTGGCGGGGAGATGCGATGAGTGTGCCCACCTGCTGTGGCGACAAGCTGCTTGATGGAGTAAGCGGCGCGCAGCGCCTGGCCCTCCAGCTGGTCTTGTGGAACCCCGTCCGCCCAGTAGGCTTGTAGCTCACTCAGGCTGCGGCTGAGCTCTGATGCGCCAGCCTGGGGCTCCTGGATGGGCTGATGAGCGGGGATTGAATCCCAGGACACGAGCCCTGGCTGCACCAACGGTGCGCTCGGACTGGCGGCCTGCCTGCTGACACTAGCCACTCTTGGTGCTGCCAGTATGCTGTTGTGAGGCGCATGTGCCCTGCTCGTCGCCTGTGAGGATGGCACGTCATGCGCCCAATGAGGCCGTGCTGCCAGTGTCACCAGTGTCTGGGGGCTGCATGCTGTCTTCGCAGTCTCACAGAGCTTGCGCTGTTGCCTGAGCATTATGCTGCAGCGGCGCAGAGAGGTCAGGAACACGCACTTGCTCGACTCCTTATATCTGGTCTCATGGCTTGTGTTATGCAGGCACTATGCTCACAAGCACTGCACAGGGTCAGGAAGCAAAAGGAAGAAAAGCGAACAATCCGTACGCCACTGAAACGTCTGCACGTTTCCTCGCTCAGCGGTCCCTGCTGCTCTGCCTGCTGTTTACAAGCTGCTGTGCACACGAGCGGTGGGGTCAATGCGGGGCAGAAGAGGCAGTGGGGGTAGAAGAGGCGGCCGGGGACACAACGGGGACCCCCTGCTTTGCCCATACTGCATCAATGCTGTGATACTGATCGGTACTGTATGTCCACACCTGCATCATTACATTACTTATGTGCGCTCAAGCATTTTTGAACAGTATGCCACTGCAGGGTATCAGGCCGTGCGCACACAGGAAAAGCAATACAAGGAAAGGTTCCGAGGCGAACGCCACACACGCGCATAACAAGCATGCAGTCTATGACCACCAAACGGTACTGTACAGGCCTGGCTCCCAAGGAACATACTCACAAGGTGCTGAGGAAGAGGCACACGTTCCCACGGGCTGGCAAGGCACCCAAGAAAGGGAAAGCCAGGGAAGAGAAAAAGGTTTGAGTGCACGCTGGTGTTGGTGCACAGTGCAGAGAGTGTCTCTCAGGACGGCTTGATGGGGAAGAGTAACATATGACCCACATGTAAACCAAACATGGGAAAGTGTGAGGCCCTATCTTCAATCCCTTAAGCTGGGTCTTAAGCATTTTCTATGGACCGCATAGCAGTCTCCGCACCCATCAGTCCCACCTTACTTTGCGTACGTCAAACTCAGTATTGGGCTCGAAATTCATGGCTGTGTACTGGGTTCGGAGCACACAGCCCCCAGTGTAATGCCCCATAGGTAGGTTGATGTGACACATGATCTAAGTCCGTCACTTGACGTGCGAAAAGAAGCCTATACACGATAAAGTGACATAATCAGATGTATGGAAGATTGATATTCGTCACTCCCTATGAAATGCCCCATGACAAAGTGCGAATCAGACATGCCGTCATCAGACACGCAAGCACGCTCCCCCAGCGGCCGTGTGTTCACGGTGTGTTTTTGAGTTCAGAAAAGCCCGCATAGTAGGCCCCGCACTCTTCTGCTCCATCATCATAAGGCCGTACGTCTATGATCATATGTCTTGTGCAAGTGTGGTTCGCAAGAGACCTGAGGCTGCTCAGCCGGAAGCCTATACCCCATAAAGCGATAGTCTTGCTGCGTATCTACGCCCTTGATAGTATGTGATCCCACGCACTGACGTATAGGTTTCTGTTTCCTGGCGATCTGATACCATGTCTGTCCTATCAACACGCTCTGATTCACCTCGGCTCTATCCTTAATTTGCACACAGTTTGCTGTAGCCTTACTGATGCTCTGCGGGCAGGTGGCAGGTGGCGAGCGCTTCCATGGCCCTGAGGATGCTTGCCAGCGCAGTCACGAGGAAATCAGCGCTGGGACGTGACTTGGGATCACGCAGCAGGCACCTGCACCGCGCAAAATTGGGCACAATGCACACGGATCCATTAGCCACGCGCGGTTCACCAGATGCGATGGAAAAGAGGCATGCCAAACTAACCAGGCCAGTACCAGGCCATGCCAACAAGAGCTCAGGCAGCCTTGGCATAACAGCTCACCCATGCATAAGCTGGAGATACGCGGGAGGCGGCGCACTGTGCGCCGGGAAGAAGGGGAACGCCTCATGCCACCTGGGCTGTCCTGATAGTGAGGGAGCATAGGGTGGCACCCCCATGAACACTTGCCTGCGCAACACACGGACATGCATAAACGGGCGCGTAAGGCACACAGTGTGCTAGCTGCATCGCGCTGCACTGTGCTGTTTGTGATCAGCTCATGCGCCTTTAGACTCGTCCGCGCCTTCGCGATGCGTCTGGCCCGTGCATGGCAGTCACTGTCTAGGACTGCTATGTACCCACCACATGAGAATGCCGAAAGAGAAGACGTCTGCCTTGGTGGAAGTGCGGCGCTCCACAAGCACCTGCATTTGGTCACTTTACAGCATGTGTCATGTGACAGGAACAGATGAAGCTACTACAAGTTCCTACTCGCCTTCAGACACGAACCAAAGCAACGGACTATAAACATACAAAGACACAGATGTACACACACACACACACGCACACACCTCTGGTGCTACGTAGAAGGGCGTTCCCTTGGAGTAGTTTGACACGTGTGTGGCGTCCCCTGACAGCCGCGCTGATAGGCCAAAGTCCTGATAAGGTACACATGTACACACAACACACATGGAGACACAGGGCAGCACAGTACACTGGCCTTCCCAGCATGCGTTGTGCGCAGGCAAGTAGGGCCGAAGCTTTGCTGCCACAGAGCTCAGCAGCACCCACCGCGACCTTGCAAATCACGCCAATCCCTGTGTGAATGTGCTGTAGCAGCACGTTCTCAGGTTTCAGATCCCCGTGCACAATGTTGCAGCTGTGTAGGTACTCAATGCCTTTTGCGATGTCAATGAGAAGCAGTAGGATTGAGCCAACCTGCATGCGCAAGCAGCGTGTACACACAGATGCACAAATACACATACGCAGCGATGCCCATGAGGAGCAGTACGGTCAGGAGGCACATACGAGGCCACACTTCCAAGTACGCGCACGATTCGCGGCAAGACAAAGCAACGTGCACGTGCATGGACTGAGACAGGCATGCCTTGTGCAGTTGCTCACGTCATGCGCAGTCTTCCCCGGCCCCTGGTGCAGCACACCTGACTTGAGGACTGAGTCTAATGAGGCATTGCACAGCTCCTTCAGGGCAAGACACACAAACACACACATACACGCATACGCAAACTCGGCGACGGGAAAACCCTGCGAGCTACAGCCCTACGAGCTGATGCTTGAACACCATAGCACTCCTGCGTATGCGGACATGTCATGCATGTGCTGCGTGGCGCCCTGCAGTGTAGTGGGGAGGCTCACCTGAATAAGGAACATCTTGTATGCCTGTACCCTGGGCCCCTCCTGTGTGCCAGTGGCGTCGTCAATGGCCAGCCCTGTCTGTGTGTCAGCCTTGTGTGTCTCTATGGGCTGTATGTCATATCTGTACGTGCGCACCTGGGGGCACAGATACGATACATACTCTATGTTTCACTGCCACTCAACACATGCATGGTAACACCTAATGTGTGCCTGCATGACAACACCTAATGTGTGCATGCTCTGCACTGTATGCAGCATTGGCATATGTGACAATGAATGAATGCAGGGTGTCACATACCACGTTCGGATGATCGACTGACGCAGCCACTGCAGCCTCAACGATTGCCTGGTCATGTGGCCCGGACCCACAAGAGCCGTCCCTGCCTGGCACCGAGGCATCCTCTGTGACCTCAAACACAAGCGTCTGCAGGCTCAAGCAAGCAATCAGGAGCATCAACACAGTGCACATAGTGTACCATGCAAGACAAGGCAATGCACCAGAGCAGGCTATGTGATCGCATCAAAGCATGCATGGCACAGTGTAAGGTGCTGTGTACCTTCATTGCGACCTGCATGCCTTTCCACATGGCACCGTACACCGTGCCCCAGCTGCCCTGGCCCAACACACCCGTCACCTCAACCTGAGTACACACATGACTACACATAAGACAATGATTGACAGGCGCAACTGCATAGTATAGAGGCGGCAAATGGTGCGGGTGGTAATCAATTTCTACGGACAAGAAAGCCATGTGTGGTCCGCAGAGACGATCAACAGGGTATCAGGGTGGGCAGGGGCCTTACCATCTGGCTGGCTGGTGTCATTTCCCTGACAAGCTGTGATACGGCTGTACGGGGGTCTGATGACTGTCTGTCAGACACGCTACGCCCGCACACTGTCACGGGTGCACCGCATGCCGCATTCCCTGAGCCCCCGTGGACTTGATTTACCACAGTTCTTTTTGCATTGTCACCGCTGCAGACAGGTGCACTGACGTGATCACCACGCACAGAAGCAGAGTCCGTGCGCTCGGCCTGCGCTGCGGCGGGCTCGCGCCCAGCCAGCAGCAGCAGCACCTTATCCCCTGCCCCCTGCTGCTGCGCTGCGCCTGGCACCAGAGAGGCCTCCGCACAAAAGCTCTGCAGCTGCTTCACGTCATCGGACTCTAGTGCACGACCCGCTGCGCCCCCATGCACTGACTGGTCGGCAGTGTGCGTTGCGAGAGGCTGTGAGACAAGCCTAGCCAGGCTTGGGTGTGAGGCTGCGTGTAGGGCGGATAGAAGGGTGACACGTGAGGCTTGAGGGTGAGAGTCTGGCTGCACAGCCTCTGCACACAGGCCTTGGAAGGGCTGCGGCCCTACACTGACAACCGAATTAGTAGCCTGCACACACAGACACACACACACACACACTCAGATGCGCCACGTACGATAGCTTCGAACCCGGTCCTAGCTTCCGCTGCCACCGGCGGAGCCGTACAATGTGCTGTGTCCTTCACTTACAGTGCTTGCAGGCTTGGTCTGTTGCGGGGCGGTGTCGGGCTGCACCTTGATGACTGGACTCTGATGGTCGAATTCGTCACAGCTTGAGTTGCCCGATGATGCTGACTGGACCATGGCAATCCTTGGACGCCTGCAAGACACACACACACACACACACACACACACACACAAAAGAACTAACAAACCAGCCATAGCAGCTGCACGTGATACAACCTTGACGCTATGCAACACGTGCGTGCGTGCACCTTATCTTCTCACCTTTGTCTTAAACTCCAGACTGCTAGCACAGCCCCACACACAGCCACACCACCAATGAATGACAGCACCACCCCCAGCATTAAGCTCTGCCACGCGTACACTGGCCCACCCTGTGTCTGCACCTGTGCGTTGCACACTGCCCCTATCCCCGCTAGTACATCAGGGCTGGAGGGCGTGATCTTCAGGTTGGTTGCGTTGAGGCCCCAGCCTGTAAACAGACCTAGTTGCAGGGCCGCGTAGCCTGTGCTCACTGACACTGACTGTAGCGCTGCTATGTCAGCACTTAGCGCTGCTGCGTGCAGCTGCACTGTCATGTTGTTTAGGCAGCGCGATAGGTCGGGCTGTGCGAGTGTGAGCAGGGCTAGGAAGTCAATGTCGGATACGCGCAGAGTGACTCTGTCCATGCCTATGAGAGCGCTGCTTGGGGCGCGAGGGAACACACTAAGTGGGAACACTGAGGAGGCGCCTGACTTGGGAAGCGGGGCTGTGGGGAGCTTTTGAAGCGTCTGCGAGCACACAGGTGCAGACCATAGCTGTGTCAGGTGCACACTCACGCTGATGATGCGCACCGTATGCAGGCACATAGAAGCTCGTTCATCTCACCATCCAGAGTATGTAGAGCTGTCCTGAAGGGACGATAGGTAGCACAGGCAAGGCCTGGCCACTGAAGTCCAGTATAGCCTGCCACCCGTACACATCAGGCGTGTCTGAGAACACACCAGCCAGCAGCAACATGCCATTCAGTGTTGGCAGCGGCTTAAAGGTGATGTAGGCTGCGGGCTGAGCGGCGGTCAGCAGCATCACCACAGGCACCAAACCCTGCACAGCACACATGCACACAAGTACATAAGCTCCTCAACCTCTGAGCGTGTAATCTCTGGCGTACGACTATGAGTGTATGTGTCTGTGAGTGTGTGTGATGAATAGAGCAGTCGACAGTACAGATCACGCACCCCTGCATACTCGCTTGAGCCCGCCACCTCCGCTGCTCGCCTCACCCCCTCTACCCACATCTTCGTGTCTGATGCCAGGACAATGGGCGCACCAGGGTCCCAGGACATGGGGAGCTGTGCGTCACTGGTTGTGTTGCCACACAGCCTAGGGGACATGAGCACACCTGAGCGACGTAACTCTGAGAGAAATGGGTCAGAGGGGTCATCCAAGGACTGCACACACACACACACACACACACACACACACACACACACATGCATGCACACAGATGCACACACACACATGCATGCACACAGATGCACACACACACACACACACATGCATGCACA
>VFQQ010005101.1_pt1 | contig 11099 bp, 13 predicted proteins | sample 3512341 | NCBI WGS metagenome assembly VFQQ01 (sample SAMN10412373, study PRJNA504923) | tailings metagenome | isolation source: Relicate 2 Philex TSF1 revegetated site | place: Philippines: Tuba, Benguet | collected 2017-08-29
GTTGCCGCCTCTCGACTGGTTGCTGGAGCGCCGGAGAGCCGCGCTCCTGGCTGTAGTGGGTGGACTGCTGCTGCGGCAGGCAGGATCCGGGGGGTCTGGCTGCGGCAGGAGCGCCGGCCAACTCATCGCCTCCCGACCTGCTGCGCAGCGTGCTACCCTGGCGCATTCTTCGTTCAGAATACATGTGTTGCTTGAGGAATCCGTCCTGAACAAGTTTTACAGCACGTGTAATTGCAGAAAAAGTGTGCAATCGTCCTGCTCGCTACAGGGCGCGCCTCATGGCACAGCAGCCTTGCGGCGGCGCTTCTTGGAGCCACCGTTCGGCCGAGCGCCACCCCTGCTGCCTTGCTGACTCTTGACAAAATCGTTGAATAGCGCCTGCGCCATCAGCGGCGCAAACGCGCGGTGCTCTGCTATCAGTTGCGGCGTCATGAAGTCCTGCCACCCAGCAGGCTGCCCCTGCTGCAACAGCGGCTGGATGTGGGTGCTGGATGAGGCTGCCGCAGGTGCCCACTCGCTGCCTCCTGCTGGCATGCTTGCCGAGTCAGGCTGCCCATCATGGTGCAGCTGGGCTGCAGCTGCTGCTGGCTCCGCCTTTTGCCCCACTGACCGCGCTGCCGGCTGCAGCTGCGAGGTGGTGTTGGCCAGGCTCTCCGGTGCCTGATCCGCCAAGTGCCTCTGCTCTGCTGCCTGCTTCTGAGCAGTGCGCCAGGTTGCGCCCTCCCCTGCCTCGCTGTCGGCTGGCGGGCCCTCCCAGCCGTCCGAGGCGGCCAGTACCAGCCCTCCTGCTGGCTCAGCCGCTGTGCACCGCGCCCTCTTGGCTGCCGGCTGTGCCTCCAGGCACCACAGCTGGGCCTGCTCCCTCAGCTGGTGCACAAGCTCCCAGCTCTCCTCCAGCTGCGCCTCCAGCTGGCGCACCCGCTGGCACGCCGCGTCCCGCTGCGCCGCCTCCTCCTCCAACAGCTGCCACGCCTTGCACGAGCTGGCCTCCCGCTCTTGATCCAGCTCTGCACCGGCAGGCCAGGGGCAGGGGCACACCCAGTGAGCAGCTGGGCCGGGGCCGCTGGTCGGCAGCTCTGCCTCCGACCACATGCAGCAGTTAAGGCTGACCCGCGCTCGGGCTTGGCCTGCACCCGACAACAAGCCCAGCAGCCCGTCCGCATGCCAGCCACAGCTGCCCCATGCAACCCTGCAGCCAGCTGCCAGCCAGCCCTGCCGCCCACCCACCATTCTGCGCCTCCAGCAGCTCTTCTTCCAGCTGGCTCAGGTCCACCAGCAGCTCCCACAGGTCGTACCCGCCCTGCAGCAGCAAGCGCTCACGCCAGGGGAGCAAGTGCCCACATCAGGTGGCGGCCAGCACCGATGCTGGCGCCGCCGCACGGCTTGGCATGCACTGCACTGCACGGCCCGCGGAGCGGAAGCTCTCAACCACCCTGGCCCCTGGCTGCCTCCCGCTCACTTGCGGCTCCTGCTTCCGCTTGCCGCAGCGTGCAGCGCCGCCGGCGCCCTGCTCTGCCGCAGCCTGCCGTTCAGCAGCCTCGCGCCGCACCCCCTCAACCACGGCCTTCATTCGCCGCGCCTGCCTAAGCGCCGTCCGCTGCGAGCGCCGCGCCTCGCGAAGCGCAGCCTCCACTGTCCGCTGGCCTGCCATTGCCACTTCTGCAGGCCAGAGGCGAGAGACAAGATGTATGCGAGGTGGGTGCAGCACTTGCCGGGACAGGCACCATGATGCTTAGCTGCTGCATAGCCCCGCTTGCTCACCCACAGACCAGCCCGCCCAACCAGCCACTCCTGCTTACCTGCCAGCAGGCGTGCGCCCTCCTGCTGAACCAGCTCCTCTGGAGCCTGCAGGCGCTCCGCCGCTCCCTGCCAGACTGCACATCACATCACAGGTGCAAGGAAAGCAGGTGCATACTGGAAATGTGCCAGCTCGTGTGGTTATAGTGTGGCATGACAGCCCCACCCCAACATCCTCCCCACACAATACGCCGATGCCTGGCCCTGCGTGCCGCGAACAACTCTTCCTCCCACACAGGCAGCACCAACGCTCACATTTGGGGCTGCGCAGGGCTTGCAGCGGCCTGAAGGCAGCACCCAGCTTGGCGTGCTGGTAGTTTGTGTCGGTGAGGAGGAGCTTCAGCTCTTGCTCTTCCCCCCGCGACAGCTGGCGCCACGCCACCTGGATGGGCATAGAAGCGGAACAAGCGCGAGGGTGAGCTGAAGTTGTCCCATTCAGTGCCACCTGGCTGTGGCTAGCTCGCTGGCCACATGCAGTCGCAACCACAACCAGTCAGGAGTGAGCAGTTCTTCCTGAACAGCAGATCCAACCCACAACACTCTTGCAACCTGAACGCGCCTGGGGCTCCGGAGTGGGCACAGCAGAGCTTGGCATGCAACCTACACACGCAGCAGCTTGCGCTTCCTGCGTGCAGTGTAAAAGAGGCAAAGGGAACAGGGCCTGGTGCTCATGTGCTAGCCAGCAGGGACAGAACTAGCTGCCAGGCAGTGCATTGCATCGCCCTGCCATTCAGCCCTGGAGCGCAGGGCACACTTGTGCATGTGCCTCAGCGGTGGCCGCCACCTCCTCCACCTGTGCCAGCACAGCTGCGCTGGCTGCCTGCAGTCCCGCATTCTGCTCTTGCAAGTCCGCAGCCCGCCGCAGCGCAACTGCCAGCTCCTGCTGCAGCTGACGGCACTTGGTCACAGCGGCATCCCGCTCCGCTGCCATCTGCTCGCCACCTGCGGCCGCTGCTTGCTGCTGCACTGCCTGTTGAGGGTGCAAAGAGAGGTCAAATTGTGGATCGTTACCCATTTGCACCAAGCATGGATGCCTAGGGAAGCCACGAAACTGGCATTGCTCAAGGCAGTAGCTCACAGCGCCCGTTGGCCATTGACCAACCCGCAGCGCGCCACCCACCTGGCAGCGGGCCTCCCAGCGCCGCGCCTCATTACGCAGGCGCTGCTGCTCCGCGGCTGCCGCCTCCTGCTGCTCGTCTGCTTCTGCCAACTCTTGCTGCCGCGTCCGCTGCAGGTCTGCAAGCTGCTGGCGCAGCTGCCGGCATTCTGCGCCCTCTCCCTCCGCCTGCTGCTGTGCATGCTGCAGTTCCTGCTGCAGCTCAGCCTCTCGCTCAGCAGCCTCCTCGCATGCCTGCTCCAGCTGCTGCAGCAGCTCAGCCTCTCGCTCAGCAGCCGCCTTGCCTGCGTGCTTCAGCTGCTGCTGCAGCTCGGCCTCTCGCGCAGCAGCCGCCTTGCCTGCCTGCTTCAGCTGCTGCCGCAGGCGTGCCTTACGCTCAGCAGCCGCCTCACGTGCCTGCTGCAGCTGCCGCAGCTTGGCCTCTTGCTCAGCAGCCGCCTCGGATGCCTGCTGCAGCTGCTGCCGCAGCTCAGCCTCTCGCTCAGCAGCAGCCTTGCCTGCCTGCTCCAGCTGCTGCTGCTTGGTCTCCTGCTCAGCAGCCTCCTCGCATGCCTGCTTCAGCTGCTGCAGCAGCTCAGCCTCTCGCTCAGCAGCAGCCTCGGATGCCTGCTCCAGCTGCTGCTGCTTGGTCTCCTGCTCAGCAGCCTCCTTGCATGCCTGCTGCAGCAGCAGCTGCAGCTCAGCCTCTCGCTCAGCAGCCGCCTCGGATGCCTGCTGCAGCTGCTGCCGCAGCTTGGCCTCTTGCTCAGCAGCAGCCTTGCATGCCTGCTGCAGCTGCTGCTGCAGCTCAGCCTCTCGCTCAGCAGCCGCCTCGGATGCCTGCTGCAGCTGCTGCCGCAGCTTGGCCTCTTGCTCAGCAGCAGCCTTGCATGCCTGCTGCAGCTGCTGCTGCAGCTCAGCCTCTCGCTCAGCAGCCGCCTCGGATGCCTGCTCCAGCTGCTGCTGCAGCTCGGCCTCCCGCTGTGCAGCCGCATCGCTGGCTTGCTGCAGCTTGCCCTGCAAACACCAGAAGGGCAGGGGCATGGGCCTAATGGGCTACCTTACGAGGTGCGCCTTTACATGGCTGTGGCACCAATAGCACGCATTGCGTTCTACAGACAACAGAGCCGATCCCAGAGGCTCAAGCATGCACTCCTGCAGGCGTAAAGCTGCCGGCGTGCCTCTGTGTGATCAATCACATGCTCACCTGAGTCGCCGTGAGCAGCTGCTCCTTCTCAGCCCGGGCGGCCTCCAGCTGCTGCTTGACCTCCAGCAGGGCGTCACGCAGCTGCAGACCAAGTGGCAGGCGGGCGGCACCAGTGCTGGGCAGCGCAGGGCAGTGCGTGGGTTGGCGGGAGGCGAGCGGCAAGTTGTCCCACCACAACCTGGCTGCTTGCAGCCAGAGCAAGCCATAGGGTATGCCTCACAGAGTTGTGCAGAGCAGGGCTGCACGCACGCTCTCACCTCCACTACCGCTTCGGCTTCTGGGGCAGGCAAGCCCGCCCGCTCCTGCTCCTCCGCCCGCTGCTGCTCCAGGGCTGCACGCGTGAACATGCCCAGTGTCATTGAACAGCGCTCGGCCTGCTGCTGCAGTCGCAGTTCACACAACTGCTATCCTACATGCACGTCATGACAGGACCCCTCCACCCATGCACCTAGACATGGCCTCACCCGCCGTGGTGTCCGCCAGCCGTCCGGCCAGCTGCTGGGCAAGCGCCCACAGCTTGTCCACCTGTGCCTGCGCAGCGCTGCGGAACAGGTAGTACCCCTCCCCCGCATCCTGCAAGCATGAGGAGGCACCCCGGAAGGAAAGCTGGCTGTTGGGTGGATGTGCAGGGCAGAGCAACTCGATGCATCTGCCAGCACGGCAGCTCTCGCAGCAGCACAGTGCGGGTAACAGGTTGAGGGACGTCTGGCACAGGCTGATGAGCCGCTTGTGCCTCAGTAACGCTGCATACATACATGCGTGCACAATGCATATGTGCTGGTGCATGGCATGCCACACACCCAAAACACCAACATGCCCACGCTGCTCACCGCGGCCATGGAAAACAGCATGTCAGTTGGCACTTGTGGTGGGGGCTGCGACTGGAAAAGGTCGTCGATGATGCTGCAGAAGTTGAAATGGCAGGCAATGGCTGGATTTGTTCGCTGCGCGGGCAGCAGGCCAGTGCAGGGTTGCAAGATCACCAGCGGCAGCGGCACATACCACCACGCCTCATCCCCAACCCACAGCACGGCTGCACGCACCCCGTGAACTGGCTGCTGTCCTGGTCGGGCGGCAGCTGCCCGTCTGGCAGCGGCGGCCTGGTGGCGGGGTCGCCACGCACATTCAGCAGTGCGTGCACGGAAAAGGTCAGCTGCGCCGGCGTGTCCGGCAGGACGGCCAGACACTCACGGCCTGCCAGCAGGCTGCCCAGCGGCGCTGGACTGGCCGGCCGGCCGAAAGCCCACGCCGGCAGCTGCGTCAGGCCAGGAGTCAGACCTGTGCTGTGCTCGCCCCTGCGCTCTCCAGGGCTGGCGCCCCGCTGCGCGCGCTGGGCAGCAGCCTCCAAGCCGCTGCCGCCCTCCTGGCTGACTCCTGCGTCCTCCTCTCCATCCTCGCCCTCGCTGCCCTGCTCCTCATGCGAGCCACCACCCGCAGGCAGCTGACTGAGCCCTGGCCCCGCGTGGTCGTCTCCAGCTGCGGGGCTGCCGCCGTCCTGCAGAGGCAGACGTGGGCAGAAAGTAAGCTGTCAAGGTGAACTTAGCACTGCTGCTCCTCTTTCCAGGCCCACAACCTTGGTGAAGGAAGCGCAGTGCTTGCACATACCGCCCAGCAACAGCGCGTGCTGCCCACCTGCTGAAACTGGCTCTGCAGGAAGCCGCCGTATCCGGGCATCTGCGGTGTGCAGGGTTGGGTGGCAATCAGTCGGCACCGCTCGACTGGCATGCATGGTACGATGAGCGTGGCTCGTTGGGCAGCCTTCTGCAACCACATAAAGTCGGCCCTGAGCATCACGCAACCCCTGTGTGAACCTGGGAGGGAGGCGGCTGCTCGCAGTAGGGCGGAAACTCCTCCTCGTCGCCGGAGTCGGCAAACGCCTCCGCACTGCCGCCGCCAGCTGCTGGCCACATCGTCGCGGCCATGGCGGCTCCCGATCGCGATCACAGGCGTCAATGCATGCGAGCGACAGCTGAGGCCAGGGAGGCGCCGCGGGGCGGCCGGTGGGCGTTTGCGGCTGCTTGCTCTGGGGCCAGCCGCGCTGCACGAGGAGATCGCCTATGATGTGCGATCGATGTGCTTGGGCCCCGATCGACACTCACTGGTGCAGCATTTAAACCACCCCAGCGCCAGCTGTGCCGCTGCTGCAGACTGCAGATAGCAGTCGGAAGATCTGGGCGACCGTGTTGTTGCTCAGCATCATCCAGGTGGCCCCATTGCCACATGCATCAAGGGAACCGACTGACGAGGACTTCGTGCAGAAATTAACTGGGTGCAAGTACACGCCGCTGGATGCTAACGTGGCTGCACCGTACCCCAGCTTGAGACTCGATGCTCAGCCCCCTCGGCGGTGCCTATCATCCTCTGCGCCGCTTACACGCAGCAGCGCAACAGCAAACCAGCAGGTCCGCATCTGCCTTGCTCACAGTTGTGGTGACGCAACAGGCATCACCGTAACATGCAGGGGCGGCAGCGTGCAACTGCCGGAGAGGGCGGGCGGTTGTGCAAACTGCCAGCTGACCGTGCAATCCGTCACCGCCAGCTTGCCGGGGCGCTGCACCACCACCGAGAGCGCCACCTCCACCAGCTGTCCAGGCGGCACTGCAGGCAGCAGCACCCGCGTGCGGCCGCACCACGCATACTGCCGCGCCGGTGGCAGGGCGCCCGCCGCTACCAGCGCCACCGGTGCGCTGCTGCTGCTGCTCAGCGTGCTGTGGCTGCGTGCCAGGGCGGTGCCGGCCGCCTGGCTGCCCTCTGCAGCAGCGGCCCAGGTGGGTGCAGCCAGCGGCGCCGCCTGCCCCTCTGCCTTGCCCAGCTCCACAGCCAGAGTGGCGGGGGCCGCCATGCTGTTGCACAGCTGCAGGGTGAGCGGCACCACACATAGCGGCGTGGCGCCAAAGTCGTGCCGCACGTGGGCTGGGCCGCGCAGCTGGGCGGCGATGGGCGGTGCGCCGTGCTGCCTGAGGCAGGAAGAAGCGGGGACGGGCGGCATAGTGTGAGGCTGTCGTTTTGTGTGGCAGGGGTGGGCTGCAGCCTCACAAACGGCAAGCAAGCACGCAAGCCGAGGCCAGGGGCATGCCCTTCCAGCAGCTGTGCACGCACCTCAGGTTGTGCAGGCAGGTGAAGCCGCGGCGCAGCGGGGCGCCCTCCTGGCTGCCAGCCTGCCAGAGCACCACCACATCCGCGCCGCCCTCCTCCTCATCCTGTTGCTGCTGCCGCCGCTGCTGCTGCTGCCACTGCTGTTGTTGCTGCCCTGCAGGTGGCTGCAGCTGCTTGGGCGCCACCACTGCTGCTGCGTGGCGACTAGCCTCCAGCAAGCCAGCTTCCGCTCCTGTCAGGCTGCTGTCAAGCGGGCCGGCGGTGTCCTGCGCCGCCGCAGCGCCTCGCTCCGCTGGCACCAGCTGGCGGTAGAGTGCTGCCGACATGTCCGACCCTATCCGCAGGGCACTGGGCCTGCTGCTGCTGCTGCCGTCCCCACTGTTGGCAGCCTCCTCACACAGGCGCCAACTTCGGCTGGGGCAGGCTAAGCCGGTGACCAGCAACGCATCGCTGGCCAGGTTGTGCAGCTGTGCCTGCAGCAGGCAGCCGCCCGGCACGCAGCCGCCCACGCCTGCCGCCAGGCGCGCCGCCAGGTGCAGGCCGGGCCGCGCCTCCACGGAGCGTGCAAAGCGCAGGGTGCGGCAGGCCAGGCCCTCCATGTGCACCAGCGGCTCATACCGCCACGCCAGCGCAAAGAGGGTGGGGCCAGCATGAGCCGCCCTGCAGACAGGCATGCACAGAGCACATCACTGCGGCGCAGGTTGCTCGCGCTGCCAAGAGCTGCGGCCGCCTTCAACGCATGGTGTCCAGCTTGAATGCAACAGGGCCTTGCCGTACCGCACATACATGCAGCCAGCCAGCCTTGCCCAGCGGCGGCCCACCTGAACCACACAGGCAGCTCCAGCTCCTGGCCCACCCCCAGCCGCACTGCTGGCAAGCGGAAGACGGCGGTGCCCTGCCACAAGCTGGACACCAGCTCTGCTGGGCCGCCGCCCCCGCCGCTGGGGCTGCTGCCTGCTGCTGCAGGAGGTGCTGGGGCCGTGGCACTGCTGGCGCTGCCCTCTGCAGGGCTGCTGGGCGGCTGCAGGAAGATGCCCGTGCCGGCAGCCGCCGCCATGGACAGGCGGTGGAGGGACATGGCGCCGCTGTTGCGCAGCCGCATGGTGCAGCGCACAACCTCGCCTGCCAGCAGCGTGGGGGGCAGCCCGCTCACGCTGACCTCCAGGCGCGGCATGGGTGGCAGCACGCGGAAGGAGACGCCGGTGGGGGCAGGCCTCTCCGCGTCAATCAGCACCCTGCGCACACAGGCAGCGGACGCGGGGGCACATAGGAGTGGGCGCAGGTGAAGCAGGCGGCAATTTCGCCGCACAATTGCTTGACTGTGGCACGATCGGGGTCAAGACTGCTGCCAAGGATGTTCAGTGGCTCTGCACCCTCTCTTGCAACGCAGGCCACCAGGCTGAGAGGTTAGGCTGTCACGCCCCAACCCAGGGCACCGCAGCAGCGCCTGTAACTCACTTGCTGCTGCTGCCAGGCTTGCGAGGGCAGGGCTGCGGGATGCAGAACGCGGCCTGCCCGTGCGCCACGCCGTTGAGCAGCCAGGAGAGACCATGCACTTGCAGGGTGCCAGGCCGCAGCGGCACCACTCGCAGGTGCACCACCACGCGCTCGCCACCGTGCAGCGTCACGCTCTCCTCATGCAGCTGCAGAACGGGTGGGCGGCAGCCAAACCAGCCAGTGCCATTGTCAGCAAAGCACAGCGGCAGGCTGAAAGCCAACTGTGCGAGGTTGGAGCAGCACCAGCAAGCTTCCAACATTGGCTGCGCAGTGCGCACTCGAGTGTCAAGGGCAGCCAGGCACCGTGGCTGTCCACTGCCAAGCACCTGGCGTGTAAGCGGCCAGCGTACCTGGAAGGCCTGCTCCCCCGCGCTCCCCTGCGCCCCCGTTGGGCTGCCCTCTGGGACCTGCCCGCCACCGGCTGCTCCCGCCGCCGGCTCCCAGCTGCAGGCCAGCCGCAGGTGGGTGAGCACCAGGTCCAGCTGCAGCGGGTTGTGCAGCTCCACATCCAGCCCCACCGCCTCGCCCGCACAGCAGCAGCGGGTGCTGCCCTCCTCCCCGCCCTCGTTTAGCCGCGCGGCACGGCTCCCGCCTGCAGGGCAGCCACGGGGGGTCACGGCTCTGGAGGTGGCATGGTGCAAAAAGTGCAAGCTGGGGCACACCAAGCCGCCATTGCGCTGTTCCCCATCGGACCACGCACAGTGTGCAGGCCAGCTGCCACCAGCCCACCGCTGCCCGCTGCTCACCATCCAGCCAAGTGCTGCTTGGGTGGACATCCAGCCCCGGCTGCAGCGCCGCCTCCAGCCCCTGCCAGGCCTGGGGCGACAGCTGGTGCGCCTCCACGCCGCTGTACGCTGCCTGCCCGTCGTGCTGCACCCCCACATGCTCGCAGTTGACCACCGGCAGCGGCAGCGACAGCACCAGCGGGAAGCCCTGTGGGCATGGGCAGAGCGGAGAAGACGCGTTGGTGCTGGTGGGTGGCTAGAACAAATGAAGGAGCTAGTTAACAAAATTCGTTGTTAAAGGCCAGGACACTGCCAACCCGACTGGCCAAGCCAACGCCTGTCTGCAGCCCCAGATCACGCACCAGCTGTGCCTGCGCCGCCTGCAGCACTTCTGTAAACTGCGTGAGGTAGAGCCGCTGGCAGTGGGGCGAGTTGTGGGGGCAGGCCAGCATGGCCATGAAGTGCTGCGCCGCGCCCGCCGCATCGCCCGCCTCGCGCGCCTGCCGCCCCAGCACGTCGTGCAGGTGCTCCTCAATCAGCGCCCACTGCCGCCCCCGGTACACGCCCAGCACAAGCCTGCAGGCAGGGGCGGCGAATGGGATCAGAAGTTGATGGGGATGCCACAGGAAGGTTTGGGGATGGAGGCTCATAGCCTGCAGGCAAGACGCGCGCCACAGATTATCTGACATTGCAACTTGTGCAGGTCTGCAGATGTAGATGGAATGTGGGAACAATGGCAGCGAGTGTGCAGCATCCAGCTGACTGCAGCACTTGCTGGTATGCACGGCTGCCTGTTCACGCATGCTGCAGCACTCTGTACTGCTGCTCAACTAGGTCACTGCCACCCCTCCTCACAGCCACCAGGCCTCGCCTGTACACGCGGTGCGCAAGGCTGCGCTGGGCGCACATGTCGTAGCGCAGGCCTGCCAGCACGAGGTGGAAGGCAAACTTGCGCACGTGCGGCGGCTGCAGCGCCAGCAGGCAGTGCGCCGCCTGCTCCAGCAGGAGGCCGGCACGCAGGTCGTCCTCCTGGCGGGGGCAGCCAGGGCTAGAGGGGGAGGATGAGCCGTAGCATGGCAAGCTGCCGCAGTGCATGTGTGCAGGAAGGTGGCCTGTGCACTGCATGGATGTGCAGGGACATGGCCGCAGGGGTGTGGTGGCCACAGGATGGCTGCTTGCCATACTGAACAGGGCCCCCATCCTAACTGCCCCAGCATTCATCAGCTTGCCCCAACAGCTGGCAGCTGCTGCTTCCTGCCGCTCTGCATCACACACCACCCACCTGGAAGTGCGCCTTCATGAGCGCCCAGTTGGCGTCTGCATGCTGGCCCACCGCCCGCAGGTAATCAGACAGCAGCAGCACAGCACGTGTGGCGTAGCGCACGCCCTCCCGATTGCGCGGGTTGGTGGTGGTCAGCTGGCCGGGCAGGAGCGGAGGGCGGAGGGAATAGGTGAGGTTGCAGCAGGGCAGGGCACAGTGTGTAGCTTGCAGAGGAAAGGCCTTGGCAAACAGTGGTGCACAAGCCCTCCCGCTGCTGCATGGCGCACAGTCATGACCAGAGGCCTTGCTGCATGAACCGCCCTACAGTCCTGGCTCCCCCACCCTGCGCCACCTGCGAGTAGCGATGCAGCGCTTCCTTGTAGCAGGCGGCCGCCTCGGAGGGTGGTGCGCCCGCCAGCA
>VFQQ010005102.1_pt1 | contig 11098 bp, 10 predicted proteins | sample 3512341 | NCBI WGS metagenome assembly VFQQ01 (sample SAMN10412373, study PRJNA504923) | tailings metagenome | isolation source: Relicate 2 Philex TSF1 revegetated site | place: Philippines: Tuba, Benguet | collected 2017-08-29
CAGTGGAAGTCGCCGCAACACCTCGCGATTGAGCGGGTCCTGTTCGGCCTCTGGCTCCCAGCCCTTGCTCATCCCTGATCCTCCAAATCCATGGAACTCAGAGAGAATAGCTCACACAATCGTGTTCACAGCAGTGGCCTCGCCCTCCGACTGACGGCCGCGAACTGCCTTTCGACGGCGCGGAAAAGTCCAGTGTCTCCGTTGAGAACGGGGTGTTGACTCCTGGGCTCGGTCGGTTGGGGCAGGGCATTCAGGTCAGCCTGGCGGGCGGATGAAGCACAGCTCTGTGGATGGGCATGCCTGGCGCGCCAGGTCTGTTGCCGCAGCACACGGCCTTGGGTGGTGATGCCTTCTGAAAAATCTTGACCAGAAATAGTTATAATCGCGATCTACAAGGATCGTCGGCACTGTTCGCACCGACCTGATTCGTCTGACAGATTGGCGAGGTTATGCTCGAGCCTTTCGAGATCACGGACGCCGATCGGTCGCGGTGCCGCAGCGGCGAGCCTGCGACCATTGTCGAGCAGCTCCAGCGCTGGCTCGAACGCCGCCCGGACCATTCCATCATTCATTTTCTGCCGGACGGCGATCAGCGATCAGGCTCGCTCACCTACCGGCTTCTGGATCAGCGGGCGCGGGCCATCGCCGCCCGGCTGCAACGAACAGCATGCCCGGGCGACCGCATTCTGCTGCCCCCTCCGGGCTGGAGTTCATCACCGCGTTCTTCGGCTGCATGGCGACTGGGATGATTGCGGTTCAGCATCTCCTTCTGCACGTGACATCTTCAGAACAATTCGGCCCGTCGAATCACCATGTCGCACCGATGCGTACTCGGTGCCCTGCTCGGATTGCACCAGGATCTGAGGTTTCACTGTGTCGTTCCCGGAGTGCTCATAGCTAAACAGAAAGCCCGCCTGGCGCCATGGCCTCCCACAGCGAGAGGCGGAAGTCGCGACGCAGGAGAGGCAAGGCGTTTCAAGAGGTTGTCATACGCCCAGCGGCTTGCCGCAGGAAAGGCAGGTCACATTCCGTTGGCATGCCCCGCAACCAGCCTTTGCTCGCCGTGGAAGCTCATCCAGGAGTCATGAAACTGACGGCGGAGCTGAGAGACCCGGGACCTCGATAGCCGAAACGCTGTCATTACCCCACGAAGTGAATCAGCAGGTAGAGTGATCGCGTTTTGCGAATGTCAATGAATCGATTTGGGGCGGCATCAATGTGGGTGCATTTTCGGCTCATGCTGGCGGCGATGCTCCTGTCGCAGTCAACCGGGCTCGGTGGGGATTCGCGTGCTCCGACTGGATCGCCGCCGTCCAATCGTTTTTCGGGTCGGACCTTCCAGTTCGCAGATGAAGGGCCAGAGTCGTTGACAGGCCTGCTCGTTCTCGACAATCGGGATGACGGACTGACTGCTGAGTCCCTGGGCGATACCCTATCGCTGATCGATGACGCGGGTGCGGTTCAATGGAGAACCACAGGGTTCGGGATCTGTGAAACCATCGGCGGCGTCCATCGCCTCGCCATTGATGTTCAGCGCAGACGGATTTACGTGGCCGAGAATCTCGCCAACCGTGTGACCGCGCTCGATTTTGCCGGACGCCGCCGCATGGAGATTGACGGCATCAACGCCTCGGCAATTGCCGTCGACGAGCAATGGGGCCACGTGTGGGTCAGTTTCGGCGATTCGATCAACGCGGGAGAAACGCTGATCTTTGATCCGGAAGGGACTGTCCTGAACTCCCTGCCATTCCGCGGTGTGGATCTTGTGAATGTGAAGGACTCGGGCACTGGCAGTTTCTGGATGTCCGGAACTCACACTCGGCAGGTGAACTCCGCTGGCAAGATCCTCCTCGAGCGTCAACACGCCGCATGGTGTGAGCCGACCCTTGCGACAACAGGCGACAATGTCATCTGGGTCGGAGAGAGATCCCATCCGGACGTCAAGAAAAGTGCCGATCGTGTTCGACGCCTCCGCTCGGGCGAAGTTGACCTGACAGTGGAACTGCCCGAGCACGACCCCTTCGTCATTGTCCCTGATCAATCTGAGGGGCTCTGGGTCGGGGGCTATCAGGGCCTTCGACACATCTCGAGCCGAGGGGAACTTGGGCCCGTCATCGATCTCAAGGTCATGGCCCTGGAACGCGTTCGCCGGGGTGAGGGACTCTACGTGGCCAGCCAGGACGAAATCGTCAAGATTTCAGATCGGGGAGAAATTCTATCGCGACTGCAATGGCCGCGAGCGACGACGCTGCTTGCGCGTTAGTTGCAGACCAATTGGATCGCCGCATACAAGGCTCTTGACCCCGCGTCGGGCAAGATGATGGCCTGATCACGCAGGCTGCCGAGTCAGCACGACTCGAATCCGGAACACACGCTCAAGCGAGTTTCCGGCCGAATCGGTCACTCGCACCCGGATCGACAGGCGTCGCACGCCACGGAATTCCGCCGCAGTCTGCAACGTGTCACCGACAACACTGAACAACGCGTTGTCGCGGTCGCCATGTCCGCTGACCAGGGAAAACGTCAGGCTCTCATCCGCATCACTGTCGGCGGCCAGGAACTGGCCTACGGACGTGTTGGCCGGCTGGCCCCGCACCACCCGATTCGACGAGAGACTCAGCCTCGTCGGGGCTTCGTTCACGTCGGTGACGTTGATCGTGAACACCCTGATGTGCTCATAGCCATCCGCCCCCCGGACTCGGACTCGAATTGAATAGCTGCTGGTCTTTTCAAAGTCGAACCGGGCATTTGTACGGAGTTCGTCGCCAACGATTGAGAAATAGCGGTTCCCCGAGCTGCCCTCGCCGCCCACCAGCGAATACCGCAATCGCGCATCATCCACATCATTGACTGCGAACGCCCCGACAACGGTTCGTCGCGGCTCGTTCTCGGCGACCGACTGATTGCTCAGCGTCAACTCCGGCGCGACGCCATCGAGCACGTGGATCGTGAAGACTTTTTCAAACGTTTCCCCGAAGCTGTCGGTCACGCGGACCCGAATCGAGTAACTCGCCTGCGATTCGAAGTCGAAAACTGCCGCGGTCCGGAGTTCATCACCCACAATCTCGAAGTTGTCGTTCCCGCTGCTGCCGGCTCCCGAGACGAGACTGAACGTGAACGTTTCCAGGAAATCAGGATCAGTTCCGCTCAAGGTTCCCACGACCGTTCCAGCCGGGGAACCTTCGACGACCGTCTCCCCTTCCAGGCTGATGTCAGTGGGAGCGGAATTGAATCGGCGGAACCGTTGCCCATAGACGCCCTGCGGAGTGGAACTTGACCAGTTGAACACGGTCTCGCCGGTGGAAGCCATCGCCACCGACGAGAACCATTGAATCCCCTCCGCGGTGGAGTTGACCTGAACCTCTCCAGCCAGTGGCGTTCCCGTGGAACTGAACCATTGTGCGAAGATCCCCCGATCGTCGCCGTCCTGGCCGATGCTCGTCCAGGAAATCACGAATCCGGCCTCACCCGCCGTCGCCGCCGCAGGCTGGTACTGGGCGCTTGCAGTCGTGGAGTTCACGCGGAACTCAGGCCCGATCGCATTCCCACTCGCGTCATAGCGTTTGGCGTAGATGCCATCGCCGTCTCCATCCTGCCCTGTGCTTGTCCAGACGACGATGAAAGATCCATCTGGGTTCATCGCCACCGACGAATCCCGCTGATTGTCGGCCGTGACGTCGTTGATCCGAAACACCGAACCGATCGCCGTTCCGTCGGCGTCGAACCGCTGCCCGAAAATGCCGTCGCCGTTGCCGTCCGGCGCGGTCCATGTGACGACGAAATCGCCCGCCGCGCTCATCGCGACCGAGGATTCTCCAGAAGGGCTGTTCCCGACCTGAAACTCATTCCCCAGGGCCTGACCCTCGCTGTTATACAGACGGGCCATCACTGGACCAGTCGGATGGCCATAGCCCCAGGAAACGACGAAGGTCCCGTCGGGGTTCATCGCCATGGCAGCGCTGTTCACCGCGGTCACGCCATCGCTGACCAGAAGATCGGCTCCCAGCGGCGTCCCTTCAGCATCGAACCGCCGTGAGTAAACGCCGTTCTGTGCGGGATTCCACCAGGTCACAACGAACGAGCCGTCATTCGCAATGGCAATCGAGCCGACGTTGTTCGCTCCGAAGGGGTTGCCGTTGACGATCATGGCCTCCCCCAGGGGGCTCCCCTCCGCGTCGAACCGCTGCAGATAGGTCACATCGGAAAAGAAGTCCTCACGCCAGGCGGTCCAGACCGACACGAACGACCCGTCGTCGGCGAACGCGACCGTCCGGCCGGTCAAACCGGTGCCGCCGCTCTGCTGAGTGGACGGATTGACTCGAAACTCATCACCCACCGGAGCGCTGGACAGCAGCACCCGGGCCTCCAGAGAGACGTTGCCCGAAACGAGTCCCGAGGGTTGGCGACGAGCCCGGGGGCGTCGCCCGCGGCCGCTCATCAGCATCTGCAACGATTGGGAGGCGAACTGAAGCCAATGGGAGTTCGACATTTGAGCGGCACCTTCAAGATTCGGATCGACGTCCTGGTTCAGCCCGGAGGTCGCGTCGGACCCTGTCGCTGTTCCTCAGTCGGCCGTCTGGCTGCATCAATCCGGCCTCGATCGCGCGCATCTGCCGATTGCCGGCCTGCATTCCCGCCTCAAACCGTCGATCCGTTGCGATCGTCAGAGTCGTGTTCGAGCGTCATGAAACTGGCATCGCTTGACGGGCGGCACGCGGCGGACAACGAACTGGATCGCAGTCACTCGCTCTCAGCGTCATTGCAACGGTGTCACTGGGCAGTTCAGAACCAGCCACCGCGGCGAACTCAGGAAGAGCCGGGAATCGCTGCGCGGGATCGTCCTCGGACCGCTGGCGAATCGCTTGTCGGGCTCGTTGTCGACGCCGACTGTTTCGGGCGTTGCGGTGACTTGCCGGAGGCGTCCTACCGCGGCAGATCTTCGGTGATCTCCTGCGACATCCCCGCGATGTCGCCGATCTCCCCTTCAGGGAATCCCAGTCCTCCGAATGGACCCATGAACGGTGACGTCTCAAGACCGCATGTTTACGGCGTTTCGATCAGTTCATCGAACTTGAGGTCGCGGATCTCCATCGTCGAACCAATCGTCCTGAAGAACAGCCATGGCTCATTAGCGCCCTGATCCACAGGGACATACAGCAGGCGGCTCCCGTTGACGAAAAGTTCGGCTTGGCCTCCCACCCGCACGAACCTCAACGCGTGCTCGCCGTCCCCCCGCTCGATTGACTGATCCGCGTACGTGAGATTTGGTGCGGCCGACGAGAATCGCAGTTCGCAGAGTTCCTCGGCGATGCTCCATCCGACCAGCGCCGGTTTCTGCTGAAGGTGGTCCAGTTCAACGCGTGTGTCGATCCGGCCGTCAACGAGCTGAAACACCGCCTGTTTGCGGTACCCCTTGTCATCGCCAGGAGCAGGCTGCCAGGTGAAACGGAAGGAAATGTCGACATTCGGGGCCGGCGCCGATGGGGAGACCGCATTCTCCTGAAAGAAACCCGATTCGGTCTTCACAGTCAGCGCATCGCCGCGCTTCAGATTGGCGATGCCATGGAGAGCCGTCGTATGACGTTGCGGGATCAGTCGCGACCGCAGGTCGTCGCGCGCCATCGATTCCGCCAGGACATGCGGCGGCGCCGCTTCGCGATCGCTTGCCGGGCGACGAAGATGCAGGTCCATAAGGGCCTGAGCGTACTCGGCGCTCATCGCTGATGCCTGGGGATAACGCTCGGTCAGCCGCAGCAATTCGCGGAGCTGATAGTTCGCGACGGCTGCCCGCATCAGGAGGATTGGATGAGCGATCGTGTCGCCCGCGGCATCCGTTTGGCTGGCGAGCGACGCGAACTCCCACGCATCCGCGCCGCGTCCCTGGGCGAAGCGAATCTCGATGCCCGAGGCTGCCGCATGTGCATCGGGTTTGTAGCCTTTTTCAACAGCGTAGCTCCAGGCGGTTTCGGCGAGATCCGGTTCGCGGGCAGCCGTGATGATCGCCAGGTAAACGTCCGCATCCCAGCGTGGATCCGATGACCCGCTTCGCAGGTACGCCAGGTCCGGACGCCAGGAGTTGCCGTTCTTCACTCCCAGCGGTCCCGGTTGTGCCGTAAACGATTTCTGCCGGCCTGAACTGACCGAGAAGAACTCGCACTTCTGGGCATAATCCGCGGCCCGCGGAAGGTTCTCCGCCGTCCAGATCAACCAGTCATCGAACCGAATGAGGATGTCGCCTTTCTGGACTCCGGCGACGTCCGCCTGGGATCCGGGGAACACGTAGTTGACGACGGCACCGGTCGTCGGCCACGATCCGGATGCTTGTTTTCTGGCGACCTTCAGCGATTCGGAGGACGCTGCAAGCTTTGTTGCATAGTCGGCGAGGGGCACGATCCGGCGAAACTCGGGAAAATCCCTGATGGGAGCCCTCAGCAATGGATCTTCCCCCGCGGCATCACTGGAGGCGTACCACATGAAACAGAATGCAGCGATCCAGATGGTCGACAGCTGTCTCGCCGACTTGCTCCCGATCAACATCGATTCGCTCTCCCGACCCTCGTTACAGACATGCCCCGGCGTCGCACGGACCTTACATCGGCGATGCTACCGTGGCCGACGGAACCTGTCAGCCCGCAGCAGATTTTTCGCGATCATCGTCCTGACGCTCTCGACCCTGCTGCCGGCGACAGCGACGATCGCGGCCGAGAACGACGACATCATCGCCCGTGGCAAGCAGGCGACGGCGCTGATCGATCTGGGCGCGGAAGGCAGCGGTTCCGCATTCTGTGTCGATGCGAGCGGTCTCTTCCTGACATGTGCGCATGTCGTCGAAACTCGTCGGCTCGGAGAATCAGTCCGGATCGTTCTGCATTCCGGAGAGAGCGATCAGGTTGTCGGAGAGGCCCGGGTCATCGCGGCCGACCGGGACGCCGATGTCGCCCTTCTGCAGTGGCGCGATCCCCCCATGCTGACGCCCCTGACGCTCGTCAACGCGGACGATCTGAAAGAGACAGCGCCCGTCACAGTGTTCGGATATCCATTCGGTCTGCTGCTGTCGACCGGCAGCGAACACTATCCGGCGATCAGCGTCACGAGCGGACGGATCAGCGCCCTCCGGCGCAACTCCGGCAGGCTCGTCGTCATTCAGATCGACGCCGCGGTGAATCCCGGGAACAGTGGCGGGCCATTGTTCAACGCGCGTGGTGAAGTCATCGGCATTGTGGCCGCCTCGAATCCCGTCGCACGGATCGCGTTTGCCGTGTCGACGCTTCCGGCCACGAATCTGATGCAGCGGCCCGTCATCCTGGTCACGGCTCCGGACGTCAGTTACGCCGATCGCACGACGGATGTCGATCTCGTTGCCGAGTCAGTCGCTCTCGCAGGAACGACGCCGCCAGAGACAATCGAGTGGGTGCTCGGCGCAGGCGCCGGAGAGCGCGCCGTCACTGGCAGGTTCGATGGAGCATTCTCGACGGTTCGCACGTCGCTGATCGATCCACAAACGACGACTGGCAAGCTGCGCCTGATCCTTCAGGCGGCAGGCGAAACTCGCTTCGCCGACGTGGCTGACCAAAAAGTGAAGGTTGGCTCCCGCGAGCTCGCTCTCAGCGCCATTCGGCGGATCGAAGGACGAGGCGACGGGCAGATCGTCTCGCTCCATTCCGGGGGAAAGCTCAAGGGAGCCCTGTCAGGGCTTTCCAACCTCAAGTGGGACGACGGAAATGCAGTCACCGTTTCGGCAGACGATGTCATCGACCTGTTCTCCGTCGAGGCAGTCGTTCAAAACGTACCCATCAACTATGTCGTGCGGAGCCAGGGCAAGGACATCGCGAGCGGTCATGATCAGGTCGTCTTCCAGGACGCTCCGCGTCCCATGCCTGAACATCCGTTTGATCCCAGCGACCCGTTCGCTCCCACGCTGAACGAATTCACCTTCGAACTGGAACTCGAGAATCGTGATGACCTGCTGGTTGGGCCGGCTGGACTCGCCATACGACACCTCGAATCCGCAAAGCCCGGATTCGCCGACGACAAGGGGCGCTACGTGCTGGTGAACGGAGAGAGGTGGTATCTGAACTGGAAAGAAACGACCGCGAAGTCGGAGCTGAAGGACATTACGGACACCTACCCGCTGAAGGTGGGCTTCGGCAACTGGAAGCTGGACGTACTCGACATTCAGGTCATCAAGGGCGACGACAAGAAACGCCGGAAGCCGATCGTCAAGCTGGTCCAGGAGTCGTGGGGAGTGACCGTCCAGTTCGACGATGCGCCAGCAGGCTCTGTGAGAATCAAGTTGCGACTGTCCAAGAAGCCTTGAAGTTAGAACTGGAGACGCTGCACTGGCGGTGATCCGGCGGGGGCGACAATGAGCATTCGATCCGGCCGCCGACGGGTGATTTGTTGTCGAGTCGATGATCCGAGGCAAACTGCGGAGTTTGCCTGCCTTTCCACTCACACAGTGAAGCCGGACGCTGCTGGCAGACTTGCCTCCGTCATCGACAACTTCCCCTCCCGTCTCTCCGACCCGGCACTTCCGCGAACGGATGTGCACACTCCGGGGGCGGGAACGATTGCCTGGGTTGCTGGTGGGTGCTGCGTGTCAATGGCATGCGCGGCGCCAACTCGCGCCGACGGCTCATCGACGTAGTCAATCCCTGATGCTGCTCAGGCAGTTGAGGTTCGAGAGCGACGACATCTGAGGTACTTCCTGATCATGGTGGAGGGACAGACCAGCGTGCCGGGTGCTTGCTGTGGGTGAAGGCCATCACCGCCCGCTCTGCGACGTTGTCGTCGCCCACTGCATCGCACGTCCTCGGATCCCGTCTCTCGACTCCCGGAGTGCTCATCTCTGCCTCTGAAGATCGTCAAGTCGCGGCCTGTCGACTTCGGATGTGGTCGCATCCTTGTCGTCCGGAGAAACGGCGTCTGGCTCTGCGGGGACGCAACCAGACAAGGGATGCCCGGTTCGGCGGTGTCGAACGACCTGGCGGCCTTCGGCGGTTCAATACTGAGGCTGTCGTCGTTTTCACGAATGGCATCATTCGGAACGCACACCGGAGAGATGCCTCAAAATTCCGGAGGTCCGGGGGCGGCGCCCCTGGCAATCGTCTCTGAGATCCCAGGTTGCAAATGCTAAAAAAATCAACGGGCCGCCCCGAAGGGCGACTCATTGATTTACGACTGTTTTCGCTCTTTGCCTGGCCGGAGGTGGTTGGTGGAGGATTTCGACGTAGTCCGACAGGTGGCGTTCCTTCAGCAGGCGCTGATCGCCGGCAGGCAGCTGGCCGGGGACGCAAATTGGTGGAAGACCGACGCACTCATCGACGGCGGCCAGACTTCCGAGCACGCTCCGGCGTCCGATCAGAGTCGATCGATTCAATCTCACTTTCCGCGAGTCGCGAACGCGGCGACGCAGGCGTCTTCATACCAATAAAGAATCGCGGAGCTGCCCCTCGGGGCAGCTCTGCGATTTGGGACAATCGTGGTTCGGCCTTTCTCAGTTCAATAGATCAGGGAGTTCCCAGTCGTGACTCCTGCCAGCGGGCCAATCGCTTCACTCCGTCACGGGACCACAAGTTAACTCCCCCGCCAGGAGGTTCAGCGACAGATCTGGTTCGGGCGCGATTCCGCGCAGCCACCGGGTGAAGGCGTGCACCATCAGTCCGGCGGCGATGCTGGCGGCGTAGATCGTGCTCCTGGTCGCTTCCGGCAAATGGCCGTTGGTAGTCGACCTCCGTCCTGAGCGCGAGATCGGCGCCCGGCCCGCGGTTCCACCGCAGCCGGGCCGTGGCGGCGCCCCCACGAGCCAGGATGGCCATCACGGCCCAGTCGCACCGGCCGAACACCCGCCGGAACGTGGCTTCGTCGGTGTGGCTGGGCTGGGCCGACGTTCCCGGGTGGGTATGGATCCAGATCCTGGCAAACTGCTCCGGCACCCGGCCCAAATCGATCTGCTGGTCGAAGAAGTCGGCCACCGCGGCGTCATCGAAGACGACCGTGATGGCCGAGCAGCGCTGCGGAATCAGCACCACGTCCTCAACCAGGAGCAGGTCGTCGGTCGAGGTGATCCCGAACCCGCCGATTTCCGTGTCACCGCGGTCCCGCAGGTGCAACAGCTTGGCCCACGCCCACGGCGTGTAGCGCAGCACCGGCCGACGCCGTTTCCGGGGTGTCTGTTTCCGGTGAGTCTGCTTCCCGTTCTGGTGGAATGGTCGTGTCATCATCATCCGCGATCTCCTGGCAATCGGAACAGCGGCCGCCGGTCAGGCAGTCCGCGCAGTAGTCATCCCCGCAGCCGGGGCAGGGCGTCAGACAGCGGGTGCAGTACGTTTCTCCACAGTCGCCGCAGTGCACAGCGCACGTCCCGCACAGGGACCGTCCGCAGCGTGAGGCCTGACAGGATGAAGAACAGTCGCCGCAGACATCGCTGTCGCACGCTTCGCAGTAGCTCAGGTCATCATCCGAGACCGTTGTGCCGCAGTCCGGGCAGCGGGTCCCGTCCCAGCGGCTGAGGGGGACATACGCGCTGTCGGCGTTGTAGGTCTCCAGCACCTGCCGCACGAGAACGAAGAAGTCCAGCAGCCGTCCCTGCCGGAGGGCCGACTGGATCGCGATCCGGCCTTCCCCTTCACACAGGTCGTCATTGCGGACATGAGGATGCGTGGTCGACGAATCGCCCGCCGGCGAGTTGGGTTCCACCGCAATCACGCTGTACGGCCGGTGATAGGCCAGCCGCCGGAGGTCGAGGCGAATCTCGAACGGCCCCAGGCCGACATTCTCCAGATCAATGTCCTCGGTCGTGACCCACAGTGTGTGGGCCTTCAGATCCCAGCCCAGGGCGGGGAACTCCTCTTCCAGGGCGGCCAGGTCGTGCACCACGTCCGCCACCACTGGCCGTCGGCATCCGGCTCGATATGACTGGCCCGCGTGAGGACGGCCCGGCCCAGCGACGAGAGATCGAGCGACTCGTCATACAGCGTGTGCACCACTCCCTGGCGATCAATCACGAGCTGCATCGGCCCTCCTGTCCGGGCCCGTGTTCGCTCCGGGCCGAATGATCGACCGGCGGGGCCGATCCATGAGCAGGCCATCGAGCGCC
>VFQQ010005103.1_pt1 | contig 11095 bp, 23 predicted proteins | sample 3512341 | NCBI WGS metagenome assembly VFQQ01 (sample SAMN10412373, study PRJNA504923) | tailings metagenome | isolation source: Relicate 2 Philex TSF1 revegetated site | place: Philippines: Tuba, Benguet | collected 2017-08-29
CTGGGGCTGTGGGGCTGCCACTCCACCCCGCCGCACGGTCTCGATGGACCCAGATTTACATCAAAACCAGCGGAAAACATTTCACAGCAGGCAAGCTGCAGGCGGGAGAAACATGTGCGAGGCCACTTTGACCTTGATGCCATGGGAGGTATTAGGGAAGATCAGGGCCATGGTATGCCCTGTTGTGTGGTAGATCAAGAAGATAAATGATGGAAGCGTTTGGGGGCTGTGCCCGGTGTGAGGCGCCGGGCAGGGCACTGGTTGTTTCAGCTCCGCAGGCAGGCCCCAGGGCACCGGCTGGCCGCCGCCGGCTGGCGCGCGGCATGTGCTCTGCCAGGGAGGCGCTGGCAAGCGGAACTTTAGGGGTTGTACAATAGCAACGGCCTCTTCTCGGTGCGCAGGTCAGTGGGCTGCGGGTCTGTCTGGGCTCCCTTGACTCCCTCGATGTCGGCTACGACATCTTGGAAGGTGTTCTGCACCTCAATCTTGCAGGTCACCGGCTTGGGAACCCCATTGTCGTTCTCAGCCCTGTGCGGGGGGCGAGGGTGGGCAGAGTGTGGGGGCGGGTGTGCAGTGTGTGGGGTGTCAGGGGGCAGAGCCAGCCGGGCAAGGGCGTGGCGCGCGCATTCGGGGGCTGGCCGGAGGCAGGGCGAGTCCAGGGCCCTCCCTGCCCTGCCCGTGCCGCGAGCTTGCAGCCCCGCTGCAGGTCGCAAGCACAACCCCTGTGCCTCACGTGCACTTGTGTCTTTCGCTATTCGCAGGGATCGTGAACTCGTAGTAGCTCCAGCCGCCCTTGGGATAATCGTAGCTGTTGGTTGTGACCGGAGTCACATCGATCGTGTAGACTATCACCTCGCCGGCGGGTACCGCATCCGCCACGCTGGCGAGAGGCGGGCTGCGTGTGGGGCAGGGGCGGGGCGGGGCGGCGCGCGCGGTGTTGGGGCGAGGCAGGGCGGGGTGGGGGCGAGGGCCGGTTGGAGAGGCGGGCGGGGCGCTGTTAGAGATTGGCTCCCCTTTAGCGCATAGCGCCATTCATCCAGGCTGGCCGGGCGGCCAGACTGCGCCGCCCTGATGGGTCTTGCCCGCAATGGCGGCAACGGTGGCTGCAGGTGACAGCAAGAGCATCAGGAGGGGCAGGGTTGAAGGAAAACGGCAGCTGCAGGTATGCGCATGTTCTAGCAGGCAACAGACTCAGCCAAGGCTGCTGCCGGCAGCCACAGCCCAGACTGCAGTCCCACATATGCGGGCGCACGCCAGGGGGGACGTAGCAGGCAACTCGTAAGCCAGCAGCAGCAGCAGCAGCAGCAGCAGCAGCAGCAGCACACACGTGAGATGGGGGCTGCGGAGGCGCGCCAGTGGTTGCCAAACCGGTAGGACACGCCCTCAGTGATCATTGTGGTGAAGTAGACGCCAGCGCCTGACATGTGTGGGAGGGAGGAGACGGGCGGGCATCACCTGGCTGCCAACCTTGCTGGGCTGGCTGGGGGTGCATGCATGCTTCCGCGTAGCACCAGGACAAAGCAGCTCCCTGCCATGCAGTGCCCGGCCCATGCGCCATGGCTGTGCTCTGCCCTTGCCCCATAGCCCCGCCCCGCCCCCGCCTCACCGGCGGGCAGCTGGTTGAGGATGGCGGCCTTGAATGCAGCAGCCTGGATCTCTCCAATCATTGAGGGCGGAGTGTCCCACCAAGTGATTGAGAACTGGGCGGCCAGGTTGGTGCCGGTTGGGGCGGCGGGGGCAGACAGCTCCGCGCCCCTGCCATCGGCCTGCACATGTGCGGTTGTGGCGGAGCACAGCGCTTAGCGCTTAGCGCAGGTCACTTGCTGGCTTATGGACACCAGCCCATCTTGCAGTCATGCGGGGGGATGGCAGATGCAGGCATGGCGTGCAGCATTGCCGGTAGCATTCTGACAGATGGCAGCAGCCCCGTGCCTTTGGCTGCCATGGCATGAGTTTAAGCTGCCATGGGGCACATGTAACGCTCGTGCTGCCGCCACTGCCAACTCAACGCATGCAGGCCGTCAGTGGGAGCGGGCAGCTGCCCCAGCGCACCAGGTAGGGGTGGGAGAGAGTGACCATGTAGACGTCGCCGAACAGGGACTTGGCACGAGGAGCGGGCACATAGAACAGGGAGCGAACGTCGCCCAGCAGCTTGACGTGCAGGGCGCGCGCCGCCGCCTTGCCGGCCTCGCAGCTGCCGCTGAACAGCAGGATGGTGTGCACTGCCAGCCCGCCGGTTTTGGGTTCGGTGGACCAGGGGATCACATCCGAGATGGCGCCTGCACGGGAAAGAGAGCAGGGGGGCAGCGCGGCTTGCAGCGTTGGGGACGGCGCTGGCGGTGCAGCATCAAGCAACAGGCAGGCGGGTGGGGCTGCACCTGCAGGGCTGCGGGTGCGGTGCTGGCTGCAGTGTGATGCACATGTGTGAGTGAGGGCAGCCTGCCTACAGCGTTGGCAGCGCTGTTCAACATGTGGTGGCGCATACGTGTTCTGAGGGAATGAAGGCCAGCACAGCACTTATAAGCGCACATCTAAATATGAGGCAGGACTCGAATGGACCTGTACCTGCCGGGGCGAGCTTCTTCACGGTCTGAATGTAGGTGGACTTGACCAGCGACCAGGTCTGCTCGCTCTTGACGTTGGGCAGCGCGGGCAGGATGTAGAGGGCTGCGCGCGGGCACTCTGTGGTGCCGACCGCGGCGAGCCTGCAGGCGGCAGAGCGGCGGGCGGGAGGTTGGCGCCTCGGTCGAACCGCGCCTGTGCGGCGGTACGCCTCGCGTGCCCAGCATCCTTGGGGCCATAATGAGACAGTTTTATTGGCGCCCGCCGCAGCCTGCGTTCCCAGGACCGTCACACACATGGGCCTGCTCGCGAGCAGCGACAACTTGCCTGCGGGATGCAGCGTCAGATGCATCACCTATGGCCGACGCAAGGACCTGAAAGGCGGCGAGAACGGTGGAGCAGGGCAGTCAGTCGGCTCAGCGGCGCGGCTTCCAACCGGCTGAATGGTTTGCGCCCTCCCCTCATACAGTCGATGTTTCAAAACGCACCAGAAGCGCCGCCAGGGCGGCAATGGCGCTCCTGCGCCTCATTGCAGGTTAAGCTGCCACCGGGACGCTTGTGACGCTCGCCCAGCGCTCGCCGTCGGAGGCCGCTAGATGGCAAATTCGATGTTTGGAAGTGGTCGGAGACGCAGGCTGCAAACAGAAGGCGGTGCGGAGCACCATGCAGTCAGCAGGCACAGCGGCGCGTCCCGCCGCTATTCGCTGCAACAAGACACTTGCGTTTGCGAGCTTAACAACCCACAGCTGTACCCCACCAGTGGCGAAACTGTACGGTTGGCAAGGCTGACATTCCAATATCTGCTGTCGTTGGAGCTGCAGGCAAGTCAGGTGGAGCCCAGCTGTCGGTCTTCACGGCTGGCGGCAGGTCCCGCCGCATTTTGCAACGATCACGTGCAGCCTTCACAGCGAGAGCTTTACAGCTGTTGCAGGGGGGCGGTCATGAGGCTCACACCGCTGCGCGGCGCCACATCGTCATCGAAATAGAGGCAGTTCTCAAAAGTCAGCACACGCAGCGCTAGCGGGCGCCTCTGCGCCGCAGCTGCCGGCAAAGACGCACAGCAGCAGCATTCCCAGGGAGACGGGCACTCAGCAGGGAACACAGGAGGAACACGCGAGGAATGAGCAGGCAAGCAGGGGAGAACAGGCAGCGCACTGCGCTGCGATCAGAAGTCAGCAAACACGGCCTCAGCCTCCGCAAGCTCCTCGGGCGTCTCCTTGGGCTGGCTGCGCTGCTTCCGCTCAGTCTCCTGCGGCAGCGGCAGCACGCAAGCGGCAAGTGCAGGGTCAGGCTATGCAGCGTCCAGCTGGCAAACGACTGTGGACCGGAACAGCCATAATGGGGCGACGGCAGGCGGCTCTAGGTGGCAGCATTGGCGGCGGCAGCACCAGCAGCTTGCCATGCAGGAGCGCGCCCCACAGCCCGCGAGCAGCACTCCTTGGGCAGCTGCATCCCAGCTACAGACAGATTCAGTAATGGACCGCCAGCTCGCGGATGCGCTTGGCATGCAGACACAAGCCCTCCCTGCTCAGGCTTGCCAACCACAAACAATCGCAGGACGCACCGCCAGCTCTCGGATGCGCTTGGCTGCGTCGTCGCGGGGCTTGCGGGGCGCCGCAATCTTGCGGGCCGCCAGCGCGTCCCAGTCAAAGCCCTCAAACCACTTGTGCTGCTTCACGTCCCGCGCCTTGCCCTGCGGCAGGGTGCAAGGGATAGCGGAGTTGTTGGGGGCTGCGCTGGAAGCACTTTCAGGCAATGGCGGCAGGCTACGCCCCAGGAAGCTGCTGAAGCTGCTTCTTCCAGGCCGCTGCGCCAGGCATGTGTGCATTCGGCTCGGTCCGCCACAGCATCCACCTGCATGACTCCCAGCCCTTACTCAATATGCACCCATCCTCCCCTACAGCTCCCCACTCGCCTGCAGCATGCCCAGCCGCTTGGTGGGCTTGCGCTCCAGCAGGCGCAGCACAAAGTCCTTGGCGGCGGGGGACAGGTAGGGCGGGAACTTGACCGCAAAGTTGTCGTCCACGATGCGCCGCATCACCACCTGCGACAGGTGACGATGTGAAGGTGCATTGTTAGAGAAAGGGTTTCACATAGGCAGGAAAAAGGCCCAGCACAAAACTGTCGTCCAGGATGCGCCGCATCACCACCTGCGAATGGTCATGGGAAGAGCGTTGAAAATGGACTGCTCAGCTATTGCGACTCGGCAGCACACAGCCGCAATTGAAGAAGCAGCAGCAGCAGCAGCAGCAGCAGCAGCAGCAGCAGCAGCAGCAGCAGCAGCAGGCACTCGCCATGGGGTCGTCCGTTTTGGGGCTGCTGAACGGCTGCCGCCCCGTGAGCAGCACGTACGTGAGCACACCCAGCCCCCACCTGCAGGGCGGGGAGCAGAACTGGCGAGTGTACATACAGCAGCCTAGTGCACGGCTGCGACTGCTTGCACAATCATCCTGGAGTCCCTGCATGCCCCCGCAATGTGCACTGCCCAGTGTTTGCATTCCCCAGCGCACCAGTCCACCGAGTGGTTGTAGCCGTGCGCCAGCACATTCTCTGGCGCCACGTAGCCAGGCGTGCCGCAGAAGGTGTAGGTGCGCCGCGCGCTGCTGTCCAGCACCTGCAGGGCGAGGGCAGGGCAGGCGATAAGTGCTATGCGTGGCCAGGCAGCTTGACAACCAGAGCCACCACACACCCACCCGTTCATGCCTGGCTCAGCTGCAGGGTACCAGGCTTGCACAGGTGAACGGCACGGTAACGGCAACAGCAAGGCAACTACAGCTGCGAGGCAACGGCAAGGCAATGCCCACCTTGGCAAACCCAAAGTCGCCCAGCTTGACATAGCCCGAGGTGTCGATGAACACGTTCTCGGGCTTCAGGTCACGGTACACTGCGGGTGATGGGTAAGGAGTAGGCAGCATACTGCAGTATGAGGCCTATGTCTCGAGGCGGCAGAACGGGCAACAGCAAGCCTGCCAAGCCGGCCGCTGCGTCCTCGGAATGGAGCAGCCCAGGCAGCGCAGCGCAAGCCGGTGCCACCACTTGTAACGGCTCAGCGGCACCCACTGCAAGCTTCCGGGCATACTGTAACACCATGCCCACCTATGTTGTGGGCGTGCAGGTACTCCAGCACTAGCCGAGTCCAAACGCTGCTGCACACCTCAGCACCAACAAGTCGGCCCACCTATGTTGTGGGCGTGCAGGTACTCCAGGGCCAGCACAATGGAGCCCACGTAGAAGCGGGCCAGCGACTCGTCCAGCCCCTTGAGCACCTTGACCTGCATGAGGGCAAAGCAGCACGGAGGAGGGTGATGCATGGAACAGCAGGCAAGAGAGCAAGTGGGCGGGCAGGCACGTTGGCAGCGGTCAGCAAGCAAGCGTGCAGCTGCTCAAGCCAATTGGGGCAAGGGGATGGGCAGGACCACACAGCACGTGGCCAGTCAGCAGGTTATGCCTGCCAGTTGCCTATCCGGCGCACCTGCGGCGCAAAGCAGCCACGCTTGAGCGCGCCCTGCGACACACGCATCTTGATGACCTGCACAGCGCAGCACATGGTAGGACAGGAAGCAGGGTGGGACATTCTGTGATTGGCAGCCAGCCTCAGCGCTTGTTTTTAGGCACACTTGTGGTGGCATGCCATGCAGGGTTGAATGGTTCACTCAGCTACAATGGCCGTGCCTGTTCAGGCACAAGCGCAATAGCGAGCCAGCCACCCACCTGCGCCTCGGACACCAGCACGTCCATCAAGTCGCCGCCGCTCATGAGGTCAAACAGGAAGTACAGGTGGTACTTGTCCTGTGGGGCATTACGAGTTAAACAGAGAACATGCTGGCTAGCCCGATCGATGCAGTACAGCGATGCCGTCCTGGTGCCAAACACTCCTCGCATGCAGCAGCGCCGGCCGCACACCACAGACGCATTTCATCACATGCCTCACACTCGCAGCCCAGCAATTCACACCATCACGACCGGCGTTCAGCAGCTAAATCTCACCTGGAACGAGGCATACTGCCGGATGCAGAAGGGGTGCGTCAGGTTGCGCGTGATGGTCTGCTCGCAAAACACGTGCTCCGGGCACTGCACCACCGCGCTCTTGCGCATGCGCTTGAGCGCGTACGTGCGGCCCGTGGTCTGCTCAGTCACAATGCTGACCCTGCTGAAGGCGCCGCCGCCCAGCACATTGCCCTCTGTGAGCACAAGCTGCGCCACCGCCCCGCCATCCGCATCCCCACCACCGCCGCCTGCTGCCGCGCTGCCGCCGTTGCCGCCGCTGCTGCCGTCGCCGCTGGCCTTCAGGTTCCGGCTGCTGTTGGTTTTGCGCAGCTCCAGCACTTCGTCCAGGTGGCCGCGAGCGCGGATCACTTCCCAGACGTCTGTGCCCTTGCTCTTGCTGCGCCGCCGCCGCCGCACCAGCACCTCTGCTGGCACCCGAGAGGGGCCGCCCCGCGACTGCAGCTTCATCAGCCGCTGCGCCGTCACCGCCGCCGACTTCTCACGGCTCATCAGCTGCTGCAGCGGGCCCAGCACCGCCGTGAAGGTGGCGCGGTCCAGCGTGAGACACACCAGCGGCGCTGTGGCCTCCACTGTTGCGCCGCTGCGGTAAGACATGAGCGGCAAGGGACCGACAAAGTGTGAGTCGACACTCGTAGTGCAGGCTGGTGAACTGTGCAGCCACCAGCAGCCAGCAGCAGGCAATGTGCCACAAGAGAGCATCCTGTGCAACATGCATCGACAGTGTGGCGCAGCTCCATCTGCAATATGCCACTGCAGGCCTTGCAAGGCAGGCACATGCGAATGCAAAGGCATGCGAGGCAGTGCTGTGCGGCTCACCGCGGCTCGTCCGACAGCAGCGCGCCCTCCCCAAAGAAGTCGGCCTTGAACAGCTGGTTGACACGCTTGCGCGCCCCCGCCTCGCTCTCCTGCAGGCGGCGTGGGCACACCAGTTTGCAGTCGGCACAGGTGGAAGGTGAGCAGGTAAAAATACCAGCAGCCACTGCCCATGGCCGCAACAGCTGGGACAAGTGGTCCAGTTCAGCCATGCGCCTCCAAGGTTGGTTCATGCGATTGCAGGGCGAACGCCACGGTTGCAGGCGCACAGACACAGGGACAAAAAAACAGCATGGAGCGGCCCCAGCCCCAGCACCAAGCCCAGGCCAGGCACACACCTGGTATACGCTGGCCTCGCCCTCCTTTATCACGTAGAACAGGTCGCCCGGGTCGCCCTGCAAGCAGTGCAGAGTTGGTGGGGAGCACAAATGTGTTGGATCATTGACAAGCAAAGCTGGAGGTATTCATTGCCTGCTGAGTGCTGCATCCCCAAACAGCCAGCCGGCGGCAACAGCGGCAACCAACTAACCTGCAAGCAACACACGGCTCCCATGGGCAACAGCAAGCTTGCACGCACTTGCTTGCACGACGTAGCCACTGCTCCCCCAAAGTTACGTGCACCGCACCTGCCGCACCACCGTGTCCCCCGGCCGGAACGACTTCTCCTCAAACGCGTCCAGCAGCGTCAGCTTCTCATCCCGAGACAGCGAGGCAAGGATGGGCACTGCGGGGCGGAAGCATGTTTGCAATACAGCCAGAGTCTTCCATGCATGCGTCTGCACCTGCTGCAGCAGCAGAAAGCAGCAACAGTAGCAGCAGTGCCAGGTGCAGCAGCTTCAGATCGCAACCAGCAGCTGCCACTGCCGCATGCGAGGGCACAAGCATCATGTGCTCGCAGCAGGCAGCCCGACAAGCTTGCATGCACTTGCCGCCAGGCGCCCGCGCTCACTTCCTTGCACCCACCACCCACCCACCCAGCCGGCCATCCATCCACCCACCTGAGTTGAGGAACAGCTCCAGCTGGCTGGACTCAGTCTCGTGCACCTCCCGCACGTACTGCCTGAAGGTGTCACGCTCCAGCACCCACACCACGCTGTTCTGAGTGGCCGCCACCGTGGCGGAGCGCGGGCAGTTGAACATGAGCGCCACCTCGCCAAACACGTCTCCCCGACGCTTCATGTTCACACGGATGTTCACGCCCTGCGGGCAGGCAGAGGCAGGGTACACGCCGTGGTACAACTGTAGACGAAGGCGGCAGCTGGTGCAAGCATGTTCGAGCATCGCACTCGGCTGGCCGCGTACGCACCGCGAAGCAGCCATAAAACATGCCACAACCACATGCCCACAGCCTGCACGCATCCTCACTCCCTGCGCCCGCACCTTGCGCCGCTGCAGCACCTCAAACTCGCCGGTCTTCACCACGTACAGCTCGCTTGCGCTCAGGCCTGCAGGTGCATGGACCGGCAGGCACGCTTCCCTCAGGGCCTGGCTCAGGGCAATGCAGCGTATGCGGCAGCACATTCCAAGGCAGATGGTGACACAACTATCTCACCAAACAGCAGCAGCAACAGCGCTCTCGTTCCGTCAGCGGCAGAAGCATGGCAGCAGCAGCAGCAGGAACAACACCAACAACAGCAGCACCAGAAGCAGGCAGCAGCACTCAAGCAGCACTAGAAGCCGCATCCAAGCAGCAATAAAAGCAGCTCCTGTTCCGCCTCCTGGCTCAGTGTTCCAACTGGTGCAGCAGTGGCTCTCTTTGCAGGCAGCAGCAGCAGTAATGGCAGCACTCAGGCAGCACCCAAACAGCACCCGCACCTGTGTCGCCCTCCTGAATCAGGATCTCCCCCGCCGCGATGGGCCGCTCATACATCTCGCGCGCCACCTTGCGCTGCGCCGCCCGGTCCAGGTTGTTGAACAGCAGCACCTTGGTGAGCGACTCCTGCAGCCAGAGTTGTTGTTTGGAAGAACGTCAGGTCGCCAACTTAGTTGTGCAAGAGGCTGCTCACAGCTAGTGCGGTACAGGTCTGTTCGGGTGGGGCATATGTACTGCGGGCAGAGGCTCGGGTGCAGCTGCGATGGCAACAGTGCTGCTAGTCAACGCAGCATGCTCTTCACATGCTTGTCTGTGCGATGCAGAATGCCGAGGCCGGCCAAGACTGCCCCTTTGAACGCACCTCGATGTAAGGCCAGTCCTCGGCCGACGAGCGCACGCTGTTGGGCGGCAGCGCGCGGTGCCGCCGCTTGATTTCCGTCACGGCCTGCTGGCGGCCGCCCTCCAGGCCCTCATTGGAGAAGGCGTTGCCCATGGCAGCGGGTCACGCGGGCCTGCTGCCAGCGGCGGGCCTGCGCGGCACCGGCGGTAGCGGTAGGCGGCGCAAGTCGGGGAGCAGCGGCAGCAGCAGAAGGCGGGTGAAGCTGGAGCGGGGGAAGTCAGTGGATCTGGAGGTGTTCCGCACCAGCACCGGCAACAGTCCCGAGCGACAGGGCTGCAGGCAGCGCACCCGCTGGGGCCGTTCAGCGCCGGGGCGCGGGCCGGGCCAACCCGCGATCAAGGCTGCAAGCTCGCTGCTCGGACAGCCGCTGGGCGGATCGCCCGAGCCGCCCAGGCGCCCTGCGGCCAAGGTCTCCGCAACCACCCGCGCGGTGCTGGGGCTGCAGCGTGCCGGATGGCGTGATCTGGGCTTGGAACAACGGCTGGGGGGCAGGGGGCAGGCTGGAAGCGGCCCATGCGACCGCCACCTGCGCCCATTAGCTTGGGCACTGCAGAAGGGCTTGACCGGGCGACCAAGCAGCGCGTTTGCAACATCAAGCCTGCCTACATTGTGTTCCAAGGCCCAGGCGACCCCTTCGTGAGGAGCTGCTCGCGGGGCTTCCCCCGCCGCGCGACGATGGCGGCCCCCGCCGACTCCAAGCAGCGCAGCATCCCGTTCAGCACCCATGTGAGCGGTCGGCGCCCCTGCCGAGCTCCCCGCCCTGCCGCCGCCGCCGCCGCCGCCTGCTAACACCGCCTGCCGCTGCCGCGTCATTTCCTCCACCCTTTGCCTCCTCCCTGCCCCCCAGGCGCGCGGCGTGCCGCTGTTTGACCGCACCCGCTTCTTTGACCTGCCACGCCATGTGGCGCGCATGCTGCTGGACCTGCGGGACATCTCCTCCTCGCTCTTCTGGTTCCTCACCGTGCAAACCTGGCTCACGCTCTGGTCCTTCCTCATCACGCTCATCTCGGGTGCGCGCGCTGCTGCAAAACGGCTTGTTTCGTATGCTGCGGAACGCCTCGATTGAATAGCAGACGCCGTGCGCAAGCTCTGCTTGTCTTGCCCTTGAAAGCGCTACCCCCTGCTGCCGCGTCACGTGCCACAAAGGGCACCGCACTGCCGTATCACTTTCTCCACCGGCCCTTCCCGCGTGTGTCCCGCAGTGGTCTTCTTCTCGTTCTACACAGTCAACGACAAGGAGCTGTCGGCGCCGCTGGACTGGGTGCTCATCTGCTTTGTGGTGCGCGCTGTGCTGGCTGCAGTACATTGAAATCATGTTGTGCTGTGTTGGAATCATAGGCGGCGCCGCTGGAATGGGTGCTCATCTGCTTCGTGGTGCGTGTGCTGGGCTGGCTGCATGGGTCAGGATCCTGATCCTGTGATAATGCTGCCCACTCCGGAGTGGGCAGCATGAACACGCCATGCCATTCCTTTGTGGTGCGTGTGCTGGGCTGGCTGCA
>VFQQ010005104.1_pt1 | contig 11095 bp, 13 predicted proteins | sample 3512341 | NCBI WGS metagenome assembly VFQQ01 (sample SAMN10412373, study PRJNA504923) | tailings metagenome | isolation source: Relicate 2 Philex TSF1 revegetated site | place: Philippines: Tuba, Benguet | collected 2017-08-29
GCGCTGACAGTGCAATGCTACAGGCAGTGCTCGAAGCAGTGTGCTGCGCGCTGTTGCGTGTCCTCGACAGTGCCACACCACAGGACATAGCAGCAACAGTGTGGGCATTGGGCAGGCTAAGGTTCACACCGCGCAAGTCCGCGCTGTGGGCCGAGCTGCTTGCCCAGCTGCCCACCAGCCTGTCCCAGCAGGACCTACAGGGCGTCAGCTACATTGTATGGGGCTGCAGCCGGCTGATGCAGCCAGAGCAGGTGCCTGTAGCGCTGCACAAGGCGGTCACAGAGCGGGTGCTTGCCCTCGCGCCTGAGCTGCCAACGCACCCTCATGAAACGGTTTTGTTGGTTACCGGGCTGCTGGGCATGGCGAATCAGAACCCTACTGTGTGGCGAGTCATACAGGCACAGGTAAGCTGAGCTATACATGTACAGCCGCATTACATACATACATACCAGCGCACTTGGCTGCCACTATTGCAGTCAGAGCCCTTGCTTGTGTATCGCACTGTTACGATGTTTACCGGCCACTTATCGTATCCGTCTTGCACACTTGTCATCAGCATGTCGTATCTCGGCCCACGCACAAGGCAAACATGAGCCAACAGCATGCTGACGTGCCCATGTCTGATGTTGTTATGCGTTCATGTACGCACACAGGTGGCGCAGGGTCCCCTCAATCAATGGTCACCCGCCAAACTCTGCACCCTGATCACAGCCTACGCGTCAGCCAGCCGCCCCTGCCCCCAGCTACTGGCCGCAGTCAGCCACACAGTACAATTCCCACTGACCAACCCCGCTGACACCCACCCGCAGAGCGCACCCATCAGCCAGCAGCAGGGGCACAGCAGCTCACATCAGGGTGTGTCTCACTGGGCTACAGGGGACCTCACAGCGCTGGCATGGGCGCTGGGCCGTTTCAGATACATAGAGATTAGAAACGCACGCCGCTACCACGGCGCCACTGTTAACCAGCCTAGTGTGGTGGCCGCAGCCTTGCCAGGTGACAGCCACAGCGCAGCAGTGCAGCCACAGCCGCCGCCGCCGCCGCCGCAGCAGCAGCAGCAGCAGGGTGTCAGTGCAGTTGGGTTCATCAGCGCGCCTGGGGTGGGGAGCATGGTACAAGTGGGTGACAGTGATGTGTCGGCAAACGTACTCAAAGTGCTGACACCTGAGCTATCAGAACGTATACAGGCAGGGCAAGTACAGCCGCACAACGTCTCGTACACAGCGTGGGCCGCCGCCACGTGCGGCGGCGCAGCCGGCGCAGCGCTCGCCGCCGCCTGCGCACAGCACGCCGCCCGCCACTGGCGGGAGTACGACAGCGCGTCGCTGGTGACGCTGCTCACCGCGCACCGGCTGCTGACCACGCGGGCCGGTGGTGGCGATGCTGATGCTGGCTGCACCATCAGCATCACAGGCAGCTGCGCCCGCGCTCGACGCCGCGCCATGCGGCCATACATGCAGGCTAGTGTCAGCGGCACATCGCAGCCACAGTCAGACCCCTGGATACAGTTATGGGTTGTGGTGTCCACCCACACGTACCAAATATTGCCACCCTTGATGCAAAGCGAGCTGGCCTCGCTCTGTCTCGCGTCAGTCGATGTAGGCACAGCAAACAGGGCGCTACTCGGTGGCATTCTGCAGCTGCTGCTTGGTGCGCTAGCGCGCCGTGTCGAGCAGTTGCAGCAAGCAGACCTGGCCAAAGCCGGCTCCCGGCTGTTCACAGCGGACGCGCGGCTCGCGCCGGCCGCGCTTAACGCGGCTGCCGGCGCGCCGGAGCGTGCGGGGCTGGAGGTCGCCGCGTCCACGGTGCGACACGTGCCCAGTCTGCGCTGCGCAGTGGCCGTATTTTGGGCTCTCGTGCGTGCAGGGCACAGAAGCGTGCCGCTATTTGAGCTCATCGCCACGTACTGTGCTCACACAGAGCAGGGCCCAGCCAACCTGTACGCACAGTGGCGACCCAGGCTGCTGTGGGCGAGTGTCTGGTCAGGGTGCTACGACCGGCCCATGTACACAGCTCTGTGCAGGGAGCTCAAAAGGGAGGCTAGATATGTGCGGCTGGGCCTGGCGTGCGTCGTGCTGTGCCTGCTGAGCGCGGCCCGGCACTACGACAGGCTACTGGTATCAGAGCTGTGCACGCGACTGAGGGGTAAGATGAGTGGGGTGGACAGTGAGCAGCTGGCGTGTGTGATGTGGGGCATGGCGAATCTGAACGCTGGGGTCATGCAGCAGGTGAGCGGACATGTCTACTGCATGCACACACAGACACCACATACTGCCCTTGGCATGCAGTATGGCAACAGGCTGCACTCGTTTGTCGTACAGGCTATCTATCACGTGGCCTAATGACATCAAGTTGCGAGATTGTGTGTGTGTGTGTGTGTGTGTGTACAGTGGCGGCCGCCCATAGAGCTGCTCAGACGGCGCGTGCCCACCATGTCCTTCCCAGCCCGTGTGCTTACCCTCTGGTCCCTCGCAGTGCAGCAGCACGTGCTGCTGGGGGACCTAGGTGTGCTGCGCCGCCTGGGTATGGTCAGACAGCCCAGCCCCTCCCCCACACAACCATCACACCCAACAGAGAACGACATGTCACCTGACACAGATACCGACAGCGACAGCGACACCACACTGAACGCACCACAACCACCCAAGGCGGCCAATGTTGACTTTGATCCTGGGGATGCGTGGTCAGATGGACCGGGGGCCAGCGATGATACTGATATCAGTGGGGAGCCACAGTCAGTGGGCATGCCACCAGTGTCCACACCAGTGGGCGCCCTGCTAGTCAGCCTGCTACGCCGCATAGCAGACGACCTCAACACAATACAGCACACGGCAAACGAGCGCCGTGTGGTCCTGCCGGCGCTGGGCTACGCGCTGGCGCTGCTGCAGAGGTGCGGGCACGCCGACGCGCGGGCCGCGTTGGGTGTGTTCCAGCGTGCGTGCCGGCCGGAGGCGCTGGTGGTCGTGCGGGATGCGTGGGTGGCGGCGCATGAGGGCGTTGGCCTGAGGCCCAGCGGCCCCCGTAGCGATAATGGCACTGCAAAAACCACGGCCAGTGACGCAGGGCCTGGCATGGGCAGCGAGAGTCTGAGCCAGGGTATAAGGCAAGCAGCGATGACAGCGAGGCCTCACACACACAGCATGGAGTCATCTCACACTAGTGGTCATACAGCACACCAGGCAGACACGCTCTGGTGTCTGCAGCGCGTCAGGCTGTGGTACCAGCACCCACACGACCCACACACAGACCTGCGCGTCGCACGCAGGCAGCTCGCACAGGCCATGCAAACCCTCGGCCTGGACCCCACACTCACCGACACGGTCACAGCAGCGCCCGGCGCGCGCGGTGTGCACCGCGCGGCCGCAGCCGCCGCAGGCGTCGCGGGTAGCCAGGCCTGGCCGCTGCTGTGCCGTGGGCTGGTTGTGGTGCGGGACTCGCAGCCCATGCCGCTTGCAGTAGTCATAGCGCCGTCGCAGTGGTTTGCGCGTAGTGAGCGAGGTGAGGTACTGGGGCCCCTGTTCACGCTGCTGACGCTGCTAGGGGATCTAGGCTGGCGTACGGGGCTGTTGGATGTGCGGCAGTGGCCGAGTGCGCGCACCAGGGGCCAGCAGGTTGCGTTCACACGGGGGCTGTTGGAGCAGTGGCGCGTAGTGGTGCCAAACTACGATGACAATATGGACAGTCAGGCAATGCAGTAGGCTTGTCGTACAGTGATTCTATGCAGGACATTCATTCATTCCGGTGTAGTGCGTTGCATAGTTTTCAAGGCAGATAGGTGCTAGAGAAGAGCCGTCGCAGATAGATGAGAGTCATAGATAAACAGTCATAGCGCAGACGCGGCTCGTAAGGCCATGTACGTGTATGCTGCTGATCCTAGTCTGCTAGTAATGCATATAGGTGTAGAACGGCTAAGGGATACCTGAGTGCGTACAGGCAAGCATGTAATGATAACATGTAGTGACAGGTTATCCTTCAGAGCGCCGCAGACTGCAGCAGTCTGATGTAGGTGATGGGGCTTGCAAGCACAGACATTCTTAGGAACAGGGAGGAGTGGTGGTGCACACAAATGCACACCCACGTGCCAGAAAGTACTTCCGTGTACAGCCAGCAGGTTCATTAGTGCAGAGCAGACTGCAGACTCACTGCAAATACGAGCACTCAACAGGAAGCACGAGAGGTCAAAGCACCAAGGGCGCCGGATGGCATGCAAGTCAAGTGCGTGACCACGCACCTGAGCGCACAGTGGCCTCATAAACGCGCACACTGGCTCTGTGCAAAGAGGCAGTTGCGTGCCATTGACAAGCAGGGGCAGAGCGGTAGGTATGGAGCAAAGCGGCAGCAGTCGTCATAGGCCCGCCCGCCACTGACTTGCACGAGGCGGTGAGCCTCAAAAGCAGCAAGGGAAGCACCTATGAGGCTTGTAGTGCCTGTCTGTGCTGTCTGCAGGCATGGCGGCAGCGAGAGAAGGCTGTAGAAGGCGAGAGAAGGCTTGCACAGCAGAGAGAGAAGGCTGTAGCACGTCGCGCAGCAGCAGTCACAGTGGCTTCTGAGCAGTGTGCAGCGCCCAGCCGCAGCAGGTTGTGCACACGGTACAGTCAAGATGGCCGGCGCAGGCCGGCGCGGGCGGACAGGCTAGGGTTCTCACCCTCTGCAGGCCTGCGCCATCATCCTGGCTAGTGCGTCTGTGCACAGCCGCATGCTTGCTGAGAGCACTGCGAGTCTTGCAAGCTTGGCAACCTTGCGACGGCAAGCGCCCGAGGCACACCTGCAGTCTCGGTTCGGTGCCCCTGTCCCAAGACGCTTCGGGCGCGCAAGGTATCGATAGCTGAGGACTGCCTATGGGCGCGCATCGCTGATGGGGGCCCGGAATGCTCTTTGTCCACCACGGGCCTGCGGCCCTGCCCAGCACGCGCGTCACGCCCAGCTCCAGGTAGGTCCCGCGTTGCGCATTGCAACCTTGCTGCACGCTGATGTCCCTGCTGAGGTAGTCTGCACTCGCGCGGTCTCAGGAGCACACCTGAGCGGAAAAGCAAGAACGTATCCCGAACCCAACCGACCGGAATTTGCCCTTCTTCTACGCCCCTGCCCCTCTCTGCTCTTTGTCTTTCTGCTTACAGCAATACTGTGCGACTAAGGCACAGCTATTCTGGCATTCAACAAAGCGCGGAAAGGCCACTACACACTTCATCGTGTCACCAGGACAGGAGCAGTCCGCAAGGTAAGCCGCATTGGCATCCCTGCGCAGCTTTGGCGCGCATCAGTAGGATAGAAAGGACCTTTGCAGCGTGAAGGAGCCAGCCTTGCATCAGGGTCAAGCAAGGCTTGAGGTGCGGGCCCGCAGCCCCCTCCTGCAAAACACGGCGTAGCTGATGCGAGTGCGCATAGGATGCTGTGTGCTGCTGTCGCTGCTGGTCGCAGGTGCTGACTTCTGAGAAGACATTTGGGTCGACATTTCGGGTCGACATTCGAGGGAGGCGGCCTACGAGAAGGCAACAGGAAGAGAGGAGACTCTAGTTTTGAGTTCAACAGGTAGGCACAGAGCAGTGCAAGCAGTAGAAGAGAGCAGGAGCAGCTTTGCAGGGTTGGCAGGCCCCGTACAGCCGCGGGGCTTCGTGCCTCTGCATTCTTGCGCCGCGCAGCCTGTCGAGCAGTCAGAAGCACAGAGCTCGTGCAGATTGCATCCACCCTGTGCCTGGAGTGCCGCAGAACAGTCGCTGAGCACGGGTCGCGAGAGCCCACAAGCTAAAGACGGACCGTAGCTCATCCTTGCTTTCCTCTGCATGTCCTTTCCTTCGCAGGCTTCGCAATGGCTGAAGTACTGAACAAGGTGTTGACGGCTTGCTTCTGGGGGCCAAAGGAGCCAAGCGAGGCCCAGAAGCAGGTGCGAAGCAAGCTGTCTAGTCCTCTGTGGCACTTGGCACTCAGCGTCCCTGCTAGCCTATTTGCCTGAGTCTACACTAGCCCGACGTCTCTATGTGCGGTGTACACTGCTTCGCCCAGGCGCTGGCCGCGGCGAAGGCTGACATCGCCACGCTTGAGAAGGCGCTGGCTCTCCAGCTGGCCTATGCGAAGGCTGTGCGCGCTGCAAAGGTCGTCCAAACGGCACAGCTGCGCCGGGAGGCAGCAGCGCAAGACGCGCGGCTCCGCAGTGTCAGAATCATGCTGGCAATCTGCGCTGCTTGGGGGCTGCAGAGCTACGAGGGTATGGGGGTAGAGAGGGCTGCAAGGGGCGCGGCCGAGACAGAGCTGGGTGTGCTGCAGGCACAGCTGGCAGAGTCACAGGCGCAGCTTGCTGTGTCAGAGGCAGAGAGGGGTGTCTTGGCTAGGGACCTTGCGGTGTCCCAGCTGAGAGTGGCTGCAGCTGAGGGGCAGCTGACAGCCACACAGGCACAGCTGGTCACGGCTGAGGGCCAGCTGACAGCCACACAGTCACAGCTGGCAGCCACAGAGGCACAGCTTGGAGCCAGCAACGCGCAGCTGGCGGGCACACAGACACGGCTGGCTGCAACTGAGGGCCAGCTGTGGGACACCCGCGATGCCCTGGCCAAGGTGCTGTCACAGCTGGCAGCCACACACTCGCAGCTGGCTGCAAGCAGTGAGAAGCTGGCTGCCAGCAATGAGAAGCTGGCTGCCGCGGATGGGCAGCTGATGGCCGCCAACGCGCGGCTGGCCGCCACAGAGGCCCAGCTGGCCGACAGCCGCGCACAGCTGGCCTCATCAGAGAGCAAGGCTCGTGAGACGGCCAACCAGCTTGCCGCGTGCGAGCAGCGGCTGGCGCTGTCTAAGAGTGAGGGCTTCCGGGTGAAGGATGATCTGACTGGGTGCCAGTCACAGCTGGCTGCGGCTGTGGCTGCGAATGATGAGATGAAGAGCGAGCTGGAGCAGTTGAGAGCGCAGGTCATGGACATGCAGACTGCCAAGGACACCGTGCAGGTGAGCTATGAGACTTTTGGTTGCGGTTGTGTGAACTGCTCTCCTGCATGCATAGCTGCACAAGTCAATCCCTGCACAACCCCATACTGAATGTGCACTACCTTCAGCTGTATTGTATGTCGACCTTGGTACAACATGGTGTGTGTGTGTGTGTGCGCGTGCAGGCTGCTACCGATGTGGCTGCTGCTGATGTGCCCCCCCCCCCCCCCCCACCTCTCTCCTCGGAGGGCTCCCTGTCTGTGTTGTCATCACCGCCAGACAGTTGTGGAGCATCGTGTGTGGAGCAGGGTATGGGACAGCGGTGCAAGGCAATGGTGGTGTACGACAGAGCGGGGCAGAAGGCTATGCAGAAGCTGAGGAACGTGTGTGTGCTGTCCAGCGCATTCAAGGTAAGCCACAATTGAGTTGCCATATAGCATGAGTCAGCTGACATGCCTCTACTGCTTGCATGCGCTGCTCAGCTGACATGCCAGTACGCGGCATGTAGGGCTCCTGACTGACATGTGTGTGTTGTCATGTGTGTCTGTGTGTTGGTGCTTACAGGGCTCGTATCGTGCTTCAAGCGCGCTCAATTGGGACGCTTATGAAGCCGCTCCTACCAACGACGCACTCACACACCTTGTGTGCCGCGATCTGGCCCATCTGGTGGGTAAGGTAATCAAGCACACGCCCCGGTTCGTGACTTTGGAGCGCGCAGTTGAGAATCACAAGGAACAGCTGGCCGAGCTCATACCACAGATGAAGGCAAAGGAGGCTGCCCTCCAGCGGGCACAGGCGAAGATTACTCGCTTGGAGGCGCAGCTGTACGGACAGCCACAGCATGCGCCGCACGCGTCGCAGCATGCGCCGCACGGGCAGCATGGTGGCGCCTATGGGCAGCACGCCGCGCAGCACTGGCAGCACGGCGGCGCCTATGGTGGGCAGGGCGCCGGTCGCGTGCCGGCGTACAATGGTGGGAATGGCCAGCACGGGCAGCAGGCTGGGGTTTATGGACAGCGCACGGGCATGTACAAGCAACCTGGCTCCAACAAATATGTGCGTCCTCAGCAGTAAGCAGGAGCACCCGGGTGGTGACAGTATGGGATAGGGGCCAGTAGTAGTATGGTTAGGAAGCCTGTAGGGGCCTGTATGGCGAGGGTGGGAGCAGTAGGAGAACAAAGGATGACATGGGCAGTCTGCGCAAGTGTGGACGAACGGCAAGGCAGTGTAGAGGTTCAATATGGGCTGCGTGCATGGAAAGAGTACTAGCAATATGATTAGCATGGGACGGGTCATGAAGGGGTACAAGGGTGTCAGACAGCTGGGATGCCTGCCGGCCCGCTAGGAGCAGTAGTGTGTATGTGAAGGATGATGATGGCAGTATGACTATGAGCATGGGAAGGGTGTCAATGGGATGGGTCAATATTGGCGGGCACAGTGCAGTGGAGTGTACTGGCCTAGTAGTGGGCATAGTTTGGGCGTAGAGTGTGGCATTCTTGCGGGTGTGGAACCCCTGTAGCAGGGTAGAAGGGATGAGCAGCGGTATGAGCAGAAGGGAGGGCAAGTATGACGATGAGTGACATATGGGGAAGGTGTAGCGAGGCAGGCAGCACAGCAGTGTGCTGGCATAGGGAGTGGGCGGAGTATGAGCGTAGTGTGCGGCATTCTCGCGGGACGTGGATGTGGCATTCCTGTAGCGTGGCAGAGATACGGTAGTCAGGTCTACATGTCAGATAGACGTTTCTGACTACCAGACAGTGTGTTTTGTTTTGTGATGCATATAGTGTACGCGTGCAAATACACATAGTCTTGTGGTGCATGTATCCAGCCATACTTGTACAGTCTCGCGGCAGGCGTCAGGGTTGTGTTTGTACGATTTGTGTTAGTCCCACGTGGGAGCAGCTCTCGTGCCCCATACCCTGCCTTACGGCATTGGGTCACTGTCACAGCCTTATGGCATTGGGACAGACTGGTGGGTCACACACGTACATTTCACTTCCCTCTTGTGCTGATGTCATCACTGCTACTACTATTGTGTCATGTGATGTGAGAACTGTAACAAGTGGCTAAATACAGACTCTTGTGTCAACAGAGCGAGGGCCTGTGTGTCTGTGTTCAGCAAAACCAGGCATAACTAGGGATCACATCCACGAATGGCTTACATGCAGCGTACAGCTCAGAGGAGCAATCACATGACTAACAGACACACAACAGATAAAGATTCAATCCAGCGGCCTATTTCAACAAGATCTACCTCCTACGTCTAAGTGCCTACGTAACGAGCAATGCCCACAAGACTAATACACATGCCAGAGAAAACATTGCAGGAGATACATTACAAAGCTTTTCATGCAAGTGTAGCCTGAAGAAGCCTGAATGAAGACACAGTCTGCTCCATCTCGCACCCTCACGTCTGAAAGGGCGCCAGTGAAGCACGGCATGGCAGAAGCTGTACTCTAGGTGCGTGGAGCTATGGCCAGGCCAAGCATCTCATGCAGGTGTAGTGGTCGTGGGTAGGGTGCTGGTAGCCCACGCAGCCCACGCCAGCGCGCCCTGTGCCTCTCCCGCCCCAGGACACGACACGTAGCCCTGTCCACACACACGTACACACACATTGTGTTGCAGGCTGCGACTGCGCGTAGTGCAGAGTATGAATGCTTGCTCTTGACGACGCATTAGAACTCATGTGCGCATGCGCATCTGCGCAGCGAGTGACTCTCAGTCACTGCGAGAGCGTGTGTCTCTGTGTGTGTGGTGTGTGCGGCTCACCTGGCACATGTGTTGTGTGCCCCATGTTTCCATGTCTCTGTCAGTGAGGCCACACCCTGACACAGACTGACGTAACAGTGTGTACATGGAGCTGCCAGCGGGCAACCAACCACCCAACTCACTGCACACACACATGCACACACGCACACATGCACACACAAGGACACTTGCACGCCGATCCATGCACGTGCATTCGCTGGTGCCCGCAGGTCACATGTCACGCTGCATGCATGCCTCAGCCCCATCGTGGCACTCAGCTCTTTCATTCCAGACTTTTTATGTTAAAAGAATGTCCATGCATTGGCTCTACGCAGACCTCACCTGCTCCATCTCAGTCCTGTGGTCGCACTCAGTTCAATCTCCCAGGGCGCCCTCGTAGCCCTTTCCTGACTATCATAGTAAGCCTCAACAAAAACAAAGTCATCCAAGATCATCTGATGCTGGGAACCGAATCCATCGTATGGGTGCGATGCATGCGATGCCGCGCCGGCCGCTCCGCGGCCCGCTGCGGCCGCGGCCGGTGCAACGCCCGCGCGTCGCGCGGCGAGCGTGGCCTCTGCTTGCGGCCCTATGGAGATGAAGTCGTTTAGGAGGGGTATGGGGGGCTTGGGGGGCTCCTTGGTGGCACCTGTCATCTGTGTCAGGGCCTACACACACACACACACACACACACACACACACACACACACACTCTCCTTATGCAGATGTTGGAATCAGCTGACGTTACCTCTCAATAACCATGCGCGCATATCTGGGGTCCAGAACAGCGCAACCCTCGCACGCACAGTGCACGGTGCACACAGGTGCCTAGAGCATGGTAGTGTGTGTGTGTGTGTGTGTGTGTGTGTGTGTGTGTACCGTGACCAGTGACGCAGGGTTGACCAGTCCCCACAGTCCTGATGTGTTCTGTGTCCCAGGGCCCTTACTGCCTCCCCCTGACACGTTTGCAGCGGCTGAGTTGGGTCCCATACCCACAGGTGCCCTGCCCAGTGCTGCCATGGTGGAATGACCCTGTGTGGGTGCACCCTGCGTATACACACACACACACACACACACACACGCGGGCAGCGTGGTCTCTCATGGTAGAATGACCCTGTGAAAGGGCCTGAGAGACATCCTGTACAAACACACACACACACACACGCACAGGCACACACACGTATCGTACCATCTCTGCTCCTTCAACACAAGCTTGCACGGATGTGCGGCACAAATCTGAAAGGTCATGGCTGCTGGTAACTGCATGGGAATGCATCATGAGACCAGTCAAGACATACCAGCTCTTGTCTGTTGTGGGTTGGGTCAGGTTTGGTAGGTGTGCTGGTCCCAGTAACCGCCACAAACGACCCAGCAGATGGACTCACACGTATCGTACCAGGCATAACTGAACCCCCCCCCCCCACCCCCCCCCCCC
>VFQQ010005105.1_pt1 | contig 11090 bp, 12 predicted proteins | sample 3512341 | NCBI WGS metagenome assembly VFQQ01 (sample SAMN10412373, study PRJNA504923) | tailings metagenome | isolation source: Relicate 2 Philex TSF1 revegetated site | place: Philippines: Tuba, Benguet | collected 2017-08-29
TCAACAAGACCGGACGCACCGGCGTGTACGACATCAGCGTCACCAACCAGCGCGGCGAGGCGGTGGCGGCCTTCCGGGGCCGTTCCTTCACGATGAAGGGCAAGCCGCTGATCGAGGGCCTGCCGATGGGCAAGCAGCGCTAGGAGACCCCCGATGCCCGTGAAACAACCCCGGCCCGGTGACCTGGAGCCGATCGAAACCGCCAGCCGCGACCAGCTGCAGGCCCTGCAGCTGAAGCGCCTGCAGTGGACGCTGCAGCACGCCTACGAGCACGTGCCGCACTACCGGCGCGCCTTCGACGAGCAGGGAGTGCACCCGTCGGACTGCAAGACGCTGGCTGACCTGGCGAAGTTCCCCTTCACGGCCAAGGCCGACCTGCGCGCCAACTACCCCTTCGGCATGTTCGCGGTGCCACGCGAGCAGGTGGTGCGCATCCACGCCAGTTCCGGCACCACGGGCAAACCCACGGTCGTGGGCTACACCCAGGGCGACATCGACCGCTGGGCCGACCTGGTGGCGCGCAGCATCCGCGCCAGCGGCGGCCGCGCCGGCGACATCGTGCACGTGGCCTACGGCTACGGCCTCTTCACCGGCGGCCTGGGCGCGCACTACGGCGCCGAGAAGCTGGGCTGCACCGTGGTGCCGATGAGCGGCGGCCAGACCGAAAAGCAGGTGCAGCTGATCGAGGACTTCCGCCCCGACATCATCATGGTCACGCCGAGCTACATGCAGGTGATCTGCGAGGAGTTCCGCCGCCAAGGCAAGGACCCGCGCGCGATGAGCGTGAGCGTGGGCATCTTCGGTGCCGAACCCTGGACCGAGGCGATGCGGCGCGACATCGAGGCCGCCGCCGGGCTCGATGCCGTGGACATCTACGGCCTCAGCGAAGTGATGGGCCCGGGCGTGGCCAACGAGTGCATCGAGAGCAAGGATGGCCCGGTGATCTGGGAGGACCATTTCTACCCGGAGATCATCGACCCCGAGACCGGCGCCGTGCTGCCCGAGGGCAGCGAGGGCGAGCTCGTCTTCACCACGCTGACGAAGGAAGCGCTGCCTGTCATCCGCTACCGCACACGCGACCTCACACGCCTGTTGCCACCCACCGCGCGCAGCATGCGCCGCATGGGCAAGATCGTGGGCCGCAGCGACGACATGCTGATCATCCGCGGCGTCAACCTGTTCCCGACGCAGATCGAGGAGTTGGTGCTCAAGCACGGCCAGCTGTCGGGGCAGTACCAGTTGGTGGTCACGCGAGAGCAACTGCTGGACGAGGTGACGGTTCGCTGTGAGCTGGCGCCCGAACACGCGAACGCGCCGCGCGAGCGCATCGCGGGTGAGCTGCGCGAACGGATCAAGACGCTGATCGGGGTGAGCACCACGGTCGACGTGGGGCTGCCGGATTCGATCGAGCGCACGCTGGTGGGCAAGGCGCGGCGTGTGGTCGACAAACGGCCCAAGTAAGGAGCACGAACATGTACACGCAGGCGATGGACCTGGCCCCGAAGGAAGAGCGCAAGGCCGTGCGCTCGGCCGAAGAGGCGCAGCTGGAAGCGCGCTTCGAGGCGCGCATCGACGAAGGCGCCTTCATCGAGGCCAAGGACTGGATGCCCGAGCACTACCGCAAGACGCTCACGCGGCAGATCAGCCAGCACGCGCACAGCGAATGTGTGGGCATGCTGCCCGAGGGCAACTGGATCACGCGTGCGCCCACGCTCAAGCGCAAGGCCATCCTGCTGGCCAAGGTGCAGGACGAAGCGGGCCACGGCCTGTACCTGTACGCCGCGGCCGAGACGCTGGGCACCAGCCGCGACCAGATGCTGGAGGCGCTGCACAGCGGCAAGGCGAAGTACAGCAGCATCTTCAACTACCCCACGCTGAGCTGGGCCGACATCGGCACCATCGGCTGGCTGGTGGACGGTGCGGCGATCATGAACCAGGTGCCGCTCACACGCTGCAGCTACGCGCCGTATGCACGCGCGATGGTGCGCATCTGCCGCGAGGAGAGCTTCCACCAGCGCCAGGGCTTCGACAGCCTGCTCGTGATGATGCAGGAGGGCACCGAGGCCCAGCGCGCGATGGTGCAGGACGCCGTGAACCGCTGGTGGTGGCCCAGCCTGATGATGTTCGGGCCACCCGATTCGGCCAGCCCCAACAGCGCGCAGAGCATGCGCTGGGGCATCAAGCGGCTCTCCAACGACGAACTGCGGCAGAAGTTCGTCGATGCCTGCGCCGAGCAGGCGAAGGTGCTGGGCGTGACCCTGCCCGACCCCGAGCTGAAGTGGAACGCCGAACGCGGCCACCACGACTTCGGCGCCATCGACTGGGCCGAGTTCTGGCGCGTGGTGGGTGGCGACGGCCCCTGCAACAAGGAGCGGCTGGACACGCGCGTGAAGGCCTGGGACGACGGCGCCTGGGTGCGCGAGGCGGCGTTGGCCCATGCACGCAAGCAGGCGACGAAGGAGCAGGCGGCATGAGCGATGTCAGAAACGAATGGCCGCTGTGGGAGGTGTTCGTGCGCCCCAAGGCGGGCCTGGACCACAAACACTGTGGCAGCCTGCACGCGGCCGATGCCGCGATGGCGGTGCAGCTCGCACGCGAGGTCTACACGCGCCGCCAGGAAGGCACCAGCGTCTGGGTGGTGAAGAGCAGCGACATCACCGCCAGCGACCCTGCCGACAAGGACATGTATTTCGATCCGATGGAGGACAAGGTGTACCGCCACCCCACCTTCTACGAGCTGCCCGAGTCCGTGAACCACATGTGAGGTGCACGATGCTCGCCGAATCCATCCGCTTGCACCTCACGCCGCCCGTCCAGCAGGTGCTGCGTTTCGCCGACACGGCGCTGATCCACGCCCAGCGCCTGGCCGAGTGGAGCGGCCACGCGCCGGTGCTGGAGGAGGACATCGCGCTGTCGAACATGGCGCTCGACGTGCTCGGCCAGGCGCGGCTGCTGCTCACGCATGCCGGGCACCTGGAGGGGCAGGGCTTCGACGAAGACGCGCTTGCCTTCTGGCGCGACGAGCCGCAGTTCTTCAACCTGACGCTGGCCGAACAGCCGATGCGCCGCAGCAGCGCACATGCGCCGGCCGGCGACTTCGCCGACACCGTGCTGCGCAACCTCCTGCTCGCGGGCTGGTTCAAGCAGGCCTGGGCCGCGCTGCAGCGGTCCACCGACAGCGAGCTCGCGGCCATCGCCGCCAAGGCGATCAAGGAGACCCGTTACCACCAGCAGCACGCGGCCGACTGGGTGGTGCGGCTGGGTGACGGCACCGAAGAGTCGGCACGCCGCATGGCCGCTGCGCTGCAGCGCGCCTGGCCGTACACGAACGAGATGTTTGCCGACGATGCGATCGACGCCGCCGTGGCGGCGGTTGGCTTCGCGCCCACGCGCAGCAGTCTGCGTGAAGGCTGGCGCGCCGAGATGTTGCCGGTGCTGCGAGCGGCGAAGCTGGACCAGCCGGCCGACACACCCTTCATCAGCACCGGCACACAGGGCGTGCACAGCGAGCACCTGGGCTTCATGCTGGCCGAGATGCAGAGCCTGCAGCGGCGCCACCCGGGAGGGCGCTGGTGAGCGTCGTGGCCGAGGCCTGGGCGGTGCTGTCGAACGTGCCCGACCCCGAGGTGCCGGCGCTGTCGCTCCCCGATCTGGGCGTGGTGCGCGAGGTCATCGAGCGTGAGCGTGGCGTCGAGGTCGTGCTCACGCCCACCTACAGCGGCTGCCCGGCCACCGAGGCGATCGAGCGCAGCGTGGTGCAGGCGCTGGATGACGCCGGCCTGGGGCCGGTGGCGGTCTCGCGCCGCCTGGCGCCGCCCTGGACCACCGACTGGATCAGCCCGGCAGGCCGCGAGAAGCTGCGTGCCTATGGCATCGCGCCGCCCGGGCATCTGGTCGGTGGCGAAGCGCCGCTGCACTTCCGCCCGCGCAGCGTGCACTGTCCGCGCTGCGACAGCGGCGACACCGAACGCCTCAGCGCCTTCGGCAGCACCGCCTGCAAGGCGCTGTACCGCTGCCGTGCCTGCCGCGAACCCTTCGAACACTTCAAGCCGATATGAGCGCCCGCAGCCACGTGCCGTCCCACGGCCACTTCCACGCGTTGAAGGTGGCGCGCATCGCCAGCGAAGGCGACGAGGCGCGCGCCGTCACCTTCGATGTGCCGGCGGCGCTGGCCGACACCTTCCGCTTCGAGCCGGGCCAGTACCTGACGCTCAGGCACGGCGAACTGCGCCGCTCGTACTCGATCTGCGCCGCACCTGGGGAGGCGCCGCGCGTGGGTGTGCGGCGGGTCACAGGGGGCGCCTTCTCGACCTGGCTGCACGAGCAGCTGCACGAGGGTGACACGATCGACGTGATGGAGCCCGAAGGCCGCTTTGGCGCTGCGCTCGCGAAGCGCCCTCGCCATGTGCTGGCGGTGGCCGGTGGCAGCGGCATCACGCCGATGCTCTCGATCCTGAAGGCGCACCTCGCCAGCGACGCCGACGCCCGCGCCACGCTGCTCTACGGCAACCGCCGGGCCGTGAGCACGATGTTCAAGGAAGAGCTGGAGGACCTGAAGAACCGCCACCTCACGCGCTTCACGCTGCATGCGGTGTTCTCGCGCGAGGGTGTCGATTCGCCGCTGCACGCGGGCCGGCTGGATGCCGGGAAGATCTCGACGTTCCTGCGCCTCGCGGGCCCCATCGACGAAGCTTTCGTCTGCGGCCCGCACGCGATGAACGACGAGGTCGAGGCGGCGCTGCTCGCTGCGGGCCTGGCGCCTTCGCAGATCCACATCGAGCGCTTCGGCGTGCCGCCCGACGTGGCAGCGCAGGTCTCGCATGCACCGCAACCGGGTGATGTCTCGAGGGCCATCGTCACTGTCGTGCGCGACGGCCTGGTGCGCGAAGTGCCCTTCGGCGCGGGCGACGAAAGCATCCTCGCCGCCGCCGCCCGCGCCGGGATCGACGTGCCCTACTCGTGCAAGAGCGGCGTCTGCGCCACCTGCCGCTGCAAGCTGCAGGAGGGCCAGGTGCGCATGGACCGCAACTTCGCGCTCGAACGCAGCGAACTCGACGCCGGCTTCGTGCTCGCCTGCCAGGCGCACCCGCTCACGGAGCGCGTGCGCGTGTCGTTCGACGAGCGCTGAAGCCCGGCCGGTGGCCCGCCCCCGTTCAGCCGGCTTCGACCTGCAGCGCGAGCAGGTGCTGGCGCTCGCCGCCCAGCTGTTCGCGAGCCACGGCTACACCGCCACCACGATGCAGCAGCTGGCCGATGCCTGCGGTGTGAGCAAGGCCACGCTGTACCACTACGTGCGCGACAAACACGACCTGCTGGCGCAGATCACACGCTCACACGTGGCGCGCCTGGAGGCACTGGTGGCCGAGGTGGAAGCCGCGGAGCGTGAGCCCCGCGCGCGGCTCGAGGCGCTGATCCTGCGCTTCATGCACGCCTACGAACGTGCGCAGCACGAACACCGGGTGCTGACCGAGGACGTGAAGTTCCTCGACGTCACCGAGCGCGAAGCCGTGCTGGCTGGCCAGCGCCGCGTGGTGGCGGCCTTCGCGGCGAGCATCGGCGCGCTGCGGCCCGACCTGCAGGGCGCCCAGCTCGGCAAGCCGCTGGCGATGCTGCTGTTCGGCATGATCAACTGGACCTTCACCTGGCTGCGCAGCGGCGGTCCGCTCACGCATGCGCGGCTGGCGCCGCTGGTGACCGAGCTGTTCCTGGGCGGCCTGGCCGCCGTGCACCCGCGCTGACGGCCACACGCGCCGCCAGGCGCAGCGGCGGCGGCGCCGGATGCTGCAGCACCGTCACCCCGGGCAGCGGCAGCGTGGCGGCGCGTTCCAGCAGCGCTTCAGTGGCCTGGGCGCCGAGGCTCAGCACCAGGTGCTGCCAGCGGCGTTGCACCCGTTCGTTGAGCCAGGCGTTTTCGAGCGCAGCGCGCAGCGCGACGGTGTCGCTGCCTGCCTCGAGCACACGCGGTGCGAGCGCGCCGACGAAGAGGTTGAAGTCGTGGCGCAGCGTGTGCTCGGGCAGCATCGCGGCCAGCGCGCGGCAGCGCTCGGCCCAGCCGGGTGCCATGAAGCAGCGCGTCACCAGCGCCTGCAGGCCCTGCACGCTGTTGACCACGCGCACGCGGTTGGGCGGCAGGGCTGCCAACGGCAGCTTCGCGGCGTCGGCAAAAGGCAGGGGCGTGCTCGTGGCGCGCAGGGCGGCCAGGCGCCACCACAGCGTGGCGGGCTGGCCATCGGCCGTTCCACCGGTGGCCTCGGCCTGGCGCGCCAGGCGCACGGCCAGTGCCACGGGCGTGTCGGCCAGCAGGTCGGCTGCGGCGGCGCTGAGCATTGCCAGGTTGCCGGCCACCCAGCCGGCTTCGGGGTTGAGGCGCACCACGGCAGCGGCGTCGGCACCCGTGCCGCCGAGCACCACGCGGCGCACGGGGCAGTGCTGCACCTCGATCTGCGCCAAGTGGTGCGGCGTCACCTGCAGCTCGTCGAAAACCTCACCGCGCTGCCACGCCGCCAGACGCAACTGCAGCCACAGGCGCACGGTGCGGCGGGCGGCCAGCGTGCGGTGGCCGAACACCGCACGGCCGGCGCGCCAGCCCTGGTGCAGCGCCGCGTTGCCGGCAGCTTCCACCCCGGGCGGCACGAGGCCATGGTGCGCGTGATCCCAGCCGATCTGGAAGCCGGCGTGGTCGGCCTGCGGCTGCACGGCCGTGTGGAGTGCAAGGGTCGCTTGGTGCATCGCTCTCTCTCCTGGTGGACGGGCCTTGGTGGAGATCGCTGGCCCGATGGAGAGGCAGTGTCTGGGTGGGGTGGCTCATGACGTGAGCCAGTGCCGACGCGAGCCGGCTTCCGCGCACTGCTAGAATCTGAGGCTTCGCCGGTGTAGCTCAGTTGGTAGAGCAGCGCATTCGTAATGCGAAGGTCGGGAGTTCGACTCTCTTCACCGGCACCATCACCGCAACAGGCTCGCCAACCGGCGGGCCTGTTTGCTTCTATCGGCTGCCCGGGGCGGCACGAGGGCGCTGCCTACAATCGGCCGCATGCGCATCCTCATCGCCAACGACGACGGCTACCTGGCACCCGGTATCGCCGCCCTGGTGCGGGCCTGCGAAGGCCTCGGCCACGTCGACGTCATCGCGCCCGAGCAGAACGCCAGCGGCACCTCCAACGCGCTCACGCTGAACCGGCCCTTGAACATCTTCGAGGCTCGTGGCGACCACGTGAAGGGCTTCCGCGTCGTCAACGGCACGCCGTCGGATTGTGTGCACGTGGCGCTCACCGGGCTGCTGGAGCACAAGCCCGATCTCGTGGTCTCGGGCATCAACAACGGTGCCAACATGGGCGACGACACGCTGTACTCGGGCACCGTGGCCGCGGCGATGGAGGGCTACCTGTTCGGCATCCCGGCGATCGCGTTTTCGCAGGCCGAGAAGGGTTGGGGCGAGCTGGACGCCGCGGCCGCCACGGCGCGCGCCGTGATCGACCAGGTGCTGGCCACGCACACGCTGGGCACGCCCTGGCTGCTCAACGTCAACATCCCCAACCGCGCCGATGCAGCCACGCGGCCGCGGCGCATCACGCGCCTCGGGCGCCGCCACGCCAGCGAACCCGTGATCCGCCAGCGCAACCCGCGCGGCGAAACGATCTACTGGATCGGTCCTGCCGGTGATGCCCGCGAAGCCGGCGAAGGCACGGACTTCCACGCCGTGGCGCAGGGTGATGTCTCGATCACGCCGCTGCAGGTGGACCTCACTGACCACGCCCGCCTTGGCGACTGGGCCTCCCGCCTGGCGGCCCGATGAACAAGCCGCGGCCGGCGCCGCGTTTTCCGGCTTCGTTGAGCACCGCCGCGCCTGCGTCGCCGGCAGCGCGTGTGCTACGCCCGCAGCGGCCGCTGGAGCATGCGGCGCAGAATCTGGCGCGCCAGCAGGCGCCCAGCGGGCTCGGGCTCGATTCGTCGGCCGTGCGGCAGCGCATGGTCCAGCGGCTTCGAGCGGGCGGCCTCACCAACGAAGCCGTGTTGCGCGCATTGGCCACGGTGGAGCGGCACCGCTTCGTCGACAGCGCACTGGCCAACCAGGCCTATGAAGACACGAGCCTGCCGATCGGTCTTTCGCAGACCATCTCCAAACCTTCCGTGGTGGGCCACATGCTGGCGCTGCTGTTCGAAGGCGCGTCCGCGCGCGAGCATGGCCACCTGGGCCGCGTGCTGGAGATTGGCACCGGCTGCGGCTACCAGGCCGCGCTGCTGATGCAGCTGGCGCGCGGCGTTGTCTCCATCGAGCGCCTGCAGGCCTTGCACGAGAAGGCGCGTGAGAACCTCGCGCCGCTGCGCCTCGGGGATCTGCGGCTCGTGTTCGGCGACGGGCGCCTGGGCCATGCGCCGCGGGCGCCGTACCAGAGCATCCTGGCCGCCGCGGGCGGCGAGGCACTGCCGCAGGCCTGGCTCGATCAGCTGGCCGTGGGCGGCCGCCTCGTGGCGCCGGTGCACAGCGGCGCGCAGCAGCACCTGCTGGTGGTTGATCGCGGCCCCGAAGGTCTGGTCACACATCGGCAGGATGCCGTTCATTTCGTCCCCCTAAAATCCGGCACCGAATGATTCGAGTTGCAACCATTCCCACGCGCGGCGGTACCGCAGCCGCGCTGTTTGCGCTGGCACTGCTGGCAGGCTGCGCCAGCAGCAGCCACAGGGCGCCCGTGGAAGACCGCAGCGGGACGACGCGGCCTGCGCCAAACGCATCGCCCGCGGCGATGCCGGCTGCGGCTCCTGCCGCGCCCGCGTCGGCGCCGGCGGAGCCGGCGAAGCTCCCGCCCGGTGCCGAGAACGCCGGCAAGCCCGGCTACTTCACCGTGCGCCCAGGCGACACGCTGATCCGCGTCGGCCTGGAGACGGGGCAGAACTGGCGCGACATCGCGCGCTGGAACGGCATCGAGAACCCCAACGTCATCGAAGTGGGCCAGGTGCTGCGCGTGGTGCCACCGGCGGCCGACCCGAACGGCGTCGTGGTCAGGCCCGTGGCACCGGCCGGGCGTGTGGACGGCCGGCCGCTGGATGCCCGGCCCGCCGGTGCGGCACCGGCACCGGCCGCGTCGGCGCCTGCGGTGACGCCGCCCCCGGCTCCATCGGCCCCGGTACCCGCGCCTGCGGCACCCGCACGCGACAGTGAGGAAGACCTCGGCTGGGCCTGGCCCGCCAGCGGCCCGGTGGCCACGCCGTTCGACGAAACACGCAGCAAGGGCCTGGCCATCACCGGCAAGGCCGGTGATCCGGTGCTGGCCGCCGCCGACGGGCGCGTCGTCTACGCCGGCTCCGGCCTGCGCGGCTACGGCAACCTCGTGATCGTCAAGCACAACAACACCTACCTCACCGCTTACGCGCACAACCAGGCGCTGCTGGTGAAGGAAGACCAGCTCGTGCGCCGCGGCCAGAAGATCGCCGAGATGGGCTCCAGCGACGCCGACCGGGTGCAACTGCACTTCGAGATCCGCCGCCAGGGCAAGCCGATCGACCCGGCCAAGCTGCTGCCTGCGCGCTGAACGCGCGCCGCATCCGCTGATGGCCTCCGGCATGGATTGGCTCGAGGTCGAGTCGCTCGACCTCGAAGCGCAGGGTGTGGCCCACCGGCCAGACGGGAAGGTCGTCTTCATCGAAGGCGCCTTGCCCACCGAGCGCGTTCAGGTGCAGGTCTCGCGCAGGAAAAACAACTGGGAGCAGGGGCCGATGTCGGCCCTGGGGCGCGAGAGCGCCCAGCGCGTGCGCCCCGGCTGCCCGCACTTCGGCCTGCATGCCGGCGCCTGCGGCGGCTGCAAGATGCAGCACCTGCACGCTGCCGCGCAGGTGGCCGTGAAGCAGCGCGTGCTGGAGGACAACCTCTGGCACCTGGGCAAGGTCAAACCCGAGCGCATCCTGCGGCCGATCGAGGGCCCGGCCTGGGGTTACCGCGAACGTGCACGGCTGTCGGTGCGGCATGTGCAGAAGAAGGGCGTGGTGCTGATCGGTTTCCACGAGCGCAAGTCGCGCTACGTGGCCGACATGCACGTGTGCCCGGTACTGCCCGCCAAGGTGAGCGCATTGCTGCTGCCGCTGCGCGAGCTGATCGGCGCGATGGACCAGCGCGACCGCCTGCCGCAGATCGAACTGGCCGGCGGCGAAGGCGTGACGGCACTGGTGCTGCGGCACCTGGAGCCGCTGAGCAACGCCGATCTGGTACGCCTGCGCGAGTTCGGCCGGCACCACGGCGTGCAGTGGTGGCTGCAGCCGCAGGGCCCTGACACCGTGCACCGCCTCGACGATGCAGACCCGCCACTGGCCTACACGCTGCCCGAGTACGGCATCACGATGCCGTTCAAGCCCACGGACTTCACGCAGGTCAACCCGCACATCAACCGCGTGCTGGTGGACCGTGCCGTGAAGTTGCTGGGCGTGTTGCCTGGGCACCGCGTGATCGACTGGTTCTGCGGCCTGGGCAACTTCACGCTGCCGCTGGCAACGATCGCCCGCGAGGTGCTGGGCATCGAGGGCAGCACGGCGCTGGTGGAACGGGCGCGCGACAACGCTGCGCTGAACGGCCTCGCCGTGAAGACCGCCTTCCGGGCGCGCAACCTGTTCGAGATCAGCGCCGACGACCTGCGAGCGGCTGGCCCGGCCGAGCGCTGGCTCATCGACCCGCCGCGCGAGGGCGCCTTTGCCCTGGCCAAGGCGCTGGCCGACCGGCACCAGGCCGGAGACGATGGGCTTCCGGGCCGCATCGTCTACGTCAGCTGCAACCCCGGCACGCTGGCGCGTGACGCGGGCCTGCTGGTGCACCAGGGCGGCTACGTCTGCAAGGCCGCCGGCGTGGTCAACATGTTCCCGCACACGGCGCACGTGGAGAGCATGGCGGTGTTCGAGCGGGCATGAAAAACGGGGCCGCGAGGGCCCCATTGCCGGACCAAGCCAACGAGCTTCAGTCGCGCTCGCCGCCGAAGATGCCCAGCAGCGCCAGCAGGTTGCTGAACACGTTGTACAGGCTCAGGTACACGCCCAGCGTGGCGGTAATGTAATTCGTCTCCTCGCCGTCCTGCACCCGCTTGAGGTCGTACAGAATGAAGGCCGAGAAG
>VFQQ010005106.1_pt1 | contig 11087 bp, 12 predicted proteins | sample 3512341 | NCBI WGS metagenome assembly VFQQ01 (sample SAMN10412373, study PRJNA504923) | tailings metagenome | isolation source: Relicate 2 Philex TSF1 revegetated site | place: Philippines: Tuba, Benguet | collected 2017-08-29
TGGCGCCGGCCGAAACCGTCATGCGCAGGCCGTCGGCCGGGTTCTGGTGGACGAAACCCCAGTCGGTGCGCAACAGAAGGCGGCGTTCAGCTTCGCCCAGCCCATAAAGGTCGCGCATTTCACCGTCACGCATCCGGTAGGACACCGTGCCCGTCGTCGGGGCAAGACGCGTGGAGATGCAGTTGAGCAGCGTCGTCTTGCCCGAGCCGGATTCACCGACGATCGCCAGCACTTCGCCTGGCCAGATGTCGAAATCGACATCGGCGCAGCCGATGCGCTGACCGTAATGCTTGCTCACCGACCGGACCGACATCAGCGGCAGATTGTCGGTTTCGACCTCGGAGTGGTCGATCCTCACCGAAACAGTCATGACAGGGCCTCGCCGGATATTTCGTTGCTATGGCCTGCGGCCTGGTCGCCGCGATGGCCCGCGGCCTGGCGGCTTTCGCAATGGTGGGTGTCGGAGCAGACGAACATGCGCCCGCCGCGATCATCGAGCACGACCTCGTCGAGATAGACCTGCTCGGCGCCGCACAGCGCGCAGGGCTTGTCGAAACGCTGCACCTCGAACGGATGGTCCTCGAAGTCGAGGCTGATCACCTCGGTATGCGGTGGCACCGCATAGATGCGCTTCTCGCGTCCGGCGCCGAACAGCTGCAGCGCCGGCGACATGTGCATCTTCGGATTGTCGAATTTCGGGGTCGGCGACGGATCCATCACGTAGCGGCCCTCGACCTTCACCGGATAGGCGTAGGTGGTGGCGATGTGGCCGTTCCTGGCGATGTCCTCGTAGAGCTTCACATGCATGAGGCCGTATTCTTCCAGCGCATGCATCTTGCGGGTTTCCGTCTCACGCGGTTCGAGGAAACGCAGCGGCTCGGGGATCGGCACCTGGTAGACCAGCACCTGGCCTTCCTGCAGCGGTGCCTCAGGGATGCGGTGGCGGGTCTGGATGATCGTCGCGTCTTGCGTGCTCGTGGTCGTCTCGACGCCGGCAACCTTCTGGAAGAACTTTCGGATCGAGACCGCGTTGGTGGTGTCGTCGGCGCCCTGGTCGATGACCTTCAAAACGTCGTCTGGCCCCAGGATCGAGGCCGTGACCTGCACGCCACCGGTACCCCAGCCATATGGCATGGGCATTTCACGGCTGGCGAACGGCACCTGGTAGCCCGGCACGGCGATCGCCTTGAGGATGGCGCGCCGGATCATGCGCTTGGTCTGTTCGTCGAGATAGGCGAAGTTGTAGTTTGATGCCTGCGCGTTCATTCGGCGGCTTCCCTTGTTTCAAGAACCGCCTCGCCGGTGCGCTGCTCGTATTCGGAGCGCATGGTGCGAACCAGGCCGAGCTCGGCCTGGAAGTCGACGTAGTGCGGCAGTTTCAGATGTTCGACGAAGCCGGTGGCCTGGACGTTGTCGCAATGCGACAGCACGAACTCCTGGTCCTGCGGCGCTGCAACCAGATCCTCGCCCAGTTCTTCCGCGCGCAAAGCACGATCGCACAGCGACATCGCCATCGCCTTGCGTTCGGACTGGCCGAAGACCAGTCCGTAGCCGCGTGTGAACTGCGGCGGCGCCTTGGCCGATCCCTTGAACTGGTTGACCATCTGGCATTCGGTCACCTGGACGCGGCCGACCGGAACGGCAAAGCCGAGTTCCGGCATGAACACCTCGACATCGACCTCGCCGATGCGGACCTCGCCGACAAAGGGATGGCTGCGGGCATAGCCGCGCTGGGTCGAATAGCCGAGCGCCAGCAGGAACCCCTCATCGCCGCGTGACAGCGACTGCAGCCGCATGGCGCGCGACATCGGAAATTCGGTCGGCGTCTGGTTGATATCGCCGGGCTCAAGCGCCTGATCAATGAAGCCGTCGTCCTCGATCAGACCTTCCTGTCCGAGGATGTCGGCCACGCGCATGACCGGCTCCTGGATACCGCCGCGCTGCGCTCCGGTCTCGACCAGCGGATCGCCTTCGAGCTCTTCATCGAGCAAGCGGTGCGTGTAGTCGAACGTCGGCCCGAGCAGCTGGCCACCAGGCAGATCCTTGTAGCAGGCGGACACGCGCCGCTCGACCAGCATGGCGCCGGTGTCGACCGGTTCGCTGTGACCGAAGCGGGGCAGCGTGGTGCGGTAGGCGCGGACCAGGAAGATCGCTTCGATCAGATCGCCGCGCGCCTGCTTGATGGCGAGCGCCGCCAGCCGGCGATCGTAGAGCGAGCCTTCGCTCATCACGCGGTCGACGCCGATGCTCAATTGTTCGGTGATCTGTTCGAGCGTCAGCGCCGGCACCGATCTGTCGCCGCGACGGCGATCGGCCAGCAGGCGGTGGGCATTGTCGATGGCGGCCTCGCCGCCCTTGACTGCAACATACATCGATCAGCCCTCCATCTCGACGAGGCGCACTGAGCGCGGCAGGCAGGCGATGGCATCGCCTGCAGCGAAGATGAGATCGACGCCGCGCGGGAACCGCTTGCGGTTGGCCTTCCATTGCGCGGCGAAATCCTGCGGCAGGCCGCGCGGCGCCAGTGTGATGCGATCACGGATGCCCGGACCTTCGAACGTCAGCGGCGCACCACCTTCCAGGCCGGGCACCTGCAGGATCAACGTGGCGGAACGGTCGGGATACTCCTGGGTGCCTTGAGCAAAGCGCTCCAGCGGCGGCATGGTCAGGGGTGCGCCGACCAGGGCGAAAGCAACGTCGCCGCAGGTCGCCATCTCGCGGGCGCCGGTATGGAAGGCAAGCCAGGCGCGCAGCGCGGCATGTTCAGCCAGCGAGGCATCCAGCCAGAACGGCGTATCGGCATCGATCAGGGCACAGGCCACGGCGCCGGCCGCGCGACCGAGCGGCGCCGGTGGCTTCACCACCGCATCGACCTCGACGATCATCGCAGGCTTCGCCATCGCATCCATGACGGCGCGAAAGACGGACTGGGCATTCAGGACCGGATTGGAGAACCCGCCTTCGAGGGCAGTCGCTTCGTTCAGCATCAGTCTTCTCCGCGCACCATGGTGACCGCCTTCAAAGCGGTCGCTTTGTTCTGCATCAGTCCTCTCCTCGCACCATGGTGAAGAAGTCGACGCGCGTGGCTGCAGTCTGCTGGCGGCGCGCCTCATCGGCCTGGTCGAGCTCGCGCCGGATCGGCTGGATCAATTCGGCATCGATGCGTGCCGCGGTCCCGGCGTCGCGGCAAAGCGCGTCGATGACCGCCGAGAGCCGCGCCTTGGCATGATCGCGGCCGAGCGCCATGGCATGACCGACAGAACCATCCTCCAGCTTCACGCTGGCGCGGGTGACGGTCGCCTCGCCGACATTGAACGGCTCACCGGTGCCGCCGACCCGCCCGCGCAGCATCACCAGGCCCGCTTCGGGACCACGCAGAGGGGTGTGCCTGGGCTGCAGCCCGAGCGTCGCCCACAACGCGTTGAGCCGCTCGCTGCTGCAACGCGCCAGAACCGCCATCCGGTCCCGTCGCGCGGTTTGATCCGCCGTGATGTTCATGCCAACCTCAATTTGTCTATTGATCTAGACAACTAGATAACTTAACCTGTCTTAGACCCGTTGAATGACGGAAGAATGACAACGATGGTGCTGTGAGGAAAAATGTCGAAGTCGGCACTGCATCGAGGGGTCGGCGTCGCGTTGTGGCGGCAGATCGGCGACGAGATCCGACGTGGCATCGGCGCCGGTCTTGCCGACCAGAACGGTCGCCTGCCGGCCGAGGCCGAGCTCGCAACACGCTTCGGCGTGAACCGGCATACGGTGCGCGCCGCGATCGCCGCCCTGGTCCATGAAGGCGTGCTTCGCAGCGAACAGGGACGCGGCACCTATGTGCAGCGCCAGAAGCGCCTCACCTATCCGATCGGCGCCAGGACCCGCTTCTCCGCCGGGCTCGAAGGCCAGGCGCGGGACCGTCAGATCGAACTGCTCGACCAGGCCCAGGAGCCGGCCAGCGCCACGGTTGCCGCGGCGCTTGGACTGGAGCCCGCCGAAGAGGTGATCCGCCTCGAAATGCGTGGACTGGCCGACGGCGTTCCGGTTTCACGCTCGACGGCGTGGTTTCGGGCCGCGCAATTCCCCGAAATCGCGGACCATTTCGCCAGCACCCATTCGATCACCCAGGCGCTGGCACTTTCCGGCGTCAGGGACTATCGCCGCGCCTCGACGACCATCGAAGCGCGGCATGCCGATGATACCGACACGCGCGATCTTCAGCTTTCACCCGGCGCCATCGTATTGGTCGCGCGTGGCATCAATATCGACAGCAGCGGCAGACCGATCCAGTATTCGCAGACGCGCTTCTCGGCAGATCGCGTCGAACTGACCGTCAGTCCCGACTAGAGCGCCGCGCGTCCTTTTGGACGCGCAAAGGTCTCTCTAGCACTTTGATTTGGCGCATGATCCTTTCCGAAAATCGATCCCGATTTTCGGGGTCATGCGCTAGGCGCTCAGCCCCATAGCATCAGGGCGACCCAGCAGCCGATGATGACGGCGGCTGCGATCGGGACACCCCAATCCGAGAGGAAGTGTGCGGGACGGTTTGTGTCGAAGTGGAGGAATGCCATAGCATGCCCTCCTCTGACGGGCTGGATGTCGCCCTCTGCAGCCGAGCCCTGTTTCGGCTGTCGACTGCGGTGATTATACACCCTGGTGGCATTCTCCACCAAACGAATCGTGGACCTGCGTATCGGCCCGAAAATCGGAGTCGATTTTCGGAAAGCACGATGCGCAACAGAAAAGTTAGAGCGTTTCCGCGTTTCCGCTAAAACGGAAACGCTCTATGGAGACCAGATGAAACCGCATCTCCTGCTCGTTGAACCGATGATGGCCGAGATCGAAGCCAGGCTCGATGCCGGCTATCAGGTGCATCGCCTCTTCGACGCCGCGCAGCGTGACGGGATCGAAGCGGCGTGCAGCAACATTCGTGCCGTCGTGACCGGCGGCGGCACCGGTCTTGGCAATGACTGGATCGACCGGCTGCCGGCCCTCGGCATCATTGCCGTCAACGGCGTTGGCACGGACAGGATCGATCTGGCTTACGCTCGCCGGCGCAACATTCACGTCACCACCACGCAGGGCGTGCTGACCGACGAAGTCGCCGACATGGGGCTGGCTCTGATCCTTGCCGTGCTGCGCCGGATCGTCGAAGGCGATCGCTTCGTGCGCAGCGGCCGCTGGCAGGCAGGCGAACCATTTCCGCTCGGCTCCAGCCCGCGCGGCAAGCGGCTTGGTATCCTGGGGCTTGGCCAGATCGGCCGCGCGCTGGGCACCCGCGCCGAGCTGTTCGGCATGGCGGTGCGCTATTCGAACCGGACGCACTATCACGACGTCGCCTGGCCGCATTTTGCCGATGCGGCCGCGCTTGCCGCTGACAGCGATGTGCTCGCCATCTGCGTCGCGGCGACGCCCGACACGCGTCGCGTCGTCAATGGCGCCGTGCTCAAGGCGCTCGGCCCGCAAGGCACGCTGATCAACATCGCGCGCGGCAGCGTCGTCGACGAGGACGCGCTGGTGGCAGCCCTGCGCGACGGCACGATCGCCGCGGCTGGCCTCGACGTGTTCGAGAGCGAACCGGCCATCCGCAAGGATTTCCTCGACCTGCCCAATGTCGTTCTGATGCCGCATCAGGCCAGCGCCACGGTCGAAACACGCCGCACCATGGGCAACATGGTGCTGGCCAGCCTCGACGCCTATTTCACCGGAAAGCGGCCCGAGAACACCGTGGACTGAACAGTTCCAGCAAGGTCTCTGGGGTTTGCACTGGCACGCTCATGCCGCGACTGTCGACAATATTACCCGGGCAATATTGACACGACAATTTCATCCGGGTAATAAGGAACCTGCCCGCCGCTGATGACAGGTCCGCCCCGGCTGCAATCGAAACTCGTCTTCCTCAATCACATGATCCCCGGAACGTCATCATGGCCATTGTCAGAACCAATGCGATCGATCTGGCCTATGACAGCTTCGGCAACGAGGCCGACGAAACGATACTGTTGATCGCCGGTTTGGGCACGCAGATGATCCGCTGGACGGTTCCGTTCTGCGAAGAACTGGCAGCGCGAGGCTATCGCGTGATCCGGTTCGACAACCGCGATGCCGGATGTTCGACACATTTCCGCGACCTCGCTCCACCGGATTTCGGCGCCCTGGCGGCGACGCTCATGGCCGGACGGCGACCGGATGTTCCCTATACACTCGGCGACATGGCTGCGGACGTGGTCGGATTGCTCGATGTGCTCGCCATCGACAGGGCTCATGTCGTCGGGCGGTCACTGGGTGGGATGATCGCGCAGATCGTTGCGAGCGAATATCCCGGGCGGGTGCTGTCCCTGACGTCGATCATGTCGAGCACCGGCAATCCGAACCTGCCCCAGGCGGCGCCCGACGTCATGGCGCTGATGATGCGCCCCGCGCCGGATCCGGCCTCGGACGAAACCGGATTTGTCGCACACAGCCTTGCCTTCGCGCGTCGTATCGCTGGCGGCGGCAATCGGTTTGACGAAGAGGCCTGTCGCTTCCTGACACTGGAGGAAATCCGGCGCGCCTATGATCCGGGCGGCTTCGGACGACAGATCGCCGCTATCGCCGTGACCGGTGACCGTCGTTCGCGTCTGGCGACGATCACCGCGCCGACGCTTGTCATTCATGGAAGCGAGGACCCGCTCATCCCTCCGGCTTGCGGCGAAGACACCGCAGCCTCCATTCCGAATGCGGATTTCATGCTGATCGACGGGATGGGACACGACCTGCCGCCCGCTTTGTACGGCACGGTTGTCGATGCGATCGATCGGACAGCAAGACTGGCGTCAACGCACTGAATGATGCGTGGGCAATGGGTGGCGGACAAGCCGCCAACCAGTCGCCCATGCATGCGCGTCACCGCTTCTTGAACGCCTCGGCCAGCGCTGCGCCAAATGCCCCCTGCGACGGTGGCGCCTTGTCCGGCCTGCCCCCGCGCTGCTGCGGCATGGCGGGTTTTCTCGGACCGTCCTGACGCGCCGGCCTGGCCGAACCGCCATCACCATCGCGCCGCATGGTCAGGCCGATGCGCTTGCGGGCAATGTCGACATCGACCACGCGCACCTTGACGATGTCGCCGGCCTTGACCACGTCATGCGCGTCCTTCACGAACCGGTCGGCGAGTTGCGAGACATGGACAAGGCCGTCCTGGTGCACACCGATGTCGACGAAGGCACCAAAGGCGGCGACATTGGTGACGGTGCCTTCGAGCAGCATGCCCGGCTTCAGATCCTTGATGTCGTCGACACCGTCGGCAAAGGTCGCCGTCTTGAAACCCGGGCGCGGGTCGCGGCCGGGCTTTTCCAGCTCAGCGATGATGTCGCGCACGGTCGGCAGGCCGAAACGCTCGTCGACGAAAACGCGCGGATCCAGGGCCTGCAGCATGGCGCGGTCGCCCATCAGCGCCCGCAGATCGCGCCCGCAGGCGGCAACGATCTTCTTGGCGACGCCATAGGCTTCCGGGTGCACCGAGGACGCGTCCAGCGGCTCGGCACCGTTCGGAATGCGCAGGAAACCGGCGCTTTGTTCGAAAGCGCGCGGCCCGAGGCGAGACACCTTGAGCAGTTCTTGCCGGCTGGGGAACGGTCCATTGGCATCGCGATGGGCAACGATTGCTTCCGCCAGCGAGGCGCCGAGCCCTGAAACGCGGGCCAGCAGTGGCGCGGAAGCGGTGTTGAGGTCGACACCGACGGCGTTCACCGCATCTTCCACCACCGCGTCGAGCGAACGCGCCAGCCGGTACTGGTCGACATCGTGCTGGTATTGTCCGACGCCGATCGACTTCGGCTCGATCTTGACGAGTTCTGCCAGCGGATCCTGCAGCCGGCGGGCAATGGAGACGGCGCCACGCAGGGAAACATCCAGGCCCGGGAATTCGGCGGCAGCGGTTTCGGAGGCAGAATAGACCGATGCGCCGGCCTCGCTGACGATCACCTTCAGCGGCTTCGGCGCCGGCATGTCGCCAAGCAGGTCGGCGACCAGCTTCTCGGTCTCGCGGCTGGCCGTACCGTTGCCGATGGCGATGAGCTCGACATTGTGCTGGCGCATCAGCCGGGCGAGTTCGGCCTGGGCGCCGCGCACATCATTCTTCGGCTGGAACGGATAGACCGTTGCCGTCTCCTTGAGCTTGCCGGTGCCGTCGACCACCGCCACCTTGACGCCGGTGCGGATACCCGGGTCGAGCCCCATGGTGGCACGGGAACCGGCTGGCGCGGCCAGCAGCAGGTCCTTGAGGTTGCGGGCGAAGACGTGGATCGCCTCTTCCTCGGCGCGCTCGCGCAGGTCACGCATCAGGTCGAGCGACAGATGCAGTGACAGTTTCACACGCCAGGTCCAGCCGGCGACCTCGGTCAGCCATTTGTCGCCCGGCAGCGTGTTGCCGATCCCCAGCGTCTGCACGATGATGAGCTCCACCGGCTTCACGGGCGAGGTGTCATCGGCGTCGACTTCGATGGCGAGCGAGAGTACGTCCTCGTTGCGGCCGCGCAGCATCGCCAGCGCCCTGTGGCTGGGCGTCGTCGCCCAGCGCTCGCCATGGTCGAAATAGTCGGAAAACTTGGCGCCTGCCTCCTGCTTGCCGTCGACGACACGCGAGCGCAGGAAGGCACGGTCCTGCATATAGGTGCGCAGCTTGCCGACCAGATCGGCGTTCTCCGCGAACTGTTCGGAAAGGATGTCGCGCACGCCCTCCAGCGCCGCCTTCGTGTCCGGTACCTCTTCGGTGATGTAGCCTTCGGCCAGTTGCAGCGGCACTGCGGCGCGGTCGGCCATGATCGCCTCTGCCAGCGGACCGAGCCCGCGTTCGCGCGCGATCTCGGCCTTGGTGCGCCGCTTCGGCTTGTAGGGCAGATAGATGTCTTCGAGTTCGGCCTTGGTCGCTGCCGCTGCGATCTTGAGCTTCAGCTCGTCCGTCAGCTTGCCCTGTTCGCCGATCGATTCCAGGATCGCGGCGCGGCGTGCGTCGAGCTCGCGCAGATAGACGAGGCGTTCGGCAAGCTGGCGCAGCTGCGTGTCGTCAAGACCGCCGGTCACTTCCTTGCGGTAGCGCGCCACGAACGGAACCGTCGCCCCTTCGTCGAGCAGGGCGATCGCCGCCGATACCTGCTGCGGCCTGGCCGCGATTTCGGCCGCGATGACGGAAGCGATCCGTTCCTTGCCCGCCTGTTCTGCGCCACTCATGCGTTACTTCGTCTCCAACCATCGAGTCGGCGCACCATATTCAAGTGCGCGAGGGGCCGCCACGCTGTTGGCCGGGCGAGCCTGTTTCTCCACAACGAGCGGAAACCGGCCGACAAACGCGGAACCGATCGGCGGCTCATGCATTCCCGACCTCAGGGGCGGCACCGCGGAATGTGGGAGAATGTGCCCTCGATGAACAAGACCCTTCTTCAGGTCCAGCACCTGACCATGGAGTTCGGTGGCCTGGTCGCCATCGGCGACCTGTCCTTCGAGGTCAGGCGCGGCGAGATCACCGCACTGATCGGTCCGAACGGAGCCGGCAAGACGACGGTGTTCAATTGCATCACCGGTTTCTACAAGCCGACCGAGGGCATGATCCATTTCACCGCCCAGGATGGCTCGGAGTTCCTGCTCGAGCGCATGCCGGACTTCCAGATCACCGCCAGGGCCAAGGTGGCCCGCACCTTCCAGAACATCCGCCTGTTTCCTGGCCTCACGGTGCTGGAGAACATGCTGGTCGCCCAGCACAACAAGCTGATGAAAGCGTCGGGCTTCCTTGTCCTGGGCCTGTTCGGCTTCGGCAGCTATCGCCGCGCTTCCACGGAATCGGTGGAATTGGCGCAGTATTGGCTGGAAAAGGCCGAGCTCATCGACCGTGCCGACGACCCTGCCGGCGACCTGCCCTATGGCGCACAGCGCCGGCTCGAGATCGTGCGCGCCATGTGCACCGGCCCGGAATTGCTCTGCCTCGACGAGCCCGCCGCCGGTCTCAATCCAAAGGAATCACTGGCGCTCAACGAGCTGCTGATGGATATCCGCGACACCAACGGCACATCGATCCTGCTGATCGAGCATGACATGTCGGTGGTGATGCAGATTTCCGATCACATCGTGGTGCTGGAGTACGGCCGCAAAATCTCCGATGGCGATCCGGCGTTCGTCCGCTCGGATCCCAAGGTCATCGCCGCCTATCTCGGCGTCGATGACGAAGAGGTAGAGACCGTACTCACCAATGTCGGCGACGCCAAGGTCATCGAGCAGCTAGACACTGATCGCTAGCTTACGCCGTTTCCTGGATGACCAGCGTGAGCGTACCGGTTTCATCTATCGTTGCCGCCACCACCTGGGTTGCGTCCAATCCACTCTGGGCCAGCATCATCACCGCCATCGGTGAAGCCTGGATCGATGTCTGCAGTTCGCGCAACTCAGCCACGCTGGTCTCGTTCAGCTTGGTTTCCACCTGCGCCTTGTCCGGCGGCGGCAGTTTATCGACCCTGACGATGTTGATCGCCGTGACTTCCTGATCGGGCGACAATCCGGGCATTGGCACCGATTGCTGCGGCGAGTGATCCGGCGCAATTTCAGGTAGTTTCTGGTCTGGTTGCGCCAATGCCGGTGCAGAGGCGGCCATCACCGAAAGGGCCGTAACGAGCGTCAAGATACGCATCGGTTTCTCCTTTCGAGACTAAACCCGTCCCAGCAGCACCAGGATGACGATGATGATGAGCAGAAGGGAAAGGCCGCCGCCGCCATAATAACCGGTGCCATAAAACGGCCCGCCGCCAAAACCACTGAAACCACCGAGCAGGAGAAGAATGAGGATGATGATCAGGATTGTGCCGAGGCTCATGGTGCTCTCCTTCCGAAATTCTTGAATCGAACCCGGACTTCCGAGCCGACCAAATTCGAACGCTCCCGAAGGTGCGCTCGTTCCAATTATTTGGTTTCGCCACGGTGCCTAGATTGCGCTCCTTCCTCCGGAAGCCGCCCGTGCCCGCCTGTCGCACGTGCCCGCACCTTCCGTTCTATATCCTTGCGCAGCTGGTCGACCTCCTTTTCGGTCAGATGTTCTATGCCGACCAGCCGGTTCCTGGCTTCCGAAGCCCGGA
>VFQQ010005108.1_pt1 | contig 11086 bp, 12 predicted proteins | sample 3512341 | NCBI WGS metagenome assembly VFQQ01 (sample SAMN10412373, study PRJNA504923) | tailings metagenome | isolation source: Relicate 2 Philex TSF1 revegetated site | place: Philippines: Tuba, Benguet | collected 2017-08-29
AGCGGTTCTGCGCCTGGCTCGCCTGCAGGTCGAGGAAGCCGAGAACCAGCGAGCCGGCAAGGCCGAACAGGGAGGACGAGAAGGCGATGCCCATGCCGCCGAGCGGCTCGGCCAGCCCGCGCTTCATGTCTTCGAAGATCGTGCCGAGCTCGCCCTGGTTGGACAGTCCGTTAATCACCTTGCCCACCGAGGTGACCGTCTCGATGAGACCCCAGAAGGTGCCCAGCAGGCCAAGGAAGACGAGCAGTCCCGTGAGATAGCGCGCGAGTTCGCGGCCCTCGTCGAGGCGGGTCGCGAGCGAATCCAGCAGCGAGCGCATGGTGGTGGTCGAGATCGCCATGCGGCCGGCGCGGTCGCCGAGCATGGTCGCCATCGGCGCCAGCAGCACCGGCGGCTTGTCGACGGTGATACCGGGATCGGCCAGGCGGAAAGAATTGACCCAGCGGGCCTCGCGGAACAGGCGGATGACCTGCCGGAACGACAGGATGATGCCGATCAGGCCGACCGCCACGATGACGCCGTTGAGGCCGGGATTGGCCATGAAGGCGGTCTGTACCTCGCGCTGGAGCACGAAGACGACCAGCCCGACCAGCGCCAGGAAGACCAGCATCCGGAACAGGAAGATGCGCGGGGACGAGACCTTGAAGGGATCGAGATCGCGGGCCATCGGCACTCTTGGAAAGGGGAGAGATGCCGTCAGGCTAACCTCGCCGCGCGCAGAATTGAAGCGAGGGATGTGGCGGGGTTGTGACGAGGCGCTGTGAAGGCGCGGGGCAGACGGCCCGCGAACGACGAAACGGATGCTCGACGTTCACCTCTCCCCGGCGGGGAGAGGTCGATCCGAGGCGGTAGCCGAGGAGCGGGTGAGGGGGAGAGTGCCAACCGGAAAGGAGCTGCCCCCTCTCCCGGCTGCTGGCGCAGCCGACCTCTCCCCGCCGGGGAGAGGTGGGCGGCAACGCCTCAGGCCGTGACCAGCCCTTCCTTCTTCGCCCAGTCCAGCGTCTTGTCGAGGGCGCGCGACAGGCGGTCGAACAGGTCGTCGACCTCTTCCGGCGAGATGATGAGCGGCGGGCAGATGCCGACGGAATCGCCCATGGCGCGCAGGATCAGGCCTTCTTCCTCGCAGGTCCGCACGACGCGGGCGCCGACACCGGACTTCGGGTCGAAGGCCTTCTTCGTCTTCCGGTCCGCGACCACCTCGACCGCGCCGACGAGGCCGATGCCACGCGCCTCGCCGACCAGCGGGTGGTCGCCGAGCGCCTTCAGGTGGGCCTGGAACTGCGGCGCCTTGGCGGCGGCCTTCTCGATGATCTTCTCCCGCTCGTAGATCTCCAGCGTCTTCAGCGCCACGGCGGCGCCGACCGGGTGGCCGGAATAGGTGAAGCCGTGGCCGAACGTGCCGACCTTCTTCGATTCCACGATGGTCGCCTGGTACATGTCCTCGGGGATCATGATGGCGCCGACCGGCATGTAGGCCGAGGTCAGGGCCTTGGCGATCGAGATCGAGTTCGGCTTGTAGCCGAGCGCCGAGGAGCCGAACCACTCGCCGAGACGGCCGAAGCCGCAGATGACCTCGTCGGCGATCATGAACACGTCGTACTTCGTGCAGACCGCCATGATCTTCTCGAAATAGCCCTTCGGCGGCACGATCACGCCGCCCGCGCCCATGACCGGCTCGGCGATGAAGGCGGCGACCGTGTCCGGGCCCTCGCGGAGGATCAGGTCTTCCAGCTCCTGGGCGCAGCGCGAGGAGAACTCCTCCTCGGTCTCGCCGTCCTTGCCGAAGCGGTAGTAGTGCGGGCAGGAGGTGTGGAGGATGCCGGAGATCGGCAGGTCGAAGTCGATGTGGTTGGCGGGCAGGCCGGTCAGCGAGGCCGAGGCGACCGTCACGCCGTGATAGCCCTTGATCCGCGAGACGATCTTCTTCTTCTGCGGCCTGCCGAGCGCGTTGTTCATGTACCAGATCATCTTGACCTGGCTGTCGTTCGCCTCCGAGCCCGAGCAGACGAAGAACACCTTGGAGATCGGCACGGGCGCCTTCTCCTTCAGCTTCTCGGCCAGCTCGATGGCGGGGTCGTGGCTCTTGCCGCCGAACAGATGCGTGAAGGACAGCTTCTTCATCTGCTCGTAGGCGGTCTCGGCCAGTTCCTCGTTGCCGTAGCCGAGCGAGGCGCACCACAGGCCCGACATGCCCTCGATATAGGACTTGCCGTCGACGTCGGTGACGTGGATGCCCTTGCCGCTCTCCAGGATCAGCGTGCCGGTCTCGCGGACGGTCGCCTGGTTCGTATAGGGGTGCAGAACGGTCTCGACGTCGCGGACCTGCAGGTTCGTCAGCGCCATGGCGGCCTCCGGGCATGAGAAGGCGCGAGTGAACCCGATCCGCTCGATGGAAGTCAAAGCAAGGGAGGGATGCGATGCACCCGCATCGCTCAGCGAACCTTGCTGGCGGGGGGTGCGGCGCGCCGGCTCGCCATCCAGCGGAGCGCGACCGCAAGGCCGAGCAGCGCCACGGGCACCAGATACCACAGGCTCATCGGCACGCGCTTGCCGTTGGTGAAGACGAACGAGACCCAGATGTACCAGGCGCCCCACCAGTGCAGCGAGCGCCAGACGCGCGAGCCGAGCCAGCGCGCAGTCGCGTCGAAGGAGGTGGCGGTCATCAGCGCGATGACGAGATAGGTGCTGGTGCCGGTGACGATCGATCCGACGGTCGTGAGCTGCCAGAACAGGTCGGCGTCCGTGCGGGCGAGGGCGACGATGGCCACCGCGTGGATCAGATGGGACATCGCGAACGAGACGCCGAGATAGCGCCGGTTGCGGATCATCCAGCGCGTGGCGGGGGAGGGCGCCAGCCTGACGAGAGACGACGCCACGAAGCTCATCAGGAACAGCACCAGCGAGGTGCGTGCGGTCAGCCGGATGACGGCGCGATGGCCCTCCGCTCCGCCGCCGGCCAGCAGGTGGGCGGCGATCGAGGCCGCGAGCAGCGCCAGCGTGATCAGGCCTGTCAGGAGCCAGCCTTCGGTGAGGCGAATCGACGGGGTGCGCGAGGCAAGCGTGGTCATGCCGTCCCTCCGGGACCGGTGAGCAATGTTAATCGGTGAATGCAGCCGGCGGACGGGCAGCGGCGGCTATGCGCCCGCCACGGCCTCTGCCTGCCGGAGACGCCGCCGCAGCGCGAGGCTCTGGGCGAGGAGCAGTCCGACGATCGCGCATTCGCCTGTTGTCGCGGCTGCCACGACGACCGGCGCCGCGGCCCAGTCGGCGGCCAGTGCGATGCGCAGGATGCCGGCCGCCACCGACGCGGCGAGGGCGACGACGACGAGGTTCATCGTGCGTCCCGCGATGCGCAGGGGCGTCGGGCTCCGCCGGGTCACAGGTCGCCGCATCAGCCAGTAGCCGCCGGCACCCGTGACGATGGCCACAACGAAGGCCCAGCGATCGACGAGCGGGGCCGCGAGACCGGCAAGCGAGCCGTCGGCCTCGACGGGCGGCAGCCAGAGCGTGCGCAGGCGCATGGCGATGAAGGTGGCGACCAGCGCGACGAGCAGGATCGCCCAGCTGCGGTCGGCCTGCCGGTCGGCGCCGTCATGGGCAAGCGTCGCGGCGATCGCGCGGGCAGGGCCCATGCGCTCGACGGCCCGGCGGGCCTCTGCCTCGGAGGGGTGCTCGCCTGCCATCTCCGCGAAATGATCGGCGATCTCGGTGCGCACGCGCCGCGCCAGCGCCGGGTCGTGGCTGAGGTGCCGCGCGAGCTCGTCGAGGTAGCGATCGATCACGCCGGCCACGGGCGGCCTCCGACGATGGCGTTGACGCCCTGCGAGAAGCGCTCCCACACCGTCCGCCGGTCCGCCAGCGCGGCGCGGCCATCGGGGGTGAGGGTATAGACGCGGCGCTTGCGCCCGCTCGCGGGCACGGTCCACTCGCTGGCGAGGAGACCGGCCGCCTCGAGCCGGTGGAGCGCCGGATAGAGCGTTCCCTCGGGCAGGTCGAAGGTGTCGCCGCTGCGTGCGCGGATGGCCTCGATGATCGCATAGCCATGGGCCGGCCCCGCCTCCAGCGCGGCGAGGACGATGGTGTCCAGATGGCCCTTGAGCATTTCCGGGTTCATGCCTCGGATAACTATACCTCGTGTTGCGTGGTGTCAACCCTCGGGCGGCATTTCCTTGGGATCGGCGGGCAGTGTCGCCGGCGCATCCTCAGGAGCCATCGCTGCCTTCTGCCGCCGCTTCAGCCGGCGGGGCGGCAGGATGTCCGGATCCGAGACCACCTTTTTGGCAAGGAAGATCGCCGCATCCAGCTTCGTGAAGCTGCGCGTCCGGTAGAATTTCAGCGCGTTGTCGTTGTTCTCGGCGACCTCCAGCACGAGATGCGTGCAGCCCCGCAGGCGCGCGAGGTGCTCCAACTGCTCGAGCACGAAGGTGCCGAGGCCGCGCCCCTGGAATTCAGGATCGACCGCCAGTTCCTCGACGAAGAGCGGCCGCATGTCGCGCGCGCGAAAGTAGCGCTCGTTCATCCAGTTGTCGGTGCCGATGATGGTCAGCGCGCATTCCGCGTAGCCTACGATCCGCTCCCGGCCGCCGGTCCGGATCACGAAGAGAAGCTGCTCGATGCCCTTTTCGTCATAGACTTCGAGGAAACGCTTCTTCGACTTCGGCCGCTGGTACTCGACCGTCGAGCGGTTCACCTCGCGGAACACCTCCTTGAGGAACTCCCAGGTGCGGTTGAGGTCGCGCTTGTTGAGCCGCCGGACACGAACCTGCGGTTCGGCGTCGAGCGCAGCGTCGGGGAGGGAGTCTTCGGCGGCCATCTGGGACTCGATACGGACTGATCGATGGCCGTTCTTAGCCGTCGGCGGGCGCAGGGCATAGCCCGCCACCACCCATGCCGCCCGCGCATGGGCCTCGGGCGGTGCCGGCCGCTTGCCGGACCGCTTCGCCGGGTGCCACGGTGCCGGCCAAAGCCTGCAGGGGGAGACATCCATGGCCGCCGATCTGTCGCTGATCGAGAAGAGCGCAACCGACATCGTGAAGCTGCTGAAGAAGGGCGAGGTCTCGCCGCTCGACCTGCTCGACACGCTGGAGAAACGCGTCGGCGCGGTGGACAAGAAGGTCAACGCGCTGCCGACCCTGTGCTTCGACCGCGCCCGAAAACATGCCCGCGCGCTGATGAAGAAGCCGAAGGAGGGCCGCGGCCTGCTGATGGGCATGCCGATCCCGATCAAGGACCTGACCGACGTCGCCGGCGTGCTGTCGACGCAAGGCTCGCCGATTTTCAAGGACCATGTACCGACGACATCCAACGTGCTGGTCGAGCATCTGGAGGCGCAGGGCGGCATCGTCTACGCCAAGTCCAACACGCCCGAATTCGGCGCCGGCGCCAACACGTTCAACGAGGTCTTCGGCGCGACCGTGAACCCCTACAACACCAGGCTGTCGGCGGCCGGCTCGTCGGGCGGCGCGGCGGTGGCGCTCGCCACCGGCATGGCCTGGCTCGCCCACGGCTCCGACATGGGCGGGTCCCTGCGCAATCCGGCGAGCTTCTGCGGCATCGTCGGCATGCGGCCCTCGCCGGGCCGTGTCGCGGCCACCCCCGGCACCAAGATCGACGCGACGCTCGGCGTCGAGGGGCCGATGGCGCGGACCGTCACCGACCTTGCCCTCCTGCTCGACGCGATGAGCGGCGACGACCACCGCGACCCGCGCTCGCTGCCCGCACCGAAGAAGAGCTACCGCATGGCGCTGTCCGGGGGGTGGAAGCCGAAGCGCGTGGCCTGGTCTGCCAATCTCGGCATCACCCCGGTCGATCCGGAGGTGAAGGCGATCACCGAAAAGGCGGCGAAGCGGTTCAAGGAGGCCGGCGTCATCGTCGAGGAGGCCCATCCCGACTTCTCCGAAGTGCACGACTGCTTCGGCGTGCTGCGCGCCTATTCCTTCGCCACCACCAAGTTCGAGCTGCTGAAGACCCACCGCGACAAGCTGAAGCCGGAGGTGATCTGGAACATCGAGAAGGGCCTGAAGCTGACCATGGACGAGCTGACCCGCGCCGAGGCGCAGCGGCAGGCCATGCTGCAGCGGACGCTGGCCTTCTTCGAGCGCTACGACCTGCTGCTGACGCCGGCCACCATCGTCGCCGCCTATCCGGTCGAGCAGCGCTTCGTTGCCGAATGCGACGGGTTCAAGTTCCCCGACTACGTCCAGTGGCTGTCCATCGCCTATGCGCTGACCACCGTCTCGTGCCCGGCCCTGTCGCTGCCCTGCGGCTTCACCGGGGATGGCCGCCCCATCGGCCTCCAGATCGCCGCCCGGCCGCATGGCGAGGACCGCGTTCTGGCGGGGGCGAAGATCATGGAGGACATCCTCGGGCTGAAGACCGTGAAGCCGGTCGACCCCGGGGGGTGAGACGCCGGGCCGCCGGTGAGGCAGGCCATGGCGGAGCGATATTTGATCCTATTGGCTGAAAATAATCCTTGACAGCGTAACGCTGGTCCGGTACAAATCCGGCATGTTCGACAACTGCGCCTGTCGGGCCAAGAAGGCGATCCAGCGGTGCTTCCCGCTCGCCTGCGGTTAACGAACCATCCACCGCGTTTCCCAGATTTGCGCCGGTCCCGCTCACCCGGTGTTAAACATGAACGGGGTCGTGCGGGTTGGAGGGGTCGATCGTGGTTCGCCACGTCGTGCGGCTTGTTGCGTTGGTCATCCTGGTCACCGGGGCTGGAGCCCGTGCCCAGGACGTGCGTCCCTCGGCCATCCCCGATTTCAACCAGGTCGCAGCCCAGAACCGCGGGGTCCGCGGCGTCTATGTCGCCGGCGGCCTCGGCTACGGCCTGCCGGCGCGGCGCGAATTCACGGTGGTCGACGGTTTCGCCTGCCCGGGCGTGAACCTGCCCTATTACGGCCCGGTGGCGATCGGCGGGCATAGCGGCTGTTCCACCAGCGCCGGCCTTGGCGGAGCAACCTTCCACGGGCTCATCGGCTGGAACATGGCGGGGGTCGGGCCCTGGGTCTCCGGCATCGAGCTGCGCGGGCGGCTCGGGAGGGAGGGCGGCACGGGCCGGCTGGGCGGCGTGAGCCTCGTCAGCATTCCCGGCATCGCGCCCTACACCAACACGGCCACGGGGAGCTATCGGGCCGGCCTCGACAGCGGCATTGCGCTCACCGCCCGCTACGGTGTCGATCTCGCGGGCGTCCTGCCCTTCGTGCGGGCCGGACTTGGTGTGGCCCGGCTGACCGAGCGGGTGGATTTCGACGCGACGGGGTCCAGGGCCTGTGTTCTCTCCGGTGCGCCACCGGCCGTGACCTGCACCTCGGGCGGCACGGTGACCAGCAACAGCAGCCGCTGGCTGCCCTCGGCAGTGATCGGCGCCGGCATCGAGATTCCCTACGAACGCTACTTCGTCCGCATCGAGGGGGAGGCGGAGGCGGTGTTCTCGCCCTCCTCGAACCTCATGAGGACGGTGGCGGGGCAGGCGCTGGTCACGGTCACGGGGGGCACGACAGGCGGTGTTCCGGCGACGGCGGGACAGGCGAGCCTCCGCTCGGAGAACTGGATCGTCGCGCGCCGCATCATGGTGTCGGGCGGCTTTCGGTTCTGACCGCCACCCACTATCTTCGCGCCATGACCGCGAAGCCAAACTCGACCCGCCTGACCCGCCTGCCGTCCGGCCTGACCGTCGTGACCGATTCCATGCCGCATCTGCGGACCGCCTCCATCCAGGTGACCTTCGGGGTCGGCGGCCGCGACGAGCGTCCCGACGAGCACGGGATCAGCCACCTGCTGGAGCACATGGCCTTCAAGGGCACGACCAAGCGCACGCCGCGCGGTCTCGCCGAGGAGATCGAGGCGGTCGGCGGCGACCTGAACGCCTCGACGTCCTCGGAAAGCACCACCTACTACGCCAAGGTGCTGGCCGAGGACCTGCCCGTCGGCCTCGACATCCTCTCGGATATCCTGACCGACCCACAGTTCCATGCCGAGGAACTGGTCAAGGAGAAGAACGTCATCGTCCAGGAGATCGGTGCCGCCGAGGACGACCCGGACGACGTGGTCACCGACCAGTTCATTGCCTCGGCCTATCCGGGCCAGCCGCTCGGCCGGTCCATCCTCGGGACGCCGCAGGCGGTGCGCTCGGCGACGGCCGACAAGCTGCGCGCCTATATGGGCCGCAGCTACAGCGCGCCGAAGGCTGTGGTGACGGCGGCGGGCGCCGTCGACCATGACCGGATCGTCGAGGCGGTGGCCGAGAAGTTCGCCAGCCTCGGCGGCGAGGCGCCGCCGGCCGTCGAGCCCGGCCGCTACAAGGGGGGCGGGGCGACCATCGCCCGGCCGCTCGAACAGACCAACCTCGTCTTCGGCTACGAGGGCATGAGCTACCGCGACCCCGATATCTATGCGGTCGGCGTGTTCAACAACCTGCTCGGTGGCGGGCTGTCGTCGCGCCTGTTCCAGGACGTCCGCGAGGACAAGGGGCTCTGCTACGAGATTCACTCGTTCCACTGGTCCTATGGCGACACCGGCATCTTCGGCATCTCCGCCGGCACCGATCCGGCCGACGCCGTGGAGCTCATGAAGCTGACCATGGACGTCCTGCACCAGACGGTGGAGGGGGCGACCGAGGCCGAGGTCGGCCGGGCCAAGGCGCAGATGAAGGTCGGCCTGCTCGGCGCCCTGGAGAGCTCTTCCGCCCGCACCGACCAGATGGCCCGCCAGGTGCTGGCCTTCGGGCGCACCTTCGACCTCGAGGAGATCGCGGCGAAGATCGACGGCGTGACGGTGGAGGATGCGCGTGCGGCGGGCGCAAGGCTGGTACGCTCCTCGCCGATGACCTTCGCGGCCATCGGGCCGAAGCGCGGGCTGGACAAGGTGGCGAAGCTGGCGGAACAATTCCGTTCGACATGAACGCTTCGACCAAGGCTCCGCCTCCAAGGTCGCCCGCCGCGAAACCCCTCTCGCTGCTCCGGGCGGTGGGGCTTGCCTACGATCCACCCGCGCCGATCGGCGGGTCCAAGGTGACGCTGCGCGTGCCCGACATGGCCGACTACGAGGGCTGGGCGGCGCTGCGCGGCGCCAGCCGCGGTTTCCTCGTGCCCTGGGAGCCGGCCTGGCCGCCGGACGACCTGACCCGCTCCGCCTTCCGCCGGCGCGTCGCCCGCTATCGCCAGGACTGGCGGGAGGACCAGGGCTATGCGTTCTTCGTCCATCGCCACGAGGACGGGGCGCTGGTCGGCGGCATCACGCTGACCAACATTCGCCGCGGTGTCGCGCAGACGGTCTCGCTCGGTTACTGGATGGGCGAGGCCTATGCCGGCAAGGGCTATATGGCGGCGGGGGTGCGCACGCTCATTCCCTACACGTTCGGGGCCCTGGGGTTCCGGCGGATCGAGGCGGCCTGCGTGCCGGGCAATGTGGCATCCGTGCGCCTGCTGGAGCGGGTCGGCTTCACCCGCGAGGGGCTGGCCCGGCAGTATCTGTGCATCAACGGCACATGGATGGACCACGCGCTCTACGGTTTCGTGAAGGGCGATCCGCTCGGCTGAGAAGCGGTCAGAGGCCGCTGAGCCCGGCGGCAAGGGTGCCGACCTTGACGGTGAACAGGGTGACCGAAGTTCCCGCGGCGTAGAAGGCGAAGGTCCGCCCGGCCTGTCCGACCGCACTGGCGATCATCGGCCAGGCGACATTGCGGGGCGGGCGTTCGTCGCGCTTCAGGCAGTTCCAGACTTCGGTCTGTTCCGGCGCCGACCGGGCGGCCCAGCTGGCGCGTTCGAGAACGAAGATCGAAACGAGCGCAAAGCCGATGGCACCGGCCTTCAGCGCCAGCACGGGATCGTCGCGCAGCAGGAACATGGCGGCCAGAACGGCAAGCGCCGCAAGACCCGCGTCGCGGGCCGCACATTCGAAGGCGCGCTGCCGAATCCGCTCCATGGCGACTCCGACTCGAATTAGACTTAAGTCTAATCTGCCGGTAACGCGATCCGCTGGCTAGCGCGGTGAAGTCCGGATGGAGCAGGCGGCGTCGGTTCAGTCGACGACGAACAGCTTGGCACCGATGGCGGTCGTCGACCGGTGCGCCTCGGCATTGTCGGCGACCTGATAGCTCATGCCCGGCTTCAGCACGAAAACGCGGCCATCGGCGAGGGTCGTCTCCAGTTCGCCTTCCAGGCAGAGCAGGACGTGGCCCTTGGAGCACCAGTGGTCGGAGACATAGCCGGGCGTGTACTCGACCATCCGGACGCGGATGCGGTTGTCCTGCGGCCCGAAATGCTGCGTGCGCCACAGCGCATGGCCGGCATCGCCCTCGTGGCGCGTGGGTGTCACCGCAGCCCAGTCCACGGTGTTGAAGGCGATCTCGGCCATCTTCATGGGGTGTCTCCGGGTCAGAACAGGTGGATCAGGCCGGGCTTGAACAGGCCGATGGCCGAGAAGCCGATGCCGACGAGGCCGAGGCCGCCGGCGAGCCAGGCCAGCGCCATGGCGCCGGTGACGACGGCCGCCGAGGCCAGCACGATGGCGATCTGGAAGGCGGCCGAGGAAATCTCGAAGTCGTGGTAGCGCTTGTAGGCGACATCGCGCTTCTTCTCGGCGGCGACGGCACGGGCGGAGAGTTCGCGACGGCCCTCGTTGGTCTCGGGTTCCGAGTTCCAGCGGGCGGCATTGGCGCGCCACTGGTCGATCTGCCGGGTCATCGCGGCCTTCACGGCCTCGTCGGTCACGGCATTGCGGGTGATGGCCATGTCCTCGGCGGCCGTGGTCACCGCCGTCATGCGAATGGTCTTGGCCTGGAAGAAGGCCCAGAGGTTGGACGCCTCGACATTGGCGTTCAGCGCGTCGGTCTGCGAGCTCTTGGCCGCCGTCTCGGCGAGCGCCAGGAACAGCGCCAGAACGGCGATCAGCAGCGCGATCTTCTTGTTGGACGGATCCATGTGGCCGTGGCCGGACATCGTGTGATTCCCTGGACGGAGCGAGGACGGGTGATCCTGTGCCGCGCCGCGTTGCGGCGCGCAAGGGGAGCGATAGCAAGGTCCGGGCTTTGCCGGAGCCGGGTGACGGCCTACACAGGGTTCATGACATTGCGGACAAGATC
>VFQQ010005109.1_pt1 | contig 11085 bp, 9 predicted proteins | sample 3512341 | NCBI WGS metagenome assembly VFQQ01 (sample SAMN10412373, study PRJNA504923) | tailings metagenome | isolation source: Relicate 2 Philex TSF1 revegetated site | place: Philippines: Tuba, Benguet | collected 2017-08-29
TTCACAGATGCCATGGAGCGGCAGCGGCGGCAATCCATCGCCGACATGTCGCAGATGCAAGCGCAAGCACAGCAGCAGGCGCAGCAGCAGGCCGCGCAGCAGCAGCAGTGGGAAAACCAGGCTGCCACGGCTGCGGCAGCCAACCAGCGGTACATGGAGCAGGAGCTGCAGCGGCGTGCCAGCATGGTGGCTGAGAGCGCCAGCATGGCGACTGCAGGCATGGCGACTGCAGGCCAGATGCAGTATGGGAACCCCATGCTGGCTGGAGCAGCGCCGCCACCACCCATGCCCACTCCGCCGCTGGTGGGTGGCAACGCGCCTCCCATGCAGCCCTCCCCTGCACTCACAGCGACGTCCCCTGGTCTTATGGGCACACCGGCCATGAGTCCGTCTCTATTCTTCAGCATGCCATCGACCTAGCCCTATGCATGACGAACCTGCATTAGCATGTCGCTGCACGGCACGAAGACACACAGGTATTATCTTGCTACGGTTAGTGTGTATAGCTCAGTCTGACGATGCTCTCTGGCTCGTGTACAGCATGTAGTCAGATGACTCTGTGCACTACGGACGCACGCTTGTTTTCGTGCACGACACCACGACGAGTTTACGTCGATATCTGCCTTTCATGCATCGAGGTATCGGTGCAGATTGTTTGTGCTGTGTGTGGCATACGTATCTATGATAGATCGTGGAGGATGCCAGCCTAGGTACTGCGCTTGACTGGGTCCAGGGGCGTGCCATGGTGTGCTTGGTTCCCCTACACAACTTTCTTACCTACTTCTTTCTCGCCAGCGCTTTGAACAAGTGTCAACGAGCACTTTGATTGACATTTTCGCATATACAAGAGAGATGCTCGCCCACTCCCATACTGGGTGGCGTGTCTTCCCTTGCTTGCCTGCATAATCAAACCTTACCTTTTCCTGACACAGCGACTTGCATCCCCTGGGGCAGCGAGTGCAACTCTCCTAGTCCATATGTAACCCTTGCAGGCAAGATGCCCACTTAAGCACAACGCATGGCAATCTCACCTCTGCGCTTGATGCGTGTACTTGATGCAAGCCTCAGTTTCCAGTCTGTGTTCTACCAATCTGTGCACCAACATGCATTTTCTGTGGCTTTTCTCTGGCGATGGCGTGCATGCGATTGCTGAGGTATATACTGCCGGTGGCTAGGATGTGCGGTGTGCGGAGTATGGAGGGTGGCGCAAAGCAGGACAACATAAAATGATCAAAGGAAACGAGGTAAAGAACATGTCAGTACAAGGCAGGTCATTTTGCTTTGCTCGCAGCCTGTGTGGTAAGGAGTGGTTTCTTAACATTCGGCGCGCTGCGGACATGTTTCTGTCACTCCCCATGGCGGTGGGAGGCAGGAATAAGGTGCAGGCTGACTGGCTTGACATGTTGGACGAGGTTTGCAAGGGTTGCGGGACGTATACTAAGCGTGCTGGACAAACAGGCAAAACTGCATGTATGTATACTGTGCTCTCAAGCGTGTTGTGCGTTGGTCGGTTATACTGTTCTTCTCCGTGCAACTTTCCTGTGTGCACCTTTCTTGGTAGCGAGGGACTCCGGACCCTGGTCCACCCCACAGGGTGATGTGCTCGCAGGAGGTTGTGACGGTGCGAGTAGGTAGCCTGCGTGGGCGTAGTCAGGGTGAGCTCTTGTTGTCTGTCTTGGAGTGCGCATCGTATGGCAGGGAAATGCTGGAGATTGCAGCAAGAGCGTGACTGCTGGGGTATATATGCAGGCGGCTGTGAGAGGCTGGCGGGCGGTGAAAGACGCGATGTAAGCTTTGGCATGTGCGCGTGTTGTGTAGATTGTGTACAGTAGCGGGCAGTACAAGTTGCGCCGTTGGCACGCCCAGGTCTTGCCCTCTGCAGAGCAGCCTGCTTTAGTCAGAGCAGGATGCAGAGGCATTGAAAGCGAGAAAGATTCAGGGCAACAGCGAAACAAGTGCACGAACAAGGAAGTGAACCAAGTGGCACAAAGTGCGTCCCACATGGCGGGCAGTGGCGCAGACAGCCAATGCGGGCCCTCTGACCCGCCCTGGGGTGCTTTAGGTAGTGAGCTCGTGCAGGTGAGCAGCGCGCTGGCCCCAATGGATGCCGGACCCAGCCGACCATTGGTCCCGTAAACTATGTTGCGCTCTCTGCCTTGCCACCCCGCAGGCCATTGCAAGCCAGCTGCAGTCAGAGCATGCCCAGGCCATGCGCCAGGTACGCTTAGAAGAGGGCGCATGTCCGCAGGAAGCGAATATCACAGAAGGGGCTGTGCCAGCCTGGACACATATGTTGCCAGCGTCAGCCTCCTGTAAGTTGCCCGCTCCCCACTCCACACCCTTCCGTGTGTGCTTGCTCTGTACATACATTGTATGCAGGTGTGCAGGGGATGGGCGCGTGGTGTAGGTGACGGGGTTGTCGCAGTCCATCTGGCCTTGGGCTGCGACTGCAGTCTCCGCGGCACAGGGTGGCCGGGGCACGCTGCGCTGACACAGAGCCACAACTCAGGCGCGCTCAGCAGTGATCGCGACAGCGGCAATCGTCGCAGCTGTGAGTCTCCCCGCGCCGATGAGGCGCTGGACGCGCCAGCGAGACAGCGCACCGCGCTCCCTACCTCGCTGTCCGCACTTCAGGCGCCACACCTCCACCTCCTACCTTGCAAAGCACGCAAGCGTGGTACTCACAGATGCAGTGGCGACCGCGGCGATATGGGCGCGTGTATGGACGCAGCTGCCGTTGTGCGCGCATATCCTTCCTACGCCTCCCTTACGGCGCAAGTCTGCGCCCTACCCAGCGAGGCGCCGCCTCACACAAGCAACCCCAACAGCAGCGGCAACGCATCACAGCACCAGCGAGCCACAGGCGGCAGCAGCGGGAGGTCTGTTGCCGGGAGCAAGCCTGCAGCCATGCAGCAATCACATCCTGACAACAACACCCCTCCCACAACATGTGACCTTCATGACCCCAACCACACCACACACAGCCCAGTGACACCATGCGGCAGGGTATCGCCCCTTGTAGCCCAGGGCTCATCGCACAGCAGTGCTGGTGGGGCACATGCACACATTGCGGCCCTGCAGATTCTGCTGCACACTGGGTTACGCTCAGTGACCCTAGTGGGCGATTTGCCTTGGGCTGAGCTTCTTGGGGTGGCCAAGCAGGTCGCACCGGTTGCTATGGCGACGCCTGGTGTGGCAGATGGGGATTCGGATGGGGCGGGTACCGGCGCCGCCGCCGCGTCCGGCGCGCGGGGCGGTCGCAGCGACGAGTCCGCCGCGTGTCAGGACGCGCCGCCGCAGCGAAAGCGCGCGCGCGGAGACGGCGACGCGGTGTCGCGGGATACCAGTAGCACCGCGCAAGTGCATGTGACCTGCCCATGCAGCCTGCATGAGGCCCCATGCAACCCATGCAATCCCACCCGAACACCTGATCCTAGCCACCATTCACCCTACTCAACGGTCAGTAAACAAGCAGTTAGGCCAGTATCTAGCGGTAGTACTGAGCACATGCAGGGAACCTCGGCGCCTCAGCCGGGCAGCCAGGAATGCATCGGCGCAGGCCAGCAGGCAGCAGGCACGCAGCAGGGTGCCGCAGGACAGCAGGCCTGCCCAGGCCCGCTCACATGGCGGGCGCTCATGCAACCCCTACAGCACTTGACCACGCTCAGACTGCTAGGGTACCAGACCGTGCCGCCAGTAGAGGTGTTGAGGGATTTGGCGGGCCTGAGGCTTAATTCCTTGGACCTACGCCTGGCCGACCCAGCAGCGCTTGAATTGGTAAGCTTCGGCACCTGCGTCAGTCTGCGGATGAACCCCGTCTGCGCATGCATGCAGCAAGTATAGCCCATGTGCGTGTGTGTGTGGGTGCGCGCGCGCGTGTGTGTATGTGTGTGTGTGTGTGTGTGTGTGTATACTCTTGGTCTTGTATGTATGTGCATATGTGCGTGTGTGTGTGTGTGCGTGTGTGTGTGTGTGCGTGTGTGTGTCCTTGTCTTGTACATGTGTGCGTGTGTGTTCTTATCTTGCATGTGTGTGTATCTGCAGGCGTGTCCATTGCCCTCTCCGCGTCGCAAGGCTAGCTCATCGCGCGCACCAGCAGCCGCACCGGCCCCAGGCACAGCAGCGCAGCTGACAGACGAGCACCTGTCTGCGCTGTCAGATTTGCCCACCCTCACCAGCCTGCAGCTGTCCAATGTGACAGCTGTCACGCCACAGGGCCTGTCATCGCTGTACAGGCTCACCAGGCTGCATACACTGGGGCTGACCAGTGCACTGAACGGCCAAGTGATTCATGCCACGCACATCCAGGTAAGAAAACAAACACACACACACACACACACACACACATGCGAATAGGCAGACATGCATGCGCACATATGCATGGTTCTTCTCACCAGCTGGCCGTGTGCTTACTCGGCATGCAAGTGCGTGCCTTCGCAGAGCGCACCCGCAGTACACACGTGTCCAATGACACCATGCGCCTCTGTGTGTGTGTGTGCGTGTGTGTGTGTGTGCGTGTGTGTGTGTGTGTGTTGACGTATTGTGCAGACGCTGGCTGTAGCCCTTCCAGGCCTCAGGTGTCTCAGTATCGGTCGCTCCCTGCCCTGGTCCCTGCCTGTGGGGGGTGGCTCCATGGCCCAGGGCGCTGCCTCTTGGCATGACTCTCTATCACACTTCACTGGCTTAGACTACCTGGGACTACAGATGGTACATAGCGTAGACCCCACGGTAAGCATGCGTGCACGTGTGTCATACACGGTAGGTTCTTTACTTAGGTCGCTTAGGCAGTACTGAAGCTGTGTGTGTATGTGTGTGTTTGTGTGTTTGTGTGTGTGTGTGTTTGTGTGCGTCAATGTGAGCAGAGTCCATGCGTGCACGTGGGTGTTGCATCTGTAGGCACTATCTTCGGTTTCTTCCCTTGTACAACTAAAGACAGTTGACATTGAGGCTGTGGACCTGGGATACGGAGAGGTACGTTACTCTTATCATACAGGAGCATCCATGCATTACGCCACAGTCCTAGCACCCATGCTCTCAGTGAATGACTATCCATGCTTTACGTGACAGGTAGCATGCGTTAGGTAGCAGCTTCCAGAACAGCACATGCATGTCCGCTCCCTGTCTGTACCCCTGCGAGTATTGGCCGGCGCGGTGTGTGTGTGTGTGTGTGTGTGTGTGTGTATGTTACTTGCAGATCAGTGCTCTCGTGTACATCATCAAACCCTGGTCAGCGCTGCGCCACGTGATGCTGACTACATGCGTGATCTACGACACACAAGTCGAGTCCCTGGCCACCCTCACACAGCTCAAACAACTCACATTGCACATGGTAAGTGCTGCCATGCAAGTTGTTTGTGTCATGACATCGTCACACGTGCACTCCCACGTGCCCATACTCGCTAATCGGTCCCCGTAGAACCTGTAAAGCAACCCAGGCCGCAAAACAGAGCATCGTGATGAGCAGTCTTCAAACTGTATTCGTGTATGTGTGTTTCATTCGGCCTTAACGAGCATACAGACAGGGGACTCGCCCGAGTCGGGCTCACAGAGCATGACAAGACAAAGCAGGCTGTGTGTGTGTGTATGTGTGTGTGTTTTCGCAGGTTGACGTACGAAGTCGTGATCTGAGTGGCTGGACCTCTCTCGCGCCCCTCACAGCCCTCACTCATTTTGAGTTCAAAGAATGGAACAATCCGGTAAGCACAAGTTGCTGGGCTACGTACCGCCTCCTACCCACATGTCACACAAAGCCGCTCTTTGTGTGTGCAAGATGCCTCTTCATTTTGAGGCCAGTGGGAAATGGTGTGTCAGGGAAAGACTGACAGTGTTTATATGTGTATGTGTGTGTGTGCGTGTATGTGCACACACAGGTCCTATCAGTCGGCAACCTCGCTGTCCTCACAGACGAAAGTGTGACCATGATGACTACACAATGGCGGGCGCTGACAGAGCTGCGATACGTGGGCAAGGTGCAGCTATCTGCCAAGGCTCGTCATGCGCTCGCCACACTCCCACGGCTCACACGCCTGGACATAACCGGGCCAGATGGGGCCTGCTGCCTGGGCACACGCTTCTGGGCTGCCGGGACTGCGGACTGCATGAGGACCAATAATACCAACAATGCCCACAATACCAACACAACTGTGTGCGGCGTGGTTGGTGTGGGTGAGGGTGCGGTGAAAGGACGCTTGAGCGCGCCGGGTGACGCCGCGGCGCGGCCGCCGGTAGCGCCGCCGCGGGCGGCGGCCGACGCGGCTCACGCCCTGCCCCACCCCAGAGCCCACCCTCATGGGTCCCACACACACATACATGGCCGTCGTGGTGGTGCTGTGATGATGGATTTGGATGTGGGAGTAGCTGGGTCGAATGCGCCTGCACGTGCCAGCCCATCGGTTTCCCCAGCGCTAGAAGATTCACATTCACACCATGATGCACACCATGACATGGCTGCATGTGGGGCCATGCTTGAGTGTGACAACATAGACATGGCTCCACTGCTCGGCATGGCCCACATGCCTGCTGATGGTGTGGGTGTGGGTGTGAGTACGGGTGGTGAAAACATGGACACGTCCGCAAGGTCTGGTGCAATACAAGATGAAACGCACATAGTACAGAACAGCTTGCATGCTGATGATGGGCGTATGGGTATGAGGATGGGTGTAAGTACGGCTGGTGAAGATGGCTCAGCGTCCGCAGTGTATCCATTAGGCGCGGGTTACGACAACAAGCCAGCGGGTGCCGCGCCGGCCGCCGCGGCCCCCGCACCCGGCGGCGCGTACGGCAGCGGCGCGGGCAGCGCCGCCGGCCTGGGTAGTGGATGCCACCCTTCTTCCCATGTCGGTGAGGACGAAAGCGGGGAGGTGGGCGCTGGCGGGCTGTGGATTCGGTTAGTGCAGCCTCGGTGCATGCTGTCTTCGTGTAACGGGGCTGCTCTGTCTGGGACGCCATCCCTTGGAGGGTCAGAAGATAGTGAGGATAGCGTCAACTGGGAGGGGTGTGGGGGTGTGGGGAAAGGGGGGGCTGAGGGTGGAGACGGGGATATGTGTGATGGCCCGCTCAGCGCAGATGGTGTGATGGAATGAGACAGCAATCTCACACAAACTTGCAAAGCCATGCCATGGAGCCCAGTGCCGCATGGCACTTGTGGTCGTATCATATCACCAGATAGGCATAAGTGGTGTACATGGTACACATGCAACACGTGGCTGCTTGAGATAGAGTCGTGAAACGCCGGTCTTGTGATGGAGTGAGATAAGAGCGCCTTCACCACGCTCCCACATGGGAGCTTGTAGTCGTAACATGCAGCAAGGTCGGGATGAGTAGTGCACATGTACGCTTGAGGTGCTTGAGCTTTGAGAGAGTCTGTGACGCCAGTTTGCCTCTCTTGGTAACTCTCTTCCTTGCAGGCCCGCACAGGTACACAGTGCTTGGTGTAGGTAGAAGAAATGCTCGTCGCCTTGGCTTGGCCAGTGATCAGTGATGCTTGGCTGGATACAAGAGACACACGTGCCAAAACGCCTGGCCTTGCTTAATGTCTAGAACCAACCACTTGTGCGCCCACGCAGTGCAAGTGAGGTCGCAATTTCCTTCCTTAGCCGGCGAGGGACTCACGCGCGCGAGAGTGGCTAGAAGGGTCGCATGTTGTGTCCTGCTGTTTATGGTTTCTGTTAGCGAACAATAATGACATGCTTGCCTCTGCCTCCAGGTGCTGAGTCCGGGGCATGTTGACGTGGCATAAGACCCATTTTACTTTTGGATTGCATTCAACAGACACCAGGGTCGCCTAGACCTTGGAGCGCGTTCTGTAGCAGGTAAAGGCTGCGTGGGACACATCAGACGTTGTGTCCCATTGCCCACCGTGAAGTGTGTTTCACAGTGCATTGGACCAGATTACGGGTGGTAGAGACTATGGGTGACATGACTGCACGCTGGCTGGTCCTATGTGAGCATATCAAGCGATCCCCCAGGGGCGCGGCAGGTGCCATACATTGTGAAATTACTCAAATGCACACACTGTACTGTGAGGGAACGCACTGTGTAGGACCATCCGTGGCGACTGCTGAGTAGGGTGCGTCGGGCTCCTGACCCATTTTACATGTGTACAGTACATGCAAGGGTGAGCATAAACCACTGTGCTGCACGCCAGGCAAGAAGAGGCGGTCCCCCCGCCCTCTTGAAGATTGTGAAGTCATGCACACAGTTCTTGCACAGTTATGTGCCATGACCCATCAGAGACACAGAGAAAGATGGCGCGTCGCGAGGCATGGCGAGTGTGTTACGTGCGCCGCTGACCCTGACTCGGTGTGCTTGATGCGCGTCAGGACGCGATGGCACGTCTGCCATGCGTGCTTGAGCATGTTCGGTGGACCCGCGGGGCTTTGGCATAGGCACGATGTGTTGTGTGTACGTTGTTCACATCGTGTAACATAGCGTGTTGGTCCAGGCGTGGACGACTCATAAGTATTGCGTGAGACCTGTCGACCGCAAGTTCGTTGGTGTGGACTGTGTGGATGGAGTGGTGGGTTAGGTACGCGTGTCTGGCAGTGATAGGCTGACCCGGGGGCGCTTTGTAAGCTACACACAATGATCTTTTGTGCCTCACGTTGGAGCTTGTACATACTGATACGTACTCACATCACGCCTAGGTGAGCGCTAACCTCGTACATGGTGCGGTCCCTCATCATAAGGATGTGTAAAGGGACGGGGATAACGAAGCAGACAGCAGGTAACGTTTGTAGGGTAGAGTCTAAGGAGGCCGCATACCAGTCCGCTCATAGCTTGACCATCATACAGCTTACGACTAGGCCTCCTGAATCGGCTCACCCGCTCACAGGCTGAGCACATCGCCCACCATCAGTCAGCCGCGCGCACGCACAGTCCGAGACCCAGGCCCCGCTCCTTTCCTGCGCCGCGCGCCTGTGTGCACGTGACGTCGCGTAGCGCGCAGCTGCGACAGCGTCAGCATGGACAGCGTCATTGAGGAGGTAGGTGCATCGGTGCACAGGACGCGCCTACTCGCCCTACTGCACCCGGGCGGACAGCACATTGGTTGCTGCTGGGCCCAGAATAGGCCGCTCTTTGTCGGTCTACACAGCCAGCGCATTGAGCAGACAGGGGCGCTGCGCACCTGCTGAGAAGCCAGACAAGCAGACGATGGGCCAGCAACGTTGGCACCCATTACCCACGTCTCACAGCTGCGAATGCGCTCTCTTCGTCGCTTGCAGCACAAGGATTTGCAGGAGAAGAACGAGCTCCTGTGGTGGGCAGCTGCGCGTGGCCTGCTCCCAGACGTGAGTGTCGCAGGCCTGCAACCAGGTCTCATCAGCGTGCCCGCCAGCGAAGCGCCTCGTGCTGCCACTGCCACTTCAGTCACCATAGCGCGTGTGGCTCAGAGACAGAGCGTGCGTGCTTTCCGCTTGCGAACTCCGCAGGCCCAGGAGCTGGTTGCATCAGGCGCGGACCCAGCGTGCAAAGACAAACAAGGCCGCGCCCCCGCCCACTACGCAGCGGCACACGGGCACACAGCTGTCCTTGAGTTTCTGGCCACCAAGGGCGTGGATCTAGACGGCGAGGACTCGCAGGGCAGAGGCGCGCTACACTATGCAGCACTGGGTGCGTGATCACACACCTGCACGCATTCGCACATTGTTGCGTGCCTGCTCCGTTACCTTGCCTTGCTGTACCTTGCCTTGCCTTCCTGTACCTTGTGCTGCCAGCTGAGCTCGGTTTGCAACAGTTGTATAAGGTCGCTTTGGGGTGCGTGCGTTGCAGGTGATTACGCGGACACAGTCAAATGGCTGTGTGACCACGGTGCCTGGGTGGACGCGCCGGACGGCGCGGACGACACGCCACTGCACCTCGCAGCGCGCGGCCTGCCACCGAGTGTTGATGCGCTCTCAGTCGACGCAGCAGCAAGCACAGCTGCCAGGAGCCTACGGACCAGTGCACCTGCAGCACAGACACTAGTCAAGGTGACGAACACCATCACACTGCACTCCGGTACGCTCCTGTGTGCGTGCGAACTGACCAGTCTGCTTTGTTGCCTGCATAAGGCCTACAGGAGCCTATGGAAGCTCTTCGAGGAGTGTGTTTGTGTTTGTGTGTGTGCGTGTGTGTGTGTGTGTGTGTGTATGCGCACAGGCCGGTGCCAAGCTTGATGTTCGCAACAGTCGGGGCCTCACGCCCTTAGGCGAGGCTGTAGTGTGGAACAACGCCGGGGCCGTGGCGGTACTGCTGGACACCAAGGCACTGGCCACAGTCACGATCAAGGGGTGAGCGAGACACATGCTTTTGAGTGTGGGCTACGCTGCATGTACAGATGACGACACACAGATTAAACTCGCCACCATGTCATACAGAACATCTCCAGCCAGAGACCCCCTACACTTTCTTACACGGCATGGCGCGTTCTTACGCGTGCAAGTAGCGGCCTTGTAATCCAATGCACAAGCGTGTAAGTGGTGTCCTTGCAGCCCACGGTGCGTGTAGGTACAGCTTGTTACACAGACCTCGGCCATGTCATGATAGGTAGAAGCACACGTGTGTGTGTGTGTGTGTGTGTGTGTGTGCGTGTGTGTGTGTAGGTACACACTGCTACACGTTGCTGCGGGTCTAGGCCACACAGAGTGTCTAGAGCGGTTGATAGTTGAAGGCAGGAGGCCCGACACAGACAGTGCAGACAACCCAGAAGGCATCACACCCTTACACGCAGCATTGCAACAGGAACACCTGGCCTGTGCTCAGCTGCTGCTGAACAGAGGTACAGGCACAAAACTCACACACATGCAGTCTCTCTCTCTCTCTCTCTCTCTCTCTCTCTTACACACACACACACACACATGCCTGTGCACCATAGCTCATGGTGGTACGCCCATAAACTCGCATTGTGTGTGTGTGTATAACAGGTGCCAACGCCAGTGTCCCAGACAGTAAGGGCCGCCCGCCACACGACCTGCTCCCCACCAACCCACCAACCAACTCAGCAGCAGGCTGGACAGCATTGAAGCAACGGCTTGAGAAGGCAGCGCGCACGGCTGGGGCCCAGCCCAATCCAGCCACAGCCAAAACTGAACAGACGAAAGAAAC
>VFQQ010005111.1_pt1 | contig 11082 bp, 19 predicted proteins | sample 3512341 | NCBI WGS metagenome assembly VFQQ01 (sample SAMN10412373, study PRJNA504923) | tailings metagenome | isolation source: Relicate 2 Philex TSF1 revegetated site | place: Philippines: Tuba, Benguet | collected 2017-08-29
GGGGCTCGGCGCGCTTGCCAGGGTGTTCGTTTGCCGCTGCGCTGCTGGAGTCGAGGTATTTCAGGACACAGTTCTGAGTGACGGTTTGTCATGATCACGATCTGCCTTTATCTGAGTATCTTGCCCACGTACCATTCATCGCAGGCTGCCATCATTGCTCAGCTGGCCGAGGAGCGGGCGGCTGCTGCCCGCCAGCAGGCCAACGCAGAGCGAGCGGTGGATGCAGCCCGTGGTGCTGAGCTGGCGGCTGCCAAGCTGCTGGGGGATCTGCAGGCGCAGGTGTGCTTTTATGCATGCACCAACTCCGGATGGGCGATGATTTGCATTGCACTGCTAGGATTGGCGAGCACAAACAAGACTGTTGTGTGAAATCATCGCAGTGCAACCTGCAATGAGCGTCCTCTCGTCCAGTGTCCATCTTCCTTCCCTCTTTCTTCCTTTCTTCCTACAACTGCAGGCTGATAATGCCAAGGCGGCCGCCGAGGCCAGCCAGGCGCGGCTGGCGCAGCTGCAGGAGCGGTGCACGGCAGAGGAGGCGCGCTTGGCGGCGCTGCATGTGAGTGGGCGACTTTGGGGCGGGCTGGAGTCAAATGCATGATGGCACACCAGCGGCACACCAGATTTGGCAGCTTGTGACATGTTGTCTTAAACGCACAACGCAAGCTTCTCTCATTACGTGCCCTGCTCTACACCCCTTGCTGCCTTCAGGACGCGGTGGCGGAGCAGCAGCGCAGCTTTGACGGCCAAGTGCGGGCGCTGCTGGAGCTTGGCCAGCAGGTGGGTGCGCCTTTGCCCCTGCCACGCTTGGGCCAAGTGGGCGATACGTCGGAAAAAACAGCCCTGTCTGTAGCCCAGTCTGGGGCCAGTCTGGCCAGACGTAAGTTCTGACTGGGGGAGACTGCAAGGCACCTGTCTGCAGACTGGCTGTGTACTGTCCGGCCCCTGGTCTGCCGGACTGGTATCCCACACACCGAACGTCTGCCTCCTTTGCTCTTCTTGCTCCCTGCTGCCCTGAAACGGCTGCTGCTGATGCTTGATGATAGCCAGGGAGGTGCAAAAGGGCAGGGAAGGAACCTGCCGCCGCTGTGGCATCCATGCCACACCGCCGGCCAACAGCCAAGCAACAGCCAAGGCAGCCAAACATCCTCTGCACAACGACCTGCCCCTACCCGTGCGGTTGCTGCAACGAGGTGTGCTGCGCTGATCATGACACAGGCTAGCCTGCAGAGAGCGGTGCCGACTGCCGCTGCCACCGACAGCTGGGCCAACAGCCAACCCCGCGCACGCCTCCCTGGCCCCGATCGGCTGCTCCAGCGCGATCCCCGTGCGCTGCTGCGTTGATCGCGGCGCTGGCCGGGCTGCAGGAAGGCGTGGCTGTCGCGCGCGGCCCTGCCCGTGCTCTGCCAACGCCCGCCCTGCGGCTTGATAGTGCTGCTTGCAACTAGTATGACACGAGCGAGGAAGTGATGCAGGCCGAAGGGGTCGGGGGCTTGATCGGGAAGCAGCATGAGGCCCACCCGCCTCATGCTGCCGCCGCTGGGCAGGCCGCCAACACCCTACCAGTGCACCCTCTCAGGAACGCCCCCACCACTTGCCACTATGCATATGTGATGCTTATGCATCAATTTCAGCTGCCAAACCGAACAGGGAGTGTGTGCAGCGCAGGGAGGGGTGCGCTGTCCACCCCCAGTCCGGCGGACGGCCATGCAGTCCTCAGACTGCATTTTTGTCTTCAGACTGCTGCAGACTGCCGCTGGACTGGCCCACCGGTCTGGCCTGGACAGGGCCTAGTTTTGTCCGACGTACATAACTACAAGAGAAGGGATATGCTGCTCCAGGAACACTTTGGGTCCGCCGCGCACCGCTTCAAGGCCAATCACACCTGGCCTCCTCCCTCGCCATGCCTCCACAGGTCAAGGGCCAGTCTGCGGAGCTGACCTCCGGTTTTGGCGAGCTGCAGGCCGCCCAGGCTGCTGTGGAGCGGCAGCAGGCAGCACTGGCTGAGCAGAAGGCCGCCCTGGAGGCGGATCGCAAGGCAGCCAAGGCAGAGCAAGCAGAGGCGCAGGCGCAGGCGCAGGCAGCGGCAGAGGCGCGCCTGGCTGCTGCCACAGAGCAGCGCAAGGCTGGACAGGAGCGTCTGGCCAGCCTCAGGGCGGCTGAAGAGGCTCGAGAGATGCAGCTGCGGCTGGCAGCTCAGGTGCGGGCGGCTGTGGCGGCGGGCGTGCCCGGCGCCGAGGGGCTGTGGCGCCAGCTGGCAACCGCTGTGGGCGTGGCTCCTGATGCGCTGGCTGCCGAAGCAGCGGCCACACCAGCCTTCCCTGCGCTGCCGGCTGTGGCGGTAGCAGGCATGGCCTCCAGCCCTGCCGCATCTCCCACCAAGCCGCGGTCGCTTGCTCCGGTGCTGGCGCCTGCTGCAGCGCCCCAGCCGCCGGCGGCAGCTGCCGCAGACACGGGCAGCCGGTACCGAGCAATACTGGCAGATTTGGAGGGTAGCATTGAGCGGTGGCGGGGGCAGCTGCGCGCGGGGGAGCCCCTCTCCTTTGGCGGCAGCCACCTGGGTGGACCCAGCTACTTCATGCCGCTGCCCATGGCACAGCCGGCGGTGCCTGGGTCACCTGCGGCTATGCGGCACCGCAGCAGCCCTGGCAAGGAGGAGCAGCAGCGCCTGGCTGAGCAGCCTGCTGAGGATGCAGCAGGGGAGCCAGGGGCTGGAGAGGTGGAGACGAGCAGCCCCTCGAGCAGCAGGGCTGTGCAGACGGCTGTCTCCTTCACCGATGTGCCGCGTGCCGTGCGAGACGACTGCGCATGCGTTGGCGCCAGCAGCCTGCCGTGCTCTCCTGCCAAGGGGCGGCGCGGGCTGGCACAGGCAACCCTAGCCGCCCGCCCCGCCAGCGCTGGAGCGGCTGTGGCAGGCGAGGTGTGCGGCGGCAGTGGGGGCGGCAGCAGTGGCGGCAGCCCTCGCATCGCAGCTGTGGGGCAGGTCAGGGCGGTGAGCACCAGCGGGCTCACTCTTGAAGCTGAGTACTCAGTGGCAGGCAGCCCGCGGCACAGCAAGCCACGCAAGTGGCTCAAGTGGAAGGGCAGTGATGGGGAGGCTGCCGGGGAGGCGCAGGGGACGACAAAGAACGGCGCAGCGCAGCACAGCACACACAGCAGCGGTGACGCAGATGGTGGCAGCGGCAAGGGCAGCTGGAGCCGAGGCATCTTTGCCTTCCGGCGCAGCGTGGACGGCGGCAAGCAGTGAGCTGCAGCTGCTGTGCACCGGCAGAGGAAGGCAAGGAAGCGTCACCAGCTCAGCTGTGCACACTGGCCGCAAAAGCCTGTCATTTTGAGGCCCGCGTTATGCAACTGTCTGCCTATTAATTGTGGGGCTCTAATATGCTATTTGGCTTTACATATGTCACTAGATACGGCTTGTAGTGTTGTTGACTCAATGGGAGCGAGTGCTGCGGGAGTGGGCTTGGTGCAGCCGGAGGGCAAAAGAGGGCAAGCGGCGTGGTTGCCCAAGAGTCGCTGGCGCGCGGGCTGCAAGTATGTATCAAAAGCATGGTAGGCTGCTCTGGGGAGTACAAAACAATTGGGTTGAGACAGAGGCTACAGTGCTGGCGGCAGTACAAGGCGGGAGGAATGGGTGGCACGGCATGGCACGAATGGAGTTTAGGGGGAGCAGCTGAGGGAGCCAGAGAGGCACGAGAGAAAAGCAGGCTGCGTTGGGTGACATTGGTTCAAGGCTAACATGGGTGGGCGGAATTGTACAGAGAGGCTGAGACAGCTGTTGGGGCACTAGGCAGCAGGGAGCCACCGCTAGGGCAGTCTGCGCCATTCGTTTCTCAATCTTCGTTCGAAGCTTGCAGGGCGCCGCTGGCAACGAGGCAGCGGCGCGGCAGCAGCCTTGGCAGCTAGCGCCACAGCCGCTACTGCAGCTGCCCAGGCTGTGCCAATGGGCGGTCTGGATTGAGCCAGCGATTGACGCACAGGCCCTTGTGGGGTCGCCGCGGGCCCAGCATTTGGTCTGCGAGGCAGGACAGGGAGAGAGCAGCGGAGCATGCGCGACTCAGCACAAGCAACGCTGTGCGCTTGCACACGTCCAGGCAGCAAGCGCTGGATGGATGCAAGAGCTGAAACCGCGTCCTCCGCAACGGCATGTGCACTGCCCACAGCTCTGGCACCACGCGGCGGCAAGCCTAGAGTCCAGCATCATCCCCATGCATCATTTTTGCCGCTGTTGTGCAGGCAAACATTGCACACGTGTGCACACCTGCCCCCAGGCGCTGCTCCCAGCGGTCCACCAGCTTGGCCTCAGTCTTGGAAACGGGCACCGCCCGGCCAGGGTGGAATGCAACTGCGGCGAGAGGGCAGCAGGGCCAGCGTGTTGCGGGGGGATCCCAAGGCATAGGTAATGGGCACGTGTAGCGCCAGCGAGGCTCCTGATGCACGGACCATCACGCAGGCCAAGCCCGCTGCGGCTGCTGTTGCCGCTTAGCTGGCTGGGCGCAGCAGTAGTAGCAGCAGCAGCAGCAGCAGCAAGCACGCCCACCTATGCAGTTGGCGGCGGCTGGCACCGGCATTTGGTTGGGCGGCTGCGACCAGGCGATGCCGGCGCGGGTCAGGTAAGTGCCCACTGCAGCACAGGGTTGGGGGGCACAGCAAGATATCGATCGTTGCTGTGATGGCGAATGTGCGGGTGTGGCATTGACAGAAGCTGGCTTCCCAAGTATAGGCGGCACGCGCCACCGCCAACACACCAAAATGCCCAAAGCTGCAGCCCCATCGTTGCCCGGCTGCTGACTCAACAGCTCACCTGCCACGGTCAGGGCGCCAAACTGGCCGCAGCAGGCCAGCGTTTCACCAAAGCCCTGGTCGTTGGTCACGCACAGGATGGCGGTTTGCGGCCCAAACTCCTCCGCGTCCAACAGCATGGCATCTGCAATTAGGTCACATGGACAGCGGCAACAACTCGTGTCGATGCAGCAATAGCGGGAGCACTCGGAGGATGGCAGTTGATGTCCCAAACTCCTCCGCATCCAACAGCATGGCGTCTGCAAGTGGGTTGTGTAGAGGGCGGCAGCAGGCTGCGTCAGTGCAGTAATAGCAGGGAGCATTGAGAATGTGGCAGCTAAATGGCCCAACGTCCTCGGCATCTGCATCATGGCATCTACAGATCGAGTGAGAAGGCGACAGCGGCACGGCTGTGAGGCGAGGGGCAGGCAGCATTCATGCATCTAACCGCCATATAATGCATGGCCAGGGCCAGCAGCAGCTGCAGCAGCTGCAGCAGCAATGATGCAAGAGGTCGCAGCACAAGATGCTGCCTGCTACGGCAGCATTAGTGCAACCACAAGTTAGGAACACTGGTCCTCACATCGCATCGACATGTCGGCTGCATCCTTCTCCATGCCAACAACCACCAGCTCCGCTTGCAGCAGCTCCAAGGAGGCCTGGAGAGGAAAGCAAGCAGAGTTTGATTCATGGCAGTTCAATTCAACGCTCGGCGTTGTGGGCAGACAGGGAACAAACGAGGCGCGCACTGCTGGCCTACGCGAGAATCAGCCGTGCAGCCGCCGTTGGAATGCAGCGCAGCAGAGATACTGAAGGCACCCACATACCTTCCAGGGCTGGCTGTCCTCGCCGCTGCGGTAGATGAGCCCCTGGATGGTCGCCTGATTTGCAAATATGCTGAGGTCGATGCGGCGGTCGGGCAGGCAAGTCAGGCGTTGTGCCGTCTGGCGCAGGCGGTGCCCCATCACCAGCGCATGCTCCGAGTCACGGGCCGCCAGGTTGTCTGCAATTCGGTTTTAGGACAGGAGATATGCGATGAGGGCTGAGTTGGGCGGCGGCCAGCCTTGAACGTGCTCAGCTGGCCAAAGAAGCACGCCACGTGAAACACAGTGCGCAGACGGTGGCCGTGCAGCAGCAAAATTACAACGGCAGCACTGCGCCCTGCTCACCAAGGTCCCAGAATACTCGGGCGCGGCGCACGGCGGGCTGCAAAAGGCAGGGGGATGCCAGCTGTGAGTGCGGAAGCTGGAGGCGTGTGCGCCAGCCGCCGGCGAGCGGCGGCAGCTGCCACCGCCCTGACCCTTGCCCCGCGCACCCCGGGAACGGTCATCCGAGCTGTGACCGCCAGTCGCGCCATGATGGGCGGCCAGGGACGTGCCAGAGAGAGCGAGGGGTGCTCTTTGCGCGCGCGGCTAACAACGGGGGAAGCCGTTCGGGGCTGTCGCCCCTGAGAAAGCCCCACGCCGCTCACCGAGTATGAAACCAAGCCCGCCCCAGCGGCAGCTTGAACCCTGGCCGCAGCCGCCCGGCATGCTGGGGCGCCGATTCTTTTTGGCATGCGCATGCAGCGCACGGCATTATTGCAGCTGTTAGCAAGCTAATCGAGGACCTCTTGGTGATGCACATTAAGTCCCAAAAGCCCGGTGCAATACCTGCCGATGCCACAAGTTGTGCTGCCGCTGGACTACGTGGCCGCGGCGGGGGTGCATGCTGTTGACAACTGCTGCGCGTGCACTGCCCTGATCCAATGTACCTGAACTACTTGCCATGCAAGCTGCATTTACACGGTGGCAGGGAGGGTGTGAACAGCATCAGCCACAAGCAAAGTGGCCGTGGCAGGAACCTGACCTGTTGGCCCGGCCGGGCCGGGCCCGGCGACGCCGCCCCCGCCCTGCTCGCCAGCAAGCCTCCCCCAGCCCATCGCCCCCCGCATCGATACTTCTGCGAAGTATTCAAGCGCGATGCGACTCTGACGGCCCGCCCTGAGGTCACCTTGAAGGGGGAGCGACACGGCGCGCCTTGCTTGGGCACCCTGCTGGCGGCTTTCGGCCGCCCCCGTGGCCAGTCTACTCTCGTGGGATCCCACTGGTGCGCTGCAGGCCCGGCCAGGACTCCAGGAAGCTGCTTGGAATTGGGCCGGCGAAGGCGGCGGGAAGGGGCGCAAGGCCGCGGCGCCCTCACCGCTATAAAGCCTGGCTGTTTTGGCCTGCTTGTCCATCCCCAGCATCTACCTGCCATCTCAACAAGCCACCTCCAGCCCCACAGAACAGGTCCACCTGCCTCTCGCCCTATACCCAACCCTCACCCCTACCATGAAGGCGCTCTTCGCCTCCCTTGCGCTGCTGCTCCTGGCGGCTGCCGGTCCCTGCCGCGCTGACCTGGGCGCTGCCACCCCTCTGGACGAGTAAGAACCGCTTTGCCATCTGTTGAAGGCTGGCTTGCATGGTGGCGGGCGCTGAACCAGTCGTGCCAAGTGCCTTGTGAAGCCAGCATCATGTGCGGTCACATGCCTCAAGTCCCTGCCTCAATCCTTGCGTCTCGCCTCCACGTCTGTTGCAGCCCCTCCGACATCACCCCCGTCGAGCTGATAGACGCGTCCCTCGGCCCCCTGTCTGAGCTGGCAGCTCGCACCGGCCTGAGCCTGCAGGACGCCGCTACGCTGGTAGCGGCCCGTGCTGCCACCGTCCACAGCACAGCCGGCGGCGCTGCCGATGGCATGGCTACTCGTGGCCTGGGCGACCTGATTGGTGCCGTGCCCGACGCAGTCAGTGATGTGATCGACTGGGGCAGGTGGCAGCTGTCCTACTACAAGTGCATCGCCAAGTGCATCGTCGGCTACAAGCCGGTGAGTAAACCTTGCTGTGGGTTGTGGGCTGTGCATGTGCATGGTTACGGCAGTTTGAGCGGCCGCCACGCGGCTGCCGCAGCCACAGCAGCTGCAGTGCGGGCATTGCAAGCCGTTGTGGTCTGACCGGCATGTAACCCTGACCCTCGCTGTTTGGCCTGCCTCATCCCTCTGCTGCAGTCCAGCTCTGGCAAGATGGTGGAGAGCATGGTCGACTGCGTGCTGAACAAGTGCAACTAGTAGAGAGGTGCAAACCTGTAGTGCGCGCCTGAACAAGTACTCGGAAGGCGCCAACCGCCCGTTTGTACAGCAAGCAGCACCTCCACCGCCGGCCGCTTAGAGCAGCCCCAGGCGGCATCCGAGCAGTGCTGCCATCGACTGCTGCTGGTCCGCCAGCAGCGCAGTGCAGCTGATGATCACCTGATGCGTGATTTACGCCACCCATGCCCTCGCCCATACTTCCTGCATTGATCACTGCCACTTGATGCTTCGCATTCACTCGATTGCCTTCACTTGAATCTAACTCACATCCACATTTGCCTCGCATCAGCTTGCGTCTGGGGTGTCACTCCCTGCAACTGAACCGCATTGTAACATTGATGACCGCAAGCTCAGAGTGATGACCTTCGCTGGGCTGGGGCAGCTGCAGGAAAGGTCCATACAAGCACTGCACAGCTGTCTGCAGTTGGGGTTCTGCGCCATAGCTTTCCTGGGTTGCCTTTTGCCGTGTGTGATGGCGCGACAGCATGAGCATGCACCTTGCACAGACCTAAATGGCACGTTGTGACGCTTGGTCAACCTCATGATCTGCACAGCCAGATCTTCCCAACCAGTCACAAAAGGACACACGGGCCTGATAAAGGCCGCAGCATCAATGGCCTGTGTTGTTGTACCAAATGCGCCGCTCCTGTTCATGCCGGGGTGCTGATGTGGCACCCGGTGCGGCACAAGGCCCCCGCATGCATCCTCCTCTCAACCACACCACATCCCTGACGGTCAATTCTGGGACCAACCCCGCTGCGCCTCCTCGAGCGCGCACTTAATGTCCCGGTTCTGCAGCAGGGCGAGCGCCTGGCTGAGGCGGCTTGCCGAAGATGAGTTTCGCAGGTCGGTGAAACGATTGCTCAAGCCGATGCCGCCGCTTCTTGCCGCCCTGCTGCTCCCCGCCACCGCCAGCCGTCCAGCCGCTTGCGGTCGATCCTGGCGACTGCTCGCATGCACCAAACTCGGTTTGCCCTGCCAAGCTCCACCCCCCCCAGAGAGGGGAATGCACGAAATGCCGACCTGGACGGTGCCGCCTGGCTGTTCATGGCCATGTGCATCCCAGTCGTGCTGTGGTTCAAGGCAGGCCATGACCCGGGTGAGCCGCCGGGGGCACGCTTGTGCTAATTGGGAATCATGCATTCACTTTTAGCTATGATGCCCAGCAGCCGGAAGAAAGCTTAAAACGATAGGCAGCAGCAGCAGCAGCAGCAGCAGCAGCAGCAGCAGCAGCATGCCAGCCTTGCTACCTGCTGCCGCCCCCCAACAGAGTGAGCTGGCGCCCCTCGTACCAAGTGCACCCACTCACCCTGTGCAGGCCTGCTGCTGCTCGGCGGCTCAGCCATGCTGCTGGCGGTGGGCTCGTGGCTGCTGCTCAGGTACCGGAGGGATACGTATGTGTCGCACCGCGAAGCGCTGCTGATCATCAGCTTCTTTCCCGTGGTCATGCTCGGAGCGCTGCAGCACAGTGAGATCCTGAGGGGTGCCCGACAGCTTCTTCAAAATTGGAGGCAGTGCTGCTGCGTCTGGTGGTGCAGGCAGCGGTGCTCCTCCCCGTGCCGGCGACAGGCTTGCCCCCCTATACTTTTTGCCGATGAACAGCTGTAGAAAAAATCAGCCAAGCTGGCGGCGCATGCTGCTGCAGCACTGGTGCCAATGCACATGCACTGCTACAACTAGAAACGACTACGAGTGCGCCCCCTCTTGCGCAGGCTTCACCAGCCATTTGCACCTGCATGCCGGCAGGTCGCCGCGGCTGCTCGTGCTGCTGCTACTGGCGCACCCTGGCACCTTTGCGCTACTCGGGGAGCTGTACGGCAGAGCCGTGGTTGCAGTCAACCAGTGCCTGTTGCCAGCCACTGCGGTGTTGGCGGTAAGTCTGCCTGCTCATTGTTTCGTTTCGAACTATGCATGATGGCATGCCGATGGGGGTTGCTCGTGATGCACCGAGCGCTGAATTCCTCTGCAGGTTGCCTGGCCTGGCCACATCCTGGCCAATTGGCCATCCTGCCAGCTTGACCTCCCTCACTCCACGCTGTCTGCTGCAGGTGCTGACGGGCAACCAGAGCACCTGCCGGCAGCTGCTGGCCGTGCCGGGGGTGGAGCAGCCGCTGGAGCGACTGCACTGGGCAGCCAGCCTGTGCCAGTGAGTGGCCAGCAGCAGCCGTGTGTGCTCCCATTTACGTGTTCCCATTTGCCCTGTCTCTGGGTCACCATTGGACTGCCAGAGTCAGAACGTCTAAGCTCCTACTTGCTCTGCCCCTGCTGCAGTACGGGCGCGCTCCTGCCCCCCGTGTTTGCTGGAATGGGCCACCCCATGCAGCCCATGCAGCAGTGCCTGGCCCTGAATGCCTACCTGACCGGGCTGATTGGCGCCGTGCTGCCACTGCTTATGCTGAGCTGAATGGAGGCGGCGGAGCGCAGGCGGTTTTATGCACGGCGGCCGCGGCAGTGGAGCGCCGAGCGCAGCACTCAGAGCGGCACACAGCTGGAAGTGCAGCCCATGGGCTGGAGCAGCCTCTTCTTCTGCAGCTTCATGGTTTGGCTGGCGGCCGATGTCGCGTACTCCTTACCATGGGGCGCAGCTGCCTAGCATGCATGCATACACACCAGCTGAGCGGAGTGAGCACGTGGAGGGTAGCAAGCATTGCGCGGCTCGAGAGAAGTGTAGCACGTGCGCATCTGAAGGCTTTCAGCTCACGCCATGCCTCCATGCGTTCCCTTCAATGCCTTCTCCACACCACCACCATATCTTACAAGAGGCCTGTCTGCATCAGACTGCTGCATGGATTGGCTCCATGCCACGCCGCTGCCACACCGCCGCTGCACGGCAGCGCCGGAAGGGGCAGCCCCGCTCCTGCGGCCCACTCTGCAGCCAGCGCCGCCTCGACTGCCTGCTCCCCAGCTGTGGGAAGCCAGCCGCTGTCCCACGCTAGGCATCTGCCTGCTGCCGCAGGCAGCGGGAAGCGTGAGTAATCGGGGGGACCGGCCCAGGCGGGGCGGCGGCGAGTGCGCAGCGGCTCGCACACGGCCCACACCTCGCAGCCGCGGGCGGCGGCAAAGCGCAGAGCGTCTGCAAAGCCGTGGTCGTTCGTGGCACAGGCGACGACAATGGGGGCTGGTGCGATAGCGGGAGGGACAACGGAAGTTCCTTCATCAGGACCGACGGCAGGAGCAGCCGCAGGCCCCTCTGCCGC